>Ga0111156_1001_pt1 | contig 39257 bp, 37 predicted proteins | sample DeeMarSeWOR28_12_FD_80250 | JGI IMG/M metagenome (GOLD analysis project Ga0111156, IMG submission 80250) | Gemmatimonas sp. SG8_23
GCAGTGTCACACCGACCGCACCGGCCTCGAGCTGCAGCGCCAGATATCCTCCCTGTGGGGGGAGACCAAGCCGAACCGCCCCCTCGTGTCGGGCATCGCTTCGGAGTTCCGCGCTCGTAACCCGGAGGAGGCCGCCGCGCTCCTCCTGCACCCGGAAGAGACCGACCCGCTGATCCAGTTCCAGGGCTTGAGCCGCTTCCTGACCGCGTACCTGCGCCCGGACCTCGATTCCCTGCCCGCGCCGGTGGAAACGGACCTCCGAGCCCTGGCGTCCGATGACGACCTCGATGTCCGAACGCTGGCGCTGGCGGCCCTCCACTGGTCACGGGGCGAGGACCCGCGGGTCCGCCGCGAGCTCGCGGCGGCGCTCGACGGGGTGGCTGCCGACCCGCTCGAGGACGAGGCGCTTCGGGGACGATGGGTACTCGCGCTGGGCTTCCTCGGCGATCGGGCGCGGGAAGAGGGAGATCTCGCGGCCAGTGAGGTCGCGTACGGGAAGGCGCTCGAGCTGCGCCCCCGCGACCCGCGAATCCTCCACGCGCTCGGCCAGACGCACAGCCAGGCCGGTGCGTGGGCCAGTGCCATCGCCGAATTCGAGGCCAGCCTGGCGATCGAGCCGGAGCAGCCGCTCGCCTGGGTGAACCTCGGCATCGCGCGTGCCAACGACGGGGACCCGGGCGGAGCACGAGAGGCATTCGAGGAGGCGCTCCGGCTCAACCCGCACGAGCCTCTGGCCCACTTCAATCTCGGGAACACGCTCCAGCGCGCGGACCGCCTGGCCGAGGCCGCCGACGCCTACGCACGGGCCGTGGCCGCCGACCCGGGCTTCGGGCTCGCGCACTTCGAGCTGGCGCGCACGTACCTTCGCCTCGAGCGCTTCGACGACGCGCTCCCACATGCGCGTCGGGCGGTCGAGTTCATGCCCGACCACGCCAGCTCCCGGCAGATGCTCTCCGACCTCGAACGGGCGCTCGGCGCATGACCCACCCGACCCCGCGCAAGCCATGACGCACGACGAGTACCTCTCGCACGACGCGACGGCGCTCGCGGACCGCGTCAGGGCCCGCGAGGTCACCCCGGACGAGCTCCTCGACATCGCGATTGCCCGCATCGGCTCGCTCAACCCCGAGCTCAACGCCGTCGTCCATCTCATGGTGGACGACGCGCGAAAGGCGGCACGACGCACGACCGACGAGATCTCCGAGGGTCGCGGCGAAGGCACCGCCCCACGCCCCTTCGCCGGCGTCCCCTTTCTCGCCAAGGACCTCATGACGACGTACGCCGGCCATCCGACCTCGGCCGGCAGCCGCTTTCTCGCGGACTTCGCGGTCGACTGGGACTCTGAGCTCGCCCGGCGGGTGCGTGCCTCCGGCGTCTCCGTGCTCGGCAAGACGAACACGCCGGAGTGGGGGCTTCTGCCCACGACGGAGCCGGAGTACTGGGGGCCGTGCCGCAACCCCTGGGATCCCCGCCGCACTCCGGGTGGGTCGAGCGGCGGATCGGGCGCCGCCGTCGCGGCGGGCATCGTGCCGATGGCCGGCGGGGGGGACGGGGGTGGATCGATCAGGATTCCCGCGTCCTGCTGCGGCCTGTTCGGGCTCAAGCCCACACGTGGGCGGACGCCGACCGGGCCGCGTCGCGGACAGAACTGGCGAGGGGCCACGGTGGAGCACGTCCTCACGCGGAGCGTCCGGGACAGCGCGGTCATGCTGGACGCGACCCACGGACCGGACCTCGGTGCCCCGTTCGAGATCCCGCCACCCGCACGTCCGTATCGAGACGAGGTCGACACCGATCCGGGTCGCCTCCGCATCGCATGGACGACGACAGCCTGCGTCCCGGTGGAAATCCACCCTGCCTGCGTCTCCGCGGTGGAAGACACAGTGACCCTGCTGGAGCAGCTGGGCCACGAGCTGACCCATGCGGACCTGCCCGTCGACGGGCCTCGCTTTGCCCGAGACTTCCTCACGGTCGTCGCCGGCGAGCTCGGCGCCGACGTCTCCGAGGCCGTCGAGATGGTCGGTCGACGCCCGCGGACAGGCGATCTGGAGCCGGCGACACGGGCACTGGCGCTCCTGGCCGACGCGCTCTCGGCCAACGAATTCGCCACCGCCCTGCGCGGGCTCGAGCTCATGGGTCGATCGATCGGCGCGTTCTTCGACGGCTACGACGCGATTCTCACCCCGACGCTTTCCCAGCCACCACCACCTCTCGGCACGATCGGCCCGTCGTCCGCGGAGCGGGCTCAGCTGCGCGTGCTCGGGATGTTCGGCTCCGGCCGACTCGTGAAGGCCGCGGGTCTGATCGACGAGGCCGCCCGGAGCGCCCTCGATTTCACCCCCTTCACCGCCATCTTCAACGCGACGGGGCACCCCGCGATGTCGGTCCCGCTCGGATCGAGCGCCGAGGGCCTCCCGATCGGGATCCACATCGTGGGTCACTTCGGTCGCGAGGACGTGCTCTTTCGGCTCGCCGGACAGCTGGAGCGGGCTCGCCCGTGGTTCGATCGACTGCCCGCGCTCGCGAGACCCTCCGGCTGAGCCCGGGACCGGTCACTCCTCTTCGAAGGACACCCAGCGCGGGGGGTGGTTCTCGGACTCGAGAAACCGGACCATGTCCGCGCCGCCGATCGTCGTGGTACGCGAGTTCACCAGCGGATGGAAATTCCACAGGTCGTGCTCCTGCAGCGCGACGTCGAGCGCGACCCGAACGTGCCCGTCGGGATCGTTCACCACGGCGAAGGGTGTGACCGCGCCCGGGATCACACCGAGGTAGCGCTCCAGCCGTTCCCGGCTCCCGAAGGAGAAGTTGCGGTGTCCGAGCTCTCGAGCGAGCGCCTTCAGGTCGACGCTTCGACTCTCGAGGGTGACCACGAGCCACATGGCGCCCTTCTTGTCCCGCAGGAAGAGGTTCTTGACGTGCGCCCCCGGGAGATCGCCGCGGTGCTCCCGGGCCTCTTCCACGGTGAACACCGGCCGATGCGACACCGTGCGTGCCTCGATACCGAGCGCCTCGAGGCGGGCCAGCAGCTCGTCGGGCGTGATCCGCGCCGGCTCCTCCTCCGGGCGACGCACCTCCGAATCCCCGCTCACCGGATCCGCTCGAGGAAGGCGAGGATCACCGACCGGACTTCCTCGTTCGATTCCGGGGACACGATGTCGCCGGCCAGGACGTGTCGCGCAGGGTCGGTCGTGGACCGCACGATTCGAACCTCGGGCTCGATGCCGGTCATGCGCTCGAGCACCCGTTCCGTCTCCAGCGGCTCGACTACCTGGTCTTCCGGGCTGTACAGCACGAGCGTCGGAACGTCGATCGAGGAGAGATCCATCCTCCGGACGTGCTCCACCAGCGCCATCATCGTCGCGAGCACCTCGGTCGGATAGCACGTCGTCCAGTGTCGGGCCTGGGCATCGTTCTCCGGTACGAAGCATCGCTCCTCGCCGATCATCGTGCGGGCGACGACGCTCCCCCACGGAAGGAGCAGAACCCGGGACGTGCGATCCTTCGGCTGAAAGTTGGGCGAGACGAGCACGAGCCCGGCCACCCGCGATGCCGCCTCCGGACGACTCGCCGCCCACGTCGCGAGCGTGCCGCCGGTCGACGTTCCGACGAGCACCACGCGAGATCCGATTCGGGCTCCCACCGCGACCGCTTCCGCCACGTCGTCGAGCCAGTCCTCCACCGTGGCCTCCGCCATGGCCGCTCCGTTCCGACCGTGTCCCCTCAGACGCGTGAAGAAGACGTTCGCCCCCGCGGTCCGCCCCACCTCGGACAGGACCGGCTCCATCTCGTGACGGTCCGCCGAGAAGCCGTGCACGTACACGAGCGAGACGGGCGTGGGCGTGCGCGCGAGGTCGTCCGCCCAGACGACCCCCTTCTCGTCCCCGAGCCTCAGGTCGGGGACCCCCGCCTCGCGCTCCATCAGCCATGCTTCCGGATCGTCGGGAACCTCCGGCTCACTCCAGCGCTCCTCGAAACCGACGCGGGGTCCCAGCAGGAAACCGGTACCGAGCACGAGAACGACCGGCACGAGGCCGGCGAGCCGTAAGGGTAGGCGTCTCTCCATGAACGGAGAGGCTAGGCGGGTCGTCGGCGCAGGGCAACGCGGCCACAGCGCGTGATCTGGCGATCGGCGAGGCGTCGGACCACGTTAGCCTTCCAGCCGGGACCGGTCGCACGGACGCCCCGGCCCGCTCGCCCTCCTGCTCGCCCGGAATCCAGATGATCCGCATTCGACGTCTCCCAGCGATCCTCGCGCTCCTCGCCCTGGCCGGGCCCGTCACGAAGGCCCCGGACGTTCATGCGCAGACGGGGACCACGGGTGGAGAGTGGACGGTCTACGGGGGTGACGCGGGGCACACGCGCTACGCGCCGCTCGATCAGATCGACGCGAGCAACGTCGGCGATCTCGAGATCGTCTGGCGCTGGAACGCCAGGAACTTCGGGCCCAATCCGTTCATACGCTCGTCGACGACGCCCCTCATGATCGACGGTGTTCTCTTCGCAACGGCAGGCATGCGCAGGAGCGTCGTCGCGATCGACGCCGGCAACGGTGAAACGCTCTGGACGTGGCGCATGGATGAGGGGGAGCGCCTGTCGGCCGCCCCGCGCCCGAATCCCGGTCGGGGAGTGGCGTACTGGTCCGACGGCGGGGACGACCGCCGCATCCTGGTGGTCACGCCGGGCTACCACCTCGTGGCCCTCGATGCCGAGACCGGACACCCCGTCGAAGGGTTCGGAGCCGAGGGAGTCGTGGACCTCAATCAGGAACACCGGACCCGGGACGGAGTCCCTCTGGTGGGAACCATCGGATCGAGCTCTCCGCCGACCGTGGTCGGAGACGTCGTCGTCGTCGGCTCGGCACATCACGTGGGCCTTCGCCCACCGTCGATGATCAACACGCCCGGAGATATTCGCGGATACGATGCGCACAGCGGCGAGCTCCTCTGGACGTTCAAGACGATCCCGGATGCCGGCGAAGAAGGAAACGAGACGTGGCTGAACGACTCGTGGACGTACACGGGGAATGCCGCGGTGTGGGCGCCCATCTCGTACGATGCCGAAACCGGCTACGTCTACCTTCCGACCGAGGCGGCCACCGGTGACTACTACGGTGGGCACCGGCACGGAGACAATCTGTTCTCGACCAGCCTCGTGTGCCTCGACTCCCGAACCGGAGAGAAGGTCTGGCACTTCCAGATCATCCACCACGACATCTGGGACTGGGACAATCCGACCTTCCCCATCCTCGCGGACCTGGAGATCGACGGGGAACCGAGGAAGATCGTGGCCCAGCTCACCAAGCAGGGATTCACGTACGTCTTCGACCGAATCACCGGCGCGCCCATCTGGCCGATCGAGGAGCGCCCGGTTCCGCAGACCGACGTTCCGGGCGAGTGGACCTCCCCCACGCAGCCCTTTCCCACCAAGCCCCCGCCATTCGATCGGCAGGGCTTCTCGGAGGACGATCTGATCGACTTCACGCCCGAGATTCGGGAACGGGCGCTCGAGGCCGCCGCTGACTACCGCATGGGACCGATCTTCACACCGCCGTCGCTGGCCGACGCACCGGACGGAACGAACGGCACGCTGTCGCTTCCGAGTACCATCGGCGGGGCGAACTGGGAGGGCGGCGCGCTCGATCCCGAGACCGGAATGCTCTACGTCGGCTCCCAGACGAACGCGTCCATCCTCCAGCTGATCCCCGGCGGGGACCAGTCCGACATGGACTACATCTTCGGCTTCGCGAGGGCCCAGATCGCGCGCGGTGTACCGATCGTGAAGCCTCCGTGGGGGCGGATCACCGCCCTCGATCTGACCGATGGGACGTTCTCGTGGATGGTGCCCAACGGTGACACGCCCGACGGCGTCGCGGAGCGCCTCGAGATCGATCCGGCTCTGGTTCCGCGCACGGGCAAGGTCTCCCGCGCCGGCCTGCTGGTCACCAGGACCCTGCTCTTCGCCGGGGAAGGTGCCTCCGGCGGCCCCACCTTCCGCGCGCTGGACAAGGCCACCGGCGAGACCGTCGCGGAAATCGAGCTGCCCAACGTCCAGATCGGCCTCCCGATGACCTACATGCACGAGGGCCGACAGTACATCGTGATCTCGGTGGGCGGGGGGGGCGAGCCCGCGGAGCTCGTCGCGCTCGCACTTCCGCAGTAAGCCACCGACATCGTTGGCACGGCGGCCGTCCATGTTCGAGATTGAACCAGCCCCCGTATCCCCGACGATGGAGCATCCATGATCGGCAGCGACGACGCTGGAGCAAGCGGGCTCGCGCGTTCGCACCCGGCACTCACGGACGCCCAGACGGGCCTGGCGAATCGCCTCCATTTCGACCTCGTCTACAACTACCTCTTCGAGGCGGGAGACCGTGGGCTCCCCTTCACCGTGATGCTCCTTTCCGCCGGCGGCAGCGAGAGCAGCGACCCGGAAGATATTCGCCGGGTCGGTCAGGAGATCGACCGGATCTCCAGGAGCGCCGACCTCGTGTCGCACATGGGAGGCGGTCGCTACGTGGTGCTGCTCATCGGCAGCAATGCGCAGGGTGGCAGGATCGCCGCAGATCGGATCGAGTCCGCTCTGGCTGGCCTCGCGTCCGGTCCCGTCTGCTTCGGGATCGTCGCCTACTCGAGGGACTTCCAGGATGCGCAGGCGCTCATGCGCGCCGCGGACACGGCACTGCTCACCGCCGAAGCGGCGGGTGGAGGGATCGAGTTCGGCTGACCCGTTCGGGCCGACGACGATTCGCTTCCAGCGACTCGATCCACAGGGGGCCGAACCATCTCGGAGACGTCTTTGAGCTCGCTTGACGAGCTGGTGGACCGGACCCGCGGTCTTCAGCCGTGGCGCAAGATCTTCCACGCGTTCAATGGCGTCGTGATCGCCCTGGCGCTGGCCTTCCTCGACATCTCGAGGATCGAGGCGCTCTCGATCATCGGAGCGATCGGGGCGCTCCTGCTCATCGCAGATGCCGTGCGCCTCCTCAACGAGGACGCCAACGAGCTCTTCTTTCGGTCCTTCACCAGCCTGGCTTCCCCCAGGGAGGCGGAAGGGGCGGCGTCATCGACCTGGTACACGTTCGGGGTGCTCGTGACCGTCGCGCTGGTGCCGCGGGCGGAGGCGATCAGCGCGGTTCTGGTCCTGGGGCTCGCCGATCCGATCGCCAGCGTGGTCGGCCAGAGGTACGGACGACGCCCCTTCCTGGGTGGAACGGCGGAGGGGACCGCCAGCTTCCTCCTCGTGGCGCTCGCCCTGCTCCTCTCCCGGCACGCGTGGCCAGCGGCGCTCGTAGCCGCCTTGCTCGCCGCCCTGGCCGAGCGGCGCTCCTGGCCCCTTGACGACAACTTCACGATTCCAGTCGTTACCGGACTGGCACTGTCCGGCTTCGCCTTGCTGACGTGAGCGGCCCCATGGGCCCGCCAACCGCGGCGATCAGCAGTCGACCAACTCGATCTCGTCAGGCTGATTCGGAACGACGCACAGGAACTCGAACCCCTCGTCGTCCGCCTGGTAGTTGTGCGGTACGCCGCCGGGGATGTACACGACATCGCCCGCCTTCACGTGGTGGACCTCGTCGCCGATCTGGACTCGCGCGCTGCCCCGAAGCACGTACTGTTCGTGCTCGACCTTGTTCGTGTGCATGGGCATGCCACCCCCGGGCTCCATGATGAAGCGGCGCATGGCGAAGTTGGGCCCCTGATCCGGGCCGATGAGAACCTGTCTCCTGGTCCCCGATCCGGCCTTCACCTCCTCGGCCGGCAAGGCATCCACGTGGCGAACCGACATTTCTGAACCTCCGGAGAATCTTCGATGACGCGATGCGCAAAGAGGAGCGAAACTCGCCAGCCGGCGCAACTCCGCGGGGTCACGGGACCCCGCCCGAGCCGTGAGCGTCTCGCCATGCTGGCCGGCATGGCCGGACTCGCCGCGCTCCTCGCCTGCGGCCCGGGGGGAGCACCAGCCGACGAGCCGGACGCGGCACGGACACCGAAGCTGCTTCTGATCGGAATCGACGGGGTCCGCCCCGACGTGCTGGCCGAAGTCGCCACGCCGCATCTCGACGCTCTGGCGGCCGAGGGTGCGTTCTCGTCCACCACCCGCACCACCTCACCTTCGGTGAGTGGGCCATCGTGGTCGTCCATGCTCACCGGTGTCTGGCCCGAGAAGCACGGTGTCACGGACAACGAGTTCGGGGGACGGAATTACGACGAGTTCCCGGGCTTCCTGACCCGCATCGAGCAGACCCGACCCGAGTTGACCACCTTCGCCGTCGTCGACTGGGTGCCGCTCATGGAGCTCGAGGGCGGCTCGACCGCCGTCGGACCGGAGGTCGACGGGCGAGAGCTGCTCGACGGCTACGAGCTGGGCTGGGCCGAGGCGGACGGGAGAGGGACGGAGCTCGCGGTCCGCCAGCTGGCCGAAGGGGACCCGGACGCGGTCTTCGTGTACCTCGGCAACCCCGACGAAGCCAGCCACCAGACCGCCTCGATCGGCGTGGAGTACAGGGGCGCGATCGCTCTCGCCGATCGCCACGTCGGAATGTTGGTCGAAGCCGTGCGCTCCCGCTCGACCTACGCCTCGGAAGACTGGTTGGTCCTCGTGAGCACGGATCACGGACGACGCGCGGACGGAGGACACGGGGGAGACTCCCCGGAGGAGATGACCACGTTCATTCTGGCCAGCCTGCCGACCGCGGGGCAGGGCCGGATCGAGCGCGACACCTTCATCGTGGACGTCGCCGCGACGGCGCTGGCCCATCTCGGCATCCCGATCGACCCTGCATGGCGACTGGACGGGCGACCCCTGGGAGTGCGCTGAGCCCCCGCGAAAAAAAAAGACCCGGTGAGGCGAACCTCACCGGGTCGAATGCGGAGGCGACCGTGACCCTCCCGCCAACAGCCACCTCGCATAAACGTTCGGGCCCGCCGGAAGCCCCTGCCCTGAACTTCCGGCAAGACCCGGGAGCCGAACCGGGACTCGGACGGAGTGCAGAATCCTCGCCCTCAGCGTGCGGCTCCATACCGCTGAGAAGAGGATACGGAACCGGTGGCCAAGCCACAGTCGGGAGAAGTCGCAGCCCCCTTGTGGGGAGAACCCCCACAGGCGCAGTCGGCGCGGGACCGGGCCCGCGCCGACTCACCCTCTGGGTCGATAGAGCGAGATCCGGAGCGGCGGCTCGATCACGTAGTGGAAGCGCATCCGATTCTCACCTTCTACCACGACGTTGCTGATCTTCTGTCGCGGCTTCGGCTGATCGCGCCCCCCACGTTCGTTCTCCACGATCGCGATGCCGTCCTCCGGCAGGCGTTCGGCCGCAGCCCGGCCCTTCTCCAGAAGGCGATCCAGGAGGAGCTGCTCGGTCTCGCTCTGGACGTCGCCCTCGGCCTCGCTCGAGAGGTGCACCGTCTCGAGGAGCTCGAAACGGTCGTCCAGCTCGTCGACGGGAATCGACCGCTCGTTGTCGCGGCGAAAGCCGACCTCGTTCAGCGCCTTCCCCTCGAACTCGAACGTGACACTCTGATACGTGCTGCCGTACCGGCGAAATACCCTCGACATGCGTCTCTCAGGACCCCGGGTTGAGAAGATCCGCCAACTCCTCGGGTGTGAGGTCGGCGGCGGATTTGGATCCGAGCCCCTGCGGAGAGCGTGACTTGCGCCCCCGCGTGCTCGTCGAGCGCGCCTCCTTCTGCGGCACGCCCGCATAGTCGAAATCGGGAAGATGGATCTTCTCCACGCTCCGGCCGAGCCTGTGCTCCAGACTCTTCAGCGCGCCGAGGTCGGCGGCGGTCACGAAGGTCACGGCGGTGCCCGTCGCACCGGCACGACCCGTCCGGCCGATCCGGTGCACGTAGTCCTCCGGATCCAGCGGAACGTCGTAGTTCACGACGTGGCTGATCCCTTCGACATCGAGACCCCGCTGGGCGACGTCGGTGGCGACCAGAAACCGGACCTTTCCCGAAGCGAAACGCTCGAGCGCGCGGGTCCGGTATTTCATCTGCTTGTTGGAGTGCATGACGTCGACCTTCATGCCCTCGCGCTGCAGCCTCGCCTCCAGCACGTCCGCGCCGGCCTTCGTCCTCGTGAAGATCAGCACCTGGTCCCACCCGGGCTCCCGAATGAGCTCGAGCAGCAGGTCCGGCTTCTTCTCGGGCTTCACCGAGAAGAACTTCTCCTCGATGCCTTCCGCCGTCGTCCCCGCGGGCGTGGCTTCGATCCAAAGCGCGTCGTCGGTGATGCGCAGCGCCAGATCGTGGACCCCGTTCGGCATCGTGGCACTGAACAGCATCGTCTGCCGTTTCCGGGGCATGCCCCGGAGGATCTCCTCGATCTGCGGCCGGAAGCCCATGTCGAGCATCCGGTCGGCCTCGTCGAGAACGAGGTAGTCGACCTTGCTCAGGTCCACCCGATTGGACTGCATGTGGTCGATGAAGCGGCCCGGCGTGGCCACGATGACCTCGAAGCCCTGCTCGAGGGCCTTGATCTGAGGGGCGTAGCTCACGCCGCCGAAGATCGCTTCCGATCGAACGCTCGTGCCCTTGGAGAGGGCGACCGTGTCATCGGATACCTGCTGAGCCAGCTCGCGCGTGGGGCAGAGCACGAGCACCTGTAGCCCGCCTCCTGCGTCGACCTGCTCGAGCGCGGGAATCATGAACGCCGCCGTCTTCCCGGTGCCCGTCTGGGCGATCCCCACGACGTCCTTGCCCGACAGTCCGGCCGGGATCGCCTGATGCTGAATCGGGGTGGGCTCGGTCCATCCGAGCGCCTCGATGGCCGCCAGGCGCTCGGCGGAAATCCCGAGCTCGGAAAAGCTATGAGTGTCCAACTTCGTGCAACCTTCCAGGAGTGACCGCCGGTCCGCGGTCGAAGCCTCGATCCGCAGCCGACTGAAGGTAACCGGCTTCCTTGCAAAGGGTGTAGCGTGCTGACAACTTGCCGGAAGTGTGGGTGAGGCTTCCTCCTCCCCTTCTCGTGAACCCGCCTCGCGAGGGCCACTCCGGGTGCCCCGGTCGATGGACACGAACAACTCCGACTCCTCCCGCACTGCCGTTCTCTTCGTCTGCCTCGGCAACATCTGTCGCTCACCGCTTGCCGAGGGCGTCTTCCTGCATCTGGTCGAGCAGGCCGGTCTGACCGACTGCTTCGAGGTGGACTCGGCGGGGACGGGCTCGTGGCACGTAGGCGAGCTGCCGGACGCACGAGCCAGCCTCGTGGCGGGCCGGCACGGCATCGAGCTGGCGAGCCGCGCCCGCCAGATCACGGCCGACGATCTCGAGCACTTCGACTACGTCATCGCCATGGACCGCGAGAACCTGCGCAACATCCGGCGGATGGCGCTCGCTGGTGAATCGACGGCCGAGATCAAGCTCCTGCGCGAGTTCGACACGCACGGAGGGGGCGACGAGGTCCCCGACCCCTATTACGGAGGGGCGAGCGGCTTCGAGAACGTGTACGAGATGGTTCATCGCTCCTGCCGCATGCTGCTCGACCGACTGCGCGCCGCGTGACGCCGGTCCCGGCATCGATCCGGGAGTCCGTCGAGTCGTGCCTGCAGGTCACGAGGTCGACCGCGCACATCGTCTCGCTCGTACCCGTGTCGGGTGGGTGCATCAACCAGGGATGCTGTATCGAGGTCGACGACGGTCCCCCACTCTTTCTGAAGTGGAACCCGCAGGCGACACCCGGAATGTTCGAAGCGGAGGCCGACGGGCTCGGCGCACTTCGGCGGGGAGTGGTGAGCGCAGGCGCGGAGCTGGCCGTGCCTGCGGTCATCGATCACGGGGAAACGGCGGAGGGGTCCTGGCTTCTCCTCGAGTACCTCCCCGATCACGGGCCGGGTGCGGAGACGTTTGCGCTCCTCGGACGGTCGCTCGCGCTGCTTCACGGCGCGGCCGACCCGGAGAGCTTCGGATGGCGACGGGACAACTGGATCGGGTCACTCCCCCAGGCCAACACGCCGGTGCCGGATTGGACGGCGTTCTGGCGAGACCGGCGAATCCTGCCCCAACTCGACCTCGCTCGGGACCGGGGTCACTGCTCCCAGGGGGTGTTCGACCGCCTCGTGGCCTCGATACCCGCGATGAGCCCGAGCCCGTGTCTGCTCCACGGCGACCTCTGGAGCGGCAACACCTACGCCACGGCGAACGGCGTTCCGGCCATCATCGATCCGGCCGTGTACCGGGGTGACGGGGAGGTGGACCTCGCCATGACCGAGCTCTTTGGGGGGTTCGGCCGGGCTTTCTACGATGCCTACGACGAGATCCGGCCGATCGACCCCGGATATGTCGCGTTCCGTCGCGACCTGTACCAGCTCTATTACCTGCTGGTGCACGTGAACCTCTTCGGAGGGGCCTACGAGGCCCCGGCTCGGGGGGCCGCCGAGCGCGTGGTCGCCGCCGTGGCCTGAGCGTGCGCGCTCGCCTCTGCCTCGCCCCGGCGACCCTGCGAACGCCGAGCCCGGGGCCTCAGCGGGGGCTTGCCGCTCCCACCATTGCAGCGATCCGCGTGAAGGCCTCCTCGAGCACCTCGTCCGAGGTCGCGAAGCTCATGCGCACCCAACGATCGTCACCGAAGGCCGCGCCCGGAACGAGTGCCACACCTTCGCGCTCCAGCAGCGCCGAGCACCAGGCGGTCGCATCCTGCACGGCGTCGCCGAAGAAGCCGTCGACGCGGAAGAACAGATAGAAAGCCCCGCCGGGATGGACGTAAGGGACTCCGGGCAGCAGCTCCTGCAGTCGCCGTACGACGAGATCCCGGCGGCGGCGAAAGGCCTCCCCCATGCTCTCGAGCGACCGCATCGACAGGTCACGGTTGGCATACGCCTCGAGCGCAGCCACCTGCGACGGGGTCGCGGCATTGGAGGTCATCTGGCTCTGAAGCGCCGTGAACTTCCGAGCCACTTCCGGATCGGTATACGAGAACCCCATGCGCCACCCGGTCATCGCGAAGCTCTTCGACGCACCGTCGATCAGCACGAAGGAGCCCAGAGAATCGGCCGGTAGATCCAGCAGGCCCGGCGCAGCACCGGGACCGTCATGGTAGATGTTGCCGTAGATCTCGTCGGAGATGAGCCACACATCTCGCGCCCGCGCCCACTCGGCGATCGCCCGGAGCTCTCCGAGGGAGTACACGGCCCCGGTGGGGTTGGACGGGGTGTTGACGACCAGTCCACGCGCGGCTCCGGTCCACGCTTCCTCGAGCTCCGCGGGCGTGACCTTGAAGTCGTTGGCTTCGGTGCCGAACACGGGCTTCGGCTCGGCGCGCGCGATCGTGACCAGATCGGGATAGGTCGTCCAGTACGGTGCGGCGATCAGTACCTCGTCGCCGGGTCCGAAGAGGCTGAAGATGGCATTGAAGAGGGCCTGCTTCGCACCGGCGGTCACCACGACACCCTCGGCCGGGAGCGTGCGTCCGGCCCGGTCGCTCAGGTGCGCCGCGATGGCCGCGCGTAGCTCCGGCACCCCCGCCGGAGGCGTGTAGCGCGTGCGTCCATCTCGAATGCCCGAAATCGCGGCCTCCGCTATGAACGACGGGGTGTCGAAATCCGGCTCTCCCGCACTCAGATTGATGATGTCACGGCCTTCCGCCGCGAGCTTCTTCGCCAGAGTGCTGACCGCGATCGTGGCGGACGGCTTGAGCTTCTCGACGTTCTCGCTGAACTGCATGGGGGCTCTCTTCCTGGTTCGAACGGGCCCGGAATATGGCGTCACCCGAGATCCCGTGAAAGCTTGCCCCCCATGACCGACCCGCACCTCACGGTCCACTTCGACTTCGTGGACCCGCTCTCCCTGCTGATCGCCGAAGTGCTTCGACGAGTCGACGGCGCCGATCTCGACGCCGTCCGGTGGCAGCCCTTCGAGATCCGTCCTCCACCCATGCCACTCACCACCTTGGACGATCCGGAGCTGGAGGAGCGGTGGCGCACGGCGCGCGCCGAGGCTGCGGCTCTCGGGATCGCGTTCCGTCCCCCACTCCTGGTCCCCTGGACGCGAAAGGCACACGAGCTCGTGCTCCATGCCCGGGCATCACGCCTGGATCGTCAGCTGCGAGATCGGTTGTTCGCGGCCCACTTGCTCGAAGGGGAAGACATCGGCCGGGTCGACGTCCTCGTCGACATCGCACATTCGGTCGGCCTCGACCGTACCGAAGCGAAGGCCGTGCTCGACGTGGATCGATACGAGGCGGAGATTGCAGAGCTCCGGGCCGCTGCGCTCGCCGACGGAGTCCGCGCGGTTCCGACCGTTACGCGCGGAGAGAAGAGGCTGGAGGGCTTCCACAACGCAGCCGCGCTCCGCACCTTTCTCGACACCTGATCCTCTTCGACGCTTCGAACCGCGACGCACCATGGCCGGTTATCAACGGAAGACGGCATATGCCCCGAGCGAAGTCCTCGCAAAGGCGGAGCAGTTTCTCCCCGACCTGCTCGGACTGAGTCGGTCCAAGGACTCCTCCCACGCCGCCACGTACAGCGGCGCCGAGGGCACGGTCACGATCTCCGCCCACCGTCACGGGCCCTACACGGACGTGGTGGCCAACACCGATCGGCTCCGGACCTCCAGGCTCGACTACGAGGTGCAGCGATTCCTCAACCAGCTTCCGTACGAGCCAGGGGACAGGGGAGGCCCCGGATCGGGCGAGCCCTCCTGACCACACAGCTCATGCAATCCTTCGAGGACCTCGGAGTCACCCCGGAGATCGCCGAGGCCCTCGCGGCCGAGGGGATCGAAGTGCCCACGCCGCTCCAGTCGGCTGCGATCCCGGTGATCCGGAAGGGGAACAACATCGTTCTGGAGGCCGGGCCGGGCTCGGGCCTTCTGATCTCCTGGGTCGCCGGCCTGCTCGACCGGATCGAGCCCACCGGCTCGGCCGCCAGGGCGCTGGTCGTATGCGCCACCGCGGAGACCGCAGACCGCCTGGCCGAGTCGACTGCGGGCCTGGCCGCTGGGCTCGAGCATCGGGTCGCCGCTCTTGGATCGTCCTGGGCGCTCGCCGACCGCGCGGACATCCTGTTCGCTTCCGCGGACGACGCGCTCCGCGCGTTGGAGACCGGTGAGATCGCGCCCGCTGGCCTGGAGGCGGTCGTCCTCGATCAGGTCCAGATCGTCCAGGCCGTGTCGGGATTACAGGTCTACGAGCGGATCTTCGAGTTCCTTCCCGCAGCCGCGCAGAGGATCCTCACAGCGCTTCCGTCGACCCCCGAGATCACGGATCTGGCGTCCCGCCATCTGAAGCGCTCCGTCACGTTGCCCGCCGCCGAGGCGGGGGCACCGAGTCGCGGTGAGGTTCGCTTCCGCATCGTCGCAGAGCCCCGAGAGACGGGCGCGCTGAGTGTCGTGGAGGACGTCCTCGAAGAAGGGGCGCGTCATGTGCTGGTATACTGCCGCACGGAAGACCGGGCCGCGGACGTCGGTGACTATCTGACGCTGCACGGATTCCCCGCGGGCGCCCCCGGCGATACGAGCGTCCCGGTCTGGCTGGGCGTCGATGCCCTGGAGGCGAGGGCGGCAGCCGCGGATGTGGAAGGCGTCGTGGTCGTCAGCTGGGACGCGCCGGCCGACCCCGATTCACTCGATCGGCGCCACTCCCTCGGCACGGACGGCACGGTGGTCGTGCTCCCGAGGGAGATCCCGCACGTCAAGTCGCTCGGGCGGAGGACCGGATACAAGACCGTGCCTTTCCCTCCGGGAACGCAGACACGCGACCCCCTGCGTGACCTTCGCTCGATGATCTCCACCGCCATCGAGGCGGAGGACACTGCACCCTATCTGGCGGCCATCGAGCCGCTCCTCGAGCGGCACGACGCCGCAGAGGTCGCAGCCGCGGCCGTCGCCCTGCTTCGAAAGAAGCTCCCCGAAGCGCCGACTCCGACGCCGCAGGAGGGCCCGTTCCGGCGCGAGACGCGTGCCTCTGCGCCCCCGGGACGCGCGGTTCCCTCCTGGGCCAAGCTCTTCCTGAGCGTCGGAGAACGGGACGGGCTCGCGAAGGGCGACCTTCTCGGAGCCATCACCGGGGAGGCCGGCGTGCCGGGCGAAGCGGTCGGCCGGATCGACATCCGGGACACCCACACGATCGTGGAGGTGCACGACACCGTCGCCCAGGCCGTGATCCGGGCGCTCAATGGGACGACCATCAAGGGGCGCTCCGTCCGGGCGGACTTCGACCGGCCTCGTACCCGGGGCCCCGGCCGCTCGCGTCCCCGTCCCTGAGTAAGCGCGAGAGGGCCGCGTCGCATGGAGCGACGCGGCCCTCTGAGTGACCGTCATGGCGCGGAGGCTATCCGCCCCACGTCGACGTTCAGTTGATTGCGTCCTTGAGCCCCTTTCCGGCGCGGAACGACGGAGTGTTCGTGGCCGCGATCTGAATCGTCTGGCCCGTACGCGGGTTGCGACCCTGGCGAGCCTTGCGGTGCTTCGACTCGAACGTACCGAATCCGGTGATCTGAACGCGCTTGCCGCCCTTGAGGGCACCCGCGATGACACCACCGTCGGGCGAGAACAGGGCATCGACCGCCTTGCCGGCGTCGGCCTTCGTCATTCCGGTAGCGTCGGAGAGGGCGTCCACGAGATCGGACTTGTTCATCTGGCGACTCCTAAGGGAGTGGAACGGATGGGTAGGTTGCGGCCGAAGCCGCCCTGCTCTGCAGGCTCGAGGAAGACCTCTTCAAGAAGCGGGCCAGACACTCGATAAGCCTTGTGGAATCAAGTGTTTACGGGCCTGCGCGTGACAATGGACCCAAGGGTAAGACCGCCCCTGGGGACCGTCAAGTCACGAAACCCCGGGAACCCGCGTCGTTTCTGACGATTCGGCCGCTCGTATCTTACGCGCTACCGGACTCCGGAGCCTCTTCCACCACGATCTCGAGTTCCTCTTCTCGCTCTATCCCACCTTCGGCCTCCTCGGCCGATGGGCGAGGACGGAGGAGCGAGTAGAGGAAGAAGACGACCGCCGCGATCACGGCGAGCTTCACCGTGAGCATGAGCAGACCGAGCATCATCCCGAGGACCGGAATCAGGACGGTCGTGAAGAGCTTCAGGAGCACGATGCTCGACGCACCGACGAAGGCGAGCTTCGCAAACGACTTCATGGGGCCTCCCCGTGTTTCACCCGTTCACGCTCCTCTACGAGCGAGTAGAGAGCGCGGTTTCGCTCCGAGGGGACGAGCGCCGGCGATGGTCTCGCAGGTGTCGCTACTTGTACCGGTACGTTACGCGTCCCCGCGTCAGATCGTACGGGGACATTTCGATCTTGACGCGATCTCCCTCGAGCACGCGGATGTAGTTCTTCCGCATCTTCCCCGAGAGATAAGCCAGCACCTCATGGTTGTTCTCGAGCGTGACCCTGAACGTGGCGTTGGGCAGGACCTCGGTGACGGTCCCTTCGATCTCGATCGCGTCTTTACCCACGGTCTGCGAAGCGGTGCGAGGAAACTGTCGGCTACCTTACGTTCGAGGCTTCCCGAGGGCAATCGAGATGGTCACATGCGGAAGCGGTAGCTGAGCTTCATGAACAGACCGTCCCGCGTGGCCTGGATATTCTCGAAGCCGAACGCCGCTGCGTCCCGCATCTGACGGGTATAGCCCAGGAAGAACACGGTACCCGGCGTCGGCTCGTAACCCAGGAGCGCCTCCACGCGGAAGTCGTGGGCCTCGCCGCCACTTCGCTGGATGCATTCGTCTTCCGCCGAGCAGGCATAGATCGGGAGCCCGGCTTCCGGATCCGCGAGGTCCGCGCTGACCTGCGTACCGTACTCCACGATTCCCCGGGCGAAGAGTGCCCGAGAGAACTGATACTGTGTGCGCAGACGCGGGATGACCGCATTGGAATGCTCGATCCCGTCACGCTTCCGCACCAGGCGACTGAAGCGCGTGCCGACCTCCGCCTTCCAGGCCGGAGTAGGATACAGGTCGAGGCTCAGCTCGCCCGAGATCGACTCGGCCAGGTCCACGGCCACGCCGTACCGCCGGTCGAAGATCGGCGTGTCGCTGAAGGTCACGCGCACGTTCCCGCGCACGCGCTCCCACTTGTTCACCCAGATCCCGGCGGTCACGCTCGGCAGACCGCGGAAGAGATCCTGATCGGGCACGAAGGGCTGGCGCGAGCCATCGGGGTTCAGAACGAAGAGGCTCGAGTACTGCTCGGGCAGATACTCGAACATCGAGAGCTTCACGTTGCCGAAGAAGGTGATGTTGTTGCGGAAGCTGAAGCGGCTGCTCAGCTGGACTTCGCCTTCGTACAGCCCCTGCCCGTCCCAGAAGCGATCGTGGAGCCAGTACCCTTTCGCTTCGACCGACGGGCTGATCTGCTCGAGCAGGGCACCCCTCTTGCCGAACCAGTTGTACGAGACCCGGCTATTGGCCTGAGCGGTCCCGACCCTCTGGAAGAAGCCGCTTCCCGGCACGAACCCGGCCTCGGAGTCCTCCAGCTCGGCGTTGAAGGAAAAGGCGCGCCCGGCCCGCTCGATCCGGGTCGCGAACATCCCACCGTCCTGCCGCTCGTCCATCGAGAGGTCGTTCGTGAAGCTCTGCGCACCGATTACCGAGAGCGTGTATCGACCTCCCATCTGGAGCCTGGCGTCGGCTCCGGCCACCCGATTGAACTCGCTCGAGCTGACCGTTCGGTCCGTGTACACGGCCCCGACCGTCGAAGAGGCGCCCACGTCGCCGCGCAGGCGGACCAGGTTTACGTAGACGTTCGAGGCGTCCTCGAGAAACGTCTCGTCGACGGATCCCAGGTAGCCGAGGCTGAGTCCTCCGACCTTGCCGGTGAGCTTACCGCCAGCGATGGGATTCTCGATCGTCCGGGTGTACACGAGCTGCTTCTGCATCCCGAAGATCTCGGTGCCCTCGAGGAAGAACGGACGCTGCTCGGGGAAGAACAGCGCGAAGCGCTCGTTCACCTGGACCTGTCCGGCGTCCGCCTCGACCTGGCTGAAGTCCGGATTGTACGTCGCGTCCAGCGTCAGATTCGACGTGACGCCGTACATCGCATTGAAGCCGAACTCGCCTTCGGGAGAACCGTGCCGGAACGTTCCCCCCTCGTCCAGCTCCCCGTTGACCGAGCCGGTGACGACGGGGTTGAGCTCCATGAAGAGCCCCATGTCGAGATCCCGGAGCTCGTTCAGCCGCCCGGCCTGCGTGAGCTTGTTGGCCACGTCGCCCGTGATCGGGGCCCACGAGCTCTTGAAGCCGTTTCGCTGGATGTTCCGCTCCACCTGGAGTCCCCAGCTCTGCTCGTCCAGCTCGGGAAAGCGGAGACTCTTGAAGGGGATGCGCACCTCGGCTTCGTAGCCCCAATCCGTGACGCGGGCATCCGACCACCACAGGAAGTCCGGAGCGTCGTCGATCGGAGAACCGAAACGCCGGCCGCGCTGTCCCGTGCCGCCCCCGCTCTCGTTCCACAGTCCGTCGTGCTGAACACCGAGCGGATTGATCGTGAACACGTACGCCCTGCGCTGGTCGTTGAACGTGTCCAGAATGAATCGGATGTAGTCGTCGGAGAACGTGTACGAGTCACGCTCCGAGAGCGTCGCACGGATCTGGCTCGGGGTGTCGTCGAACGCCCGCACCGCGAAGTAGATGGCCTCGGCATCGACGAAGACGAGCACCTCGGTCCGCTGCGATGCCGTCGAGCCCTCGATCGGGTCGTACTGCGTGAATCCCTCGAGCAGCGCGGCCTGGTCCCAGGCCAGCTCGTCGATCCGACCGTCGATGTCGATCTCGGCCCTGGCCACGGACGGCGTGGCGACGTCCACCTCCGCCGCCGAGCCGTCGTACCGCACGACCTCTGCAGCCGCGGCCGACAAGGGCGGATCGTCCGGCCCGGACCCGACAAGGGCGGACGCGGCCACCGCGACCTGGAAGAAAGCCTGAATCATGACGACCAGCGCGCCTCCGGGACGGCACGTGCTTGGGAGGGTCGGCCGGTCGGACCCGGTGCAGGAGCGCTCAGCCGGTGTATGATGATGCGTTCAAAGGACACGTTTCCAGCCTCATGTGCTGACCCCGATGAGCCCGTGACCACGTTCGAGCGCTTCTCCGACGACGAGCACACGACCCTCCACCGGTCGTTCCTCCGGGGTGAGCGCCTGGATTGCCCGGTGTGCGGTGCGGAGCTGGATCGCCAACCGGTGCGCCCGCGCCCGGACGTATCCTACGTGCGGGACCGGCTCTGGGTGTCGTGCCCTTCGTGCCGGCGGAGCACGATCCTCGACCGCCGGGAGCCGGCATGACGCGCCGACGGGGCGGCGACTCGCCCCCAGCCGAGGCGGTCTTCGCCTTCGTGGGCTCCCGACTCCTGCTGCGTGCCACTTCCTCCGGATCGCGGCTTCCGACCCTCCGCGAGCTGCAGGAGGCCATCGGGAGCGAGCGGGTGACGGGCGGCCGGGTTCCGGGTCCGGTCCGCGGCCCGTCGGGCCCGGTTCATGCATTCGCGCTGACCGACGGCACCGAGCTGCCCGACGGCTTTCTGCTCGAGGGTCTTCGAGTGGCCTACCACACCATCGGGCACGCCGACTTCCGAGCCGCGGGCGCAGCCCGGCAGACCGTGGAGTGGTTCCGGACACATCGGTTCTGCTCGCGCTGCGGAGGCGCGACGGAGCTTGCCGACGGTCACCAGGCCATGCGCTGCCCCGGCTGCGGACAGTTGCACTTTCCGCGCGTGGCGCCGGCCGTGATCGTCCTGGTTCAGCGGGGTCGCGAGATCCTGCTGGGGCGGTCGCCCCACTTCTCGCCGGGGGTCTACTCCACGCTCGCAGGGTTCGTGGAGCCCGGTGAGTCGCTCGAGGAGTGCGTGCACCGCGAGATCGCCGAGGAGGTGGGCGTCCGCGTCACGGACCTCCGGTACTTCGGAAGCCAGCCGCACCCCTTCCCCAACTCTCTCATGGTCGGGTTCGTCGCGGACTGGCTCGAAGGCGAAATCCAGATCGATCCCCGGGAGATCGAGGACGCGCGCTGGTTCGATCGGGAGTCGCTTCCCGAGCTTCCCCATCCGATGTCGATCGCGCGGGCACTGATCGAGGACTTCGTCCAACGCACCGGCTCGAGCGCCTGACGCGTGCCCATTGCCGGCGGATCGGGGCCGACCGAGGTTCGAGCGTCCGTCCACACGACTCCCGGCCGAGCATGAGAGCGCCCACCCTCCTCGCCACGCTGCTGTGCCTCCTCCCGGCCGCGCTCGACGCGCAGCCCGCCGGGGCTCTGCCGGCAGCCACCTTCCTCCCCGGCTCCACACGGGCGATGGCGCTCGGCGATGCCTACATGATGGATGCGGGGCACGCGGACGCCCTCTTCTACCACCCGGCACTCCTCACGGAGGCCTCCGGTTTCGGGCTCGATCTACAGCGCTGGGGCCCGGAGGGAACGGCCGCCGCCGCGTCCGGCGCGATGGAGTGGCTCGGAGGAGGCATCGGCATCGGGCTGCGGACACTGCAGTACAGCGCGCCGGGGCCCGGCGCAGCGGCAGCCCCGGGGGGACAGGACCACCTCTTCGAGCGGGGCGCCGAGCCGTCGTCCGAGTTCATCGCGACGATCGGGTACGCGAGAGAGACGTTCTTCGAGATCGACCTGGGCGTGGGCGTCGACTTTGCCGACGTTCGGGTCGGGGGGTCCCACGAGAGCGGTGTCCTGGTGGACGTCGGGGTCTCTCGCGAGGTGGGGCCGGTCGTCGTCGGCCTCACCGCGCACGACATCGGATCGAAGCCGATCTCGGACCACGGGAGCGCTCCTTCCCGGGTCGCCCTGGGCGCCGGAGGGTACGGGCACGAGCTCGGAATCTTCGACCTGGGCTACGCCGCCACCGTGGGTTACGACGAGGCGGACGAAACCGTCACGTGGGGTGGCGGTGTCGAGGTCGGCTACTGGCCGGTGCAGGGCCGCACCTTCGTGGCCAGAGTCGGGGTCCACGACGTGCCTGACGGCAGCGACCGATCGCCGCTCACGACGGGCTTCGCCTTCTGGGGGGACGACATCACGATCGAGTGGGCGTGGCATCCGTTCGCCGACGCCAGCGATGGGGGTACGCACCGGTTCGGCGTCCGGTGGCGTTGAGCCCGCCTATCCGCCGTCTACGCGGGCGCCGAGAAAGGCCGGGTCCAGATCGCTGAAGCCGACGTGGTCGAGGACCACCTCGCCGGCGTGCGCTCGATCGAACACGAAGCTCACCGCATGCAGGGCCCGTATGTCGAGGGCCCGATTGTCCGCGAGGAAGTCCGATAGCGGGATCGAGAACGTCTGCAGGATGAGCTCCCAGTGGTCCGTGAACCGTTCCTCCTCCCGGTCGCGCCTGCGCATCACGTACGTCTCCAGCGGGCGCCGGATCGCACCGTAGTCGCTCAACGTCACGCGAGCCGTCCGCCCCTCCGCGTCCGAGAGCTCGACCGACAGATCGATCGGGGGCCTCTCCCCGTCGTCCCCACTTGGGCCGGGTCCGTCGCGCCGGGTTCCGCCTTCCTGACCGGCCTCGTCCTCCTCGGGGTCTGCCCGCGGCCCCGGAACCTCGAGGGTCGGCCCGAGGAGGAAGTCCAGCGTCGTGCCCGAATGCAGGCGCCAGTCCGCCGACAGACCCTCGGGGAGCTCCAGCGTGTAACGGGCCGGAGGCCCGTACCGTGTGGTATCGGCCCCGGCGATCCGGTTGTTCCACGCAATCGTGACCGCCTGGTTCTCCTGCGACGCGGAGGTGTTGGCCCGATTGCTCGACCGCAGCAGGAGCGTCGACTCCCTCCACGCGGCGAGCGAATCTCCTCGGATGACGACTCCCGGCCGGCTTCCCGTCGTGACGTCGATGTCCTCTTCGAACGTGGCCAGAGGTCGGAAGGCGCTGGTCTCGAAGCGTGTGATGTACATCGTTTCGGGCAGCCACTGCCCGATCACGCGATGATCACGAAAGATCGGCAGGTACCGCTTGTCTCCCCGGGTCACCACCTCGAGAAAGGCCGAGACGTAGATCTCGGCGAAACGGCGCTGATCCTGCTCCGGGATCAGGCCACGCAGGTCGAGGATGCGCGCGCTGCGGGGGCCGTTGTCATTGGGCCCCCATACCGTGTTCCACTGGCCGTGGTTCGCGCGATAGACGTAGACGGCGGACTTGAAGTGGAAATCACGCGGATCGTTGAACTTCAGGCGGTCGTAGATCCGCAGACCGTGAAAGCTCGTGACATCTCCGTCGTGCGAGCCGTGAAACGTCAGGTAGCTGACGTCCTCCACCACGACCTTCCGCCCCGTCGGCAGGTACTGCCCGTCGACGGGCGCGATCGAGACGATGCCCCGGATGTCGTACCCGAAGTCGAACGCGAGCGTCGCGTCGTCCGGGTAGTGGCGAAGGCGGTTGAACGCCGCGGCATTGGCCACGGCCTCGCCACCGCGGGAGTGGCCGATGAGCACGATGTTGCCCACGTCGACCTTCCCCTCGAACGGGTTGCCCGGCTCGCGGTTGAACTCGTCGAAGAGCTGTACGTGGCGCAGGAGAAACCAGCCGCGGGCATCGTTCTCCCCCCGAATGCCCCCGTTGATGAAGTTCTCGTCGACGCTGGCCAGGATGTAGCCGCGGCTGGCGAGCAGGTTGCCGAGGTAGTCGTAGCCGGGATCGGAGAAGTCACGCATGTCGTGGTTTCCGTGGACCACGAGCACGAGAGGGAAAGGCCCGTCGCCATCGGGATACCACACCCGCGCGTTGAGGGGCATCTCCTTCGGTGTGAAGCCCCAGTACTCGTTCCGCTCCGAGGCCGAGGAGCCCAGATCGACCATCTTCGAGACGTCCACCGAGGGCGTGGTGATGCTCACCGAGTCACGGTATTCGGCCCGGTTCTTGTCCGTGCCCGAGCCATAGTAGAGGGTGAGCACCCCGTACTCTCCCGGTCGGCCCGGGTCGGGAGCGTCCAGGGCCTGGTGGGCGAGCACCACATCGGCGTCACTCGGCGTCAGCTCGAGGGCGGGACTGCACGCCGCCAGCGCGAGCGCCAGCCCTGTGATCCCGCGGGACATTCTGATCATGCGGCCCATCATGGCCCGCGCCTGCGAGGCTGGCAATCGGCGTGACGCCAGTACAGGTTAGGGCGCGCCCAGACCCGGGCATGACGAACAGCAGAGGCCGGGCCCGGCCCGGCCGAGGAGCTCCAACCGGACAACCCATGGCCAACCCGACTGTCACCATAGAGACCAACCACGGCACCATCGTCGCCGAGATGTTCGAGGATGTCGCCCCGAAGACGGCGGGGAACTTCATCGAGCTGGCGAAGAAGGGGTACTACGACGGGCTCATCTTCCACCGCGTCATCGACGGATTCATGATCCAGGGCGGCTGCCCCGACGGCACCGGCCGAGGCGGCCCCGGCTACCACATCCCGGACGAGTTCGGGCCGGGCCTCGGGCACACCGGCCCCGGCATCTTCTCGATGGCGAATGCCGGCCCGAACACGGGCGGCTCGCAGTTCTTCATCACGCTCGCCCAGACCCCCTGGCTCGACGGGAAGCATGCCATCTTCGGCAGGGTCACGTCCGGGATGGACGTGGTGGAGGCGATCGGAAAGGTCCCGACGGGCCGGGCCGACCGCCCGGTCGACGACGTGGTCATGGAGAAGGTGACGGTCAGCGAAGAAGGCTGACGCCCGGTCGGGGGGAGCCTCGGGCTCCCCTCGACCCCACCTCACTACCTCTTTACCGCCCGGCCGACGATGACCGTGATGTTGTCGGTTCCGCCGCCGTCCAGCGCATCCTGTAGCAGCGCCTCGCACGCTCCCCGCGCGGAAGTCATCTCCGAGAGTCGCGTCCGGATCTGCTCGTCCGTGACGTGCTTCGTGAGGCCGTCGCTGCACAACATGTGCACGTACCCCCAGCGGGAGTCCAGGCGCTGCACGACCGGCGCGGACTCCGCGCCGCCGATCGTGCTCGAGAGCATCGGCGCCACGCTCAGGCGCACCGCCTGACTGTCGGTGAGCACCCCGTCGTCGACGAGAGCCTGCCCCACCGTCTGATCCCGGCTACCCTGGTGAAGGGTGCCGTCGCGCAGGACGTAGTAGCGGCTGTCGCCCACCTGGAGCAGGTAGATGTACGGCCAGACCCCGATGAAGAGCGTCAGGGTCGTCGCCATTCCCGCCTTGCTCGGATCCGCCTCTCCAGCCTCGACCAGATCGTGGTGGACGCGCAGCGCCGCGCCGTGTAGCGCTCCGGTGAAGGCGTCGTGGTCCGTAGCGTCGGCCGTGTAGTAGGCATCGATGCTCTCCGCCACGTAACGCGTCACTGCGGCGATCGCCGTTCGACTCGCCACTTCACCCGCGCTGTTCCCGCCCACGCCGTCCGCGACCATGGCGAGGATGGCCAGACGCTCCGCACCCGCCCAGTCCAGATCGCTCGGCGGGAGGCTCGTCAGGTCGACGTCGATGTGCTTGCGGAGGTGGCACACGAGGAAGTGATCCTCGTTGTGCTCCCGGACCTTCCCGGGATGCGTCAAGCCGAAGACGTCGATCTCGTCGTCGGTGGGCTTTCGCTGGGTATCGTCGGAGGAACGGGACATGGGTAGCCTCGGTCGTGGTCGGCCAAGGTGGGCACCCGCAGGCCCGGAGGCAAAGAGCGCCCGGTCGCCTTACGAGCAGACCTGTCCCTGGAGCCAGGTCACCGCGGCGTCCAGCACGGCGTCGGTCGCGACGTCGCCGGTCTTCGTGCCACCGACCACGAACTCGTCGGGGACGAGCTCCTGACCGTACACCGTCCCCAGGCGGTCGGCCATCGTGGCGACCGTGAGGAAGATCACCGCGCCATCGGAAAGCGGGAACGCGGCATTCGCGGTCGAGACACCCCAGGTGGACTCGCCGAAGGACCGGGCACCGGCACGCCCGCGGAAGGCGACGGCGATGGCCTCGCCCGAGCTCGCCGTCTCCCCGTCCGTGAGCACGGCGACGAAGGGGCGAGGCGAAACCAGCTCGTAGGAGGGAGACGCCGTCGCGATGGCGATGTCGTTCACACCGGCGATGCCCGCTTCATAGAACCAGGAGGTCAGGACGCTGTCCGGATCGACGAAGTATCCCACGGTGTCAGCCCCGAGAACGGGTCCGATCCCCGCGAGCATCGGCCACATGTTGCCGCCCGTATTGCCACGGAGATCGATGACCCAGCGGCAGGACGTGCCCAGGCTGTCCACGTTTTCGATCAGGCGGTGGTAGGTGGCGGCCAGCGCGTCCCCCTCCGCACCCCCGCCCGAGTAGGCCGGCACGTCCACGTACCCGACACCCGGGGCTACCAGAAGCGTGGAAGGGTCGACCGCTGCCGGGCCTGCGGCGGCTTCCGAGGACGCCGCGAGCTGTGCGCCGGCCGGCGGCCGAAAGAAGCTGTGGTTGTCTCCGATGCGCTCGAGCGCCGCTTCGATCGCGGGATACGTGTCCGACGGCGCCACCGCCCCGGCTTGTTCTGCGTCTGCCCGGGCGGCCTCGCGGAAGGCGGGCCAGTCGATCTCGTACCGGCGTATGGAGTTGAATTCCATGACGTCGAGCGCGGCGTCGAGGTACACCTCCGCCTGCGCCCCGAGGAAGGGCCCTTCGACGGGTTCGGCCGGACCGGGATCGCAGGCCGCAACGGAAAGCGCGACCAGAAACCACGCCCGATGTCGGTACTTCATACGCTCACCGTCTCAGCCGATCGGACGCTCCATCAGACCGATCTCGTACCCACGAGGAGGCTCGGCCCCCAGGAGGTGCCGAACGAAATAGTCCCAACGTCGTCTCATCATATACGGCTCGTTTCCGAAGCCATGTCCACGGTTGGGAAGCAGAAGCAGGTCGAAGTCCTTGTTCGCCGCGATGAGTGCGTCGACCACGAGCATCGTGTTGGAGTGTGGGACGTTGGTGTCCATCGTCCCGTGCGCGATGAGGAGCTTGCCGCGGAGGTTGTCGGCCAGAAGCTGATTGGCCTGGTTGTCGTAGTTGGTCGTCCCGTCCGGGTACACCTCGAGAAGTCCCTGCCACTTCTCCCCCCAGTCGTCCTCGTAATTCCGGTTGTCGTGGTTCCCGGCCTGTGACACGGCCACGTGATAGAAGTCCGGATACCGCATGATCGCGCCGGCCGCAGCGAATCCGCCTCCCGAATGCCCGTAGATCCCCACACGGTCGAGGTCGATCCACGGATGTCGTTCAGCCAGCTGCCGGATGCCCGCCATCTGATCCGGCAGCCCGTTGTCGCCCATGTTGCCGTAGTACGCCTCGTGAAACGCCTTGGACCGCTTGGGCGTGCCCATGGCGTCGAGCTCGATCACGACGAAGCCGAGCTCTGCAATGGACTGGAGGTCGCGGTGCGACGCCCGGAAGCTCCTCGATCCGACCGATCCACTCTGGGGGCCGGGGTAGAGGTAGTTCACCACCGGATACTTCCGTGACGGGTCGAAATCGAGCGGCCGGAAGAGGAGCCCGTGGAGGTCGGTCTCGCCGTCGCGGGCCTTCACGCTGAAGGGCATCGGTGGTTGCCAGCCCGTGGCCTCGAGGGGGGAGATGTCGGCCTCCTCGAGCGTCATCACCACGCGTCCTTCGCGATCACGAAGGACGGTGACCGGGGGGACGACCGGCGTGGAGTACGAGTCCACGAAATGGTCGCCGTCCGGGGAGATCGAGATCTCGTGATTCGCGCTGTCGGGCGTCAGGAGCGTCACGCTTCCGCCGTCCAGACCGACACGGTACAGGTACTCGAAGTAGGGATCACCCGGCTCCCGCTCGTTGCCGATGAAGGTCACCGTGCGGTTCTCCTCGTCCACGTCGCGGATGTCGAGCACGTTCCAGTCTCCGGTCGTCACCTGGCGCTTCAGCGCTCCGGCCCCGGCGTCGTACAGGAACAGGTTGCCCCAGTTGTCCCGCTGCGAGAACCATAGGATCTCGTTGGAGGCCGACAGGTAACGCCACCCGCTCTGCGACTCGTAGAAGGTCTCCTCGACCTCCTCGAACACCTCGCGCACTTCCCCGGTGCGAGCGTCGGCGATCCGCACCTTGGCCGACTTGTGATCTCGAGACGTGGAGACGAACGCGAAGCTCCTCCCGTCCGCGCTCCACTCCAGATCACCGAGCTCGCCACCGCACTCGATGTGATCGCTGCACGTCGAGCGGTGCTGGTCGGGCTCCATCTGCAGCCGGACGACTTCGCCCGGGCGATCGAGGTCGAGCACGACCCGCTCGACCCGGAAGATCACCGTGTCCTCCGGCAGCGGATATCGCCACGCGTCCAGCTCGGGGTGTCCGACCTTGGTCGTCGTGAGGTACATCATTCCCACGCCCCGGGCGTCGTGCTGGAAGGTCGCGATCTTACGGGAGTCGGGCGACCACTTCACCACCGGGCGATCACGGCGGACCCAGCCGGCGTTGTTGGTGCCGTAACCGTAGTCCTCGACCCCGTCGGAGGTGAGACGCGTCTCCTCGCCGCTCGCCCGGTCTCGAGCCCAGAGATCGTGGTCCCGGATGAAGACGACCGTCCGACCATCCGGTGAGACCACCTCGCCGGACCCCACCGGTGCGAGCTCCGGAGACGCCCACGCGCAGGAGTACGCCATGAGATCGCATCGCGCGTAGCGCTCGTCGGTCAGCGTGAGGAGCACCTCGTGACCGGAGAGCTCCAGGTCCTCGATGGGCAGGTCGAGAGGGTCCAGGACCTCGCCGAGGGTCTCCGACAGCCCCTCCGCCATCCGATCGTGGTCGAAGACGCGCCCCCTGGCCGCGGCCGTCGGATCGACCATCACGAACTCCGATCCTCCCTGCACGGAATTGCGATACCAGAAGCGTCCGTCTTCGAGCCACTCCGGGCGAACCGACCCACCGTGCACCAGAGGCGTCGTGTGCCCCGACAGGAAGCGCTCGGCCCGCGCGTAGTCGTCGGCCGAGAGTTGCGTGACCTGAGCCGACACGGAGGAGGAGAGAAGAGCGAGCGGGACGACGCTCGCCAGGACGGCAGTCCGGACGCGGGCGCAGACGGGCAGCGGTCGCATGAGGATCTCCGGGGTGGGTTCGAGGCCCGTCGTACCACGACGGGAAAGCGAGGAGCCGGCCGGAGCAGCGCCCCGGCCGGCCCACCGGACAAATGTGTCGCGCACCGCGTGGCTCATCAACGCGTCGACCCGGCCCGGCGAGCGCGTTCGCCGGTTACCTTACCGCCGCACCGCCAAACGGAGTCCGCACATGGTTCGCTTGTCACGCCCCGCGCTCATCGCGCTCACGCTTCTCGCCACCCTCCCCGCGACGCCGACCTACGGCCAGGACACGGCGAAGCGCCCTCTCCAGATCTCGGACTACCGACTCTGGCGTACCATCGAGGACGTGGCGATCTCCGACGACGGTGCCTGGGTCGCATGGACCTGGGTGAAGGTGCGAGCGGACGACACGGTGACCGTGCGCTCCCTGAACGCCGACGTGCGCCACGACGTCCCGAGAGCATCCCGGGGGACGTTCTCGCCCGATGGACGGTGGATCGCGTACACGATCGAGCCGGACTTCCTGGAGGTGGAGCGGCTCGAGCGCGAGGGAGAACGGATCCCTTCCCAGGTCGGCCTTCTACGCCTCGATACGGGTGAGACGCGGACGTGGGACGACGCGCGCGAATACGGCTTCTCCGAGCCCTCGAGCCACTTCTGGGTCAGGAAGCGGCAGCCCGAGCGCGACCGCGGAGGCTCGGACGACGAAGAGGAGACGGCCGAGGGCACCGACCTGATCCTGCGCAACCTCGGTGAGGGATACGAGGAGCTCATCGGGTCGGTGCGCGACCTCGCCTTCAACGAACCCGGAACCCACCTCGCCTACACCGTCGACAATCAGGGAGGCGACGGGAACGGCCTCTACCTCGTCGACCTCGCGACCGGCTCGAGACGCGCCCTCGACAACACCCACGATCGGTATACCAGGCTCACCTGGTCCGAGGACGGCTCCTCGCTCGCCGTCCTTCGGGGCACACGGCCCGAGGGGCTCGTCGAACGGGCCAACAGGGCGCTGGCCTTCAGGCTCGGGGAGTCCGCGCCGCGCCGCTTCGAGTTCCCGCAGGAGGGGAGCGGCCTGAGAGAGGGATGGGTCGTGAGCGAGAAGGGCGAGGCGGTCTTCAACGAGGACGCCTCGATCCTGTTCGTCGCGACGCGTCCGCAGAGCCAGGAGCTCGAGGACTGGGACGAGGAGGGGCTGCCCCTGGCGGACGTGAACATCTGGCACTGGCGCGACGACCGGATCCAGTCCCAGCAGCAGAGGGAGCTCGAGCGGGATCGGAGCCGCACCTACGTCGCGGCACTGCATGTCGACGAAGGCCGGCTGGTCCACCTCGCCGACGAGCGGATGCGCACGGTCGAGATCACGGCGGACGGGCGTTGGGGGATCGGACGCGACGACCGGAGCTACGTCTCCGACTGGAGGCCGCGCGTGGCCGACTACCATCGCATCGATACGCGCACCGGGGAGCGTACGCCCGTCCTCGAAGCGCACCTGCGAACGCTCGGGCTGTCTCCTGACGGGGAGCACTATCTGTACTGGCTAGACGGACACGTGTGGGACTACCGGATCCCCGAGGACCGGCACGTCAATCTCACCGAGCGGGCCGGTGTCGACTTCACGAACGCGGAATACGACCGCTTCGGGGAGAAGCCCCCGTACGGCATCGCCGGGTGGGTGGCCGGCGGCGCCGGCGTGCTCCTCAACCATCGACACGACCTCTTCCTGCAGCCGTTCGACGCGAGTCCGGCGCTGAACCTCACGGGCGGATTCGGAGCAGACAACGAGATCCGGCTTCGGTACCTGCGGACGGACCTCGAAGAGCGGGAGATCGACCTGAACGAGCCGATCCTCCTCGAGGCGTACGGGGAGTGGACGAAGAAAGAGGGCTTCTTCGAGCTCGACGGAGACGAGCTACGCGAGATCACGTGGGAGGACGCGCGCTTCAGTCGCCCCCTCGAAGCCGAACGTACCGAGCGGTACGTCTTCACGGTCCAGACGTGGCGGGACTTCCCGGACCTGTGGGTCAGCGGACGCGACTTCTCGGATCGCCGCCGCGTGTCCGTCGCGAACCCCCAGCAGGACGACTTCCTCTGGGGTTCACGGATCCTCTTCGACTACACGCTGGCCGACGGGACGCCCCTTCAGGGCACGCTCGCCATCCCCGAGACGTACCGTCCCGGAGACCGCCTGCCCATGGTGGTTCGCTTCTACGAGAAGTACTCGCAGGATCTGCACGCCTATCCGCTCCCCATGTACCGGCACCAGCCGAACTTCGCGGGGCTGGTGAGCAACGGGTATCTGCTCATGCAGCCGGACGTGCACTTCCGCATCGGATCCTCCCATTCGGACATGCTCGAGGCGGTCGAGGCCGCCACGCGCAAGGTGATCGAACTGGGCTACGCCCACCCCGACGCGATCGGCCTGAGCGGCCACTCGTACAGCGGCGGTGGAAGCGCCTACATCGCCACACGCTCCGACATGTTCGCCGCCATCGCGCACGGGGCCGCGCCGATCAACCTCGTCAGCGAGTTCAACCAGCTATTCGTGGGCAGCGGACAGAACAACCACAACTACGACATCTACGGCCAGGGCCGGTACGCGACGGACCCGTACGAGGACTTCGACCTGTACTGGGATCAATCCCCGATCTCGGGCGTCGAGAACATGAACACCCCGGTGCTCTACCTGCACGGCGAGTCCGACCCCACTGTCAACTGGGAGCAGGGGCTCGAGTGGTACAACGCGCTCAGGTTTCTCGAGAAGCCCGTCATCTGGCTCTCCTATCCGGACGAGGGGCACGGACTCCGCAAGCTCCAGAATCGGATCGACTTCCAGTACCGACTGCAGGAGTTTTTCGACCACCACCTGAAGGGCGCCCCCGCTCCCCAGTGGATGACGGACGGCGTGCCGCAGACCGACAAGGACCGGCACCTCAGGGAGTACGCACCGCGGATCTTCCGGACGAGACCGATCGGGTAGCGGCGCCTGAATGTCCTCGAGGCCGACCCCGACGGAGCTACGCCGCGCCATCCGACTTCCGCACGCGACCGCAATGGTCGCGGGGACCATCATCGGCGCCTCGATCTTCGTCCAGCCTTCGCAGGTGACGGGTCAGGTCCCTTCGTTCACGGGGGCGGCGCTGGTATGGGTCCTCGCCGGCGTCCTCACGCTCCTCGGCGCCCTGGTCACGGCGGAGCTCGCCTCCGCCTTCCCTGCCACGGGAGGCGTGTACGTCTACCTCCGAGAAGCGTTCGGGCCCCTGGCCGGCTTCCTCTGGGGCTGGGCGATGTTCTGGACGATGCACACGGGGATCATCGCGGCGATCGCGATGGTGATGGCGTCCTACGTCGGGTTCTTCTTCCAGCTCGACGCGACGGGCCAGCGCTCGGTAGCAATCGCCGCCGTCTTCGCGCTGTCGTGGGTCAACTACCTGGGGGTACATCACGGGACCGTGCTGCAGACGGCGATCACCGCCGTCAAGGTCGGAGCCATCGCCCTCATGGTGGCCGCCGGCTTCGCGCTCGCGCCGGGCGCGGGCGAACCGAATGCGCTGGTCGCGGCCGAGGTGGCCACGGTGGCGAAGCCCGGCCTGCTGGGCGGTGGCGGAATCTCCGGTTTGCTGAGCGGCCTCGCTGCCGGCCTCTTCGCGTTCGGAGGCTGGCACATGGTCACGTACAACGCAGGCGAGACCGTCGAGCCCGAGCGCACGATCCCGCGGTCGTTGATGCTCGGCGTGATGATCGTCACCGTGTGCTACGTCGCGCTCAACGCCGTGTATTTCCGCATCCTGCCGATCGATCGGGTGATCGCGTCGGAGCGGGTGGCGGCCGACGCGGCCGAGGCGCTGCTCGGATTCGGAGCCGGAGCCGTGATGACCGGGCTCGTGGTCCTGTCCGCCTTCGGTGCACTCGCGGGCATCGTGCTGGCCGGACCCCGCGTGTATTACGCGATGGCGGGCGACGGACAGGTCTTCGCCTGGCTCGGCGCGCTGCACCCGCGACACCGGACCCCTCATCGAGCCATCGTGCTGCAGGCCGGCTGGGCGGCCGTGCTCATCTGGACCGGAACGTATCGGCAGCTATTCACTCGAGTGATCTACACGGAGTGGATCTTCTTCGGTGCGATGGCCCTCGGGCTGCTCATTCTGCGGAGCCGCGGTGCGGAGCCCCGATACACCGTGCCGGGAGGCGTCTTCCTCCCGATCGTCTTCGCGCTCACGGCCTTCGCGGTCGCGGCCCACGAGGCCGTGACCAATCCGGCAAACAGCATCCAGGGACTGGGCCTGGTCGCGCTCGGCGCTCCCGTCTACTACCTCTGGAGCCGTGCACGCGGATCCTCTCACCATCCCGGAGAGCAGGCATGATTCTCGACTTCCACAACCACTACTATCCGCCGGGCTTCGTCGACGCCGTCCGTCGAGGCCAGAGTGCCTTTCGCGTCACGGAAGACGACGCCGGCAACCCGGTGCTTCACTCGCCGGGCGACTACAACGTGCTGGTACCAGGGCACCGCGATCTCGACGCGCGCGCCGCCGATCTCGACGCGGTCGGCGTCGACGCACAGGTCATCACGATGACCGCGCCGGCCACGAGTATCGAGACGCCCGACCGGGCGGCAGAGCTCGCGCGGGTCATCAACGACGGCCTCGCCGACGGGCGCGAGTCGCATCCCGGGCGATACGTCCCCCTCGGTCACCTCCCACTCGTCAATCCGGAGGCCGCGGCGGAGGAGTTCGGTCGCGTGATCGGGGAGCTCGGTATGCCGGGAGCGATGCTCTTCAGCAACGCCAACGGCGTGCCGCTCGCGGACGAGCGGTTCTGGCCCATCTACGAGCGTGCCGACGACGCCGGCGCGGTCCTCTACATCCATCCGACCTACCCGCTCGGGGTGGAGGCGATGGAAGACTACATGCTCATGCCGCTGGTCGGCTTCCTCATGGACACGACACTCGCGGCGGCACATCTCGTCTTCGCCGGTGTGCCCGAGCGCTTCCCCGGGATCACGTGGGTCCTCTGCCATACGGGAGGAGCGGTCCCGTTCCTCGCGGAGCGCTTCGACCGCGGATACGAAGCGTTCGATCGCTGCCGCGAGAATCTCACGCGCAAGCCGAGCGAGTACCTCCGCGAGTTCTACTACGACACCGTCAACTTCGACCCACGCTGCCTTCGCCTGGCGATCGACTTCGCCGGCATCGACCACATCGTCGCCGGGAGCGACTACCCTCACATGATCGGGAGTCTGGACAAGATGCTCGAGTCGATCCGGGCGCTCGCTCTGTCGCCCGACGACGAGCAGAAGGTGCTCGGAGGAAACGCGCGGCGGATCCTGGGGATCTGAGCGCCCGACGGGGTCAGGTCAGGCCGGCCTCTTCCTGCCCCTCTCCGAACATCGTCCATACGGCGAGGAACAACGCTGCGATCACCGGCCCGATGACGAAGCCGGAGATGCCGAACACGGTCAGACCGCCCAGAGTGGAAAGAAGGATCAGCCAATCGGGCATCTTGGTGTCCCGCCCCACGAGGATCGGGCGGAGCACGTTGTCGGCGAGACTGATGACGACGGCCCCGAAGCCGAGGAGCACGAGTCCGCGGATGACCTGACCGTTTATCAGGAGAATGATCGACGCGGGCAGCCACACGATCGCCGCGCCCACGGCCGGAAGGATCGAGAGGAAGATCATCACGACGCCCCAGAACACGGCGCCCTGAATCCCGAGGATGGCGAACATGACGCCCCCGAGCGTCCCCTGGACCACGCCGACGACCAGAGTCCCCTTGATCGTGGCCCGACTCACCTCGACGAACTTGGCGAACAGGTCGCGCTCCCGGTCGTCCCCGAGAGGCAGCGCCCACATGATGCGGTCGAGCAGGAACTCCCCGTCGCGCAGCACGAAGAACAGCAGGTACAGCATGATGAAGAAGAGCACCGCGAAGCGCGTCACGTTCTGACCCACGCTGACGGCGAGGCTCGCGATGAACCCGCTCGCGTCCACGGCGGCCTGGGAAATCCGCTGCTGGATCGTGTCGGGCTCGACCCCCATCTGCTCGAGCCACTCAGTCACCATCGGAGGGAGAGACTGCTCGATGCGGTCGAGGATGGCGCCCGGATTGATGTCGCCGCGCTCGAGGCTCTGATACAGCTGGAGGCCCTGTTCGGCCACCGCCCCGGCGATCAGCAACGTGGGCACCAGCACGGTGAAGAAGATCACGATCACCGTCAGGAACGCGGCGAGCGAGTGACGTCCCTTCAGCTGCTCCTCGAAGCGCGTCTGCACGGGGAGGAAGAGGATCCCCATGATCGCCGCCCAGAAGATCGGCTGAAAGAGGTTCCGCAGCAGATAGAAGAAGCTCGCCGTCAGGGCGAACAGCAGCAGATAGAAAAAGGCGTTCTGCGTACGGGTCGTGTACATGCTCTGAGCGATGGGCTTCGACGCCCTACCGACTCGTCAGCACGACCTCCGTCTCGTCGCCGAGCTTCATCCGAACCCACCGGTTCGTCGTGTTGCAGAGTGTGCAGAGCGCGAAGTCTTCGTCGATGACCTCGAGATCCGATATCTGGCCGCACCCCTCACAGCGGGCGTGAACCGTCTCGAAAGCATCGTCGTTGAGGTGGCTCTTCGCCAGCCGCACGCCCATCACGACGCCCGCCTTCCCCGTCGCAGGGCACTTTCCACCGGCGCACGCTTCCTGATAATCGAGGCATACGATCTCGGCACCGTCCGGAAGGTTGGCGTGCCCGTCGTGCGGTGGAGGATCGGTGAAGACGAGACGGACCTTGTGTCCGCACCCGGAGCAGTAGGCGACTTCCGTTCTCATCCTCTCACCTCCTCGATCGTGTGGATGATGCTCACCCGGCTCGGCGCCCCACCCGACACCGCCTCGGCTACCGCGACCGGGGCGCCGAAAAGAGCCGTCGCGGCGGCATCCGCGTGCAGGCAGCGGTCTGCCCGGACGGTGAGCGATCGCATGGCCGTCTCGCGAGGTGCACCCGTCATCGGGTCGAGAAGGTGGTGGTAGTGCCGCCCTCCGGACTCGAAGAAGCGGACGTAGTCGCCGGACGTGGCGATCGCCTCGTCCGACGCCGTGAGCGTGGCCGCCAGGCCTTCGGGATCGTCTGGGGCCTGCACCCCGATCAACCACCCCTCGCCCGCCTCATCCGAGCCGAGCGCCACCAGATCGCCCCCGACGTTGACCAGGCCATCGGTCACGCCGACGTGGCGCAGCGCATCCGCGGCCACGTCGACGGCGAACCCTTTCGCGATCCCCCCCAGATCCACGGACGCGGAGGCACCGGTGAGTCGTGCCCGCGCCGAGGCGTGCCACGACTCGATCTCGAGCGAGCGCCACAGCTCGTCGCCCGCACCGGATCCCAGCCCCTCCGGCCCCCGACCCTCGAGGGGCCTCCCGCCACCCCCGATCCGGCCTCTCGTCACCCGCTCGGGAGCATCCCACAAGCGGGTCACGTTGCCGAGGCACGGATCGAAGCGTCCGCCCGATCGCGAGGCCCACTCCTGCGCGGCAGCGAGTACGTGCCCCGTGTCCGTCGACACCGGCACCCACACGCCCCCGGAGAGGTTCAAGCGCCCGACGTCGGAGTCGGAACGGAACCGGGTCATCGTCGCTTCGACCCGGCGCAACGCTCCGAAGGCCGCGTCGATGGCCTCGTGCGCCCATCCCGAATCCTGCGTCGGAATCGCCACCTCGGCGATGGTGCCCATGACGGGGATGCGGCGACGGACGAGCACACGCCGAGGCCGCATCGCCGAAGGAAGCGCCGCTACCGCGAGTGCCCCCACCCCCAGCGTGACGAATGTCCTGCGGTCCGGGTTCTTCACCAGATCCCTCCTGATTCACGGGGAGCATCGTCCTGGGGCCTCGCCTCCGGGCCGGCGCATCGCTCCGCTGCGCAGGCATCGCCGCCCGAGCATCCCGCGCACCCGCCGTGGCACGACGCACGGTCCGCGATGCGCATCAGCCCGAAGGCCACGAAGAGTCCGGCCATGACTGCCATGGCTACCGTCGCCTCGATCATGACGACAACAGCCCCGCGAATCCCATGAACGCCAGCGAAAGGCTCCCGGCGATGATGAGCACGAGCCCCATTCCTCGGGCGAGCGCCGGGACGTCGGCGACTTCGATCTGCTCGCGGATGGAGGCCATGAGAACGAGGGCGAGCGTCAGGCCGAGTCCCCCACCGACCGCGTAGAAGAGCCCCTCGACGAAGTCGTAGCCCCGATTGGTCTGGAAGATGGCGAGGCCAAGTATCGCGCAGTTGGTGGTGATGAGCGGCAGGAAGATGCCGAGCTCGCGGAACAGCGTCGGGCTCACCTTCTTGATCACGGTCTCGACGATCTGCACGAGGGACGCGATCACGACGATGAATGAGATGAGGCGCAGGTACGGCGCGTACGGAAGAACGAACGCGTTGAGGAACGATGCGACCATCGAGGTGATGACCAGAACGAAGATGTTGGCCCCGCCCATCCGGAGCGCGGTGGACACGCGGCTCGACACGCCCATGAAGGGGCAGAGCCCCAGGAAGAGCATCAGGGTGAAGTTGTTCACCAGCATGGCCGAGACGAGGATCCAGACGAGCTCACCCATCAGTCGGCCCCTCCTTCCACGCCGGCCACCTCGGTCGTCACGCTGTGAGGCCACTGTCGCGGCCGCACCGGTGTCGCCTTTCGCCCCTCCCACCACCCGAAGAGCAGGAGGATGAAGCCGAGCGCAAAGAAGCCGCCCGCCGGCAGGATCATCACGATCCACGGCTCGAAGCCGGGTCCGAAGAGAGGCACCCCGAGGAACGACCCGTACCCGAGGATCTCCCGGAGCCCTCCCATCATCGTGAGCGCGATGATGAATCCGAGGCCGGTACCGGCGGCGTCCAGGATGGACCGGCCGACCGGCTGCTTCGAAGCGAACGCTTCCTGACGTCCCAGGATCATGCAGTTCACCACGATGAGCGCGATGAACGCGCCCAGCGCGCGGTGGATCTCCGGCACGACCGCATTCAATACCAGGTCGGCGATCGTCACGAACGTGGCGATCACCAGGATGTACGCGCTGATGCGGACTTCCCGGGGAATCCAGGACTTGAAGGTCGCCACGAGCGTGGACGACCCGAGCAGGACGAAGAAGGTGGCCAATCCCATGGCGAGGCTGTTGGCCACGGTGTTCGTGACCGCGAGCGCGGGGCAGAGGCCCAGGAGCTGGACCAGCACGGGATTCTCGCGCCACACACCGCGCAGGAAGACCTCGGGAGGGGTGGTCTGCCGGGGGCTCATCCGCCACCTCCGATCCGCGACGCCGGCGAATCCGCGCCGTCGGTGCCGGCGCCCTCGCCCACACCTCCCGACCCTCCGCCGTGGGCACGCGCCCCGGCCCAGTAGGCCTCCACCGGAACACCGACCTCCAGCAGCCGCGCGTTGATGATGTCGACGATCGCACGTGACGAGATCGTCGCGCCGGTGATCATCGTCACCTCCGTCTCGGCGCCCGTCTCCCTTCCCGCCTTGAGTCCCACGAGCGGTGCCTCGACCCTCGCGAACTCCCCGACGAACGCGGAGTCCTTCTCGATCTTGTCGCCGAGGCCGGGAGTCTCCTTGCTTTCCAGCACCTGCATCCCGATCACGGCTCCGTCGTCCGGGTCGTACCCGAAGATCAACCGGATCACGTCCTGAAATCCCGCGCCGGCTCCGACGAGTGCGACGCCGACGGGCTCGTCCGCCGGACCGTATCCGATGTAGACGCGATCCAGGCCGGTCGTGTCCGATACGGGGCTGCCCGTGAAGGCCCCCTCCTCCAGGAAGACGGTCTCGTAGCGCTCCGCTCCCCGCAGCACCTCCGTGACGGCCTCCGACAGGACCTCCGCCCTCCAGGCCTCGATGCGGGGATCGGCCCACTGGAAGACCATGACGATCGCGAGCCCGGCCAGGGCCCCCGCCACGGCGAGGGTTCCGACGAGCCTGACGGAGGAGCTCTCCACCCGCACCGGGAGCGTATCGGTCGAGTCCGACGCGTCGGCATCCGAGCCGTGTCCGACCATGGGGAGCCGCTCGCTCATGAGACCACCGCCTCGCGTCCCGTCCCGAACACCCGCGGCTGCGTCGCCCGGTTGATGAACGGAACCAGCGCGTTCATGAGGAGGATCGCGTACATCACCCCTTCCGGAAGGCCGCCCCAGAAGCGGATGACGACCACGAGGGTTCCGATGCCGAGTCCGTACAGCCAGCACCCGCCGTTGGTCGTAGGAGACGTGACCATGTCGGTCGCCATGTACCACGCTCCGAGCATCAGCCCACCGCTGAAGAGCATGAAGAGCGCGCCCGGAT
>Ga0111156_1011_pt2 | contig 32107 bp, 27 predicted proteins | sample DeeMarSeWOR28_12_FD_80250 | JGI IMG/M metagenome (GOLD analysis project Ga0111156, IMG submission 80250) | Gemmatimonas sp. SG8_23
TCGGGTACGGGTTCATGTTCGCGGGCCTGGCCCTCGCGTTCGGAAATGCGATCACGGTCATCTCCGTCGGTGAGGTGGGCGTGAAGCACTTTCTCGGAAACGTCGATCCGGCCCCGCTCGAGCAGGGAGTGCACGTCGTGAATCCGCTCGCGAGCATCGAGAAGATGTCCATTCGGGAGCAGAGCTACCCCCCGGACGGAGGGGTGGAGACGATCGAGGCGCAGACGAGTGAGCAGCTGAACGTGTCGCTCGAGGTGGTGCTGCTCTTCCAGCTCGAAGGCAGCGCCGCGCCCCAGCTCTATCAGCGCCTCGGCAGCGAGCGCAGCATCAAGAGCAGCATCGTGCTCAATGCCATGCGGAACGGGGTCCGGGACGCCGTGGCCACGAAGTCGATCAACGAGATCTTCTCTCCCGACCGGCGCGAGATCGCGTCCGACATGCGCGACGCGATCCAGTTGAAGGCCGGCGACAGGATCGAGGTCGTGGACGTCTTCGTGCGGGATATCCAGGCGCCGCCACGCGTGCGGGAGGCGATCGAGGCCAAGCTCGAGCGTGAGCAGCAGGTCGAGCAGGAGCGGTTCCAGACCGAGATCATCCAGGAGCGCGCGCTGCAGGCGATCGAAGAGGCGAAAGGCATCGCGGAGGCGCAGAAGATCATCTCCGAGGGACTCACCCCGGCCTACCTCACCTTCCACTACATCGAGCAGCTCGGGACCCTTCCGCCGGGTTCGGTGGTCTATGTCCCGACCGAGGGAGGCGTACCGCTCATGAGACAGATCGGTGGCGGCGGAAACTGACGACGGACGGCGAGCGCGGTGGCAGGGCCGGGTGCTCCGCGGAGCCCTGGCCCTCGGCGCCGTGGCGATCGTGGCGAGCTGGGCGGCGTGCTCGCCGGTGTACGTCGTGAAGGCGGGGATCGCCGAGGCCCGGATCCTGCGCGCGCGCCAGCCCATTCACGAGGTCCTGAACGACTCCACGGTCGAGGCCGGGACACGTGCCAAGCTGGCCTACGTCGTCGAGGCACGCCGCTTCGCAGCGGAGGAGCTCGGGATCGACGTCGGCGACTCGTACACGATGTACACGGAGCTCGACCGCGATACGCTCGCGATGGTCGTTACCGCGGCCTACAAGGATCGGCTGGTTCCGAAGACCTGGTGGTTTCCGATCGTCGGGCACGTCCCGTACAAGGGGCACTTCTCGCTCGAGAGCGCCCTGAAGGAGGAGGCCGAGCTCTCCGCCGACGGTTACGACACATGGGTCCGCCCCACGGCCGCCTTCAGCACGCTCGGCTGGTTCAACGATCCGATCCTCTCGACCGCCCTGCGGTCCGACGAGGTGGAGGTCGTGACCACTGTGCTCCACGAGTTGTCGCATCAGCACCTCTTCGTGTCGGGCCACGTTGGCTTCAACGAGAGCTTCGCCACCTTCGTCGGGCGCGTCGGCGCGGCTCGCTTCTTCTGCACGCGCGAGGGGAGCGGTCCGGACTCCGTGAAGTGTCATCGGGCGCTGGCCCGATGGCGTGACTTCCAGCGCTTCAGCGACTTCCTCGACCCGTTCGTCGCCGAGCTCGAGGCGATCTACGACGACCCCGAGCTGGACTACCGGGAGAAGGTCGACCGGCGTGAGCCGGTGTTCGCCGCTGCCCTCGAGCGATTCGACCGCGAGGTGCAGCCCGAGCTGGAGGCCTTCACCTTCTCGGGCTTTCGCGACACACCCCTCAACAACGCGACCCTGATGTCGCGCATCCGCTACTACAACCGGCTGCGGGACTTCGACGCCTTCCTGGCTGCGCACGGGGGGGACCTGGTCGCGGCGCTGCAGGACCTGAAGGCGCGATCCGCCAGCGTGGACGACCCGTTCGACCTTCTACCCTCCACGACGCTCTCGGACCGCGCCGGGACCTGACGACAGGGACGGCAGCGAGCGCGACGGCACCACGCTTCGTCAGAGCGTGATCTCGCGCGTCACCTGACCGTTGCTCTCCCAGTAGGTGATCTTCTGGACCAGGGCTGGATCGTCCGCGGCCGGCTGGATCTCGCCGTCCGCCCCGATCGCACGTGACGTGACCGTGTGGTCTCCCGTCGTGGCCTCCCAGTCGAAGTGCCAGAACGTCCACGTGTGCGGGTCGTCCGCTCCCTCGCCGAGCACGGCCCCCTGCCACGGGCCGTCGTCGATGCGCACCTCGACCCGCGCGATCTCCGTTCCCCAGGCGGCGCCATGGATGCGGTAGCCTTCCCCCCTTCGCACGACCTTCGCAGGAATCGAGTTGATGTTGGTCCGCCCGACCGAGGTCTCGGCCCACACCGCTTCCTCGTCGGGCCCCTCCTGCCGGAGGGTCACGTAGTCCCGCGCCATGAACTTCCCCATGAAGCGCGTGTCCCGCACCTCGATGCGCGTCAGCCACTTCACGTTGGCGACCCCGTACCAGCCCGGAGCGATGAGCCGGAGAGGGAATCCGTTGCCGACCGGAAGAGCCTCTCCGTTCACCTCGTACGCCAGCAGGACGTCGTCCGCGGTCGCGTCCTCGAGCGACAGGCTGCGCGCGAAGCTCTGGACGACCTCCACGTCGCGAATCTCCTCGGTGCCCTGATCGGCACCGAAGAAGACCACCTCGATACCGCCGGTTCTCACCCCGGCCTCCTCGAGAAGGGGTCGGAGCGGCGTCCCGGTCCAGGTCGCGTTGTGGACCGCACCCATGAACGTGGGGAAGCCTCGATTCCCTGCGCACTCGAGCAGCATCGTCACGCTCTGGCGGGGGCGACCCCGGATCTGGTCGAGCGTGTAGGCACGCGGCCGTTCGACGAGTCCTCCCACCTCGAGCCGCCACGTGCCTGCATCGACCTCGGGCGTCCCGTAGTGCCCGACGCTGAACAGCTCCTCCGTAGGCGTCACCCAGGAGGCGAGGGCCTGCCAGTCGAGCGTGTTGGCACGCCCGCCCGCCGCGGGCGCGTTCGTCCAGGGCACCACGCTCTCCTGGGGCGCGACGCGGGCGAGGTGCGACGCCAGGTCCGAGGGGAAGACCGCGCCCGCCGCGGCGATCGCCCCGCCCCGTCGGATGGCCTCGCGACGCGAAATCGTCGGAGTCGTTGCGTCGATCAGAGGAACGGCGTCGATCGGGTCGGACATGAGGTCTCCTCCGGTGCGGGTCCGGGCCCAACATGGGTGGGCCGGTCGGCGACGGACAAGCGGACCCGCAGTCGCTCGACTATCATGGCAACTGTCCCGGCGAGGGCCGGCGGCATCTCCGACCCGTTAACTCCGAGCCCGAAGCGTTCCATGTCTCCCATACGACGCACCGCTCTCCTCGCCCTCCTGGCCTTCGTCGCCCCGCTCTCGTCTCCGCTCGAGGCGCAGGACGGACGCGCTCCCCGGCCTGGCCAGCAGGTGGTCCTGGTGACCGGATCCACGAGCGGGCTCGGTCGGGAGGTCGCGCTCCGCATGGGGCTGCAGGGTGCTCACGTGATCGTCCACGGGCGCAACCGCGACCGAGGCATGGAAGTCCTCGCGCAGATCAACCAGGGACCGGGGAGCGCACGCTTCTACGCCGCCGACTTCGCCTCGTTCGAGCAGGTCCGGGGGCTCGCCGAGGCCATTCTCGCCGACTACGACCGCCTCGACGTGCTGGTGAACAACGCCGGGTTCGGCTCGGCACCGGACGAGCGCTGGGTGAGCGAGGACGGACACGAGTTCCGCTTCCAGGTGAACTACCTCGCGCCCTACCTGCTCACGGACCTCCTCCTCCCCCTCGTGCGCGCGAGCGCCCCGTCGCGGATCGTCAACGTGTCCTCGCTGGCGCAGAGCCCGATCGACTGGGACGACGTCATGATCGAGCAGGACTTCAGCGGACGCCGCGCGTACGGGCAGAGCAAGCTCGCGCAGATCAGCCACACCTTCGACCTCCACGAGGAGCTGGCCGGGTCCGGCGTGCTCGTAAACTCGCTGCACCCGGCGACATACATGCCCACCGGGATGGTCCGCGCCGTAATGCACCTCATCGAATCCGACGAGATCGAAGGTGGTCAGTTCTTCAACCAGATGACCCCGCAGCGGGCTCACGAGCAGGCGTACGACATGGAGTCCCGGCGTCGACTGCGGGAGCTCAGCCGCCGGCTGACGGGGCTCGATCCGCGCTGAACGCCCCCCCGGCCGACGATCGGCGTGAGATCGTCCGGCTCGCGTGGCCGATCGTCCTCGCCAACTCGGCGGTGCCACTCCTCGGCATCGTCGACACGGGCGTCATCGGCAACACCGGCTCCGTCGAGGATCTGGGTGCGATCGCGCTCGGCGCCCTGGTGTTCAACTTCGTGTACTGGAGCTTCGGCTTCCTCCGCATGGGCACCACCGGGTTCACCGCCCAGGCGTCGGGTGCCGGAGACGAAGCCGAGGTGCGTGCCACGCTGGCCCGTGCGCTCCTGCTGGCCGGGGGCATCGGGCTTCTGCTGCTCGCGCTCCAGGCGCCCATCGCCTGGATTGCCCTCGAGCTCCTGGGGGCGACGCCCGAAGTCGAGGCGCTGACCCGCGTCTACTTCGAGATCCGGATCTGGGGCGCGCCCGGAAGCCTCGGCACCTTCGCGTTGCTCGGGGCGCTGGTCGGGCTCGGCCGGACGCACGACGTGCTCAAGACGCAGCTCCTGCTCAACGGTCTCAACATCACCCTGGACGTGATCTTCGCGGGGGTGCTGGGCCTGGGAGTGCGTGGCATCGCCCTGGGAACCGCGATCTCGGAGTGGGTCACGCTGATCTACGGTCTGCTACTCCTGGCGACCGTGCTTCGCGAGCGTCATGCGGACGCCGAAGCGTTCTGGCCCTGGCCGCGCGTGCTCGATCGGGAGAAGGTGCGAAAGACGCTCGGGGCGAACGCCGACATCATGGTGCGCACGCTCTTCCTTCTCATGGGCTTCGCGTGGTTCACCAATCAGGGCGCCCGCTTCGGCGACGTGATCCTGGCCGCGAACCACCTGCTGCTCCAGCTGGTCGCGATGAGCGCCTACCTCCTCGATGGATACGCCCACGCCACGGAGATCCTGGTGGGACGCGCCATCGGCGCTGGAGACCGGAGCGCCTTCGATCGGGCGGTCCGCGCGGCGTCCACGCTCGCGGCATGGACGGGTGTCGGCCTGGCGCTCGCCATCCTCGCCGGGGGCAACGGGGCTGCTGGCCTTCTCACCGACCTGGAGCCGGTCCGGCAGGTCGCCAGGTCCCACCTCGCCTGGACGGCGCTCTACGTCTCGCTCTCCTTCGCGGCCTTCCAGCTCGACGGCATCTTCATCGGGGCCACGGCGACCCGCGACATGCGCAACGCGAGCGTGCTCTCCTTCATCGGCTTCGTCGTCGCGTCGGTCCCGCTCATACGGTCCTGGTCGAACACCGGGCTGTGGCTCGCATTCGTGCTTTACGTGGCCCTGCGCGCGGCCGCCCTGGGCGTGCGGTATCCGAAGCTTCGCGCATCCGTCGGCGGCGCGACCTGATCAGCGCGTGAGCAGGAACGTGGCCTTGAGGATCAGGCTGCGATCGCGGTACAGGAAGTCCGTCTGCGGGTCGCGCCTCAGCTCGTTGTACACCACGAAGAGGTCGCTGCCCGGCTTGTACGTCCACCGGAAGCGGGCACTCGTGCCGAACTGGTCGGACTGCGAGTTGTACTGGGTGAGCGACCGAATCGACATCGTCGGCGAGATCCCGAGGTCGATTCGCAGGGAAGCGAGGTCCACGTCGAAGTCGCCATTGGGTAGCGTCACGTCGTTGCGCGTGTACGACGCTTCCGTGGAGAGGCGATCGGTGATCCTCGCACCGAGCTTCACCTGCGCGTCCCAACGGTCGCCGCCGTAAAAGCCCTGCGGTGCGTACATCAGACCGTAGTAGACGCGCCGGGACGGATTACTATCGAAGGATACCCGCCATTCTCCGAACTGATAGTCGCCCGCCGGAATCTCGACGCCGTTGAGCGTGAACGGCCGCTCGACCCGATCGAAGTGGTCGTTGAACCAGACGTTGAAGAAGGCCCCGTTGTCGAAGGTCACCCCCACCATGTAGTGCCAGCGGGACGCGAGTCTCAGACCGGTCTGACTGCTGGTGTACGTGTAGTTCACCATCGGGGAGAGAACACGGATCCCGAGGAAGTCGGGGCGGGGATTGCGTTCCAGGTGAAGCTTCGTGGTGCGGATGCCGGCACGCGGCAGGAAGCCGACTTCCGGGTTGAAGTCCTTGTCCAGGTCCACGTACTCGCCGTAGATGCGCCAGTCCGTGTCGAGCCACGTCGCGTTGACGTAGCCCCCGAGCTCACCGTACCCGAGGTCGTCACGGTCGGGCGTCTCCGGATCGTCGGGCGGGATGACGAAGTCCGGCGTCTCGGTCTTCGCGAGCCACGTCGTGATGTTGAAGTTCGGATGGGGCGCGATGACCGCGTCGACGGCGTACGTGCGGTTGACGTGGTCGCTGTCGATGTCCCCGACGAAGTTGGTCGAAGCCTTGTTGATGAAGAGCGCGCCGACGCGTGATCGGGACCAGATGTTCCGGCTGTACTTCGCCACCAGGAAGTTCTCGGCCGACGTGGAAGGCGAATCACCGAGACCCGAGAACTCGTTGGTCTGCACATTCATCACCGCGATGTCGTTGCGGCCCACTTTCCCCGTGAGTCGAGCCCCGGCGATGATCGGGACCGCATCCCCGGCCTCCGTGAGCCCGATGCGCCGACTGAAGAAGAGGTCGGCGGACCGTGCGAACGCATTGACCGAGCCGACGTTGAACTGTCCCGAGTTCTCGAGGAAGAAGTCCCTCTTCTCCGGAAAGAACAGTGGAAAGCGCGTGAGGTTGACCTGCTCGTCGTCGACCTCCGCCTGCGCGAAGTCCGTGTTGACCGTGATGTCCAGATTGAGCCCGGCGGTGATGCCGTACTTCATGTCGACTCCGAGGTCGCCCTCGAGGTCGTCCGTCTCGACCTGCTGCTCGAGCACACTGCTCGCCCCTCCGGTCACGAAGGGCGTCACGCGCAGATCCATCCCGCGGTCGAGGTCGCTCATTCCCTCGAGGCTTCCCGCCATGCTCACGCGGTAGATGTTGAACTCCTTGGCGATGGGCGCCCAGAACGCCTGCTCGTTCTTGCGCCCGATGTTGCGCATGACGTTCATGCCCCAGTCCTGGGTCTGCCCGGCGGGGAACCGCAGGGTGACCATCGGAATCGCGATCTCGGCGATCCATCCGTCGTCGACGATTCGCGCCGCGACGTCCCACACGCCGTCCCAGTCCTTGTTGATGTTCGACGTGGGAAGACCGAAGCCGCGGACGGCGCCCTCGCCCTCGTTGAACACCTGCTGGTCGAACTGAGCCCCGAGGGGGTTCGTGACGAACATGTAGCCCGAGCGCGAATCCTTGAACGTGTCCAGGATGATCTGGACGTTGTCCTCGCTGAGAATCTGATCCGAGTCGCGCCGCATCTCGGTGGCCGTGACCGTCCCGGAGTCGAACGCTCGAATCCCGAAGTAGAGCGTCCGCGCATCGTACAGCAGGTAGATCTCGGTGCGCTCGGTCGCCGGCGCGCCCTCGAGCGGTTCCTGCTGAATCAGCTCGTCGATCAGCCCTCCCCTCCCCCACACCTCCTGCTCGAGGAAGCCGTCCAGCACCGGCTGCGTCTCGGTCCTCACCGCACGCACACGGTAGTCCTGCCAGGCCACCTGTGCCGAGGCGGATACGGGCAGCACGATCGCGGCCATCGTCGCGATGATCCCTGCTCGGTGGGTCGGCGAAAACACGTTCATGAATCGGGGTCAGAGGGGTCGAGCGCAGTCCGGTGCCACGCACCGTCTGCGGAGCGGCCCCAAAGTAGGCGATTCGGCGGAAGGCGCACGTCGCTTGCGCGCCGGGGAGTCCCGGCTCGATGTTGCCGCCCGAAATTCCATCGGGAAAAGGCGGGAGACGAAGTGAAGACCGATATCGAAATCGCGCAGGCGGCCGAGCTGCGACCCATCCAGGAGATCGCGGCGAAGGTCGGGCTCGGCCCCGAGCACATCGTCCCCTTCGGACACCACAAGGCGAAGATCCCGCTCGAGACCGCGCGGGATAAGGGCAGCGCCGACGGACGCCTGGTTCTGGTGACGGGCATCAGCCCCACGCCGGCAGGCGAGGGCAAGTCGACGGTCTCGGTCGGGCTCGCCGATGCGCTCACCCTGCGCGAGCGGAACCCGGTGCTCTGCCTGCGTGAGCCGAGCCTCGGACCCGTATTCGGGATCAAGGGAGGAGCGGCAGGGGGCGGTTACAGCCAGGTCGTCCCGATGGAGGAGATCAACCTCCACTTCACCGGGGACTTCCACGCGATCACCTCTGCCCACGCGCTGCTGTCCGCCGTGCTCGACAACCACATGTATCGCCCCAACACTCTGGAGGTCGATGCCACGCAGGTGACGTGGCCTCGGGCCGTGGACATGAACGACCGCGCCCTCCGCAACGTGGTGATCGGTCTCGGCGGCCGCACGGGCGGCGTGCCCCGGCAGGACGGCTTCGTCATCACGGCCGCTTCCGAGATCATGGCGATCTTCTGCCTCGCCGACGGCATCGACGACCTGAAGGCCCGGCTCGACCGGATCATCGTCGGCTACACGAAGAGCGGTGAGCCCGTGCGCGCCGGCGGACTCGGCGTGTCCGGGGCCATGGCGGTTCTCCTCAAGGACGCCATGAACCCGAACCTCGTGCAGACGCTGGGGGGCACCCCGGCGCTCGTGCACGGCGGCCCCTTCGCCAACATCGCCCACGGCTGCAACTCGCTGGCCGCGACGCGCGCGGGCCTGTCGCTGGGCGACGTCGTGGTCACCGAAGCCGGGTTCGGCGCCGACCTCGGAGCCGAGAAGTTCTTCGACATCAAGTGCCGCTTCGGCGGCCTCGAGCCCGGGGCGGCGGTGATCGTCGCGACGGTCCGGGCGCTGAAGATGAACGGAGGCGTCGCCAAGTCCGATCTCGGCCCCGAGAACGTCGAGGCCGTCTCGTCCGGAGCGGTGAACCTCCAGGGGCACATCGAGAACGTGCGGAAGTTCGGCGTGCCTCCGGTCGTCGCTCTCAACCGGTTCGCCACGGACACGGACGCGGAGATCGCCGCGGTGCGGTCGGCGTGCGAGGCCGTCGGCGCCCGCATGGTGATCGCTGATCCCTGGGGCAGCGGCGGCGAGGGCTGCCTCGATCTGGCGGACGCCGTCTGGGAGGTGCTCGAGAGCGGGGACGCCGAGGGCGTGGACGTCGACCCCAAGGCCGCCAAGGAGATCGCCTCCCTCGAGGCCGCGGGGCTTCGGGAGGTGCCGGTGTGCATCGCGAAGACGCAGTACTCCTTCTCGGACGACCCGACGCTGCTGGGGCGGCCGAGCGGATTCCGCATCTCGGTGCGCGAGGTGACTCCGTCCGCCGGGGCGGGCTTCGTGGTCGCGAAGACCGGGAGCATCATGACGATGCCGGGCCTCGGGGCCGAGCCGTCCGCGATGAGGGTGGATATCGAGGACGGCGTCGTGACCGGGCTCTTCTGACGGGCGGGCGGATGTACGACCGGATTCCGGGTGGGTGTACGGCGCTGCTCGTTTGCGCGTGCATAGCCGGTGCGGCCACGCCTGCGGGAGTCCTCGCGCAGCAGGAGCCCTGGCCCGTGGACCTGGAGATGGTCGCGAAGATCCGTGAGGAAGGTCTCCAGCGCTCACAGCTGCCGAACACGCTTTCGTACATGACCGACGTGCTCGGGGCCCGACTGACGAACTCCGACGACATGGAGCGGGCCCAGCGCTGGGTCGTGGACGAGATGACGCGCATGGGGCTGTCGAACGTCGAGCGCGAGCCGTTCATGGACTACGGCGTGAGCTGGGACAACGAGTATGTCTCGCTCCACATGCTCGAGCCCGACTACACGCCGCTGGTCGGCTATCCGATCGCCCACACACCCGGGACCGACGGACGGCAGTCCCTGCGGGCGGTCATCGCCGACGTCCACACGCGTCAGGACCTGGAGCGGTACCGCGGGCAGCTCCGCGGCCTCGCGGTGCTCTCCACCCCGCCTCCCCGGATCGACCTGACCCGCTTCGAGCGGGGAACTCCGCGTCGCACGGAAGAGGAGCTGCGGGCGCTCGAGAGGGACGTGGTCGTGCCCCCACCCGGACCCGATCCGTACTTCTCCCGTCTCTACCCACCCCCGCCCGAGAACCCCGACGTGCTCACGGCAGCCGAGAAGCTCGACTTCTATGTGGCCGAGGGCGTGGCGGTCGTTCTGGAGTCGAGCAGCGGATGGCCCGGAGCCGTGCGGGGCTTCGCTCGCCCCGGCGCCAAGATCGACCGCTGGGCGCGGGATGCGACGCTCTCGTCCGTGCCCGTCATCGCGATCACGCCGGAGCACTACAATCGGATGTATCGCGTCCTGGCCCGGGACATCCCGGTGCAGGTGGAGGTCGAGGTCCGGAATCGACACGGGGACACGGTCACGCAGGCCCACAACGTGGTCGGGGAGATGCCCGGGATCGAACGGGCGGACGAGGTCGTGATGCTGGGGGCGCACTTCGACACCTGGCACGCCAGCCCCAACGCGTCCGACAACACGTCCGGCGTCGCGGTGATGCTCGAGGCCATGAGGATCCTGCAAGCGGTCGGCGCGCGGCCGCGGCGGACGATCCGCATCGCGTTGTGGTCGGGCGAGGAGCAGGGGCTCTGGGGATCCCGAGCCTACGTCAGGGAGCACTTCGGCGACCCGGCCGACCCCGACGTCGGAACGACCCCCGCGTACGACCGCCTCTCCGCCTACTTCAACCAGGACTACGGGCCGGGGCAGTACCGGGGGATCTGGCTCCAGGGCAACGAGCACGTCCGCGCGCCCTTCGCCGCGTGGATGGAGCCCCTGCGGGACATGGGGATGACCGCCATCTCGCCCCAGGGCGTCGGCAGCACCGACCACGTCGCGTTCGACGAGGTGGGTCTCCCGGGCTTCCAGTTCCTACAGGACCGGGTCGGAGGGACGGGAGGACACACCAACCTCGACTCCTTCGACACCATCCCGCTCGACGACCTGAAGAAGAACGCGGTCATCATGGCCGTCTTCGTCTATCACGCCGCGATCGCCGACGAGCTCCTTCCCCGAAAGGGGACCCGGTAGACCCGCTCCCGCTGCGGGGGAGCTACCGCTCCAGCATCAGGGCCTGGTACAGCAGGCCCCCGTCGACGTCGGAGAACACCGCGATCGACCGCTGGATGGCGGGCCGCAGGGCCTCGCGAAGCGGTACACCGCCGGCCGACGTGCTTCGAGCGGCCATGACGAGTCGACCCATCGCGCCCTCCTGACCGTCACCGAAGCGCGCCAGCTCGCCCGTCCGCCCCAGCGCCTCCAGGGCCGCCGCGGCCAGCAGGTCCGCCCGCTCGGCGGGGCCGCCCTCGAACACCTCGCGGCTCGTCGCCGCAACCACCGCCTCGTACTCGGAGCGCGCCTCGTCTCGTCGACCCGCGCGGTCGAGGGCGACCCCGCGGAGGTAACGCTGGAGCCGCTCCTCCGGCTCGTACGGCCGTCCCTGCCCGAGCCGTTCGGGCCACGTCATCGCCGTCCGGAAGTGCTCGTCGGCGGCCTGCCCGTCGCCCCGAGCCAGAGCCTCCAGCCCCGCCAGCGTGTGTGCCTGCGCGAAAAGCACGTGCGCCGCGCCGGCGTGCTCCGAGGGCAGCACGTGGACCGCGTCCAGGATCTCGATCGCAGGGGCGAAGCGCATCGTCTCCACGAGAGCGGCCACGTGCAGGAGGTCGAGGTCGAAGCTGTCCGGAAAGTCGCGCCGGGCACGCCGGGACGCCTCCAGTGCATCCTCCCAGCGCCCCTCGTCCTGCAGGTATTGGATCAGCGGGACGCGAAGGATGCGCCGTGTCGGATCCAGCTCGATCGCCCTGCGCAGATCCGCCTCCCCGTCGATCTGCGCCGCGACCCCCTCCGCCGCGACCGACGCGATGGACGCCCGAGCGACGTAGGCCGGCGCGAATTCGGGATCGTTTCGCAGCTCGACGAGGAGGGTCGCGGCCTCCTCGACGCGGTCCCTCGCCCACAGATCGAGCGCCAGCAGATACGCCCACGACCAGTGGCCACCGCTCCTGCGCGCCGCTTCCCGGAGCACCGGGATGGACTCGGCCCGATACGGAAACACGAAGTCGACTTCGGCGGGCTCCGACAGATACCGGTCCTCCCCGGTGAGCGACGCCAGCCAGGCACGAACCAGGGCATGCCCGCTCCACGCGGCGCTCGCTTCGAGCAGCCGGACCGCATCCGCTCGCTGCCCCCACCGGGCGTAGGTGATGGCGAGCTCGAGGATTTCCTGCTCCGGATACTCGCCGTGCAGACGGCCTTCGAGGTCCCGGAGGGTCGCCGTGGACGGGTCGGCGAGGAACCGGTCGGCGGCGACGAAGAGGTCCAGAGGATCGATCCGGACGATCTCCGCGTACGCCTCCGATGCACGCTCCTCCTGGCTCGCGTGTCGAGCGGCCGCGGCTAAGACGCGGAGCGCGGCCACGGAGTGGCGATCGTAGTCGAGTGCCAGACGGGCGTACCGGGACGCTTCGTGCAGGTCGTCCTCTCCCATTGCCAGCTCGGCCAGCTGAACGTAGGCAATCGAGCGGAACTCCATCGAGCGGGCGGCCCACCCGAACGATTCCCGGGCGTCGACCGCCCAGCCGAGGGAACGGTACAGGTTTCCGGCCACGAAGTTGGCTCGGGCGTCGTACGCGTCGAGCTGGAGGGCGCGGTCGGCGTGGATCAGCCCTTCTTCGTATCGCCCCCGTCGATACTCCAGATCGGCCATGCCCAACAGCGCCTCCCGGTTCCACGGCTCGTGCTCGAGCGCCTCCTCGTACAGCGCACGGGCTTCCGTCAGGCGCCTCGCCTGCACCAGCTCCGATGCCGCCATGATCGTGCGCTCGACCTCCGGAACCGCGCGCATGGCCTCCGGGTCGGTCTCGAACGGGCGCGAGAGCGCGCGGCCGGCAGGGTCGCTGTCCCATTCGAGGCCCAGCTCCGGGAGCCGGACCCGTACCGAAGCACCCTCGGGCACGGAGAAGGTCCGCGTCTCGGGCTGCAGTACGGTGAAGCGGATCCGCTCGGGCTCCAGCTCCTCGCCGTCGACGGCGACGCGGATCTCGTCCTCGGTGTCGGAGAACGCGTGGGCCGAGACCTGCAGCTCCGACCCCTCCCGTTCCACGAACATCGCGCCCTCACGCGACGCGTGGGTGAGCCCCCCGAGCCCCTCCACGGGGAACCACGTCTCGGTCCAGCGGTCCGTCGCTCCCGGATCGAAGCCCACCTCGGAGATCGGGTTCACCTCGCCGGTCGCCGAGTACTGGACCAGAAGGCGGCCGGCCTGGAACTCCACGTACTGACCGTCCGTGTCGGTCAGAAGGCCCTCCCAGATGCCGCCCTGCCGCGACAGCGCCCAGAGCCAGATCTTCTGGCCGGGCATCTCCTCGTACCGGGACCAGTGCCCGAAGCCGTATCCGCCGTCCCGGTAGTACCCCCCGAAGAAGTCGTCGAGCACGCCGACGACGTGGTACGACTTGTTGCCACCGAACCGGTTCTGGTCGTACACCGGCAGCCGCCGTCCCTCGTCGTCGACAGGCCACGCTCTTCGTCCGCCCGGGTGCTCGAGGTACGCGTCGCCCGGCACGGAGAGGACGAGATCGTCGCGGGCGAACGCCGCCCCCGTCATCCAGTTGTAGTAGGGCTGCTCGACGGGCGTCGGGTTGTGCAAGTAGGCCCGGGTCTCGAAGTAGGCCCGATCGGCCGGCAGACGCACCTCGACCCGCCAGCGCGTCCGGGACGGGAGATCCGTCGCACCCACGAAGACGCTGACGCTCCCGTCGTCGTTCTCCCGCGTCAGGTAGTCGACCGGCGTTGCCGTGGCCGGGGTGTGGCCGATCACGCCGAAGTTGAACTCGATCCCGCCGGAGGTCCACGGACCGCGCAACGCGATGTTGCGGAATTTCATCACCTCGTTGCGATAGACGAATTCGTGGCCGCTCTCCTTTACCCGGGCACCCCAGACCTTCCCTCCGACCTCCGGCAGCACCCAGAGCTCGACCCACTCGTTCTCGAGGTGCACCACCGTCCAGTCACGGGGTTGGCCGTCGTGCGCGTACCCCTCGAAGCGATGGTACGGATACAGGCGCGGATCCGACGCGAGGATCGGAACCGGGTTCGGCTCCGAGAACGGATAGGTGGTCAGCGTCCGGCGCTCGACGGAGACCCGCGCCGGCGCCTGCTGCGCGCCGAGAGACCCGGCGCCCCAGGGGAGCACCGACACCCCCGCAACCATGGCGGTGAGGACGGCGAAGATGCGAAGACCGGAGAGCGTGCGTGGCAGAAGGATGGTGCCTCCTCGTCGACTGCGGATCACACCCGGCGATCCGGGCACGGCCAAGATCGGGGCGCCGCCCCCCGGCAACAACTCAACCTTGGCGCCCCGAATCCGTTTCCGGCATCTTGGGCGCCATGGTCGAGGAAGCGGAAGAGCGACACGACGGAGACGGGGCCGGCCGTGACGGCTTCGTGCCGACGCCGATCGAGCGCCTGAACAGCGCGCTTTCGGGTCGCTACGAGATCGAGCGGGAGCTCGGCGAGGGTGGCATGGCCATCGTCTATCTCGCCCGCGATCTGCGCCACGACCGACAGGTCGCGCTCAAGGTCCTCAAGCCGGACCTCGCAGCGATGATCGGGCCCGACCGCTTCACCGCCGAGATCCGCACCACGGCCAACCTCCAGCACCCCAACATCCTTCCCCTTTTCGATTCCGGCGAAGCGGACGGAAACCTCTTCTACGTGATGCCGTTCGTGGAAGGTGTCACGCTTCAGCAGCGCATCGACGGCGAGAAGCAGCTGCCCGTCGACGAGGCCGTCGCCATCGTGGCGGAAATCGCGGACGGGCTCGATCACGCGCATCGACAGGGCATCGTGCACCGCGACATCAAGCCGGCCAACATTCTCCTGCGCGACGGGCGGCCGGTCGTCACCGACTTCGGGATCGCGATCGCGGTGGGCGGCGCCGCGAGCCAGCGTCTCACCGAGACCGGGCTGTCGCTCGGGACGCCGTTCTACATGAGCCCGGAGCAGGCGGCGGGAGAGCGCGACATCGGCCCGGCGAGCGACATCTACTCGCTGGCGGCGGTCCTCTACGAGGCGCTCACGGGCGATCCTCCGCATACGGCCGGCACGGCGCAGGCCCTGCTCAGCCGGATCGTGTCCGGGGCCGCGATTCCGGTGCGCAGCGCGCGTCGGGCCATCCCCGTCCACGTGGATCACGCCATCCAGAAGGCTCTGCAGAAGGTCCCGGCGGACCGGTTCACGAACTCCGCCGACTTCGCGCGGGCCCTGCTCGACCCGTCGTTTCGGCTACCGGGCGCACAGGTGCCCTCGGACGAGCCGGCCGAGGCGGGGAGGGCGAATCCGATGCGCTCGGATCGGGAGGCCTGGTGGAATCCGGTCACGGTCGTCCTGCTGCTGGCGACCGTCCTCCTCGCCCTGGGGCTCGGCCTCTCCCTGTCGGCGAACCGGATCGCGGATCGGCCCGAGACGGTGCACTTCACCCTGCTGCCGAGGGGTGAGGGAGCCGAATTCGTGGGGGCGGGATTCCCGGGCATCTCCCAGAACGGGAGGCTGATCGCGTTCCCCGCGCGGCAAGGTGACACGACACGGATCCAGATCCGCGACCTCGACGGTTTCGGTGCGCGCTGGGTCGACGGCACGGAGGACGGCTTCTCGCCGTTCTTCTCCCCGGACGGTCGCTGGCTCGGCTTCTTCACCGTCAACGAGATCCGGAAGGTACCGATCGAGGGAGGGCCTCCGACGAGGCTCGCCTCCGTGCCATTCCTCATGGAGGCCTTCGCCGTCTGGCTGCCGAACGACACGATCGTCTTCCATCACCCGAACGCATCGGGGCTCACGGGCGTGGACGCCAACGGCTCCGACGTGTGGGCGGTGACCACGCCGGACACCGCGGCCGGGGAGGAGCGTCACGCGGTCCCCCGAGCGCTTCCGGACGGGCGCGTCCTGTTCCAGATCCGGCGCTCGGTACCGATCCGCGAGCACTGGACGGACAGGCACTCGGCCGGAGTCGTGTCGTTGAGCGACGGCGAAGTCAGACCCATCGAGGCCGCGGGGGCGCCTTGGGCCTACCTGCCCGGAGACCGCCTCCTCGTGTGGCACAGCGGCGCGTTCCGCGTCTACCCCTTCGACCTCGATCGCACAGAGGTCACCGGGCCGGCGCAGACCGTGCGCACCGATCTTCGCGGAGGTGACTCGTGTGACTTTCTGCGCGTCTCCAACTCCGGCACGGCCGTCTGCACGGACCTCAGTGCGATCGCGTCGCGCACGCTGGTCTGGGTCGACCGGGAGGGCAACTCCGAGCCCCTCGGCTTCCCAGCCGCCGAATATCGCTGGCCTCGCGTGTCCCCGGACGGCACCGCCATCGCCGGCGCCGTCTCGGGCAGGCTGGCCGTCGTGGACGTCCGCACCAACGCGGTCGTCGAGATCGCCCCCCGGCAGGCGGGCGAGCCGACGTGGACTCCGGACGGGTCGTCGATCGTTTACTGGGTGCAGGACGTCATCGGAACGTCGCACCTCTGGATTCGCGACCGCCTCGGCGTGGAAGCGCCACGCCAGCTGACGAGCGATCCGGTCCGCTGGGACTGGCCTACGTCCGTGTCGCCCGACGGCTCCACGGTCCTTTTCTACGACGAGCGGGATCTCTGGACCGTTCCCACCCGCGGAGGCACGGCATCTCCCCTCCTCCGCCAGCCCGACTCGTGGCAGCGGGACGGGGTCTACTCCCCGGACGGCGAGCTCGTGGCTTTCTCGAGCGACGAGCTCGGCCCGTGGCAGGTGTTCGTGATCGCAGCCGACGGAACCGGCGGCCGCACGCGGGTCTCGTTCGACGGGGGTCGCAGTCCGAAGTGGGCGCCCGACGGAAGCGAGCTCTTCTTCGTCCAGGGCAGCCGGATGATGGCTGCCGAGGTCGAGCGCCAGCCGCAGCTTCGCATCGGCGCACCGCGTGAGCTGTTCCGTGGCACCTTCTGGATCGACCCCTCCGGCGATCAGTTCTACGACGTCGCAGCCGACGGCCGGTTTCTCATGATCGAAGGAGACGACATCGTCGACATCCGGGTGGTAACGGGTCTCACGGGTGCCATCGGAGACGCGGGCGGCTCGTGAGGACCGCGCTCCCGCGGCGCCTGCTCGGCGGCGCGCTCTTCGTCGTCTCCTTCGTTCCGATCTTCCGGATCCTCGACTCCGAGGACGACAACTTCCGCCGGACGAGCGTCGAGGTCGCCGAAGCGACCCTCGCCTACATCCAGACCGCGGCCCTGACTGCCGTGCTGATCGGTGTGGTCCTCGCCTTCCTCGTGCCGCGTGCCCGGATTCTCCCGTCGGCGCGACGAATGGGCGACGTCGTCGCTTCCGTTCCGGCGACCCGGTGGGCGACGGGGGTCGCGCTGCTGGCTTTCCTCCTGGCGACGGTCGCGAACCGGTGGCTGTTCCAGGGCCTCTTCACGAACGTCGACGAGATCGCCTCGTTCATCCACGCGCGCTACATCGCGGCGGGCTCGCTCGCGGGCGTCCTCCCGTCGTCGGCCGAGGCCTGGCTGATTCCGAACATGCTGACGGTTACGGCGGGCTGGGTCTCGCAGTTTCCCCCGTCTCACCTGGCGCTCATGGCGGGTTTCGTCGCCGTCGGCGTCCCCACGCTGCTCGGGCCCGTGCTCTTCGGACTGCTCGCGGGGCTGGCGGCGCTCTCGCTTCCCCGGATCCTGCCGGACCACCCGAGCGCGGGGCGTCTCGCCGGACTCCTCGTCGCGATGAGCCCCTTCCTCGTCTTTCTGGGGGCGGGTGGTCTCAGCCACGTCTCCGCCGGCGCCTTCGTCTGGCTCGCGCTGTACGCCGCGCTACGGGCCCGCGACGGGTCGTGGCGATGGTCCGTCCTCGCGGGAGCCGCCATCGGCGTCGCGGTCTGCTCGCGCCCGTGGATCGGTGTCCTCCTCGGCACCGTCGCGACCCTCGGCGTGTGGCTGCCGCGAGTCCGTGGCGCACACTCGGAGGGTGGCTCGATGCCTCGGTGGCTGCTGCAGCGGTGCGCCGGGACGGTCGTCGGTGGAGCCCCGTTCGCCGTGGCGCTCGGATGGTACAACCACCAGCTCTTCGGCTCCCCCCGCGCGCTCGGCTACCTCGCGGCGTTCGGCGAGCGGCACCGGCTCGGCTTCCACACCGACCCGTGGGGCAATCACTACACGCCGCTGGACGCGATCGGCTTCACCTCCACGGATCTGATCGCGTTCGGCACGCAGCTGCTCGAGACCCCGATTCCGGTCGGCGTCGCCGTCGGACTCTGGCTCCTGCTGGCTCGGAGCGTGCCTCGCGGCGCAGGCTTCCTCCTCGCGTTCGCGCTGGTGCCCGTGCTCGGGAACGGGCTGTACTGGTTCCACACCACGCGAATGCTCTACGAGGCGGCGCCGGCCTGGCTCGCGCTCGCGTGCCTTTCCCTCGCCCCCCTTCTGAGCCCGGCAGACGACGATCCGGAACGGGAGAGCCCTCCCGACGGCGGCTCGAAAAGTCGCCGAAGGCTCGAGCCCGGCAGCATCGCCCTCTGGTCCGCGGTCACCGCCGTCCTCATGGCGGCCGTGATCGGTGTCCCGGATCGGGTATCGAGCTACGCCTGGGACGACGATCTGCTGACGCGCCTCACCGTTCCGGATCTACCCGCTGACGCACCGGCCCTCGTGTTCGTCCACACGTCGTGGAACGAGCGTCTGAGCGCGCGGCTCCAGGGGTCCGCCGGAATGCGTCAGGACTCGGTCATCAGCGCGCTCCGCCGCAACACGAACTGCGCGCTTCACCGCTACACGATCGCGCGCGCAGCCGGAGCGTCCGACGGCCTGCCCGAGGTCGACCTGCTGCAGGTCCCCGGCGCGCCGTCGGACATCGTGCGTCCGCGCGCACCCGAAGGGACGACCCTGCGGACCCGGGAAGGAGAGCGCTTCGATCCGGAGTGCGCCCGCGAGCTCCGGGCCGATCGGTTCGGTGCCGTTTCCCTCGCCCCACTTCTCTGGCAGGGAGACCTGCCCGGGCTGGAGCGCGGCGCCCCACTCTTCGTGCGGGACTTCGGGCCCGAGCGCAATCAGCCGGTACTGCGCGCCTTCCCCGGGCGAACCCCCTGGGCCTTCGTGCCGCGAACCGACGGCGGTCCGCCCGAGGTGGTGCCGTACGACGAAGCGATGCTCGTGCTCTGGGGGACGCCGACCCTTCCCTGATCCGGGCCATCGCATCGGGGGGTGTTGCACCCCCTCCATCACTATATTACTATCTGTTCATGCATTTATCTGACTCATGGAACCGGCGCCTGCCGCTGGGGCAGGTCGAAGGCGAGCCAGTGCTCGATGCTGGCGTCGGCGGGCATGACGCACGTCCCGCTCTCGGCGGTCAGCTCGAGGGTATCCTGCCGCGGGCCGAAGTCGTCCAGCACGAAGGCGCGCACCGTGTAGCCATCGCAGACGACCGTCCCCGGGTCGAGGGGCCGGCTGATCCCGTAGCGGCCCGCCGTGATGACGGTCGAGCCGATCGGGCTTCCTCCGGCGTCGTACAGGCCGACGACACCGTACGCGGGATTCAGATCGATCGTCACGTACCCGACCACCGAAAGGTTCGGCTCGTCGGGCTCGACGATGATCACTTCCGAGGGGCCGCAAGCCCCGAGCGTCACCGTCGCGCCCAGCAGGGCGCAGACCCGAGACACTTCGAATCGTCTCATTCGATTTCCTTCGAGCGGATCCCGGCCACCCGGGACGTTCCGAATGTGTCGCTTCATTCCGCTGAAACGTCGACCCTGCCGAGATCATGAAGGCCAAGCTTCCCACCGAGGTCCTGGACCAGATCGCAGAGCGCTTCCGGGTGCTCGCCGAACCGACCCGCCTGAAGATCCTGAACGTGCTGCTCGGTGGCGAGCACACGGTCTCCGAGCTCGTCGAGGAGACCGGGCTCAACCAGGCCAACGTGTCCAAGCACCTCGGCCTGCTGCGCTCCATGAACTTCGTCGATCGCCGCAAGGAGGGTCTGTACGCCTACTACAGCGTCAGTGATCCGTCCGTCGGCACGCTCTGCGACATCATGTGCGGTCGACTCGAAGCGCACGCCGAGGAGCAGATCGCGCTCCTCGGCAGCAGCGACTGACGATTCAGTTCCCGGCCCGCGCGGCCGTTCATCCGTAACCTCGAACCCAACCGACCCTCCCGAGCGAACCATGGACTTTCTGACTCGACCCTGGCCCTGGTACGTGGCCGGCCCCCTCATCGGACTGACGGTTCCCCTCGTCTACCTCTACGCCGGCCGGAAGTGGGGGATCTCGTCTACGTTCCGAGACGTCTGTGCCGCCGCCTTTCCTCGCGACCTCGAGTACTTCCGATACTCGTGGCGCAGCCGCGGGGCGTGGCGCCTCACCATGGCGCTGGGCCTCGTCATCGGAGGATTCATCGCGGCGGCGACCGGCCCCGACGAGGTGGCGATCTCGGCCGCGACCCGCGCCGACCTCACCGCCCTGGGCCTGAGCGACCTCTCCGGCGTCGTACCCTCGGAGATCTTCTCGTGGGGGGCGCTCACCACCCTGCCCGGATTCGTGATGGTCGTCGTCGGCGGATTCCTCGTCGGCTTCGGGACCCGCTACGCGAACGGGTGCACGTCGGGCCATGCGATTTCCGGTCTCTCGTCGTTCCAGCTCACGTCACTGGTGGCCGTGATCGGCTTCTTCGTGGGCGGGCTCATCTCGACGCACATCCTCCTTCCCCTTCTGCTCGGCGGAGGCCTCTGATGCCGAACGACAGAGCTCCCGGCCGCGATCCTTCGACGGCCTCCGGCACGACGGCGAGCAGCACTGCATCCATGGCGACGGAGCCGGAGCGACTCTGGCCCTATCTGCTCCTGGGCGTGGTGCTCGGCATCGTCTTCACACGGGCGGAGGTCGTGTCCTGGTTCCGGATTCAGGAGATGTTCCGCTTCCAGGCGTTTCACATGTACGGGATCATCGGCTCGGCCGTGGCGGTCGGCGCGATCGGCGTCCAGTTGATCAAGCGGCTCCAGGCCCGATCGATCACCAACCGGCCGATGGAGATCCCGCAGGAGCGCTTCACGCCTCCGGGATGGCAGTACTGGATCGGAGGGACCGTGTTCGGTCTCGGCTGGGGGCTCATGGGAGCCTGCCCGGGACCGATCTACGTCCTTTTCGGCAACGGCGTCACCGTGATGGCCGTCGCCTTCCTCAGCGCCGTCGTGGGTGTGTGGACCTACGGCGCACTTCGCAGCCGACTGCCTCATTCCTGAGGTCCGCCGGCACAACGACTCGAACTCACCAACGAGGGATAGAGACATGTTCTTTCGCCAGATCTTCGATGCAGAGCTTGCGCAGTACGCCTACATCGTGGGCTGCCAGGCGACCGGCGAGGCGCTGGTCATCGATCCGGAGCGGGATATCGACCGCTACGTGAGGATCGCGGCCGAAGAGGGGCTGCGCATCGTAGCCGCGACCGAGACGCACATCCACGCCGACTTCCTGTCGGGCCTTCGCGAGTTCGCGGAGCAGCACGACGTGAAGCTCTACGTCTCGGACGAGGGCGACGCCGACTGGAAGTACAACTGGGCCAAGGGCTCCGACTACGACGTGGTCTTCCTGAAGGACAACGCCGAGTTCATGATCGGCAACATCCGGATTCAGGCGCTCCACACGCCCGGGCACACGCCCGAGCACATGAGCTACCTGATCACGGACATGGGGGGAGGCGCCAACGAGCCGATGGGCATCGCATCGGGCGACTTCGTCTTCGTCGGTGACCTCGGCCGTCCCGACCTCCTGGAGAGCGCGGCCGGCGTGGCCGGTGCCCGCGAGCCCTCCGCGCGCCGGCTCTACGAGTCGACCAAGCGCTTCCTGAACCTGGACGACCACGTCCAGGTCTGGCCGGGACACGGAGCGGGCAGCGCCTGCGGTAAGGCCCTGGGCTCGATCCCGCAGTCCACGGTCGGCTACGAGCGCCGGTTCAACGCCGCGCTCGGCTTCGACACCGAAGACGGATTCGTGGCCTCGATCCTCGAGGGCCAGCCCGAGCCGCCGATCTACTTCGCGCGGATGAAGGACCTGAACAAGAACGGCGTGCCGGTCCTCGGCGACCTGCCGGCCCCGAAGCTCTACTCCATCGAGGAGCTGGCCGAGCGCGGATCGAAGGACGGCGCGGTCATCGTCGACACGCGTTCGGACCGGAAGGGGTTCATGGCCGGGCACATCCCCGGCTCCCTGCACGCGCCGCTCGGAATCAACTTCGCGATGATCGTCGGCTCGTACGTCGACCCGTCCACCGACATCTACCTCATTGTCGAGGGCTCCGACGTCGACGAGGCGGTCCGCACGCTCGTGCGCATCGGGTACGACAACATCGCCGGCTTCGTGCCACCGTCGTCTCTGGTCGAGTGCGGCCTCTCCGAGGAGATCATCAAGAGGGTGGACTTCCACGACCTCGAGCGGGACGTGGACGCCGCGATGTACACGATCCTCGATGTCCGGGGCGCGGCCGAGTACGCCGGCCTGCACGTGCCCGGCGCGATCAACATCGCCCACACCCGCCTCGCGAACCGGCTCGCGGAAGTGCCGAAGGACAAGCCGGTGCTCACCTACTGCCGGACCGGAAACCGGGCGGCAGCCGCTGCGGCGCTCCTCGCGCGCGAAGGGTACGACGTGACCCTGGTCGACGGTGAGCTCGCGGCCTGGCCCGGCTTCCGGGCGGAAGGTGCGCCCGCGGGGGTCGCTTGACCCACGACACCGGAGTGCTCAGGGCGTGGGGGAGGAAACTCCCCCTCGCCCGCTCTCTGGGCGACTACGGCCGACCAGAGCTGTCGACCGACGTCGCGGCCGGGCTGACCGTAGGCGTCGTGCTCATCCCCCAGGGGATGGCGTACGCCCTCATCGCCGGCCTTCCGCCCGTATTCGGTCTGTACGCCGCCGTCGTGCCGATGGCGCTCTATGCGCTATTCGGCACGTCCCGGCACATGTCCGTGGGGCCGGTCGCCATGGCCGCGCTGCTGGTCGCCAGCGGCGTGGGTCCGCTGGCAGGCGGCGACCCGGCCCGATACATCACCCTCGCCGTCCTCCTCTCCGGCCTGATCGGAATCGTCCAGCTCCTCATGGGGCTGTTCCGGGCCGGGTTCCTCGTCAATCTGCTGTCACACCCCGTCCTCGCGGGGTTCACGTCGGCCGCCGCCATCATGATCGCCGCCAGCCAGCTCGGAGGGCTGACCGGGCTGGCAATCGAAAGCGAGCACGTCCACGAGGTTCTGCTCGAGGTAGCGAACGGGTGGCGGTCGACGCACATGCTCACGCTGGCCGTCGGTCTTTCGGCGATTGTCGGGGGCGTCGGACTGCGCCGACTCTTTCCCCGGCTTCCGGTGCCGATGATCATCGTGGTCGCCGGCACGCTCGCCTCGTGGGTCCTCGGCTTCGGTGACCGCGGGGTCCAGATCGTCGGGGCCGTTCCCTCCGGGCTTCCCGCCCCGGCCGTCCCCGGTTTCTCGATTCCCGGCCTGGCGAGCCTCGGGGCGTCCCTTTCCCTCGCCGACGCAGTGGCGCTGATGCCTGCCGCGCTGGCCATCTCGCTCGTGGGATTCATGGAGTCGATCGCGGTGGCCAAGGTCTACGCCTCGCGATATCGCTACGACATCGACGCGGATCAGGAGCTCAAGGCCCTAGGCGTGGCCAACATCGCCGGAGCCTTCTTCCAGTCCTTCCCGGTCACGGGCGGCTTCTCGCGCACGGCCGTCAACGTCGACGCCGGCGCGAAGTCGCAGATCTCAGCGCTGGTGAGCGTGGGCGTCATCGCGGTTACCCTGCTCTTCCTGACGCCGCTCTTCCACCATCTCCCCAAGGCCATCCTCGCGGCGATCATCGTCGTGGCGGTTGCAGGCCTGGTGGACGTGCGTGGTGCCCGCGCGCTCTGGCGCATCGACCGAAAGGACTTCGCGCTCATGCTCGCCACCTTCGTGGCGACGCTCGCGCTCGGCATCGAAGAGGGGATCCTCGTCGGGGTGGCGCTGTCGGTGGCCGTCGTACTGGAGCAGATCACCCGCCCGCACATCGCGGTTCTCGGGCGCATTCCGGGCACCGACCGGTACCGCAACGTCCGCAACCAGCCCGATGCGATCGTGGAGCCGGGGGTGGCGGTGCTCCGCATGGACGCATCGCTGTTCTATGGAAACGCCGAAGCCTTCCGGGACGCGGCCCGCGAGTGCTTCCGAACAGCTCGTGCCGCTTCTCCCATCCGGGACGACACCGGTGAGCCCGGCGGCGCGGGTGGCCCCGACGACGCGGGCGCTCCGGATCGGCGCGCCGTGCTGGTCATCGACGCCTACCCGATCAACCGCACGGACTCCACCGGCCTGCACATGCTCCACGAGATCGCCCACGAGGTCCTGGCCCAGGGCGGCCGGGTGTACGTGAGCGGGGTGAAGAAGCCCCTCCACGAGAAGCTCGTCGCAGGAGGCGTCACGGATCTCATCGGTCCGGAGCACCTGTTCCCGGAGCTGAGCCCCGCGGTGGACGCGGCCTCGGCGTGGGTCCGCGGGGAACCCGCACCCGTTGTGACGAACGTCAGAACGCCAGCAGCTTCGTGACCTTCAGGGTGAGTCCCCGTTCCAGCACGGGCTCCGCGACCTGGTCGGCGAGGCTGCGCCGCTCGGTGTAGACGAGGAAGACGTCGGAGAGCGGCGCGTGGAGCCAGTTGAAGCGCGCGTTCGTGATGAGCTCGTCCGTCGACTCGTTGTACTGGACGAAGGTGAAGAAGAACACCCTGGTATTGAGGGCAAGCCGAACGCCGGCGCTGTAGAGATCGGCGGTGAACGCCTGACCGCCGAGCTCGAGGTCGTTGCGCTGGAGCCCGAGCTCCAACGAAAAGTGCGGGTCGGGGCGGAACGTGAGGTCCGTCCCGAGCGATGACCGCGTGCCGTCGTAGAAGTCGCCCCACTGGTACGACGCGCTGAGGAAGAGCGGCAGATTCCCGGGCGTGGACAGGCCGAGCGCCGGCTCGATCCACTCGTACGTGCCCTCCGCGACCGGGACACCCGCGATGGGTGTCTCCGCGAAGAGCCGCTCGTAGCGGTCCGAGACCGTGAAGGTCAGCTGTCCCCCCCGCATGAGGGAGACGATGGTTCCAGCTTCGAGGCGGCGCGTCTCCACGTCCCCGGAGAGGTTCGTGTAGGTGTCGAAGTCGACGTACGGGTTCACCTCGCGGACGCCGAGGCGGAGCACCTGGGGATGGACACCGAGGGTGGCGAAGTAGCGCCTCACGGCCGTCCGATCGACGAAGCCGGTCTCGGGCGCGAAGCCGTCGCCCACGTGCTTGAAGAGCCCCGAGGCGTTCCAGAACACGTCCCGGTAGGCGGCCTGGAACATGGCGATGTTCTCGTCGGGGCCTGTCGGAGCAGAGTCGTCCGTTCGCGCCCAGTAGCTGGACAGAAGGAGGTTCTGCGCGACCTGCACGTTCGCATCGATGCCATAGGATCGGTTGTACGCCGATGGATTCGGCCCGCCCGTCTCCTGCCGGTTGATGAACATGCCCCCGATCGTGCTCCCTCCTCCCAGGTGAGTCTTCACGCGCGCGACGGCGAAGTTCTCGGCCGTGTACGTCGAGCCGTCCGAGAGCCCGTCGAACGAGCGCGTCTGCATGTTGAGGAAGCCGACCTCGAGGCGATCTCCGACCCGGCCCGTGAGTCGCGCGCCCCCGCCGATCGGAAGGGGCTCCCGGGTGTCGGACAGGCCGATCTGCCTCGAATTGAACAGGCGGAATCGGCTGGGGCTGCTGCCGGTGCGGTAGTTGCGTATGGAGATGTCCTGGAAGCCGAACGTCCCCTCGTTCTCGAGGAAGAAGTCGCGGCGCTCGGGGAAGAAGAGCGAGAAGCGGGTCAGATTCACCTGCTCACGATCGACCTCGACCTGGCTGAAGTCGGTGTTCACGGTGAGGTCGAGCGTCATGCGCGGCGTGAGGCCCCACTTCACGTCGAGGCCGACGTCCCCCTCGGTGGTCCGTTCGTCGAAGCGTGATCCCGAGAGCGTGTTGCCCAGCGCGTAGGGCTTCATCCACAGGTTTCGCCCCCGGGGAAGGCCCTCCAGTCCCTCCATGGTGCCCGCCATGGAGAACTTGTAGACGCGGTACTGCAGGGGAAGCGGCGCCCAGAGCGCGTCCTCGTTTCGCCGGCGGATCCGTCGCGAGAAGTTGACGCCCCACACCTGCTCTCCGTCGACCGGACGAAAGCGGAGCGTCGCGAACGGGATCCCCATCTCCACGACCCAGCTCGAATCGTTGATGGAGGTGCGGACCTCGACCACACCCTCCCATGCGGGCGACATGTCCCGCTGGTCGTTGAACGCCTGAGCATCCCACAGCGCGCCCGCAGGATTCACGGCGAAGAGGAAGCCGTTCTGCCGATCGTGATAGGTATCCAGGGCCACCCCGAAGATGTCGGCGTTCGGCGTGTCGAAGTCCTGCTCCAGCCCCGGAATGCTCAGGCTGGAGGGGTCCTCGTCGAAGAGGACCGCGCCGATGTAGAGCATCTCCTGGTCGTAGACCACGCGCAGGATCGTCTCCTGCGATGCCGGCATGCCGAGATCCGGAACGGTCTGGATCCACGTGTCCTGCGATGGAACCGCCCTCGTCCAGGCCGCGTCGTCGAGCAGGCCGTCGATCACGATCGCCTCCGACACCCGTGTGGCCGTGATCGAGGGGCGAGGGAGGGTCATGGGATCCACGGGATAGTCCGGCGCCTCGCGCGCCGCCTCCCGGTCCTGCGCGCACACCTCATCGGGCGCCGCGATCGCCACGAGCCCCGCCACGAGCCACACGATGCCCCCTGGCATGCGCGCTCCTCCCGGGCGCCGACGGGTCAAATCTCGACGTCTCCGCCCGGGTCCCGGCTCCGGAGCCGCTCGACCACTTCCTCGGCCTCCCCGAGCCGCTCCGCTTCCAGCTCGGGATCGCGCCGGGCCTCGCTCCAGACGGGCTCTCCGACGGATCCCAGCGGCACGACGAGCACGGCACCATCGACCGCGGCCGAGCCGAGGATCGTCAGGGCCACCTCCGCAACGATCTCACCCTCGTCCTCGACGAGGATGGCCACGCCGTCTTCGACGCGATCCACGACCCACACTTCGTGAGCCTGCTCGCCGTTCGCCTCCGCGCTCAACCGACCGGCCTCAGTAGACGTAGCGCAGGACGATCGAGCCCTCGCCGTCGAAGAGCGTCGCCTCGTCGCCGTCGTCGTTCCAGACCGCCCGATCGTTGTTCATGAAGAAGGACAGACCGTCGCTCATGCCGTACCCCGTGTAGACCCGCACCTGACCGCCCGCCAGGATGCGCGCGTCCGGCGGAAAGCGAAAGCAGCGCGTGCGCAGGTCGCACAGCCTCCACTCCCCGATGGCCACGTTCTCGGCCCCCGTATTGCGCAGGACGGCATACTCGGCGTTCAGCCCGAGGCCCTGATCGCCGGGCGTATCGGCCACGACGTGGAGCGTGAGTCCCGCGCCGGACGCCACGGAGTCGGCGGGAGCTTCCCGGAACACGGGTCCGGGCTCGCCGCCCTCGCTGCCGGTCACGATCTCGAAGTCTCCGTCCGCGTACCCGAGCACGGTCACGTGACCGTCCCGATCGGTCCGCAGCACCCGGGCACCCACGGCCTCGTACGCCGTCACTGCCTCCGGTCGGGGATGGCCGTGGGCGTTGCCCGCTCCGACCGAGATGACCACCACCTCCGGCCGGGCCGCCGCGAGGAAGCCCTTCGTGAAGCCGCTCACGCTTCCGTGGTGCGGGGCCTTGAGCAGCGTCACGTCGGGCACCTCCCCCGAGCGGGTCCAGTAGTCGAGCTGCCGGCGCTCCGAATCGCCACTCAGCAGCGCGACGAAGGCTCCGAACCGGACAACCAGTCCCACGGAGGGTTCGTCGCGCTCTCCTTCTCCCGGCGGGAGCGGAAGGACCTCGAGCGTGACTGGGCCCAGGGTGATGGTCCGGGGCGTGGCCTGGAGGTACGTGACGCTCTCGAGCCGGTCGAGCGTGGCCATGAGACGCTCGTACGTCGCCGTCGTGTGCGGCCGCCCGTTGTCCATGAAGAACCGCACGGGGCGAGCGGTCAGGACCTCGTCCAGCCCTCCGATGTGGTCCGTGTGCGGATGGGTCGCGACCAGCAGGTCGATGGAGTCGACGCCCATCTGCTGCAGGTAGCGCAGCGGGGCTTCGGCTCCCGCATCGATCATGGCCGTGCCCCCGTTCGGCGCACGCACGACGACCGCATCCCCCTGCCCCACATCGAGGAAGGTGACCTGAACGTGGGGCTCCTGGGCGAGGGCGGACCGGGCTGCACGCGGCATCACAGTCAGAAGCGCGAGGAGGAGAACGACTCCCGTCGCGCGGCGTCGACCCCGTGCGTGCCCGTTCATGCGCCAAGAATGCGGGTCGCCGGGGGTTGTGGAAAGGTATATAAGGGGTATAATGTATCTACCATATATAACATGGAACACCAGGGGACTGCGCCAGGTGCTCGGGGCTCTTCCGCATCGCCCCCCCCCTCCTCGCGCGCAGGGCTGAGCGCGCCGCCTCGGGCGCAGTCCCCCGGACACGATAGCAGCGAGGAAGGGTGCACGATGAACGTCGAAGACCTGAGGCTCCTCACCGCCGCCCTCACGGCACACGAGAACTGGCTGTATCCGGACGAAGTACGTGAGCTTCACGACCTGCGTCGCCAGGTCGAGAACGGATGGGCGCTCAGCAGAAGTCAGCGCAGGGTGGTGGAGCACCTCGTCGAGCGCTCTCGAGCGCGCAGGGAGCAGCATTTCGCGGCCGCGTACTGAGGGCGGGTGCGCCCGTCATGGAGAGGTGAAACCCGGCGACACGCTTTGCAGTCGGGGGGTACGGGTCATAACTTCCCTCTTATAGAACCTTTCCATGACATACCGGGACGCTACCGAATGTCGACCAAGCGTAACATCGTCATCGACGAGAGCATGTGGACCGCCATTCACAAGGCTATCGGGAGGGAGACCAGCGTGACCGGTGAGCGGCTGACGGCAAGCGGGTTCATCCGGCGCGCGGTGCGCCGCGATCTCGAGCGGGCCGGCGTTCCGATCGAGGAGAACGGCCGGTAGCGCCTGACTCCGGCGGCCCACCCCACGAGAGCTGGGCTCGGTACTACGAGGCGGTCATGGAGCGGACCTACGGCCCGCTTTACGGCCGCCTCACTTCGTCCGTGCTGGAGGAGCTCGATGTTCACCTCGACGGGCCGGCATCGATCGTGGACTTCGGAGCCGGCTGCGGGCGCCTCACGCTGCCTCTGGCGTCGGCGGGGCACCGGGTCGTCGCCGTCGAGCCGTCCGCGGGCATGCGCACCCAGCTCCGGGAGCAGGTCGCACGGCTCCCCGGCACGGCGTCACAGCGCGTGCGCATCCTCGGAAGCCGCATGCGCGACGTCGTGGAGCAAGATCACGACGTCGCTCTCTGTGTCTTCACGGTGCTCGCGTACATCCTCGACGAGGAGGAGCTCGAGGCATCGCTGAGCGCCGCAGCGCGGTCGCTTCGTCGCGGCGGCCTCTTCCTCCTCGACGTTCCGTCGGAGAGCCTCTTCCAGAGTTTCGACCACGACGACGCGATCATGATCCGGCACGTCGAGATCGAGCCGCTCGATGCGTTCCGATACACCTACCGGGAACACACCACCCTCCGGACTCCCGGCGGGATCGTGAGCTATGAGGACGCCTTCGCGCTGCGTCGCTGGTCGACCGACCAGATTCTCAGCGGCCTCCGACGGAGCGGCTTTCGACAGCGAGCCGACGTATCGGAGCGCTTCGAAGGGCTCGGGGCCGAATACCTCCTGATGGAGCGGACCTAGCCCTCAGCGCAGCCCCGGCAGGACCACCGTGAGACCCCACGGGCCGTCCGATTCCGCCGGGAACGACGGCTCGAATCGAACCCACCCCGTGGCGAGCTTCCGCGCGAGGATCGCCGACGCGGTTCCGCCGACCACACCGAAGAAGAACGCCCCTCGCCGCTGGTCGGACTTCTTCTGCCGGGCTTCCAGCTCGTCCGGGGAAACCACGTCCTCCGGATCGCACGGATTGACGCTGCCCTCGAGGCAGCCCTCGACCTTGCCGAAACCGATCGACGGACCGATCGCATAGCCGGCCGCCCCGAACGCAACGGCTCCCAGCACCCCACCCACGAGCGTCCGGGTCGTCGTGTTTCCCTTCTCCATGCGGCGCTCGACCGTCGAGACCCGCAGATCGATCTCTCGGCGGATGACCGGGGCCGGATCACAGATCGGCGCGTCACCGTGCCCCTGCCCCGCCCGACACCGCGGCTTCTCGCGGCTGATGACCGTGGCGGTCGTCCCGTCCACCCCGATGACCCTCCCGATGAGGACACCGTCGACGCGCACCGAGTCGCCCGCGAACAGCTCGCCGGTCGTATTCTGAGCGTGCAGACCGCGGGGGGCGGACACGAGAACGAGGATTGTCAGCGCGATCCGGGGCAGCGGCCTGGACCACGCGGGCGTGAGAGGGCTCAAGAATGACGGGGGTGGGAGGCACGCGGCATCGAAGGTCCGCCAGGCGCGCATGGGCCGGCGAACCGAAAGATGACAAATGAAGCGCGTCGAGGGTTGAGGTGGAAGGCCTCGAACCCGCCTCCGGCGCGGGCGAGCCGCCGACGCTTACGCTTCGGCGCTGGCCTTCCGAGCGCGCCGGAAGAAGAAGAAGCCGACGCCGAGAGCGGCGCCCACGCCCAGCGTGATGAGCAGGAGCTTCAGTGCGACAGCGAGAAGCCCCATGACCCACGCGGTGATCGGCACCATCAGGATCTTCAGGGCCTCGAGCAGGAGGAACCCGATGATCCCGCTCGCCGTGAGCCCTGCTGCAAACCTCATCATGGGATCTTCCTCGAGCGGTTCGAACACGGGCCCACCGAGTCGGGGCGCCCGTCGTTGCGTTGGTTCTGACGGTCCTACGTCACCGTAGCGTTCGGAGTTTCAGACGCGCAACCGCTTCGATCCGTTGCAACATCCATGCTATACCCCTTGTATATGCTATACGGTTTAGATATCCTATCTACCGTACACAGGATGTCCCACGGGGTACCGAAGCACAGGTGCAGTCATGACGAAGCGCAACATCGTAATCGACGACGAGCTCTGGATGGAGATCCAGCGCGAGACGGGGCGGGTCACCCTCGGGACGGGGCGACCCCTGAGCGCGAGCGAGTGGATCCGGCAGACCGTCCGCAAGGAGCTGGACCGGCTCCGGGCGTCCCGCGAACCGATCTCCTGAGGCCCTCGCGACTCCGACGAACGTCGACCGCCCGACCGCCCCGCCAGCTGCGGCCGCGCGCGCCAGCGGCCCTCCCGACCAAGACCGGCAGGGTCGCTGGCGAGATCGCTACACCTCCACCCACACCCCGCGCGGCCCCGCGTTGACGATGCGCGTCGGGCCGACCCGCGACTCCCGTTCCCAGCTGGCGTGGATGTGTCCGCAGACCGCCAGTCGGGGGCGAGCCCGCTCGATCGTCTCCAGCACGGCTTCGCTCCCGAAGTGCTCGCCGCCGTCGGCCACGTCCACGTGCCCGCGCGGCGGTGAATGCGTCACGAGCACGGCGTCGTCGGGACAACCCTCCAGGAGCGCACGGGCCTCGCGCTCGCTGAGGTCGAAGCTCCACGAGCCGAACGGCGTGACCGGGACGGCGGCCCCGAGCCCCCAGAACGAAACGCCTTCGATTTCGCAGCCCGAGCCGTGGAGAACGTGCGCGGCCGGCCAGCCGCGGCAGGCCTCTGCCAGCTCCGCATCGGACTCCCCGTTGCCCGCGACGAGCACGGCCGGACACGCCGCACCGGCCAGGATGTCGACGACGTCCTGAAGTCCTCGGCGCATGACGGCGAGATCACCCGCGCAGACGAGGACGTCCGCGTCGGCCGAGAGGTCGACCAGACGGCGGGCCGCCGTGTGGTCGCAGTGTACGTCACTGAAGAGGAGCAGCTTCATCGGTTGCCTTCCACGAGAGGGGAACGTTCTCGGGTCGGGTCCCTGCCGACCTC
>Ga0111156_1029_pt1 | contig 29706 bp, 22 predicted proteins | sample DeeMarSeWOR28_12_FD_80250 | JGI IMG/M metagenome (GOLD analysis project Ga0111156, IMG submission 80250) | Gemmatimonas sp. SG8_23
ACCTCCGCGAAAGCGGCGTGAACTTTTCCGTGCTGGGCCGGGAGGCATGCCCCGCGGGGGGCGTTGCCACAGCGTTCGATCGGGCGCCGCTGCCGGGCCGGGACCCGGCAGCGGAGGACTGCAAGCTCCTGGCCCTGATGGAGCGCTTCACCCCGGGCGCCGGCATCGTCGACAGCCGCGATACGCGCCTGATCCGCACGGACCCCAGCGAGTTCGACGTGCTCTTCTTCAACTTCCCGGGAGACGGCGAGCGTACGTGGGAGGAGGCGTACGAGCCGGAGTGGAATCGGACGCCGGAAGAGCTGCGGGCGTCGTTCGTGCACGCGTACGTGCATCCCTTCATCGCCGAGACGGAGGATGGCGGCTACGAGCTCATCCTGCAGTACTGGTTCTTCTACCCGACGAACGACAGCGGGATGGACCACGAGGGTGACTGGGAGCACATCAACGTCGTCGTCTCTCCGCGCAGCATGGTGGAAGGCGGACTCGACCGCGGTACCGTGACCTCGATCCTCGAAGGGCGGATCTCCACGGACGGGGCGATCGCGGATCCGCTCGTCATCAAGCGCGTCGACTACTACTTCCACGAGTTCGTGTGGCCGGTCGACTTCTCGAGCCCGAACGTCTACCTGCCCCGGGACGAGTGGCAGGCCGACATCGACAGCCGTCCCCGCGATCGCTTCCGCCAGGACGACACGTGGAAGAAGATCCGATACATGGCGTACGCCGACGATGCCGAGACGGTGGTCAACACACATCCGCTCGGCTACATCGGGGCGGACAACAAGGGCCTGAACCAGGCGCTCGAGCCACCCGGAGGCTCGAACCAGGAGCCGCACGGGACGTACCCGTTCCCCGGCCGGTACAACAACATCGGGCCCGGTGGGACGACCGATCAGGTGGCCCGTTACGTCGACATTCGTGAGCACCTGCGCGCGGTCGAGGCGGGGGTGGCACCCCATGGGCCCACCTTCCGGAACCGGGAGGTCATCGGGCTGGCCGACGAGAACCGGCTCCGGATCGTGCCCGACTGGGAGCGAGTCGAGGACCTGGCTCGCTCGGACGTGAGCGCACGCCGAAACTGGGCTTGGCTCCTACTTCCGCTGCGCTGGGGCTATCCGGCCACGCGCTCACCCTTCGCGGGAGCGCTCAAGCATTACAACACGGGCAACGTGGCTCCTCAGGGCCCATCCTTCAACGCGGGCTGGAACGTCACGGGCTCGTCGTCGGGCTTCCACCTGTACGAGCCACACTCGCTCCCGTCGGTCTTCCCGCTCGCGATCCAGGACAACTTCCGGAACGACCTCGGCTTCCTGAATCTCACGGTTCCGCTGCTTCTGAATCTGCCTCCGCTCGACTTCGCGGTCCGACTTCTCGCCTACCCCTTTCGCGCTGTCCTCGGCCGCCAGGACCCGGTCTACTACCCGAGCGATGGCCTACCCTACCGCTTCGTGGGTCTGTCCGGTGGCGCCTTCGCCGCGCCGGCCGACGACGGATTCGAGGCCCTGATCCTGAACGAGGAGCAACGGGATCTCTTCATCGGCAGCCTCCTCACCCACCTCATCGTGAACGGTGCGACCGATCAGACCACGGTCGAGGGCGTGGAGAGCTTTCAGGACGATTTCGTGGGCCCGTTCGGCCAGGTGGCCTTCTACATCGGCAACCGGTTCGTCAGCGAGAACACGGTCAGGCACTTTCGGTCGGCGTTCGGCGCGTCTCTCGCATTCAGCGACATCCCCGACTACACCTATCAGGCGGAGCTGAACTACTGGGAGTACTCGGGCAGCCTGCGCTACAACCTCAGAACGGAGCGGTTCCAGCCCTTCGTCAAAGGTGGGTACGGCTGGAGCTGGTACCGACTCGAGAACGCCAGTTCCGACGGGGTCCCCTTCGATCCGGTGAACTCGTCCTGGTTCGACCCGTCGTGGTGGCCCACGGTCTGGCACTACGGCCTCGGGATCGAGTGGGTTCCGTGGCGCCGCGCGGGGGTTGACGGCAGCGGACTCGAGATCGCCATGCGGGTGGAGTACGCCCGCTTCCAGCAGACGCTACGCATCGACTTCAGCGACGTGCCCCTGGACGAGCTCGAGATCCTCTTCCCGACCCTTGGCGACGTGCCGAGCAATACTCGCGTCCATCGAAACGACTTCCTGCTCGGCCTCTCCATCACCTTCTGACGAATGGGGCGGCGCTCCCGTCCAGGCCAACCGGGCCCGTCACGCCGGCGTGCGGCAAGGTCGAGGACCGATCACCCGGCTGGGTCCTCCAGTACGGGGCCGCGCCCTGAGCGACGCTCTCGAGCGACCTGGATGAGCTGTCCGACCACGGCCGGAACCACCGAGAGGGCGAGGACCACGCCCCACTCCTCGAGGGTCATCGGACGGGTTCTCAGCACGGCCGAGAGCGGTGGCCAGTACACGGCCAGCAGCTGAAGGCCGATGACCAGCGGAATGGACCCGAGAGCCCACGGATTCGCCACGATGCGGGTGGGGCGAAGAACCGGCCCCCGGCTTCGCGCGTTGCCGAGGTGGAAGAGCTGTGCGAGGGCCAGCGTCATGAACGCGAGGGTGACCGCCTGTTCGGGGTCGGAGCGTTCGAGCCCCCAACCGTACGCCGCGAGCGTGACGACCGTGATCCACCCCGAATAGAACAGGATCGCTCTCACGAATCCGCGGGAGAGGATCGTCTCGTCGGGCCTCCGTGGAGGTCGGCTCATGACGCCCGGCTCCGCCGGCTCGAGCGCGAGGGCCAGAGCCGGGAAGGTGTCGGTCACGAGATTCAGCCACAGAATCTGCAGCGGGAGCAGCGGCACGGGCATTCCGACGACGGACGCCCCGAGCAGAACGAGGATTTCCGCGACGTTACAGCTGAAGAGATAGAAGATGAACTTGCGGATGTTGTCGTAGATGACGCGGCCTTCTTCGACCGCCGCTCCGATCGTTCGGAACCGATCGTCCGTCAGCACCATGGCCGCGGTCTGCTTGGCCACGTCCGTCCCGCGAATACCCATCGCGACACCGATATCCGCCTTCTTCAGCGCGGCAGCATCGTTCACCCCGTCGCCGATCATGGCGACGATCTCGCCACGATGCTGGAGCGCGCTGACGATGCGCACCTTGTCCTCGGGGCTCACGCGGCTCAAGACGCCCACGCCCTCGATCTGCAGGTTCAGATCCTCATCGCTCAGAGCCGCGAGCTCCCTGCCGTCCAGAGAGGTATCGCCCTCCCGTGTCGCGCCCAGCCGCTGTGCGATCGCCTCCGCGGTGGCCCGTTGATCACCGGTCACCATCACGGTGCGGATGCCCGCGCGGCTGAGCGTGCCGATCGTCTCCTCGACGCCCGGGGCGGGCGGGTCCAGTATGCCCGCGAGCCCGAGCATGGTCAGCTTCTCGGGCTCGGCCGCCCTCCCTCGGGCCAGACCGATCACTCTGAGTCCGGCCTCGGCGAGCGCCGCGTTACGGGCCGCGAAGGCGGCGCGCACCTCGTCGTCCAGCGGTCGCTCACCCCCCTCTGCCAGCCACGTCGCGGACTGGTCAAGGACGACAGCGGGCGCCCCCTTGAGGAAGAGAACGCGCGCGCCTTCCACGTCGTGGATCGAGGCGCTGGAGCGGCGGTGGCTCGAGAAAGGGATCTCCTCCAACTCGGGCATCCGACGTCGGAGCTCCTCGGGGACGAGACCGCCCTTGAGCGCCACGACCGTCAGGGCGGCGTCCGTCGGATCACCGAGCGGTCGACCTCCCTCCGGATCGAGCGTCGCGCGGCTGGTCAGCGCTGCGGCCTCGAGCAGCTCCCCGAGCCATGCGTCACTCGGGCCCCCGACATCGACCGGCGTGTCGTTCCTCAGGAACGAGCCTTCCGTTGCGTATCCCTCTCCGCTGACCCGGAAGGTGCGGTCGGCCGTGGCGACCTCGACCACGGTCATCTCGCCCGCGGTCAGGGTCCCCGTCTTGTCGGTGCAGACGACGGTCGTCGCACCCAGGGCTTCGACGGCAACGAGACGCCGAACCAGCGCGTGCCGCCGGGCGAGTCTTCGAAGGCCGACCGCGAGCGCGATGGTCGCGACCGCGGGGAGCCCTTCGGGCGCCGCGGCGATCGCGAGCGCGATACCCGTCTCGATCATGAGTACGAGCGGGGCGCCCCGGAGCACCCCGAGCGCGGTCACGATCGCCGCCACCACGAGCGTCAGGCCGACCAGCCGTCGGCCGAGGGCATCGAGTCGGACCTCGAGTGGCGTCTTTCCGGGCTCCACGAGCGCGATCAGCTCGCCGATCCTGCCGATCTCCGTCTCGTCCCCCGTGTGCACGACCACTGCGGTCGCGCGGCCCGAGACCACCTCGGTGCCGGTGTAGAGCATCGGCGCCCGGTCTGCGAGCAGCGTGTCGGGATCCGACAGGGGCTCGGGCGCCTTGTCTACGGGTACCGACTCGCCCGTGAGGGGCGCCTCGACCGTGCGAAGCTCCGCGGACTCGAGCAGTCGCGCGTCGGCCGGCACCGCATCGCCCTCTTCGAGCAGAATGACGTCTCCCGGCACGAGCTGATCCGACGGGATCGTTCGGGCCCTTCCGTCACGCAGCGCCCGGGCGGAGGGCACCTCGAAGCGGAGCAGCGCATCCATGGCGCGGCGGGCCCGAAGCTCCACCGCGAACCCGATCGACGTGTTGATGGCGAGCACGCCCGCGATGGCGATCGCCTCCAGGACGTCGCCGAACGCCAGCGCGACGAGCGCCGCGGCCATGAGCAGAAGCACGACGAGGCTCGCGAACTGGTCGAGGAGGATTCGCCACGCCGGAACCGGCTCGACCCGCTCCAGTCGGTTCGCGCCGAAGCGCTCGAGACGTCGCTCGGCCTCACCGGCCTCCAGCCCCTCCGCCGAAGCCTCGAGCAGCGCCAGCGTCTGCTCGGGCGTGAGCGTGTGCCAGCTCACCTGAGACTCAATGCCGGCCGAAGAGGAACCCGATCGAGGCGGAGAGCAGATCGAGACCCAGTCCCCCGCTCCGGTCGAGCCGTATGGCTCTCGTTTCCCAACGGTCCTCCGGGTGGCTCCTGGCCGCCTCGAGGGAGGCCAGGGCCCGGGCGCGTATCGCGCTCTCCTCGGCATTTCCCGAGCGCCTCGCGTCGGCTGCGTCCAGCTCGCGTAGCGTCTTCTCCACGGCGTTCGCGTCCAGGACGGTGATCGGTGAGCCGCAGTGGCCGCACTTGAAGCCCCGCACCAGATCGACCGGCGCCCCACAGCTCGAGCACTGCACCGACTTCACCTCCGCCCGGAGACGGCTCTGCTCGAGCGGGCTCAGCGCACGTACGAACTGCTTTTCCTTCAGGAATTCCGAGAACGGCGTGAAGCGCCCGTCCCCGGCCGGGCAGGCGTAGTAGGAGAAGCGGCCGCCCTTGCCTATGTCCTGATGAAGGGAGAGTCGTCGCTCGCAACGCGGACAGGGCATCCGACCCTCGAGCGCATGCCGTGGATCGTCCCGATGCTCGTGCAGAACCTTGAACAGGTCCAGCGTCCCCCGCGGTGAGAGGTGGAGGCTCTCCCGCTTGTCGAGCCAGAGCCCGTGGCAAGCGAAGCAGATGTCGACTTCGATCGCGGGACCGTACACGCCGTCGAGGGCGAGTCGGTCCATCTCCGCGGAACAGTTCGAGCAGTTCACGGGATCGTCCGAATTCGGGGCTCCGGTGGTCGCTGTAACGATAACCTTCGAGGGAGCGGAAGGGTGACCCTCGTGGGGCACCGTGTGGGAACGATGCCTACGCAACAGGGGCCGGTGCGGTCATCCGCACCGGCCCCCGGCCTCTCCCCCAAGTCGGCACGATGTGCGCGACGTCGTCAATCCGTTCCGAGCGGAGTCATACCCGGTCGGGGCTACGCGCAGCCGAGGAAGAGCTCGCAGATGTCGTCGGTTCCCTCGCCTCCGGAGCCCGGCTCTTCGGGCTCGTTCGCAGGCTCGTCCTGCCCGCCGAACAACCACCGAAGTCCGGGCACGTCCTGAACGAGCTCGGCAATACGGGATGCTGCCGAGCCACGAGACGACGTGGACGCGGAAGATGACGGACCGCCAGCCTTCCGCACCTGCGTGGCCCGGCTGCCGTCCTGATGTCCCGTCGGCGTCATGCCCTGGGTCATGGCCGTGGCCTGCTCGAGCCCCCGAGCGTCGGCCTGGGCATAAAGGTTTCGTGGGCTGCAAACGATGAGCGCCCCCACGATCGCCGCGACGATCAAGATCCGAAGCGCCATGAGAGTCTCCTTTCTGAATGAGCGATTTCGGGTGAATCGCCCACTCGAAGGAGCAGGAGCCGTGCCATGGGGAGCCTGCCGATGAGCCCGTATCGCAGACCGGGCCCGTAGCCACCCTCGAGCTAGTGCAGGATCGCGACGACTTCCTTGATCATCGAACGCTGGGCCTGGACGAAATCGGCCACCTGCTCACCGAGGATGGACAGCTGGGCATCCTTCTTCTTGAGCTCGTCGACCATCTGGTCGCGGAGGTTCTCCCAGCGCCCGAGGCTCTTCTCGATCGAATCGGCACAGGAGTTGGCCTCGTCCTTGGAGGTGACCTCTACGGTCTCGACCTTGGTGACCAGCCCCTGAGCAGCGGCGCGAGCCGTGTGCACGTAGGTGATCTCCGTCGGAAACTTGGGATCCTTGGAGTCCGCCAGCTTCCGCGCCTGATCGACGGTCTTCTGGAGCTTCTTGAGCTCGGTCTTCTTCGCCTTGAGCTCGTCCTGGACTTCACGCTCGATGACCCGAATCCCGCTCTTCGTGAGCTTGGCGAGGTCGTCGGCGATCTTGTCGAAGGGCTCCGCGCCCCGGAGCGCCATCTCGTTCCAGAGGAGCGCCGTACCTGCCTCGATGAGCGCCCGCCGGAGCTCCTCTTTCTGGCGGACGTTGAGCCGTCCACCCTGAGTCGTGCGCGTCAGCGCGAGCGCAGCCACCTGCTGTCCGAGTCGGCGATACTCCGCAGAGCGAGGGGAGGGCCGAGTGGTCGGCTCGATGTCGTTCACCTTCGCAGAAATCGGTACCTTCCGGCGTTGCATGACACGGATGCGTCCCGCATGAGCGGAACCCGATAAACTAGGCCAGATGCCTGCCCGACGGTACCCCGGGAGGCCGAGAATGCCCCGGATTTGCTGCACATTCGGGATCCTCGAGCGCGGCTCCCCGGGCCGTCCGACCGCCGGGGCGGGGGGCCGAGGTCGACCCTTCAATGCACGATGTTCCGGCCTGCCAGGTGGGAGAAGACCGCTCCCGTGAGAAGAGGCTGTACCTGGTAGCGTACCCCCTCCACGACCCTCGAGCGATCCGTGCCCGGACCCGTGGGGCGCCAGACCGGCGTGATCAGGTGGCGGTTGGCGAGAGACTCGAAGATCTGATAGCTCTCGTATCGCTCCACGCGGAAGATCCGATCGTGCTCCTCGAGGGTCATGGTACGGTGCTCGAGAAAGGCCTTCAGCGTGAAGTTCTGCGTCAGGGTCAGCGTGTCGAGCACGGAGAAGTCCGGGCGCACCGGAGGCTTCATGAGCACTCCTTCCCCCGCCCCGAACTCCGACGACCGAAGGCACTGGAAGTAGGCAAGTCGGAGATTGCTGCCGGAGGCGCGCTGAAGCTGCTCGAAGAAGTCCTCCTGGAGGAGCTTGCGCTTGGCCTCGGCCGTGCGGGCCCGACGAAGCTTGCGTCGAAGCAGGCTGCGCCCGCCCTTCGGCTCCTCGAACCGGACGGGCAGCCCGCTCCGCCGGTAGCGGACCGTGATCGCGTCTCGAACGGCAGAAGGCGAGAGAGGTGACAGGTCGACGACCGCCACCTGCGTGACCGCCGTCGCCTCGGCCGTCGCTACGAGCTGCCAGGCCGACGCGGCGATGCCCCCGACCCAGAGACTCCGAGGCTCGGCCTCGGACATCAGCGTCAGAAGGCGCTCGAGGAGGTCGGTACCACCCGGCACCCGAAGGTAGAGATGTTCGAGGTTGTCCAGGACGACGAGGTCCGGCAGGTCGGCGGCATCGAAGATCCCCTCCGCGATCTCGTCGAACGACTCGAACGAGGGAAAGCCGAGCGCATCGCTCAGCAGCTGTGCGATTCGGGCTTCCGTCGAGACCCGTTCCGTCAGCTCGACTCGGGCGACCGAGCTCCCCTCGGCCTCCACCTGGGCACTGAATACGTTGAGCAGACTGCTGATCCCGCTCCCCTGCCGACCTTTCACGATGATGGGCACGCCGTCACCCTCCTGCCACCTCCCCCACCGGCCCTTGAGGTCCGCGAGCTCGGACCCACGACCTGCCAGCAGTGCCGGATCGGACACGGCGTCGAACGTGAACAGGCGCTGGTAGACGAGGGGGAGCTGCGAGGTGACGGCTTCGGACTCGGCGAGGAGCTTGACCGACTGCGCCGACGCGGCCTGCTCGCCCGCCGGCCCGGATACGATCTCCGCGCCACGCCGCAGGTGGCGCGTGGCGAGCCTCCGGAGCCAGACGGCGCGGCGACGCAGGCGTCTCGCCGCCCGATCCACCGGCGGGCCCCAATTCTCGTTGATCCAGACGCGGATGGTCGCCACGCGGGATTGCGCGCGCAGAAGCTGCGCCTGCATCAGCCCGGCGCGGATCCGATCGAGCAGGCTGATCGCGCCGTCCCGGCTCTCGGTCGCCAGAGTCAACCGCACGTCTTCGATCACGAGATCCGCGTCCTGAACCGCGGAGCGCAGTGAGTCCATGACGTTGCGCACCGCGTCGGTGACGAGCGACGACGCGCGCTCCTCCGCGTCGTCGGCCTCCGCTTCGAGCTCCTTCTCGGCGGCCTCGCTCGCGTACGCGAGTGCCTCGGGCAACTCCACGACCGCGTGTCTGAGCTCTTCGAGCACGACGGTGAGTCGCGTCGCCGCGGCCCGGGCGCGCTCGACGCGCAGGGCATCGAACGACTGACGGACGAACTGCTGAAGGGGGACCGTCCGAGCCTCCACCTTGCGGAGCCGCCCCCCCTTCCGACCCTCGGCCGAGTTGAGGACCAGCGTGTCCGGCATCTGCCGGAGCACCCCGTACCAGGCGTCGACCATCTCGACCGCCCGGGCAGAGACGATCGGCTCGACCTCGGAAAGCGGCGGCACGAGCGAAACCGCCGGCTCGAGAATCGGGGTGATCTCCTCGGTTACCCGGTCGAGCACGGCCCTGCCCCCTGCGGACACGTCTACGCTGCCGAGGGCCTCCTCCAGCTGATCGGCGATGTCCAGCAGGCCTCGTGCGGACGGGAGGCACTCCTTCCGGAAGCGCTCGACGAGCCGCTCGCGAACGCTCGCGGTGCCCGTGAGCAAGGCCAGCAACCCGAAGTACATCCGCAGACGTCCCTCGAAGCGCACCTCCAGGGTCGACAGCCGCTCTGACGACTTCCGAAGATGCCGAAGATCCGGTCGGTCGCCGCCGGGATCGCGTGGCCGGAAGAAGAACGACCCGGCCACCGCGAGATCGTCCGAGAGGGTTGTGGACGAAGCCTGCAGGCGCGCACCGATGGCTTCGCCCGCTCCCGCCGCGGGCATTTCGCTCGCCAGCTGCTCGAGGCGGGCCTGAAGCGTCCTCGCCGCCGCTGCCGCGGACTCGGCCACCTCCCGGCCGGCATCCCCGTCGGGCACCTCGATCCGAGTCAGCGGTTCGAGCGCCTGCTCGGCCCAGGCGATCCAGGCCACCTCGAGCTGACGGGTCCACTCGGCCCAGGCCTCGCAGGCCTCGATGCGCGCCGACATCTCCGTCGGCACGACAACGCGGCCGAAGTGACGCGTCGCCACGGCGCGCAACGGAACGGGACGTGGAGAGCCCGCCTTTCGCGCAGAGCTGAGCACGCGTGCGAGCGGCTTGGCGAGTCGTCGGGCGCGGTTGTCCGTCGATTTCGGCGCCAGCGCGTCCGACGTCCACGGCACCTCGACGTGCTCCGGGAGCGCCCGGCAGGAAGACAACGCGCTGCCCACGGTCTGCCCGAAGCTGTCCACCAGCGTCGCGACCGGTCCCGGCGTCAGGTGCGGGCGAAGCGGCTCCAGAACCTGGGACATCACCGCGTGCCGGTACGCGAGAAGTGCTTCGAGGGTGGCGGGGTCGAGCGGCGACTCCTCCTGGGAGGACTCCGGTGGCTCGTCTTCGTCACGGTCGGGGCCCGTCCCTGTCGTATCGTCGGCTTCCTCTCGCGCATCTGCGGCGGAGCTTGCCGATACGGTCTCCTCCTCACGGTCGGGTGGCGTCGGGCTCGGGAATGCTTCGACCTCGAGGGCGGCCCGGTGCCGTTCGATCCCGTTCCGGAGAGCCGCGACGATCCCGTTCCGGAAGTGCTCCTCGAGCTCCGCCGCCTCCTGCTCGAACGCTCGATGGCAAGCCGATATGGCGTGGCGTGTGACGTCCTCCACGGGCTAGGCTTCCTCCCCGGCATCGACACTCGCCGGGCCGACGTCCGCGGGCGCCTCCGACACTCTCGGGAACACGACGTGCGTCGTCACGTCCTCGGGTCGAAGCAGGCCGGCTTCGCGGAAGCCCGCCCGGGCGCGCTCGGTCACGTCACTCTGGAAGACGAACTCCAGTCGGGGATCGAGCACGTACGCCTTGACGCGTATCCGCGTCAGGAACGTCTCCTTGAAGACGTCCGACACCAGGACGACGATGGGCTTGTTGAGGTAGACGTACTTGGAGCTGGCCGCAGCTTCGAACGCGATCTTCTTCGCAGCCGCATCGTCGACCCACCCGGGCAGGTACAGGTCCGTGACCACCTGGCAGTTGAGCTCGCCCGCGTTCGCGTTCGCGACCTGCTGGTCCACGACCTGCGCGTTCGGCACGCTCACCAGGTTGTCGTCCGACGTCACGATGCGCGTCGACCGCAGACCGATGGTCTTCACCTCGCCGTAGGTACCGCCGATGGAAACCTTGTCCCCGACCTGGAACGGCTGATCGAAGACGAGGATCAGCCCCCCGAACAGGTTCTTGAGCAGGTCCTGCGCCGCGAAGCCCACCGCCACGCCGATGGCGGCCGCGGCCGCGATGACACCTTGGGCATCGACGCGGAAGATCACACGGATGATCAGGTACGCGGCGAACGACCACAGGACGATGCGGGCGATCGGAACGAGTCGCTTGAAGAAGAGACGGCGCCTCGCATTTCGCTCTGCGAGCGCGTCCAGCAACCAGACGAGCCCGCGTATCAAGGTGCTGAAGAGCACCAACACGATGACGGACAGGAAGACGCCCACCCCGAAGCCGCGGACCTGCCGGCGCGCTTCACCGAGGACTCTCCCGCCTCCCTCGGCGGTCGCCGAATCCGCGGTAGTCGTCTGAGCCCCCACGTCGGCCGAGAGGGAATCGATCCGGGCGGACAGAACCTCCTGTCCGGCCAGCAGCCGATCGAGGCGGGTCTCGATCGACTCCTCCTGGGGCACGGAGTCGACCGCGACGTCGGCAACGGGCGACGCGTCGCCTTCGACCCGGCCCGAATCCGGCGACTCGGCCGCGGACACGGTATCACTCGGCGCCCCTGCCGCCGCGTCCTCCGCATCGGACGAAGACTCGCCGAAGGGGAGGCACGCGCTCAGGGCGATGACCATCCCGACCAGGGCCAGGCCCGGGCCACCGGCTCTCTCACGACGGCGCTGCCGCTTCATCGCCTTTCGGCCTTCTCCGACACGTCACGCATCAGGGCGTAAGGAATATGCACGATCCGCCCGGAATTCGCGCCGTCAGCCTTCCACGTCGGACCGGTGGACCACTCCGCCCTTCATGACCCAGAAGACGCGCTCCATCGTCGTGACGTCATCGAGCGGATTGCCAGGCACGGCGATCACGTCCGCGTACTTACCGCTCTCCAGACTGCCGATGTCTTCCTCCCACCCGAGGATCCACGCGTTGATGCTGGTCGCCGCGCTGATCGCGTCCATCGGATCTTCGCCGTTCTCCACTCGGATCTCGAACTCGCGGGCGTTGTGGCCGTGCTGGAAGACACCCGCGTCGGTACCGAAGCCGATCGTGAGGCCGGCCTCGAGGGCCCGCCGGAAGGTGGCGTTTCGGTACCGCATCATCTCCGTGGACCGCTGGATCTGCTCTTCGGGGATCCCGAGCGCAGCCCCGTCCCGGGGAACGATGACCCCCACGTAGAGCGTCGGTACGTAGTAGGTGCCGTCCGTCTCCAGGAGCATCTCGAGCGCCTCCTCGTCCATCATCGAACCATGGTCGATGGTGCGGACACCCGCCCGAATCGCGGCCTTGATGCCCTCCGCACCGTGCGCGTGCGCGGCGACCGAGCGGCCCCAACGTCCCGCCTCGACCACGGCGACCTCGAGCTCCTCGTCCGAGTACTGCTGGGCACCCGGGGGAATGCCCTGCGACAGCACCGCGCCGGTCGCGAGGATCTTGATGAAGTCGGCTCCGTTCTTGAGGTTCGTCCGCACCGCCTTGCGGACCTCGTCCGGCCCGTCGGCGAGATTCTGCACCGTCGGAACATCGACGTAGATGGAGAACTGCCGCGCGTCCCCCGCCCCGCCGGTCGCGGACACGTAGTTGCCCGCCACGATCATCCGGGGGCCCGGAAGCACACCCCGGTCGATCACGTCGCGCAGGTCCACGTCCGTGAAGGACCAGGTCGGCCCCATGTCCCGAACCGTCGTGAAGCCGGCCCGGAGGGTGGTGAGCGCATTCGCGGCCCCGTAGAGGGCGGCCTGAGCGGGCGTCGTCGTCGTCAGCACCTCCTCCCAGTACGCGTCTTCGGCGTCGGTCAGATGTGTGTGCAGATCGATCAGCCCCGGCAGGAGGGTCGCGTCACCCAGATCGATCGTCCGATCGGCCCCGGCCGAGCGGGCGGCCTCGCCGACGGCCACGATCCGCTCGCCCCGAACGAGCACCGCTCCGGGCTCGAAGAGGTTGCCCCGCCCGTCGACGAGTCGGTCGGCGGTCACCAGCGTGGAGGGGGCCTGCTGGGCGGCGAGCAGGCAGGGCGTGCCCGCCGGCAGGCAGCCGAGGGCAACGAACGCGACGAGGCAGGCTCGAAGAGCTTTCATCAAAGCGGCTCCTGGAGAGTGATCCGGGTTCGGGGCGCGGGTCCAACACACGACGTCGAGGGCCGTCGCGCAACCGCGAGACGTCGGCGCCGTCACACAGGACACCGTCGCCGTCGGACACTTCCGAGGGTCTCCTGGAGATGTCGCTCCGCCCGATGTACCGTCAGCGGCGGCACGCGATCACCGGATACGAGCTCGATCCATGGACTTCGCCGACACCGTCTTCCTCGACAACTCACTCAGGGCCTGGACCATCGCGCTCGGAGCGGCGCTCCTCACCTACGCGGCCGTCCGTCTGGTGGTGCTCTCGCTCGCTCGGCGCCTCGTGCACGCCGTCTCCGCCGAGGTGTACCACTGGGACGACGCCCTGAGGGGCGGGCTCCGCGCGACCCACGGTGGGCTGATCGTCGTCTTCTCGCTGTTCGTGGGAGCGATGCTCTTGACGCTCCCCGGGCAGGTGCGGGGCGCCCTCCAGAGCGTCGCCATGATCGCGCTGCTCGTGCAGGTCGGGCTCTGGGTGAACGCCGGTCTGACCGAATGGCTCGCCGAGCGGGCAAAGGCCCGCGCCGAAGAGGAGCCGGCGGAAGTCATGACGCTCGGCATCCTGGGGGTCGCCGCGAAGCTGGTGCTCTGGTCCCTGGTGGTGCTGCTCGGCCTCGAGAACCTCGGCGTCGACGTGACCGCGCTCGTGGCCGGCCTCGGCATCGGGGGGGTGGCCGTCGCGCTGGCCGCCCAGAACGTCCTGGGGGACCTCTTCGCCTCGCTCTCGATCGTGCTGGACAAGCCGTTCGTTCTCGGAGACTTCGTCGTCGTGGGTGACTACCTCGGCAGCGTGGAGGCGATCGGGCTCAAGACGACGCGAATCCGCAGCATCTCCGGCGAGCAGGTCGTATTCTCGAATACGGACCTCCTCGAGAGTCGCATCCGGAACTACGGACGGATGTACGAGCGTCGCGTGGTGCTGCAGCTGGGCGTCACGTACCAGACGTCGCGCTCGGACCTCGCCCTGATTCCCGGGATCGTGCGCGAGGCCATCGAGCGGCATTCGACCGACCGAGTCCGCTTCGACCGCGTCCACCTGTCCGCGTACGGGGACTTCGCGATCACCTTCGAGGCCGTCTACTACGTGCTCGATCCGGACTACGTGGTCCACATGGACATCAAGGAGCAGATCCTGCTCACGATCCACGCCGCCTTCGAGGAGCGAGCAATCGAGTACGCGTACCCCACGCAGACCGTCTTCGTGGAGCGGGCCAACGCAGGCTGAGGGCGGGCGGGCGCCTCGGGGCTTGCGAGGCCTACTTTCGAAGACCGAACCGTCGGCGCCGACTCAGCGTGGCGGCGCGGCTCCGCGTGCCCGAGGATTCGCGGATGTCGTCGACCACCGTGAAGCACCTCGGGTCCACGTGCTCGGCGAGCTCCAGGACGCTCCGCACGTGGCGCCGGCTCACCTCGAGGAAGAGCGAGCTGATCGGTCCCTCCATGCCCCGCCCTTCGAACTCGGTCACGACATGCCCCGCCTTCCGGAGGTCGGAGGCCAGCTCCGCACCGCGGCGTGAGAAGATCCGCACGACCTGCTTCGCGTCTCCGAGCCTGGCGTCCAGCGCCATTCCGACGTAGGTGCCGAGCCCGAAGCCCATCGCATAGCTGACCATGTAGATCGGCTGCTCGAGATTTCGGATCACACTCGAGGCGACCACGATCCAGATCAGCACCTCGACGAAGCCGAGTAGCGAGGCCACGAAGGGTCGGCCCCGCACGATGTAGACGGTACGGATCGTACCGAGCGAGACGTCGAGAACCCGTGCGACGACGATCGCGGCGCACGTGAGGGCGACCTCGACGCTCACGATACGGTCTCGAAGTCGGCCTTCGGCGCCCCGGCCGGTTCGGGGACTTCAGCCAGGCTCAGCAGCGTGTCGCCGGGGTTCGGCTGGAGCGGACTGGCAACCGTACCGACGGTCAGGACGCCGTCCTGGGAGACGGCGAGCGGCGGAACGGCCTCCTCACCGTACTCGCTGAGCCCTTCGTCGAAGAGGACGCGCGCCCGGAGCTCGCTGCTCGGTTCCGCCGCGCCCTCGACCGGCTTTCGGGAGGGCGCGACCTGAAAGAGGTTCTCTCGCCCGAAGAGATGCACGAAGTGCCTGGCCGAAAACGCGTTCACGTCGTCGTTGGACGTCATCGCGAAGAGCTTCCCGATCCCGGGAAGCTCGAGCGCGACGTCGGCTTCGTCGCTGAGCACGCTGCCGTGATAGGCGCGCAGCCCGTCCATGCGGGCAGCGCGGATACGTCGGAGATTGGTGTCGACGAGCAGAGTCGGAAGACCGAGGTCGCCGAGCGCCCGGGCCAGGGCCCGCCCCGCTGCGTGCGCGCCCACGATCACCACACCGCTCGGGTTCACCTGGGCCAGCCGGAGCCGAATGGCGAGCGGTCGTCCCACCAGCCCGTAGAACGCGACGGTGCCGGCGATCACGAGAAAGATGATCGGGACGATCCGTTCCGCTCCCTCGAACCCCTCCTGTTCCAGCCGTAGCGCGAAGACCGCGGCGACCGCCGCGGCAACGACTCCGCGAGGCGCCATCGCCGCGATGAAGAGTCGGTCTCGAAGCTCCAGCCGCGTACCCAGGGTGCACAGCGCCGTCCCCAGCGGCCGCACGACGACGATCAGGAGTGCCAGGAAGATGAACTCGGGCGCAGCCAGCTCGCGCATGTCGGTCCAGCGCACCCGCGCCGCCAGCAGGATGAAGAGCGCGGAGATCAGGAGGATCTGAAGGTTTTCCTTGAACTCCGTGATGTGGCTGATGTCGACACGGCGCTGGTTGGCCAGCGCCACGCCCATGACGGTCACGGCGAGGAGTCCCGCCTCGTGCTGGAAGACGTTCGCGAGAGCGTAGCCGAGAAGCGCGAACGCGAGGGCGGCGGCGCTGTGGAGATGATCCGGAATCCAGTACCGCGACAGACAGACCGTGAGCAGCCACGCCGGCACGGCGCCGAAGACGGCCCCCGACACCAGTGTACGCGCGATCCCGAAGTACGCCGGATGCGCGCCCGCGTCCAGGAGCGTCTCGAAGACGAGCACGGCGAGCACGGCGCCGAGCGGATCGATGAGGATGCCTTCCCACTTGAGCACGACGCCGCCGGGGCCGGTAGGCCGGATCTGGCGCAGCAGCGGAATCACCACCGTGGGTCCCGTCACCGTCAGGATCGCGCCGACGAGGATCGCCAGGGACCAGGAGAGGTCCAGGAGGTAGTGCCCTCCGATCGCGGACAGAATCCAGGTCGTGGCGGTTCCGATGGTCACCAGCTTCGCCACGATTCCGGCCGAATCCCCCAGCTCCGGCAGGTGGAGGGTCAGCGCACCCTCGAAGAGCAGGACCGCAACCGCCAGCGACACGAAGGGGAGCAAAAGGTCGCCGAACATCGCATCCGTCTGCACGAGCCCGAGGCCTTCGGGGCCGGCCGCGATGCCGAAGAGGATCAGAAGGAGGATCGCGGGCAGCCGCAGCCTCCAACCGAGCCACTGGGCCAGGCCGCCAAGCACAGCGACCGCCACGAGCCCTGTCACAAACGAGTCGTGCACGAAGGAAGCTGCCTCGATCCGGAGAAGCGGGGAGTCTCGGGAGAAGTCACGCAAAGCCCTCGCGACCCGGCAGGGCAACGAGGGCTTTGCGCTCAGGTTCGATCAAGATGGCCGGTTCGGGCGGCTACGTCAGGTGCCCGCGGCCTGGAGACCCGTCAGGCGATGCGGTCCATCGCGGCCCGGATCTCCGAGATGCTGCGTTCGAGCGCGACCTTGTTGAGCTCCCAGGCCGTACCGATCTCTTCGCTCACCTGGTCCCACGCGTCGGACGCGGTGTCCGTGGCGCGCGACCAGCGTTCGCGCGCCGCCGTCAGCCCCTGTCGTGCCGAGGCGACCCGCGTCCGGAGTTCGTCCTGGACCTCGCTGCGAGCCTGGTCGAGCCTCGACTCGAGCAGGGTCAGCCCTTCGTCGAGCTCGTCGAGCTTGTGCTTGGTGGCTTCGATCCAATCTTTTCGCGTCGGTGTGTACGTCTTCACGTTTTCGTCTCCTTCTGGTCTTCGAGAGAATTCGGGTCGACGCGCTCTCACACGGATGGGACGCGCCGGAGCGCCGGCGGGTCCGAGCGTGATCAGTTCTGCCACTCCTCTCGGTTGGAGCCGTTGGCATGGGCACCGTGCGGAATGGCGGGCTTGATGAACCGCCGCCCGATCAGCTCGAGCTGCGCGAGCTGCAGCTCGGAGAGATGCGGATGGCGGTGCGCCATGTACTCCAGCGTCTCGTCCAGCCACTCGTGCCGGTGCTCCATGCTGGCTTCCAGCACGGCGCATCGAACCACATGGCTGAACAGTTCGTCTCTCGCGCGATCCATCGGGGTCGTATCGTGCTTCCGTCCCACGGGTCTCCTTCGGTTTCGGATGGTGATTCGGGCACGAGAGTCGAGATCGAAGTGCCGTGAGCCGACCGGGGTCGACCCGTCTTCGACCGGGCGGATCACACTCGAGAAGGCATCGCGAAGATGCGTGCACACGAATGGATCGAACGCCGCGGAGCGACCCGGCCCGAATGCCGAGGTCGCAAGTGATTACACCACAACTACTTTCGTGTTCCGCAACTACACGTTGAAGCGAAAGAGCATGATGTCGCCGTCGGCGACCGCGTAGTCCCTGCCTTCCTGACGAAGGCGACCCTTCTCCTTCGCCTCCCTCCAGCTCCCGACATCCACGAAGTCGTCGAAGTGGATCGTCTCGGCCTTGATGAAGCCCCGCTCGAAGTCGGTGTGGATGGTGCCCGCCGCCTGCGATGCCGTGCTTCCCGCCCGGATGGTCCACGCCCGGCTCTCGTTCTCCCCGGTGGTGAAGAAGGTCTGCAGGCCGAGGAGGTCGTACGCCGCCCGAATCAGCCGGTTCAGGCCGGTCTCCGCCAGGCCGAGATCCTCGAGGAACGCGTCTCGCTCGTCCGGTTCCAGCTCGGCCAGCTCGGACTCGATCGCGCTACAGATCGCCACCATCGCCTCGTCCTCACGGGCCCCCGGATCGTCTTCGGCGATGGCCGCGCGGAGCTGCTCGGTCCACGCGTTCACCCCCTCCGGGAGATCGTCCTCGGCTACGTTCGCCACGTAGAGCACGGGCTTCGAGGTCAGGAGCTGAAAGCCCCTGAGGATGCGGTGCTCCTCGTCGTTCAGCGCGAGGGCGCGGATCGGCTCCCCTTCTGTCAGAACCGCCATGCACCGTTCCAGCACGGCCTGCTCTCGCACGGCCTCCTTGTCTCCGGACTTGGCCTTCTTCGAGACCCGCTCGAGCCGACGCTCGACCGTCTCCAGGTCGGCCAGCGCGAGCTCGGTTTCGACGATCTCACGGTCTCGGACGGGGTCGACCTCACCCAGGACGTGCGTCACGTCCGGGTCGTCGAAGCACCGGAGAACGTGGGCGACTGCGTCCACCTCACGAATGTTGCCGAGGAACTTGTTGCCCAGCCCTTCACCCTCCGAAGCCCCCTTCACCAGTCCGGCGATGTCGACGAACTGGATCATCGTGGGGACACGGCTCTTCGACTGCATCAGCTCGTGGATCCGGTCGAGCCGTGCGTCGGGCACCTCGACCATGCCCACGTTCGGCTCGACCGTGCAGAACGGGTAATTCTCGGACGGTGCACCCTGCGCCGTGAGCGCATTGAAGAGCGAAGACTTCCCGACGTTCGGAAGTCCGACGATTCCGACTTTGAGCATGCGGTTCGGAGAGGCCTGCAGGGCGGCGCACGACGGGGGTCGCGCCGAGGACGCGAGACGCTAGTGGAGACGTGCCGGGGGGTCAACGGAGCCCCACCGCCACCGGACCCGGCGGGGCTCCGCGCCCACCTTCCCGGCGATGACGCCGGGTGACGACGAGCGAGGCCTCGTCCGCGCTATCGGCTCGCCTGCCGGGCGAGGTAGGCCCTGGCTTCCCGAGCCTCGGGCAGCCCCGCGTCCGCTTCCTCGAGAAGATCGGCCAGGTCGGCGTAGGCATCGGTCGCCACCGCGGGCCGTCCGCTCGCGGCAGCCGCGCGGGCGTATCCCAGCAGGGTCCGCATCCGGTTCGGTGTCCGGGCCAGAGCCAACGAGTACGCCGTCAGCGCCTCACCGGAACGCCCGAGCTCCATGAGGATGTCGCCCTCCAGCTCTCGCGCCGGCTTGAAGGCGATCGGCGGCCCGAAGTCCACCGGCAGTGACGCCTCGAACTCCGCTGCTTCTCGCGCAGCGCCCAGCGCCGACTCCCCGTCCCCGGCGTCCATCCGTAGTGCCGCGTCGAGCGTGCCGCGCCAGACCGGGACGTACGGGCTGAGGTACGAGGGCGGGACGTCGTCGGCTCGCGCCACGATGAGCGCATGCCGACGCTCGGCCTCCGCACGATCCCCACGCAGAAGCGCCGCCATGCCGGTGCCCCATGCCTGCGCGAGCTCGTGGACGAGACTGGCGCCGGGATCCACCGTCGTGCCTGCGGGGCGGGCCTCGGCGTCACGCGTGTCCGCCAGGTTGAGGCTGCGCATGTAGGCGTACGACAGCGCCGCACTCCTTTGCCGGGCCTCCGGCAGACGCTCGTCACGGCTCACCTCGTAGCAGCCCATCAGCAGTGCCTCCGCGTCCCTCCATCGACCCTGCTGCTGGTACCCGTAGAGAAGCCACTCGTTGTAGTGCCCGCAGTCGGTCTGGGGAAGACCGCTCGCCGCGAGGTTGCGGTCGACCACCGCGTCGGCGCGCAGGTTCGCCTCGACGACGTCGTCCCACATCCCGAGCGCGAGGAAGATGTGCGTCGTCATGTGCTGCGCATGGGCGGCATCCGGGGCCATCGGGCCGTACCTGCGGGCCGCCTTCATCGCGAGCGGAGCGTGGACGGGATCGTCGAATGAATGGATCACGTAGTGCGCCGCTCCCGGATGGTCCGGGTTCTTCTCGAAGACCTCGAGGGCGATCGCTCCCGAGCGCATGTACGTCGGAATGTCACGCGCGCCCTGACTCAGCCCGAGCAGGGCGAGGGCATGGAAGGCTCTCGCTTCGTCGTCGTCCGGGTAGTCCGCGGAAAGGCGCTCCATCTCTCGCGCGTACAGCGTGTCCAGCTGCTCCTTCTGCCCTTCGCCGTAGAGCACGTCGACCGCTCGCAGATACGCCTTCTCACGTTCCGTGGGCGCCTTCGCCTGACGCGCTTCGGGCGACGGCGCGTACCGATCGAGCGCCGAGCGGGCAGCCTCCGTGTCCTTCTCGTTCCACACCGGGTGGGTGTAGGTCATGGCCTCTCCCCAGTACGCCAGGGCGAAGTCGGGATCGGCCTCCTGCGCTGCCCGGAACGCCTCCGCAGCGTACCCGTACTCGAAGCTGTGAAGGAGCAGCACGCCCCGAACGAAGTCGTGCTGCGCCTCGGCCGCGCCGGCGTTCGGAAAGGAGAGAGCGCCCAGCCCTTCGATGTGCGTGAGCTCCTGCGCTCCGACGGCTCGAGCCGACACGGCGAGAACCGGAGTCCAGAGGATGGAGGCGGTCAGCAGCGCTACGAGCGAGTGGCCCGGTGCCGGCACGCGGCGTCCGGCAGGCGAAACACGGATCATGAGGAGATACCTCGGCGGGAGGGTCCATCCGGGCTGGGTCGATCCTCGGGCGCGCCCCAGCCCGGGGTTCTCGGTCCGGCACCCTCAGTATGCGCCGCGACCGGCCCGAGGGCCAATCGCCCTAGGCCGAGCTACTCGCCGAGGGAGGTGTCGGCCTCCGGGGATCGGAGGTTCGCCCACTGCTCGGACCAGCCATCGAGACGGTCCTGGACCGCCCGGTGTACCGTGCCGGCCGGGAACTCCTCGTCGGCCTCGGCTACCCCCGCCTCTCGCCCAGTGAGGATCGGCCACCCCTCCTCGACCCGCTCGATCGCCCAGAGATGGAAGCGCCCTTCGGCCACCGCCGCACGTACCTCCTCCCGAAGGCAGAGGTTGTCGGCGTTGCGCCGCGGCAGGACCACGCCCTGCTCACCCGTGAGACCCACGCGGGCACATGCCTTGTAGAAGCCCTCTACCTTGGCCGTCACGCCACCGACGGGGAGGATCATCCCTTCCTGGTTCACGGCCCCGGTCACGGCGATGCCCTGGCGGATCGGCACGTTCCCGATCGCGGAGAGCAGGGCATACAGCTCGGCCGCGGACGCGGAATCTCCCTCGACCTCCTCGTACATCTGGTCGAACGACACGGTGGCGGAAAGCGTGAGCGGCCGTGTGCGCGCGAAGTAGCGGCCGAGGTAGCCCGAGACCACCAGGAAGCCCTTGTTGTGGATCCGACCCGTGAGCTTCGCTTCGCGCTCGATGTGCATCAGACCGCCCCGCCCCAGGTACGCGCTGGCCATGACGCGGATCGGTCGGCCGAACGCTCCTTCCCCGAGCCACGAGAGTCCGATCCCGTACACCTCACCCACCTCCTCGCCCGACGGCTCGAAGGCGAGGAAGCCACGCTCCAGGAACTCCAGCAGCTTCCGCTCCGGACGGCGGCGGCGCATATCCTGTCCTTCGAGCGCTGCCTTCACGTGCTGCGCCGACACCTTCGGGGCCCCCGCCGCGTGGTGTGCGGACTCGAACACGAGGTCGAGGATCGGGCGGAGGCGGGTCGTCAGCTTCGTCTGATCCTCCGCGAGACGCGAGCCCTCCTCGATCACGCGCGCCACGGCCTCGCTGTCGAACGCCGGCAGAGAACGGCGCCTGCACTGCGCCGCGATCAGCTGCGCGTATCCGTGCTCGCCGTCGGGCTGCCGGTCCATGTCCGCCGCGAAGTCCACCTTGACCTTGAACACCTCGTCGAACTCCGAGTCGAGCTGCTGCAGCAGATAGAACGTGCCCGGCTCGCCGATGAGCACGACGGTGACGTCCGCCGGGATCGGCTCGGGCTCGAGGGACTGCATGGCGAAGAGTCCGATCTCGGAGGCGGCGTCGACCGGTCGGAGCTCTCCGGTCCGAAGCATGCGCTTGAGGGCGGGCCAGACCAGCGGGCGAGAGAGCACCTCCTCCGCCCGAACGAGGAGGAAGCCACCGTTGGCCCGGTGGGCCGCCCCCGCCGTGATCTGCGTGAAGTCGGTCACCATGATGCCGAAGCGCATCTGGCCCTCGGTACGGCCGAACAGCGCGCGAAGGTGCGGGTTGAATTCCTCGATCACCGGTGCGCCGTCCCCGTCCTTCTGCGTGACCAGCGGGTTCACGCTGTAGCGCTTCAGAAACTCGGCAGGGCCCTCTTCGTCCGCAGTGTCGTCGGACGAAGGGAAGAGGCCGACGGGCCCGCTCGTGAGGAATGCCTCGGCATTCTGCACGATGTCGGCACCTGCGGCGTCGAGGTATTCCAGAACGCTCTGTACGCCCTCGAATTGCTCGCGGACGGCATCGAGCCGCTGATCGACGATCCCGCTGGCGACCTCCCGATGGTACTGGGCGACCTCGGTTCGGGCCTCCCGCTCCACCTGACGCACCTTGCGCTGGGATTCGAGCACCGCTCGGGCCGCCCTCCGAACGGCCGCGTCGACGGCATCCCTGGTCTCGTCGGGAAGCTCCTCGTAGGCGGACTGTGAGAGGGGCTCACCTCCGCGGGCCGGCACCACCGTCATCGCATCCGGCGTTCCGATCAGGGCCACCCATTCATCGTCGAAGAGCTCCTTGCGGACCGCTTCCATGATGTCCCCCGCACGACCGCCGTGCTTCTCCACGATCGAGGCGCGCTGGTCGGACACGTGCTCGCTCTCCATCGCCTGGGGCACGGCCCGTCTGAGATCGGTGACCGCGTCCGCCATGGCATCGCGAAGCTCGGGCCCCCTGCCGGGCGGCAGCTCCAGCGCCCTGGGCCGGCGCGGATCGTCGAAGGCGTAGACGTAGCACCAGTCCGGGGGAGTGGGGCGGTCCGCGGCCCGCTCCGTCGCCTTCCGTCGCGCAAAGCTGAAGCGGCCGGACCCCGGCAGGCCGAGAACGAAGACATTGTACCCGGGCTCACGCACGGCGAAGCCGAACTCCAGTGCCGCCATCGCCTCGTCCTGCCCGATCACCACCGTCTCGGGCACCGTGAGCTCGTCGGTCGTCTCGAATCCGAGACTGGCAGGGTCGCACGCCCGATGGAGCCGCTCGACGGGGACGACGGAATCTTCGGGCATCATGACCTCCACCCCGAGAGGAACCCTTCCGGCACCAGACACGTCGCCCACATGACGTCGGAGATGTCCCGATGATCGGCCCACGTGTCCGCCGCACGGTGCCGGTCCTCGTTCCAGAAGTCCAGGATCGCGCGACCGACCGGAACGTAGCTCGCCACGTCGTCCAGAACCTTCGCGTACAGGGATGCCGTGTCGGCGGGCACCGGCAGGTCGTCCCACGTTTCCAGGCGCTCGACAGCCTCGAGACCCAGAGCCAGTCCGAGTTCCCGGAAGGCCAGTCGCCCGAGCGCGGGCAGGCGCAGGAACGAGGGCTCCCCGAGGCTCCGAAGGCTCGTGGCGGCAGAGGGACGAGCCGGTCGGGTGACCCGACCGGTCGAGCTGGGCACAGCGAAGCGTGTCGGTGAGCAGACCTCCGATCCCGAGCGCGTCCTCCGTCGCCCAGCTGCGCCCCTGGCACATCGCGCGCAGCTCTTCCGTCTCCTTCCTCAGGATCTCCGGATTCGGCCCTCCGGGAGCCTCCGCGGCGAGGCCGCTGAACGTCACCAGCCCGTCCCCAGCGGGCGCGAGAGGTCGATGCTCATCTTCCAGTGCATCGTGACGCGGCCGGGAGCCCGAACGACGAATCCGGCGTGCGCGGCCCTGGCCAGCTCCACGGCCCATCGGTGATACGTCGCGTCTTCCGTGGCGTGCGCCATCCGAAGCAGCGCGAACATCCACTTCGTCAGATAGTGGTAGTACTGCCCGTCCCGACTCCATTCCGCTTCGGGTCGATATCCCTCCGAGGCGCTGCGCTCGTTGTCGGCCTTGCCGATGCGCAGCCCACCGGCCGTCGGATGCGCGCCGCCGTCCGACTCCGAGAGCCCGCTGATCCACCCGGCCCTCGGGTCGTCCTCGCGGTGTCGGCCGAGCACACGATGCACCTGATCCACGAGCCTGCGGGCCCGAGCGAGGAAGCGGTCGTCTCCCGTGGCCTCCCGGAGCGCGACGTCGTTGCACACCGCGAACGCGTCCGTCCACAGGTATCGGGTCGGCGCCAGATCGGACGTCACGCCCGTCCGGGCGGCGAAGGCGTCCATCACGGCAATCGCCTTATCGAGACGCTCCTCGGACGCTTCCTCCCGAACTGCGCGCAACCCACCCGTCGCGTGCGGCCGACCCGGGATCGTCATAGCGCGAAGGGGTACGTCTCGGGGATGCCCACCAGCTGTTCGGTCTCGAGCGGCGCGACCGCATCGGTCGTCTCGATCCAGACGTACTCGTCGAACTGAGCCGGAAGCGCGGCCTGGAAGTAGTGGCTCACGAGCTCGGACTCCGGTCGATAGATCACGCCGATCGCCCGTTCCAGATGAGGCTCGAGCAGGGCCTCTCGGAGCTCCGGCACCGCGGGATCGCGAAGCGGAAGGAGGAAGCCGGCCAGCCCCGTGTCGTGGCAGAGGCGCTCGTAGCTGTCCTGATGGGACGGCCGAATCGTCATGTACTGCATCGGCTCACCCCAGTTGGACGCGGCCGCGACGGTTCCCTCATGGGTGCCGAAGCCGATGCTGTACGCATCGCCCTGAAACGCCTCCTTCGCGAGCTGACCGATGTTCAGCTCTCCTCTGCGCCCCATCTCGGTGGCACGCGCATTTCCGACGTGGGAGTTGTGCGCCCACACCACGGCCCGTGCGTCGTCCCCTCGATGAGCCAGGGTCGCCTGAAGAACGTCGAACATGTGCGTGTCTCGCAGATTCCAGGACTCGCGTGACCCTCGGTACATGACCCGGTAGTAGCGCTCTGCTTCGCGCACCACGGTCGCATTGCGCTCCGCGTCGAACACGGACGCTCCGTCGGCCCGCTCGTAGTCGACGCGTCGAGCGAGCAGATCGGTCAGGACCGCGAGCACTTCGTCTTCGCAGGCCTCCAGCCGGCCCGCCGAGACGGCCCGACCGTAGACGGCCGGATCGGTCTCCCAGGGAGAGAAGCAGCCGTAACGGATGCGGGCGATCTCCGCGGCTTCGGAGTCGACGCTCCGGAGGAAGTCGAGCACCGCGTCGATGGAGGTTCCCAGGCTGTACAGGTCGAGTCCGTAGACGGCGACCTGGTGGGCGAGGTCCCAGACGCCCGTGTTGTAGTCGTAGAGCCAGTCGACGAACTCCCGCGTCTCCTCGTTGCGCCACATCCAGGTGGGGAACCGCGAGAAGGCCCGACCCGGCGGAGGCCGACGCACGTCCGGTCGAACGTGCGCGTCGATGGCGGCCACGTCCGGCCAGTCCCCCTCGATGGCGACGATGTTGAAGCCCTTCCGTTCGATGAGCTCCCGCGTGATCCGGGCCCGCATCCGGTAGAACTCCGACGTTCCGTGCGACGCTTCCCCGATCAGCACGACCCGCGCATCGCCGATCCTCTCGAGCAGCGGCCCCAGATCGGCCTGCTCGAACGTCCCGAACGGCTCGCACCCGTCGTGAACGAGCGACACGAGCAGCGAGCGGTCCAGCTCCGAGATCCGGAGCGCGCCACCCGCGCGGTGCCGGGCAGCCGAGGCGCCGTCGAGCGCCCAGCCTGCGCTACCGATGAGCGGCACGAACTGGACACGTCCGAGGGAGGTCTCCTCGAATTCGTGCTCGCCCAGACGTGTGACACGAACGAGCTCCTGCGCCCGGGTCTCATCGCCCACGGGAATCACCAGCCGCCCCCCGACGGCCAGCTGCTCAAGGAGGGGCTTGGGAACTTCGGGCCCCCCGGCCGCCACGGCGATCGCATCGAACGGCGCGTGCTCCGGAAGGCCCAGCGTCCCGTCGCCGGCGACGATCTCGACATTGCCGTAGCCGAGTGCCTCGATTCGGACTCGGGCACTTCGGGCAAGAGAGCGATATCGCTCGATCGCATACACATGCTCGGCGATCTGACCGATCACGGCGGCGGCGTATCCCGATCCCGCGCCCACCTCGAGGACCCGATCTCCCGGCCGCAGGTCGAGCGCCTCGGCCATCACCGCGACGATGTACGGCTGGGAGATCGTCTGCCCTTCCTCGATCGGCAGCGGTGTGTCGTCGTAGGCGAACTCCGCATACGCCTCGGGAACGAAACGCTCTCGCGGGACGGATCGCATCGCCTCGAGCACCGCCTCGTCGCGGACCCCGCGGTTTTCGATCTGCCGGCTGACCATCCGGTTGCGGTCGGCCTCTCGAGTCATTCGTGCCTCCCGGCTCTTTCGCCGATCGCGAGCACGGTCTTCCGCGCCCCACGATCGCGCGAGCAACGGCTTTCGATCGGGCCGCTGCGGCGCCACCTCCGGGCGGCGCACCGGCCCTTCGACCTGTAAGTTCGCCACCCGCAGGGCCGCACGGAGTCGGATATCGCCTGAGGCAGGTGTGGGGAGAATACTCGGCGGCGCTCCCTTGCCGTTGCGGTCGACCCGACGACATGCTGGCTCCCGCCACGCACCCGCTCCTCGCTCGCGAACAGCCCATGACCTCGATCCTGTTCGATCCCGCCGCCTGGGCGAGCCTCTTCGGCATCACCCTCATCCAGATCGCACTCGGCGCCGACAACCTGATCATCATCACGATCATCGCGAACAAGCTTCCTGGAGCGGAGCGGACCAAGGCGATTCGCTGGGGCCTCGTCCTCGCGATGCTCTTTCGGATCATGCTGCTCTTCGCGGTGAGCGCGATCCTGACCGCCGCCACCACGAGTCTGTTTCATATCGATTCTCGTGTGCTGCCCTGGGCCACGGTCACCGGTGACGTGAACGGCAAAGCACTCGTCCTCGTGGTGGGCGGCCTCTTCCTGATCTGGAAGGGGGTCAAGGAGCTCCGCATCAAGCTCAAGGGTGTGGAGGGGCACGTTCAGGAGGCGGCCCGCTTCCGCGACGTCGTGGCGCTGATCGTCGGCATGAACCTGCTCTTCAGCGTCGACTCGATCCTCACGGTCGTGGGCATGACCGACATCTTCGCGATCATGGTGGGATCCGTGGTGATCTCCGTCGGGCTCATGCTGGCGTTCGCCAACCCGATCTCGGTCTTCCTGTCGAGGAACCCCGAGTTCGAGATCCTGGGCCTGTTCGTGCTGCTGCTGATCGGCTTCGTGCTCGTCCTCGAGGGCGGGCACACGGCGCACATGGAGGTGAACGGTACGCCCTTCCCCTACATCCCCCAGTGGATCGTGATCTTCATGCTGCTCCTGATGTTCAGCGTCGACCTCTACCAGAACTGGTGGGAGCGTGCACGAGGGAAGCCGGAGGCGCCAATCGCCCTGCACCATCGGAAGGGCTGAGCGGAGGGCATCTCCGAAACGAGTCGAGCACGACCACGGAAGGCCCCCCGGAAAGGGGCGTCCCTAGCCCTCCTGACCCGAGGCTGCCGAGCCGCCCGGCGCCGCTGGCCCGGGGGCACTTTTGACACCGATGTGCGCGAGGTCGGCCTCGTGCGCAGCGTCGGACTCCTTCTGCCTCCGGAGCAGCGCTCGCAACTCCAGCAGGACCGCGTTACTGGGCCGGTCCCTCATTCTCCGGCGCTTGCCTTCACAATCGGTCAGATACCGTTCCAGCACCTGCATGCCAGACCTCCCCCGAGCCGAGCTTTTCCGGGCGCCTTGTCGCGCCGCACGGACAACTCGACGGGAGGGGCAAGATCGGTACCGGACGAACCCCAGAAGGCGTTGCCCAGGCAACACCTTGGCCGATCAGGCCACGACGAGCCGCTTGTCCTCGCTTCGCTGATCATCGCCCTCCGCGGGGCGGCGCGCAGCCCCGGTCACCTGCATCAGCTCGGCGGCGGCGTCCATCATCTCCCTCTGGGCAGCGCGGAGGTTCTCTTCGACCTCGCTCCGGGACACTCCGGAATCGCGCGAATGCTCCGCGTACGCCTCCACGCGACGCACGTCGTTCACGAACCTCACCACATGCTCGCGAAGCTGGCCGTGCCTCCGCGCGGCACCCGCCTCGACCTCGACCTCGGCCTCGCGCTTCGATGCCTTCACCGGGAGGCCGGCCAGCGCGGTGTACCCGAGATGGGCGAGGAGGGCGACGGCCACGATGCGGCCGACTTCGGATCCCGGGGCCATGATCAGGATGAGGCCCACGACCACGATCTCGATGGCAGCGATCCAGGTCGATCGCTCTTTTTCGGCCAGCCAGGCTTTGAGGCGCACGGTTCGGCCCTCGCTCCGAAGGGGGATGGATGCCACCGCTATGCGGGGTACAACCATCGTGCCAGGAGCAAAGCCACGTGATTGCGCCACTCCCTCGGCGCTCTCCGTCACTTCATCCGGAACTGTTTTCAGTGTACGCGAATCTTTTTCCGATGAACGAGCGGAGCCCCTCCATCCGCCACCTCGGTCTGGTCAACGTGTCACCGAGTACTTCGTGAACGCCCCTCCCGCCCACTCGAGCGAGTTGGGCCCCTCGGCCGTGTACACGTTTCCCTCCGCGTCCACCGCAACGCCCTCCCCGGCAGTACCCTGATAGAGCCTGGACTCGCGCTCGAAGGGGGGAATGAACGCGAGGATCCGATCCTCGTCCACGTGTCCGATCCGTACGCCGTTTCGCCAGTTGGGGTGGTTGGTCGGGCTCGACTCGGAGTCGATCGCGTACAGCATGTCGTCCTCCGTGATGAACAGACCGCTGATGCGCCCGTAGAGGTACCGCGATTCGAGGTAGTTGCCGTCCTGGTCGAAGATTTCGATGCGGTGGTTTCCCCGGTCCGCGACGAACAGCCGCCCACGTGAATCGAAGGCGAGCGCGTGCGGGGTCCGAAACTCGCCGTGCCGGAACCCGATCTGTCCCCACTCCATGAGGTACTCTCCTTCCGGCGAGTACTTGATGATGCGACCGGTCGATCCCTCCGGCGGGTTCGCGTTCTGTCCGCTGTGCCCGTCGGCGACGTAGATGCTTCCATCCGGGCCCGTGATCACGTCGTTGGGCTGGTTGAGCAGGCCCGGCTCGCCTCCGGCCTGCCCGGCGACGCCGAGCGTGAGCAGCACCTCCCCGGACGGGCTGAACTTGAACACCTGGTGGCCGCGGGTCCCTTCCGCATTGCCGGCGAAATCGGTCACCCAGACGTTGCCTTCGGCGTCGACGTGGATTCCGTGCGGCGTCACGAAGAGACCGGCACCGAAGTTCGCCAGAATCTCTCCGGTCTCCCGATGAAACTTGAAGATCGGATCGACCGGGTTCGTCTCGCAGGTCACCGGAGCTCCCGCGCCGAAGCTGCCCGCGCCGCAGCGCTCGTACGCCCAGACGTGCCCGTCCGTCGGGTCGATGTCGATGCCGGCGGTCGATCCCCAGGTGCGCCCTTCCGGCAGCGTGCCCCAGTTGGCCGTCACGATCGGAGTCGGGTTCGGGAGCCCCTCTCCCGTGATCGGGTTGCCGCGCGACTCGGGAGGAGGGCCCTCTTGCGGGGTCTGGCAGCCATTGAGCGCGACGATTCCGACCAACAGCGAGCAAACGAGGTGACGTGGCATCGGGCTTCCTCCTTCTGGCGAGCGATCCGCGGCTGTCGGCGTCGGGCAGCCGATGCCCCCGAAGCGCCGCTTGCGGCGGAGACGAAGATCGGACACGGGCGCCACACGCGCCAAT
>Ga0111156_1008_pt1 | contig 27094 bp, 26 predicted proteins | sample DeeMarSeWOR28_12_FD_80250 | JGI IMG/M metagenome (GOLD analysis project Ga0111156, IMG submission 80250) | Gemmatimonas sp. SG8_23
ACTACAACTCGGTCAACCGGACGATGCAGGACGGTGATCTCGTGTTCATCGACTACGGTGCGGCCGAGTGGGCGATGTACGGGTCCGACATCTGCCGCACGTTCCCCGTCTCCGGGCGCTTCTCCGACGAGCAGCGGCGGATCTACGAGATCGTGCTCGAGGCTCAGGAAGCGGCGATCGCGGAGGTGCGTCCGGGCGCCTCCATCCTCGACGTGATCCGGGCGGCAGCGCGGGTGTTCCAGAGGCACGGGCTCGAGGCGAACGAGGACGTCGACCGTATGGGCGCCGAGCGGGTGTGGGGGGTGATGCCCTCACCGACGCACTATCTGAGCCAGGGCCGTGGCCTGACGCAGTACACGGCCGTGGCCGGGCTCGGGGTGCGTGACATCGGCCATCACGTGGGTCTCGAAGCGACGGACGGTCGAGACTACTCGACCCCGTTGGAGCCGGGCATGGTCTTCACGGTCGAGCCGAAGGTGTACGTGCCCGACCTGGACCTGGCGATCATGATCGAGGACGTGATCCTGGTGACCGAGGACGGGTTCGAGAACCTGTCGGCGAGCGCACCCCGCTCGGTGGAGGAGATCGAGCGGATCATGGCGGAGCGCTGAACGAGTTGGACCCGCTTCCCCCTGTCCATCGGCGCACGGACCGGATGGATCTTCGGCCGCTCGCGGTGGAGGACGAAGATGCGTTCGTGAGGATGCTTCGCGAGAGCGCCGACGCTTGGGCGCCGTGGACGCCCGAAGTGGATCCTTCCCTGACCCCGAGAGGGCGGTTCGAGCGGGAGCTCCAGCGGACCCGGCTCGGGAGTCGGGCCGGAAGTCATCTGCGCCTCGTCGGGGTGGAGCCCGGCGGCGAGATCGTCGGGCTCTTCGCTCTGAACGAAATCGTGCGCGGTGTCTTTCAGAGCGCATATGCCAGCTGGCAGGTCGCCGCGGACCGAATGGGAGCGGGGCTCGGAACGGAAGGGGTCCGGGCGCTGTTGGACGTCGCGTTCGCAGAGCCCGATTCCGGGATCGGGCTTCATCGCGTGCAGGCCAACATCATGCCGGCCAACGGTCCATCGCTGCGCATCGCGGAGAAGGTGGGATTCAGGCGCGAGGGTCTGGCGCCGAGGTACCTTCGTATCGCCGGCCGATGGGAGGATCACGTGATGCACGGGATCACGGTCGAGGAGTGGCCTCTGCCGAGCTGATTGGCGATTCTACCGTCTGTCGGCGCTCCCCTGGCCCGACACCGTACCACGACCTTTCCTCTCGAATCCGAATCGCCATGTATCGAGTCGCGACCACGGCGCTCGTCGCTGCAGCTCTGCTCCCGTCGGCCTGGTGGAGTCCCGTCCAGGCCCAGGACGCCGACCTGGAGAAGGCGCTCCGTGTCCTCTCCACGACCCCGCTCATCGACGGCCACAACGACCTTCCCTGGGCGATCCGGACCAGCGAGGTCGCTCCGCACGACGTGGAGGCGGCCGATCACGACCTTCGCGGCTCCACGCCGTTCCACACGGATCTCGAGCGGCTCTCCGCGGGCCGGGTCGGAGGGCAGTTCTGGTCGGTGTACATCCCCTTTGAAGCGGTCGAGGAGGGTGCGGCGAAGGTCCAGCTCGAGCAGATCGATATCGCGCAGCAGATCATCGAGAAGTACCCCGAAGCGCTCGAGCTCGCGTTGACCGCCTCCGACCTCGAGACCTCGTTCGGGAAGGGGCGCATCGCGTCGATGCTGGGGATGGAAGGCGGCCACGCGATCGAGAACTCGCTCGGCTCGCTGCGGGCGTTCTACGCGATGGGCGTCCGCTACATGACGCTGACACACAACGGGACGCTGGATTGGGCCGACTCCTGCTGTGACGAGCCGCGTCACGGAGGCCTCAGCGAGTTCGGCAGGGAGGTGGTTCGAGAAATGAACCGCATGGGGATGCTCGTCGACATCTCCCACACGTCTCCGGAGACCATGCACGACGTGATCGACGTCGCGGAGGCGCCGGTGATCTGGTCGCACGCGTCGGCGCGCGGAGTCCACGACCACCCGCGAAACGTCCCGGACGACGTGCTCCGCCGACTGCCGGAGAACGGAGGGGTGGTCATGGTGACCTTCGTGCCCGGCTTCCTGACGTCGAACGAACAGGCCACGATCGGTGACGTCGCCGACCACATCGAGCACATCGTCGACGTGGCCGGGGTGGATCACGTAGGCATCGGAGGGGATTTCGACGGGATCGATTCGACGCCGGTCGGGCTGGAGGACGTGTCGACGTATCCGGCGCTCTTCGCCGAGCTCTCTCGCCGCGGCTGGAGCGAGGAAGACATGGCGAAGCTCGCGGGCGAAAACGTGCTTCGTGCGTGGCGGGACGCGGAGGCGGTGGCGCGTCGGCTCCAGCGAGAGCGGGCGCCCTCGACCAGAACGATCGACGAGCTGGACCGAACGATCGGTGACGACCTTCGTCCGGAGAGTTCGCCGAGTACTACCAGCAGTACGTCGCTCGCGTCCCGGATGGTGACATCGTCGAGACGCTGCGCGATCAGCTCGGGGAGACGCTCGCCCTGCTGGGGGCGGTTCCGGAGGAACGGGAGACCTACCGGTACGCGGAAGGGAAGTGGAGTCTCCGCGAGGTGATCGGTCACCTCGTGGACACCGAGCGCATGTTCGCCTCACGTCCGGAGCGCACACGCGGACGCTGCACGACCTTTGTGCGGAGTGGGAGGCGGTGCGCCGTTCGAACGTGCACCTGTTCGCGACCATGACGGAAGAGCAGGCCGCGCGGACGGGTGTCGCGAGCGGAAACTCCTTCACGGTCCGGAGCTTCCCGTGGATCATCGCCGGGCACGAGCTCTGGCACCGCCATCTCATCCAGCGCGACTATCTCGCGGGCACGGGCCCGTGAGCCCCGCGAAGGAGAAGCGATGACGGCGAACGGAGATGCCGGCAAGGTCGGAGCGACCAACGCCGGCCGCGACGACGAGCGCAGCCGGCTGCGTCGCCGCGACCGCGGCAAGGACGATGCGTGGGTGCGCGCCTTCATGAAGGAGGCACCGTACGGCTACCTCGCGACAGCCGACGCTGCCGGACAGCCCTACCTGAACTCGAACCTCTTCGTCTACGACGAGCAGCGGCACTGCATCTACCTGCACACGCACCGGACGGGCCGGACGCGAGACAACGTCGAGCGCTCCGAGAAGGTGGCCTTCAGTGCTTCCGCGATGGGCCGGCTCCTGCCCGCGCCCGAGGCGCTCGAGTTCAGTGTCGAGTACTGTGGCGTGAGCGCCTTCGGCACCGGCCGGGTCGTGGACGAGGTGGAGGAGGCGAAGGCAGCGCTTCAGATGCTGCTCGACAAATACGCTCCGCACCTGCGACCGGGGCGGGACTACCGGCCCACCACGGACGAGGAGCTCGCGCGCACGGCCGTCTACCGCGTCGACATCGAGGCCTGGAGCGGCAAGCAGAAGGAGGTCGAGCCCGACTTCCCGGGGGCCTTCGCACTCCCGGAGGTGCCCGTCCCCTTCCCGGGCCCGGCAGAGGGATAGGCGTTCCGGGGCGTCACTCGCTTCGTATCCCGTCGCCGGCGGGGGGAAGGCCGGGGACCCAGAAGAGCATGGCGCCGGCAACGACGAGCCCGTTCGTCACCGCGAAGAAGAGCGCCTCTTCGAAGGGAAGGCCGAAGACGAGCCATCCGGTGGACTGCTCCGGGCTGATGGTCCAGACGCCGCTCGCGATGGCGATCCCGTCCGCGACCCCCAGGTACGTGGTGGCCACGGCCCAGGTGAGCAGACTCTCACGCCAGAAGGCCCGCAGGCCCGGCCACGATGCCACCACCAGCCCACCGAGCGCCGGGAGCGCCCAGACCAGAATCAGCCCGAGGTAGGTCCAGCCCCCGCCGTTCCTCAGGGCCCATGCTCCGGCTCCGAGTCCCGTCAGGATCAGTGCGGACCCCGCGGCGGCGCCCGCCCTCCTCCCGTGCCAGGACGTCGACGGGCGCACGAGCGGGGCCGATCGAAGGGAGAGGAGCGCCAGAAGCAGGGCGCCCGTCAGCACCGGCTGCAGCATCATGAAGGCGTATTCCTCGTACGGCACGCCGAGCCATGACCCCACGACCCGATCCTCTCCGTACCACCACACGCGGTTCGCGATCAGGTACTGATCCCATCTCGCTGTGTAGAGAAGCGCCAGGGGAGCGACCGCGAAGAGCGCCGCGGGCGTGCGAGGCCCGAGTCGCGCGCGCGACCGAAGCGCCACGGCTGTCAGGACGACCGTGGGTCCGAGGATGAACGTGAGATGGAAGCCCAGGTAGGTCACGGAGCGTTGCCCGGTCGGGATTGCCGGGAGCGGCCCTGCCGCCCGGACGAGAAGGTGAAGTCGGTCAGGCTCCGTCCGCGTGCTTCGCCGCCAGCGCTTCCAGGCCTGCGTCGATCTCCGCGGCGGAGATCCATTGTCCTCGCACCATCACCCCGACCCGGTCCGTGAGGTTTCCGAGGTCGTCGAGCGGATTCGAGCCGAGGAGCAGGAGGTCCGCTCGCTGACCGGCGGCGATCGTGCCGAAGTGGTCGTCGACTCCGAGGTGCTCCCGCACGTACCGACCGACCGTGACCGTGCCACTCTCCAAGATCTGCTGGTTCGTCATTCCGGCCTCCGACATGACCGCGATCTCCCGGTGCAGGGCGAAGCCCGGCACGTTGAAGAGCTGCGGCGAGTCCGTGCCCATCATCACCGGGGCGCCGGCGTCCGCGAGGTCCTTGAGGATCCGGTTCCGCACATCGAGGAATGCCCGGACGACCTCCGGGGGGCCGCTGGGACCGCCCGCGGACTGGTTTCGCCAGGCATCCTTCTGAGCCTCCGAGACGTAGCGCATCTCCGGCTGCTGGAGGAACGGCTCGGCATCCGTGGTACCGTACAGGTTCGCCCAGAGATACATCGTCGGGACGACGTACACGTCGCGCTCCACGGTCAGGGCCACGATCTCGCCGATCTTCGACTCGTCGACACCCTCGACGAGTCCCTCCAGGCTGATGGGCTGGCCCGTGTTGATTTGCGCGACCACGTCATCGGACGCGACGGCCTGGACGTATCCATCGAGGTGATCGACCGTCGACATGCCGGTCTCGATCGCGTGGACGAGGCCCACATCGGCCGGGACGTGTCCACCGAAGGTCAGGCCGACCTCGCGGGCGACCTCCACCATGTGATCCCACGTTTCCAGCGAGACGCCCGGGTGGATCTTCTGGAGGTCGTACCCGGCGGCCGCATGCTCGCGGACCAGACGCTCGGCATCCTCCGGCGTGGGCGCGGAGTTTCCGTTGATGGAGGGCGCACCCACGTAGAAGGTCGGGCCCAGCACGCTGCCCTGTCGCAGCTCTTCCGCCAGCGGAATCTGGTACTCGGACCCCAGCATTCCCCGAATCGTGGTGATCCCGTTCGCGACGTAGAGGAAGAGGATGTCCTCGACCGCTTCCCGGGGGGGATTCGCCCCGGGGGGCACGTGCGCGTGCATCTCGGCCAGGCCGGGCATCAGGTACCGCCCGGTCCCGTCGATCACCACGTCGTCGGCGTCCGCCCGGACGTCGCCGGCCGGCCCGACCTCCGCGATCACTCCATCCCGCACCAGAACGGTCTGATCCGGGACGGTCCCGGGACGGTCCATCGGCAGCACGGTCACGTTCATGATCGCGATCGACTCGATACCGTCCGCCGGATCGACCTGATCCTGGGCGCAGCCGATGGTCGCCACGAGTAGCGCCGTCGGGAGGATCCCCTTCGTCGTCATCACCATCCCCCTCTTCGTGAAGCGGAGGGGGCACGTCCCCTCCGCGGTGCTCAGTCTCCCGCGGTCTCCAGCCAGGCGCGGGCATCCGCATGGGAGTTGCAGGGCAGCACGGCGAGGCCCGCTTCCCTGGCGAACTCCCCTTCGGCCGAGAAGTGCGACTGCACGTCGGCGGCGGCCACCACGGCCAGGCCCGTGATGCGGTCCCTGTATGCGCCGAAGATCGCGGCCGTTGCCTGCAGCTCTTCGCTCGAGGCGGCCGAGACGCCGGCCGCTCCGCTCATGTCGAGCAGTACGGGCACGGAGACCGGCATGTCCGTATCCTCGAAGGCACGAAACGTCACGCGGCGGAGCTCGTTGGCCGTGAAGTCTCCGTCGACCGTGAGGACGAGTACACCGTCCCTCAGTCGCGTGAACACAGGCATCAGACTTCTCCTCTGATTCTCCGGAACGGCCGCGAAGCCGGGCTGTCGCGCGGCTTCATGATCGCGGGTCGTGTACCGCGGAAGATGCTCGGGGCGGAGGGCCGAAGGCAAGAAAGTCTCTCGGGGGTAGGGGGTGGACGGGGAGGATGAACCTCCCGAGGGCCGGGACCGGAGCATACATTGGCCATGTAACGGCCGTTCGACTCCATACCGGGTACCCCCATGCTCGAGCCCGACGACCAGAGGCAGCTCACAGGCCTAGCACGCTCCATCGACCGGCTCTTCGTGAAGGGCTCGAGGAGCGGAGCGGGCGAGCCGAATGCCGCAGAAGACCGACCGGGCGGGTCGGTAGCCAGGCTGGCGTCCTCGGCGTCCAACGGACTGGACACTCCCTGGCTGCCCGACCGGTTCGCAGCCGCCGCTCCCGAGTCGGTCGCCGAGGCCACCGTCGCCGAAGGAGCGTCCGTCGCCGAGGAGGCGCCGGCCGTGGGAGAAGCGCTCGCCGCCGAGGAGGCGCCGGCCGCAGAGGAACCGGTAGCCGAGGTCACCCCCGTCCCGGAAGAGGCCCCCGTCGCCGCCGAGCCGCTCTTCGCTGTCGACGCTCCTCCGGCCGAGGACGTCTCCGCTTCGGAGGAGGTTCCGGGGATCGATAGCCTGGCGTTCGAGGGGCTCGACCTGGCTCCCGAGTTCGAGGATCTCGCGATCGGGGGCGAGGACGCCGAAGGCGTGTCGGTCGAGCTGGAGGCGACAGCTCCGGAGCTCGCGATGCCGCCGGAGGTGCCGCTGCCTCCGGAGCCGGAGGTGGTCTCGGAGCTCGAGGCGCTGTCGCAGCCCGAGGTGATCTCGGAGCCCGAGGTGGCGCCGCAGCCCGAGGTGGTCTCGGAGCGCCAGGTGGCGCCGCAGCCCGAGGTGATCTCGGAGTCCGAGGTGGCGCCGGCGCCCGAGGTGGTATCGGAGGTCGAGGCGCCGCTGGAGGTCCAGGTGCCGTGGGAGCCCGCGGCGATTTCGGAGTTCGGCGCCCCATCGGAGGTCGAGGCCCCACCGGAGGCGGCGGCGATTCCCGAGCCCGAGGTGGTCCTGGAGCCCGAGATGGTCCTGGAGCCGGAGGTGGTCCTGGAGCCGGAGTTCGTTCTGGAACCGGAGGTGGTTCCGGAGCCGGAGGTGGTTCCGGAGCCGGAGGTGGTCCCGGAGCCGGAGGCGGCGCCGGTATCCGGGGACGCGTCGGGGCTCGAGCCCCCGCTCGCCCCCGAGCCGGGACCCGCGGCGCAGGTCGAAGTCGCGCCGGAGGTCGAAGCTGTGGAGGACCGGGTCGCCGAGCCGGCCGCCGTCGACGGCGAGGAGGAAGGAGAGTTCGTCCCGACGCCGCTGGATCTCGCCGTGGAGGCATACCTCGAAGGCGATCGCGGGCGTGCAGGCGAGATCACGAGGCTGGGTCAGGAGATGCTCGAAGCTCGGGACATCCCCCCGGTCGTTCGCGCCGTTTCCGGCGTTCTGCTGGCTGCCGGTGAGCCCGCGGATACCTCCATGGCCTCCGTGGTAGAGCCGCTGCTCGTGCCCCCGGTTCTCACGGGGTTGGCGCGGAGCATCGGAGGGGAGCGGGTCGAGGAGCGTCGGCACGAGCTCTATCAGGTGTGCCGCGTCATCGGCCCGCGGATGGCGCGGGCGATTCGCGACGATCTGGCCGAGACGACCGACCGACTCGCCCGGCGACTCCTGTGCGAAGCGCTGGTCGAGATGGGGCCGCCGGCTCGCGGGATCATCGAGGAGATGGCTGGTGACGAGAATCGCTTCCTCGCCCGCAACGCGATCGTCATCCTCGGCGATGTGGGGGGAGAGCGGGCGGTGCAGCTGGTGACAGGTGCGCTGGCCAGCCCGGATGCTCGCATTCGGCGGGAGGCCTTGCGCTCGCTCGCGAAGCTGGGCGACCCCTCTTCGGGTCCGCTCGTGCTCGGCCTGCTCGAGGACAGCGAAGACGAGGTTCGGATCGCGGCGGCGGTCGCGGCTGGCGAGCTGAAGGTGGATCGGGCCGTGAAGCCGATCATGACCATGCTCGACGAGACGAAGGACATGGACCGGGCGCTCCCGTTGATCCGGGCGCTCGGACACCTTGCCGATCCCGGCGCGGTGCCCTCGATCGAGAAATATGCGGTCAGGTCGCTCTTCTCGAGGCCGCCCACCGACGTGCGGATCGCGGCGTATCGAGCGCTGCAGCAGATCGGCACGCCGCACGCGCGCAAGTTGCTCAATCGGGCGATCGACGACCGGGATCCGAAGGTGAAGTCGGCGGTGAAGACGATTCTCCACCTGCGCTGACTCGATCAGGCGAGGTGCAGGACCTCGTCGAGAGCGCGGGCGAAAGCGGTCACTTCTCGCAGGGCGCTGCGAGCGGGAAACGGGTCCTGCGCCGAGTGTCCGAAGAGCCTGGTGACCGTGACTCGCGCATCGGTCGACCTGAGCGCGGCGCGAAGTCGATAGGCTTCGGTGAACGGGATCAGGTGATCGTTTCGGCCGTGAATCAGGCGCACCCGATGGTCGACCTCCGCGAGCGCCCTGGCGGCTTCGACGGTGGGGTCGATCCGTCGCGCCGCCTCGGCCAGCCCCTCGGCCAGATCGAGGGCCGATGCGGGCGCCGCGGATGCCACGCGCGCGCCTTCCTCCGACCGGTCGGACGTCTGAGCGAACAGGTCGAAGAGTTGCCTGCGCTCTTCCGCTACGGATGTCCTGAGCTCCGCGATGAACGGATCGTAGACCGGGTCCCAGGAAGGGGCTCCATGGTCACCTGCGCGCGCGGCGAGGCGCCGTAGCGCATCCGCGACGTCCTCCGCGTCCCCGTGTTCGGGTATGCCCGTCAGGTAGTTGGCGGCGACGATCCAGCGGCCGTACGGGTCGGGGCGATGCACGTACGTGCGCCCACCCCACTCGTGCTCCCCGGACATCATGAAGCGGAACGTCGACTCGATGTCGCCATAGCCGCCGAAGCCGCAGACGCCCGCGATCGTGTCCCGGGTCCGGGGATCCCCTGCGCTGGCGATCGCGTGCGGCGCGCCGAAGGAGAATCCCACGACGCCGACGGGTCCGGCGCGCCCGAGGCCGGCGTCCCGAAGCCCGCGGATCGCGGCCTCGATCGTCGGCATCGTCAGATGAGGCGAAAGGCGCAGCGCACGCCACTCGGGGACATCGGGAACGATGGTGACCAGCCCGGCCGAGGCCAGGGCCCTCGTGAAGCGGACGAGCTGGGCGTGCGCACGACCTGGGCGGGTGATCCCGTGCATCACGACCCAGGCCGGAGCGGCGGCCGCCTGCCCCGAGGGTCGTACGATGCTCGCGGGGATCTCCACGCCCGACCGGTCGAGCACGATATCCTCCTCCACGAGGTGGCTCGGTCCGGCCAGCCACGCCCGGGCGTAGCGAAGGGTGCGTGAGCTCAACGGAGGCATGACGGAAGGTAGCCCAACCGGCTCGACGTAGCTCCGCCGGTTCTTACGTAGGCGGGGTCCGGGGCCCCAACGCTTGCCCGCCGGCCATCGGGCGGGCAAGATCGGGCCAGCAAGCCCGACTCATCGACGCGGTGCCCGTACCGCCCGCTGCCAGGAGAATACCGTGAAGCGTCTCGCTTTCGCCCTTGTCGTCTCGGCCCTCGTTTCGCAGCCGCTCACGGCCCAGGAGGGCCCCCGGATCGCACACCAGCCGTCGTCCCGGCTGCCCTTCAGCGCGGCCATCCAGGTCGGCAACACCTACTGGCTCTCCGGCAAGCTTGGAGCCAACGCGGAGACCCGGTCCATGACCGAGGGGCGGATGGCGGCCGAGACGCACAACATCATGCGGGCCTTCGGCACGCTGCTCGAGGAGTTGGGCATGGACTACGGCGATCTGGTTCGCGCCACGGTGTACGTGACCGACATCGACGGTTACGCGGAGATGAACGAGGCGTACAGCCAGTACTTCGAAGGAATCGACGCGCCGTCTCGGGTGGCCGTGGAGGTATCGGGTCTGGTGGGAGGGGCGCTGGTCGAGATCTCGTTCGTCGCCGTCAAGACCGACTGACGGGGGATGACCCTCGGTCGGCGGGGTTTCCTCGCCGTTCTCGGCGGGGCGTCGCTCACGTGGCCTCGCCGCGTCGAGGCGCTCGCCAAGGAGCTCGACTCCGGCGGGGCGCCGGACGACGAGGCGTTCTGGTCGTTCGTTCGCGGCCAGTTCCTCATCCCCGACGACCGGATCTACCTGAACAACGGGACGCTCGGGCCCTCGCCCCGGGTGGTGGTCGATGCGGTCGCGGAGCACACGCGACGCGTGGCGAGCACTTTTCCGCCCGGCGTCGCCTGGGACGACCTGAAGACGGCGACCTCCGCGCTCATCGGAGGTGACCCCGAGGGCTTCGTCTTCCCACGAAACACGACGGAGGCCATGAACTTCGTCGCGAACGGACTCGAGCTGGCTGCCGGTCAGGAGGTCGTTACCACCGACCACGAGCACATCGGAGGGCTGGAGCCGTGGAAGCTGGTGACGACCCGCCGCGGCGCGCGTCTCTCGGTCGCGCGACTGCCCGTTCCGGCGACGGATCCCGGCGCGATCCTCGATGCGGTCTGGAGTGCCGTCACCCCGGAGACGCGCGTGGTGTGCGTCTCCCACATGACCTTCACGACGGGCACGCTGCTTCCGGTGCGAACGCTGGCCGCTCGGTGCCGCGAGCGTGAGATCGTGCTGGCGGTGGACGGGGCGCATCCGCCCGGGATGCTCGAGCTCGATCTCGAGGCCGCGGGCGGGGACTTCTACGCCTCCTCGCCCCACAAGTGGCTCCTCGCCCCGCAGGGCACCGGGCTCCTGTACGTGGCCGAGCCGTGGAGACGGCGCCTCTGGCCCACGCTCGCCTCGGGCGGGTGGGACGACCTTTCGCTCGGCGCTCACCGGTTGAATCACATGGGCACGATGGACGAATCGCGCCCGGCCGGGCTGCTCGCTGCCATCGAGTTCATGCGCGCGATCGGAATGGCGCGTGTCGAGGAGCGCGCACGCGCCCTCCGCCTGCGCCTCGAGACGGGGCTGCGTGCGATCGGCGGCGTGTCCGTGGTCACGCCCTCCGAGGAGTCGCTCAAGGGCGCCATGGTGTCGTTCCACGTGCGCGGGGTGGAGTCGGCCGCGCTACAGCGACACCTTTCTCGCGTCGCCAACGTCCGCAGCCGGGTCATCGGAGAGTACGACTACGGTTGGATGCGCCTGTCGACGCACGTGTACAACGCGCCGGAGGAGATCGATCGGGTCCTCGACCTGGTCGAGGCCGTCGCCCGTGACGGTCTCCCGACCTGACGAGCCGGACGTCGCGCGTTCCCGAAGGGAGGTAGCCTGATGAGCTGTGGGAAGCCGGAGATCGATGGCCGCTGACGGTCCCGAGTCTCACGCACCGCCGTACGGCGCGGCGGTCCTCGCGACGCTGGGGGCGTTCGCGCTCTACGTCGTCACCCTGGCACCCACGACGGCCTTCTGGGACACGAGCGAGTACATCGCCACGGCGCACATCCTCGGGATCCCGCACCCGCCGGGAAATCCGTTCTTCGTCTTCGTGGCGAAGGTGTGGAGTCTGCTGCTCGCCCCCACCGGCCTGTCCGTCGCCGTTCGGATCAACCTGTTCGCGGCCGCCACGAGCGCGGCGGCGACGGGCTTCCTGTACCTGGTGGCCCATCGCGTACTGGTCGGCTACCTGCTCTCGGGGCGTCTCGCGCGCTGGGCGGCCGGGGCTTCCGCCCTCATTGGGGCAACCGCGTTCACCGTCTGGAATCAGTCCAACGTGAACGAGAAGGTCTACACGCTCAGCGTCATGATCATCGCCCTGGTAAGCTGGCTCGCCGTGCGCTGGTACGATCTGCGCGAGCGGCCCGGTAGCGAGCGTCTTCTGCTCTGGGCGCTCTTTCTGCTCGCGATCGGCTCGACCAGCCATCTCATGTCGGTGCTCGCCGGACCCGCCATGGCGGTTCTCGTCGTCCTCTCGAGGTCGCCACGCGTGTTTCGACCGGCGGTCGTGGTGCGCGGGGTGCTACTCGTGGCCCTCGGCCTCTCGTTCAACTTCGTCCTGCCGATCCGGGCGTCGCTCGACCCGGTGGTCAACGAAGGGGATCCCACCTGCGAGTCGTTCGTCGGAGCCGCGGTGTCGATCTATACGCATGGCCGCGCCGGGTGCGACGCCCTGGGCGCAAACCTGACGCGCGAGCAGTACCAGACCCCGCCGGTCACCCAGCGAAAGGCGCCGTTCGGAGCGCAGATGGCGACGTACCTGCAGTACTTCGAGTGGCAATGGGCCCGGGGGCTGGATCCCTCCGAGCTCCCGAGCTCCGGGCGCCTCCCTTTCACGCTCCTCTTTTTCGCGCTCGGTCTCGTGGGCCTGGGCTCCGCCTGGAAGACCGACCGGGTGATCTTCTCCTATCTCGCGGTTCTCACCGCCACCCTCACGGTCGGTCTGGTCGTCTACCTCAATTTCCGGCACGGCTATTCCCTGCACGCCGAGCTTCCGCAGGCTCAGCGAGAGGTACGCGAGCGCGACTACTTCTTCGTGGCCGGCTTCCTCCTCTGGGGAAGCCTGGCCGGGATCGGCCTCGCATGGACGTGGCACACCGTGGCGAAGGCCATGGGTGGTGGCCCGTCGCGCTATCGGAGCATGTCGCCTCTGTTCGCCATCGCCTTCATCCCGCTCGTGCTCAACTGGAGCTGGGCCAGCCGGGCAGGGGACTATGCCGCCCGCGACTGGGCGTGGAACCTCCTGATGAGCGTGGAGCCTTACGCCGTTCTCTTCACCAACGGTGACAACGACACGTTCCCGCTGTGGTACCTGCAGGAGGTGGAGGGCGTACGGAAGGACGTGACGGTCATCGTCGGGCAATACCTGTATACCACGTGGTACCCGAAGCAGCTTCAGGCTCTGAGCCGTCCGGAGAACCAGCGAGCGTACGAGCCGGGCTCGGAGTCCGATCTGTTCGAGGACCGCCCCATGCCGACGTCCTCGATTCTCGGTCTTCCCGACGACGTGCTCGATCAGATCGGCACGCTCCGGTTGCCCGACGACCTCACCGTGTCGCTCTCGAAGCTGGCCGTGACCTATCCGGCCGGAATGACGCTCGATCGCAGCCAGCAGCTGGCGATACGGATCATCGCGGACGCCTCCGCCGAGCGACCGATCTACTTCTCGTCGTCCGCCGGGCTCATGCGTCAGATCGGCCTGGATCCGTGGGGGGTGCGCCACGGCCTGACGACCAGGCTCGAGCTGAGGAGCCTCGACGAGGACCCGCCCGAGGGGCTCGTGCGGGGCTCGGCCGCGTACGGCTCCGACTGGTACGATGTCGAGCATTCCATGAGGCTGTACGACGAGGTCTATCGCTTCCGAGGTCTTCGCGACCGGGAGATCTGGCAGGACCGGTCCACGCTCATGATCCCCTGGCAGTACTACTTCCTCGCGCTCCAGCTCTCGGATGTCGTCGCGGTGGACGGCCGCGACGCGGCCATCACGCGGCGGCTGGAGGACGACGCGCAGGAGTTCCAGCTCCTCGCACAGGGTGGTGTCCGAGGCCAGCCGCTTCCGGAGTCGGTCCGATGAGTCTGCCGGAGCTCAGTCGCGACGAGCTGTTCCGCTACGCGCGGCATCTCGCCCTGCCCGAGGTCGGACTCGAGGGCCAGCAGAAGCTCAAGGCCGGCCGGGTGCTGTGCGTCGGAGCCGGGGGGCTGGGCTCTCCGCTCGCGCTGTACCTGGCGGCCGCCGGCGTGGGAACGCTGGGCATCGTCGAGTTCGACGTCGTGGACGAGAGCAACCTCCAGCGTCAGCTCCTCCACGGCACGTCCGACGTGGGCCGCAGCAAGCTGGACAGCGCCGAGGACCGATTGAGGGACGTGAATCCGCACGTCACCGTGGTCCGGCACGAAGCGGCCCTGACGTCCCGGAACGCGCTCGAGATCCTCGCGGATTACGACGTCGTCGTGGACGGGACGGACAACTTCCCGACGCGCTACCTGGTCAACGACGCGTGCGTGCTTCTGGGCAAGCCGAACGTCTACGGGTCCATCTTCCGCTGGGAGGGCCAGGTGTCCGTGTTCGCAACGGACGGTGGGCCCTGCTACCGGTGCCTCTTTCGGGAGCCGCCGCCGCCGGGGCTGGTTCCGAACTGCGCCGAAGGGGGCGTCCTGGGTGCGCTGCCGGGCATCATCGGCTCGGCCCAGGCGATGGAGGCGATCAAGCTCATTCTCGGGGTCGGAACGTCGCTGGCCGGCCGACTCCTCATTTTCGACGCCCTCGAGATGAGCTGGCGGGAAGTGGCGCTGCGGAGGAATCCATCCTGTCCGGTGTGCGGCGACGAGCCGACGCAGACGGAGCTGATCGACTACGAGATCTTCTGCGGCGTGAAGCCGGCCCCGGAGGCCAGCGCGCCGGCGGAGGCGCAGGCGGGCGGAACCTTCGACGAGATCGACCCGTCCGAGGTCATGGCACTCCTGGACTCCGACGATGCCCCGTTCCTCCTCGACGTGCGCGAACCGTGGGAGTGGGCCGTGGACAACCTGGGGTCGCACGGCGCACGCCTCATCCCTCTCGGAGAGATCGGGCGACGTCTGGCCGAGGTGCCGGGCGGCCGCCACATCGTCACGTACTGCCGCAGCGGTCAGAGGAGCCGCACGGCTGCCCGGCGACTCGTCGAGGCGGGCTTCGGGACGGTCTCGAGCATGCGCGGGGGGATCCGCTCCTGGTCCGAGACCGTCGATCCCGACATCAGGGTCGTCTAGGGCGCGCTTCGCGAGCACGGGCAGGATCCGGTCAGGGACCCGCGCGCGACCTTGCCGGTATCTACTGCAATCACCTTCACCCAACCCCGGTCGATCGATGAGACGACTCCTCCTTCTCGCGCTCCTCGGATTCGTGACGCCGTCGGCGGCCGAGGCCCAACCTCGCCTCCTCGTCGGGGGCGGTTTCAGCGCGCCCAGCGGATCGATCGCCGATGCGGCGGACCCGGGCTTCCACCTGCAGGCCAGCCTGCAGGTCGCGATCCCGACTCTGCCGCTGTCGCTACGGGGCGACGGGACGTTTCATCGGTTCGGCGCGAGTGGGGCGGGTGCGGCGGATCCGGAGATCCTGGCTGGTGCCGGTAGCCTGGTGTATCACCTGCCCGGCGTGTCGCTGCAGCCATACATCCTGGCGGGCATCGGCTCGTACCGAACGGAGGCGGGTCCGGTGGACGAGACCGAGGTGGTCACCGACACGGGATACCACGGTGGATTCGGCGTCGCCATCGGCGGGCTGGGGTTCGGTGCCTTCGCCGAAGTTCGATACGTCCAGATCCAGGCCGACCAGACGGCGCGCGTGATCCCGCTCACGGTCGGCTTCCGGTTCTGAGCCACCGACCCTGCCGGGCCGGCGACGGCGGCGCCTAGTACCCTCCCAGCTCGACCAGCGCGTCGACCACGTCCGGAGTCTGCGGCAGGATCGCGTTCTCCACCTGGGGAGCGTACGCTACCCACGTGTCCATCGAGGCGACGCGCCGTACGGGCCCGTCGAGATACTCGAACAGCTCGTCTGCGATGCGGGCCACGATCTCGGAGCCGATCCCCCACGAGAGGCTGTCTTCGTGGACGACAACGACCTTGTTGGTCTTCTTCACGGAGTCGGCGATCCGCTCCATGTCGAAGGGCTGGACCGTGCGGAGGTCGATGACCTCGGTCTCGATTCCGTGCTGTTCCGAGGCGATCTTCGCCGCGTCGAGGCTTCGCTTCACGAGAGCCCCGCAGGTCACGAGCGTGATGTCCGTCCCCTCGCGGCGCACCTTGGCCTTGCCGAACGGGATCATGAAGTCCGGGCCGGGGTCGCGACCCTTGTTGTACACCTGACGGTAGAGGTGCTTGTGCTCCAGGAACAGCACGGGGTCGTCACAACGGATCGCCGTACGTAGCAGGCCAGCGGCGTCTTCGGCGGTCGCCGGCATGCAGACGCGCACTCCGGGGCAGTGGGTGAACAGCGTCTCCCCGGTCTGAGAATGGTAGATGGCGCCGCCCTTCAGATACCCACCGTACGTGACCCGGATCACGGCCGGCGCCGAGAAGTGGCCGTTGGACCGGTAGCGCATCGTGGCCAGCTCGTTGCGGATCTGCATCATCGCGGGCCAGATGTAGTCGAAGAACTGTACCTCGACGATCGGCCTCATTCCCCGCGTCGCCATCCCCACCGCCCGCCCGACGATGTTCGCTTCGGCCAGTGGCGAGTTGTACACGCGGTCGGAGCCGAAGCGTGCCTGGAGGCCGTGCGTGACCTTGAAGACTCCGCCCTTGCCCTTCACCTCGCCGAGATACTCCTCACGGGAGACGTCGGCGACATCCTCCCCGAAGACCACGATGCGGCTGTCACGCTCCAGCTCGGTGCGCATGCACGAGTTCAGGAGGTCGACCATGGTCAGGAGCTTGTCGCTCTCGTACTGCGGCGTGTCTTCCGTGTCGAAGTCTGCCGAAGTGGGGTCGACGTCCTCGGAATACAGGTGCCGCATGGCGGTCGCCGGGTCGGGCTGCGGCGAGGCCAGTGCCTCGTCGGCCGCGGCCGCGACTTCCGCCTCGATCTCGGCCTCGAGTGCGTCGAGCTGCTCCGCCGAGGCCGCACCGACCGCGACCAGGAGCTTGCGCATCCGCGTGAGCGGGTCACGAGCGTCCTGGGCCTCCCGCTCTTCCGGCGTGCGGTACGCCCGTTCGTCGTCCGACATCGAGTGGGAGTAGGGGCGGGTCGTGTGCGCATGGATCAACGCCGGCCCCCGCCGCTCCCTCGCATAGCGGATCGCCTCGTCCGCAGCCCGATACGAGTCCAGAAGGTCCGTCCCGTCGCACTCGACGATGTGGAGACCCGGGAATCCCGAGACGAGCTGCGAGATGCTCCCCCCGGCCGTCTGAACCTCGATCGGGACGCTGATGGCGTATCCGTTGTCCTGGACGACGTAGACGAGCGGGAGCCTCAGGTTGCAGGCCGAGTTGAGCGACTCCCAGAACTCGCCTTCCGACGTTGCCCCGTCCCCCGTGCAGACGACCACGATCTCGTCGGCGTGGTAGGGGCCCATTCGATCCTCGAGCCCGGGAATCCGCGCGGCCTTGGTGGTGGCTTCGGCCGCGCCGACCGCCTGGAGGAACTGGGTGCCCGTGGGTGACGACGAGGTCGGGACGTTGAACCGGACATCTCCGAAGTGCGACGGCATCTGGCGACCACCCGACGCCGGATCCGCCTCCGCCCCGACCGCCTGCAGAAGATGGTCGAGCGGCGACTGGCCCAGGGACAGCATCATCGCGCGGTCCCGGTAGTAGGGGTAGAACCAGTCGTGGCCGGGGATGCAGTGCGCGGCGACCGCGACACCGATCGCTTCGTGCCCCGCTCCGGAGATCTGGAAGAAGATCTTGTTCTGACGCTTGAGGCTGATCTCGCGATCGTCGATTCGACGCGAGGTCACCATCGTGCGATAGAAGCTCAGAAGCTGCTCATGCGAGAGGCCGGCAAGGTCGGCCTCGAGGATCTCCCGTTCTTTCGTGGCCATCGAATCGGGGCTTGTTGGGAATTTGAGGGGTAGACTTCCAAGATAAGCGAATCACCGCGACGAAGGGGCGTTGATTGCTGCCCGCACCTCTTCGAGGACGTCGATCGCCTCCGTGACGGGCAGCCGGCACGTGTAGCCCGCGCACACGTACGCGGCCGGTCGGCCGTCCACCCGCCCCCGGTTTCGCAGCAGTGGCACTGACGCCGGATCCTCGTCGTCTCTCCAGCCGATCACGACCAGGTCCGCGACCGCTTCGGCGTTCGCGGCGCGCACCAGGGCGGCTGTGCGCGGGTCGTCTCCCCCGACGACGACGACCTCCACCGGGGTCGCCTCGAGGCGGTCCAGCACGGAGAGCATACGGCCGAAGGCGGGCCCGAATCGTCCGAGAGCTTCGGCCTCGCGATCGACGATGCTGCGCGCGGCCGTCCGGTAGCGGTCCGACTCGGCGATGTGGCCGGCCCGCGCCAGGAGCTCGGCGGCGAGCGAGGGACCGGACGGGGTCGCGTTGTCCATGGCGTCCCGCGGACGGACGATGAGCGCCTCGGCGCGCTTCGAGGTATCGAAGACCGTGCCCGATTCGTCGTCCCAGAAGTCGTCGAGGATCTGCTCGCAAAGAGCGAGACCCTCGTCGAGCCAGCGGCGACGGAGCGTGGCACCGTGCAGGCTCAGCAACGCGTTGCCCAGGGACCCGACGTCGTCGAGAAACGCCTGGATCGGAGCGCCCCCCGACTCGCTGGCAGCTCCGTCGATCCACGAGTGGAGCAGCCGGTCGTCCCGGCGGAGCCTGGTGAGCAGGAAGTCGGCCGCCTTCTCCGCGAGGTCGACGTAGTCCGGCCGACCGAACGCGGCCCCGGCCTCGGCGAAGGCCCGGATGGTGAACGCGTTCCACGAGACGATGATCTTCCGGTCCAGGAACGGGGGCACCCGATCCGAGCGGCGCTCCAGGAGGATCCGACGGGCTCGAGCAAGGCGGAGCTCGAGATCTGCCGGCTCGACGCCCTCGGCCTGCGCGACGGCAGAGAGCGGGTGCGCGAGGTGCAGGATCGAGCGTCCTTCGAAGTTTCCTCCCGCCGTCACGTCGTAGGCGCGGCAGAAGAGTCGGGCGTCCTCGTCTCCGAGGTCTGCGGCAGCGAGCAGCTCGTGCACCTCGTCGGGGCTCCACACGTAGAAGAGGCCTTCTTCACCTTCGGAGTCCGCGTCCCGCGCGGAGAAGAACCCACCTTCCTCGCCTCCGAGGTCTGCCGCCACGTAGTCGAGGGTGTCTTCGGCGATCCCGCGGAGGTCGTCGGCGCCCGTCAATCTCCAGGCGTCTACGTACACCCGCGCCAGGAGGGCGTTGTCGTAGAGCATCTTCTCGAAGTGAGGCACGAGCCACCGCTCGTCGACCGAGTAGCGGTGGAAGCCGCCGCCCAGATGATCCCGCATACCGCCGGCCGCCATGCGCCGGAGGGTGTGGACCACCATCTCGAGCGGTGCGGGTTCGCCTGTCCGCATGTGGTACCGGAGGAGGAGCTCGAGCGTCACGGGCTGTGGAAACTTCGGGGCGGCGCCGAAGCCTCCGTGCGCCGGGTCGTATCGGCCCGCGAGCGTCCGCGCGGCCTGATCGAGCAGCTCCGTGCCGGCGGTGCGGCCTCCCGCAGCGAGCGAAGCCGCCGAGAGCGCGCGCGCCAGACGGGCTCCGCCTTCCTTCACCTGATCTCGACGGTTTACCCAGGCGTCGTGAACGGCGTCGAGCACCTGCGGGAACGAAGGCATCCCCGGCCTCGGCTCCGGCGGAAAGTACGTGCCGCCGAAGAACGGGATCCCCTCCGGCGTCAGGAAGACGGTCATGGGCCATCCGCCGTGACCGGTCATCGCCTGCACGGCCTTCATGTAGACCTGATCGAGATCCGGGCGCTCCTCCCGGTCGACCTTGACGTTCACGAAACGGTGGTTCATGAGCGCGGCGATCGAGGGATCGTCGAAGGACTCGCGCTCCATCACGTGACACCAGTGACAGGACGAATACCCCACGGACAGGAGGATGGGGCGGTCCTCTCGCTCCGCCCGCTCGAGGGCCTCCGGCCCCCAGGGGTACCAGTCGACCGGGTTCTCGGCGTGCTGTCGCAGATAGGGGCTGGACTCGTGGGCGAGCCGGTTGGGCATGGGGGCTCCCGAAGCGGATGGAGTTACATTCCGACCGATTGTCCTCGGGACGCGGTACTCCCGTGGGCGGTCTTTCGATCCGAAGGAGATCCGACGCTGTACTGGAACATCGCCAAGATGGCGATCCGTCGCCCGCGCCTGGTCCCCTACCTGATTCGGGCGGGGTGGGCCTTCCGAGCGCGTGACTGGTATCGCCGACCGCCCTTCCTTCCGCTTCCACCGCGCTCGTACCTCGCGTGGAGGCTCGACACGGCCTACGGCGATCCGGCCGCCACTCCGTCCCTGGACGAGCTGGAGCGCTACCTCGTCTGGACGGCGCGCATGCGGGCCCAGATGAGGCGCGATCGTCCGTGACCCGCCTCGTCCTGCTGGTCATTCTCGCCATTTGCGTGTGGGTGTACTTCCCGGAGACGCGGTCGATGCTCATCGATGCTGCGTCGCCCGTCGTCGACCCGGTGCTCAGGTGGAGCGCGAAGGAGGAGATGGCGCAGATCGGGCGCAACGTGGTCGCACACGAGCGCCTCACGGGAGAGGTTCCCACCGGGGCCCGATGGGTCCCGTGGCTCGAGTATCGATACTCGAGCGCCGATATGCACCGGGATCCCTGGGGATCGTACTACCAGCTCGAGATGGGGTCGGACTCGGTGTCGATCCTCTCGCTCGGGCCGGACCGCGTGCGAGGCACCAGCGACGACTTCCGGGTGCTTTCCCCGCGCGGTCGATGAGAAACAAGCGCGTTCTTCTGGCGCTCGTCACGGCGGTCATCGCGATCGCGGCGGTGTCGTCGACGCTCGGTCGAGCCATCTATTCGGGTCACACGCCAGGACTCGTCTCCTTCGGCGTGGTCCACTTCGCGGGGTACCTCTTCTTCCTCCTCATGCCGGTCGAGGCCCTGGTTCCCGTATACCAGGCCGAAGGGCACCCGGGCGCCGTGCTCGTGATCATCGCCGTGGCCACGGCGATCGTCGCCCAGGCGGTCGACTACACCATCGGCAGGGCTTTCAGCGACCGGGTGATCGAGGGCGTCGTCGGGGTGGAGCGGTTCGAGCGCTTCCGCTCGCGGATCGAACGATGGGGCGGGTGGGCGATCCTCGTATTCAACCTCTTCCCCCTCTCGTCACCGAACATGCTGCTGGTGGCGGGGATCGTGCGGTACAACGCGGGCAAGGCGTTTCTGTGGAGCCTGGCGGGCCTGACCGGAAAGTACGTGGGTATCGTGTACCTCTTCGACGTGGTGACGTGGTGGACGTCGCGAGGCGCATGACGCGCCGATCCCGCCGCGGTCCAGGGGAGGCCTCGCCATGCTGTCGGTAGCCCTCACGGGCAACGTCGGAGCCGGCAAGTCATCGGTCGCCGCGCGCTGGGCGGAGGCCGGTGTCCCGGTGGTCAGCGCCGACGTTCTCGCCCGGGAGGCGGTCCGTCCGGGCAGCCCGGGTCTCGCAGCCGTCGTCGAAGCCTTCGGTCCGGATGTACTGGCGGAGGACGGCACGCTCGATCGGGCGAGGATGCGCGCGATCGTGTTCGGGGACGAGGAAAAGCGGGCGACACTCGAGTCGATCCTGCACCCCACGATCTGGCGTCTTCGGTCGTCCTGGCTCGAGGCGCGTCGCGCCGAAGGCGCCTCGCTCGTGGTGTCGGAGATCCCGCTGCTCTTCGAGACGGGCCGGGAGAGCGACTTCGACGCCGTCGTCTTCGTCGACGCACCCGAAGAGGCTCGGATCGCCAGGATCGTCGCGGACCGGGCCATCGACGAGCGGGAGGCGAGGAGCATCGTCGCATCACAGATGGACCCCGCCGTGAAACGGGCGCGATCGGACCTCGTGATCGACAACGCAGGCGATCGTGAGGCCCTGGCACGCGAGGCCGACCGCGTCCTGAGCTCGCTCCGGGAGCGCGCCGGGTCCGAGGGCCGGCTCAGGATGGACCTGCATCTCCACACGTTCGGATCGTGGGACTGCCTCTCCGACCCCGAGGCGGTGCTCGAGGCGGCGCTCTCGAAGGGGTATGGGAGGATCGCGATCACGGATCACAACCGGTTGCACGTCGCGCTTCGGATGGCGGAGCGGCATCCCGAGCGGATCATCCCCGGCGAGGAGGTGAAGACGGCGGAGGGGATCGACGTGATCGGCCTCTACCTCCTTCAGGAGATCCCCAAGGGGACCTCGGGCGAGGAGACGATCGAGCGGATCCGCGATCAGGGCGGGATTCCGTACCTTCCGCACCCCTACGCCGGAGGGAAGGGTGGCGGAGGCGTGCACGCAGAGCGCCTGGGCGCGCTGTGCGACGTCGTCGAGACGTTCAACGCTCGCCTGCACTCGTCCTCGCTGAACGATCGTGCCCACGCGCTCGCCGACCGCCTGGGCAAGCTTCGCGGCGCGGGCTCGGACGCACACACGGTCGGCGAGATCGGAAACGCCTTCGTCGAGGTCGCCTACCACCCGAATCGGCCGGAGGCGCTGCGCCTCGCGCTGCAGGGCGCGACCGTCGGTGGGAGGGAGGCTCCCCGACGGGTTCACCTCGCCTCCACGTGGGCGAAGGTACGCAAGAAGCTGCCGGGTGCCCCGGGCAGCCGGTAGCGAGTGCCTCCGGGCGGCGGTAGCTTTGCAGCGCCCGACCATGATCGGGCGACGTTCACCCCAGGGTCAGGATCCTCCTTGAGCTACCGGACGCCCGCACACCGAGCGGCGGCGGTCAACCAAGCCAAGAACGCGCTGCTGGCGAGCCGGCGCGCCATACTGACGACCCACCTGAATGCGGATGGAGACGGCGCGGGCTCGCAGGCAGCCCTGGCGGCCTGGCTTCGAGCGAACGGGACGGAGGCTTGGATCGTCAACCCGACCTCCTTCCCGAAGGTCTTTCGATTCCTGGTCGAGAACGACGACTGGATCGTCCCCGTGGGGTCCCGCCGCGCACGCGACCTCTGCGACAGCGCGGACGTGGCCGTCGTGCTCGACACCGGAGAGGTCTCCCGGGTGGGCCGGGTGTGGGAGATGATACGGGAGCTGCCCACCGTGGTGATCGATCATCATCCGATCGGTGATCGCGCGATCGGCGGCACGTCGCTCCGGGATGCGTCCGCGTGCGCCACGGGCGAGCTCGTCTACGACGTCGTACACGCCGCCAACGGTCCCTGGCCGGACCCCGTGGCTGAGGGGATCTACGTCGCGATCATGACCGACACCGGGGGCTTCCGGTTCGAGAACGCCACGCCCGGATGCCACCGCGTCGTGGCCGAGGTCGTGGAGCGCGGCGTGCATCCCGAGCGCATGCACGAACGCGTATACGGTTCCTCGCCCCTGCGGAAGTACCAGCTGCTGCGTCACGCCCTGGCGACGCTGGAGCACGATCCGGAGTCCGCGCTCTCGTGGATGGTGATTCCCCAGGACGCGTACCGCGAGCTCGGCGCGACCTCCGAGGATCTCGAGGGGATCGTGGACATCCCCCGGTCGATCGAGGGTACCGAGGTCGGACTCCTCTTCCGCCAGACCACGTCCGGCGAGGTCAAGATCTCCTTTCGCTCGAACGGCGGGGTGGACGTCAACGCGCTCGCGCGCAGCTTCGACGGCGGCGGCCACGTGAAGGCGTCCGGGGCCGTCGTGCCCGGTCCCATCGATCGGGCGGTCGAACGAGTCCTCGCAGCGACGCGCAAGGCGGTGGAACGAACGATGGAGAGTGGCGCATGACCGCCCCCGAGACCGCGAAGTCGAACGACCCCGGCGTCCCGGAGGCCCTGCCGAGGACGCTGATACGGCTCCGCGACCGGTTGGGTGTCGAGAACATCGATCGCATGTGGATCTTCCCGCCGGTGCGGCGGGGCCGTCGGGAGCAGGGACTGATCGCCGTCAGCCTCTTCCAGCCAGGAAAGGACCGGCGCGAAGTCGTCACCGTGTCCTACCACGCGGAGCACACGGGCAAGGGGATATCCGTCGAGCCTTCCTTCATGGACGTTGGAGAGGCGGAGCCGGATCGTTTTCCTCCGGTCATGGCCGGTGTCGTTCGAAGGGCGGGGGAGGGCTCGGGCGAGCCGCGGGAGGTCGAGATCGAGGCCACACCGCGTCGCTTCGAGGAGCTGATGGAAGAGTACGACGACGTGTTCATCGAGGTGGTCGAGCCGTGACGGGCGAGCAGGGCTCCTCCCCCTTCCTGCGTCTCTTCGGTCGGTATCTCCGCGACCGGGGCCTTCCGGTGACGCATCAGCGCGCCGCGGTGGCCGAGGTCGTCTTCGAGTCGGACGAGCATCTCTCGGTCGACGACATCGAGCGGGCCCTGCGGGACCGCGGTGAGCGCATCGGGAAGGCGACGATCTATCGAACGCTCGATCTTCTCGTCCGCAGCCGCCTGGTCGAGGAGCACGACTTCGGAGAGGGCTTCAAGCGTTACGAGCACCGGTTGTCGGGCCGCTCGGTGAACCAGCACATGATCTGTGTCGAGTGCGGCACCGTGACCCGGTTCGAAAGCTCCGAGCTCTATCAGATCGAGAGCCGCATCCGTGCCGAGTACGGCTTCATTCCGGTCCGTCGGCGGCTCGAGATCTACGGTCTGTGCCAGGCATGCCAGGACGCCGGTGTGGAGCTGACGACGGAGGGCCTCATCTGCCCGATCGAGATCGTCCGCTGATGCCGAATCGGAGCGACCCGGACGCCACCGGCCGGGGCAAGGAGGCTCTGCTGCCCCGTGGGGTCCCGGCTTCGCTCGCGGGGCTCCCGTGGGAGCTGCCGCACACCTTTCTCGGCCTCGCCGAGGCGAAGGATGGGTTCGAACGCTCGGACGCCGTGCTCCTGCCGGTGCCGTACGAGTCGACCACGTCGTTCGGAGGAGGGACACGCCTGGGCCCTGGGGCGATTCTCACGGCCTCCCGGTACGTCGAGCTGCACGACCAGGAGTTCGGTTGTGAGCCCGGTGCCGACATCGGCATCCACACGCTGCCGTCGCTCGAGCTGACACGGGCGGGGGCCGGGCCTGCGATGGAGGAGCTGGCCTCCTCCTATGCCCGCGTGGCCGACGTGTGCGGCGACCGATTCCTGCTGATGCTGGGAGGCGAGCACTCCGTTTCGTCGCCGGCGATCCTGGCCCAGGCCGACCGGCTGGCGAAGGAAGATCCGGGGACGCGGCTCACCGTTCTGCAGCTGGACGCGCACGCCGATCTCCGCGCCGAGTACGAGGGCACGGCGCACTCGCACGCGTCCGCCATGGCCAGAGTCCTGGACCGTGCGGACGTGGTGGCCGTGGGCGTGCGCGGCGTGAGTCAGGAAGAGGTGGACGTGTCCGCCTCCCACGAGGGGTCGACGCTGATCTGGGCCGACGACATGTGGGAGGACGACGCCTGGATGGATCGGGCCCTGGAGGCGCTCGGGCCGAAGGTGTACCTCACGTTCGACGTCGACTACTTCGACCCGGCGCTGGTACCGTCGACCGGCACGCCCGAGCCCGGGGGCGGGGACTGGTACCGGACCCTCCGGTTCCTTCGCAGGGTGTTCGACGAGCGTGACGTCGTAGCGGCCGACATCGTCGAGCTGGCTCCGACCGCCGGGCTGTCCGCTCCCGACTTCCTCGTGGCCAAGCTCGCCTACAAGCTTATAACGTACCGGTTCCAGGATCGCTTCGGCCCCGCATCCCCTTGATCGACCGCGCAGGACGGCACGCCCGAACGCTCGCCCGCCGCATCCCGTCCGAAGACGAGATCGCGCAGCGCTTCCCGTGGACGGAAATCGCCCGCGCCACGGGGGGAGAGACGATTCTCGGCAACGAGCTGTCGCTCCAGTTCGAGGGGCCGACGACGTTCTCGGCGTGGCTCGAATCGATCGAGTCCGCAAAGAAGTTCGTCTACTTCGAGAACTACCTGGTGCGGGACGACCGGGTCGGTCGGCGTTTCCGCGACGTGCTCGTCGAGAAGGCGCGTGAGGGGATTCCCGTCCACCTCATCCACGACTGGATGGGGTGCTGGGCCACGCCGGCATCGTTCTGGAGGCCGCTCCGGGAGGCCGGCGTGCACGTCGTCGCCTTCAACCCGCCGTCGAGGGCGATTCGGCAGCCCTTCGGGGCCATGCAGCGTGATCATCGCAAGCTCGTCGTCGTCGACGGAGAGGTCGCGCACCTCGGCGGACTGTGCGTGGGACACGAGTGGGCGGGGACGGAGACGAAGGCGCCGTGGCGCGACACGGGCGTCCAGGTCCGAGGTCCGGCGGCGCTCGCCGCTGCGCGGGCGTTCGAGGCGTTCTGGGGCCAGATCGCGAATCCGATCTTCATGGCCGCGACCCTGCCGAGGGCCCCGGGCGAGGGCGGGACTCCGGTCTGGCTCATCGAGGGCGAGCCCGGGCGGGCTCGCGTGTACCGGACGCTGCATCTCGCCGCGAGTCGAGCACGTCGATCGATCTGGATCACGGACGCCTACTTCGTGGCGCCCCGGCCCCTTGCGGAGGCGCTCGCCGCAGCGGCCCAGCAGGGTGTGGACGTCCGCATCCTGACGCCGGCCCACAACAACTGGCCGATCGTCGGCTCGATGTCGCGCGGGGGGTACCGCTACCTGCTCGAGTCGGGGGTGCGGATCTTCGAGTGGCAGGGGCCCATGATNNNGCAACCTCAACTCGGCGAGCCTCGTCTGGAACTGGGAGCTCGACATCGGCGTTCTCGATGCGGACTTCGGGGGTCAGCTCGAAGGGCTGTTCCTCGCGGATCTCGCCAGCTCGGTGGAGATCGTCCTGCCCGGCGGGCCGGTCATCTCCGGGCGGACGGTATCGACGGCGGTGGGCATGTCCACCGAATCCCTCGACCCGGAGGAGCCGCTCTCGGAGCGACTCGAGCAGCGCCTCCGTACCATCGGCACGGCGCCGGGAAGGCTCTCGCTCGCATCGGTGGTCCGGGCGGGTGAGTCCTTGGGAGGGACCCTGGCAGGCGACCGGACCCTTGGCCGTGAGGATCGGACGGTGCTCGGCACGCTGTCGGTGTCGGTGCTCGCCGTGGCGGTCGCGTCCGCGATCTTCCCGGCGGTGGTGGGGTGGAGCGTGGCGGTCGTCGCGGGGTGGCTCGGGCTGGTGATCGGCGGGCGCGCCTATGGGCAGGCCCGACGGGCGCGCGCGGAGGAGCGGATGGCCCGCGAGAGGGAAGCGCGGGACTCCCGGCCGGAAGGGCAGGTCAACGACAAGACGAGGCAAGAACGGTGAACGAAGTCGAGGTAGGAATCGCGATCGCTTTCACGGCGGGCGTCTTCTCGTTCCTCTCCCCGTGCGTGCTGCCACTGGTGC
>Ga0111156_1004_pt1 | contig 26867 bp, 22 predicted proteins | sample DeeMarSeWOR28_12_FD_80250 | JGI IMG/M metagenome (GOLD analysis project Ga0111156, IMG submission 80250) | Gemmatimonas sp. SG8_23
GGGCGTACGGCAGGTAGAGCGCGTTCCTGCTCTCGGCGCGGATGCCGAAGTTCTTGATGTCCCTGGCGACGCCGACGATCTCGCGCCACACGGGCTCGGCGGGGTTGTTCACGTTGAGTCTCTGCCCGACGGCGTTCCCGCCGAAGTAGTCCCTGGCAAGCGTCTCGTTGACGATGACGACGCGAGGTGCCTCGAAGTCGTCCGACGTGTCGAAGGCACGCCCGGCCACGAGCTCCAGGTCGAGCGCGTCGAAGTAGCCCGGGGTGACCCGCCGCAGCCAGACGGACGGTTCCGTGCCGGGCTCGGGAAGCGGCTGGCCCTCGACGTTGAAACGCGTATCGCCGTCGAAGCCGGCGAGTGGGAGGTTCGTGATCGAGCCCACCGCCGCGACCCCAGGCACGGTTCCCAGGCTTTGCTCGAGCTCGGCGAAGAACGCCTGGCGGCTCGTTCCGTCGGGGTATCGCGTCTGAGGAAGCTGGATCTGCATCGAGACCACGTCCGTGGCATCGAAACCGAGATCCACGGTCCGGAGATTCTGGAAGCTCCTCAGAAGCAGGCCGGCACCGACGAGCAGGATGAGGGCCAGGGCGACCTGACCCACCACCAGGCCGTTCCGCAGCCGGGCGGACGCTGTGCTCGCACCGGACCGTCCTCCCTCGCGCAGGACCCCGGCGGGGTCGGTCCGGGCGGCACGCACCGCTGGCAGAATCCCGAAGAGTGAACCCGTGAGCATCGTCACGAGCGCCGCGAAGCCCAGAATCCGGGCGTCGACCGCTACCTGTTCGAGGAGGGGCGTACCCGAGGGAGCCATCCGGACCAGCACGTCCGTCCCCAGGAATGCGAGCCCGATTCCGAGCGCTCCACCCGCCGCGGCGAGGATGAGACTCTCCGTCATGAGCTGGGAGAGGACTCGGCGGCGGCCTGCCCCGAGCGCCACGCGAACCGCGAGCTCTCCACTGCGACCGGCGCCTCTCGCGAGCAGCAGATTCGCGACGTTCACACAGGCGATGAGCAGAACGAGCCCGACGGCGCCGAGAAGCATCCAGAGTCCGGCGCTCGCCTGGTTCACCATGTCGAATTGCAGGGGATAGACGTTGAAGCCGGTGTCACGGGCCTCCTGCGGGTACTCCGCCTCGAGCCGGAGTGCGAGCTGCGTGGCCTGGGACCGCGCGAGGTCCAGTGCGTCTCCGTCGGTCAGTCGACCGACCGATCGCAGGAAGATGCTGCCTCGGCTCCCGCCGTTCGTTCGGTCGAACTGGAGCGTCGTCCAGACATCCGTTCCGAGGAACGCCGGGGGGCTGAAGTCGGGTGGCATCACACCCACGACCTGGAACGGGACGTCGTTCAGACGGATCGTCTGATCGAGAATCGAAGCATCGGCGCCGAATGCGCGACGCCAGAAGCCGTCGCTGATGAGCACGGCCCGCGGTCCGTCCGGACGATCCTCCTCGGCGAGGAAGCCGCGACCGAGCGCCGGAGCCACGCGGAAGACCTCGGAGAACATTCCCAGGCTGAAGCTCGCTCCGGAGAGCTGTTCGGCCCCGCCGTCGATTCCCGTGAGGGTCGGTTGCCAGCCCTGGAATGCCGACATGTGCTCGACTGCGCCGACCTCGTCCCGAAAGTCGGCGAAGGCAGGCCAGCTCAACCACTCTCGGCGCTTGTCGGGCAGAACCACGTCACGCCGGGTCCAGTCGGCCCATATCATCACGAGCTCCTCCGGCTCCTCGTACGGGAGCGGCCGGAGCATGATGCCGTCGACGACCGAGAAGATCGCGGTCGTGGATCCGATGGCCAGCGCGATCGTGAGAGCGGCCACGGTCGCGAACCCGGGATCCTTCAAGATCTGTCGCCCCGCGAAGCCGATGTCGCGCCGCACGTCGTCGATCCGATCAGACTGTCTCATCGCCCTCTCCCTCTTCCTCATCATCTCCTCCACGTCGTCCGCTATCCGATCCACGTCGCCGAACCGTCGCTCGGCCTCCGCGCGGGCCTCGGTCGGCGACATCCCTTCGGCTTCCAGGCGGGCCGCTCGCTCCTCCAGATGGAAGCGCAGCTCGTCCTCCACCTCCCGACGCACCTCGTCCCCGCGCGAGGGGAGACGAAAGAGCCGCCGCGGTCCTGAGCGATTCATTGAGGGGCGCCCCGGTCAGTCCGTGGGCGCCTGCATTGCCAGCGCGCGCGCCACCGCGTCGGTGAAGCGAGCCCAGGAGTCGGCCTCGACCTTCAGGTGACGCTCGCCCTGTACGGTCAGGCGATAGTACTTCGCCCGCCGGTTGTTCTCGGAAAGCCCCCACTCGGACTCGACCAGGCCCTTCGCCTGGAGTCGGTGCAGCGCCGGGTAGAGTGTCCCTTCCTCCATCAGCAGCGATCCGTCGGTGACGGTCTCGATCCACTCGCTGACGCCGTAGCCGTGTCGCGGCTCCCAGGTCAGCGATTTGAGGATGAGCAGGTCGAGCGTGCCTCGTACGAGGTTCGGATTCTGTGACATGATCGGTCCGGAGGCGTGGACTGTTCCCCTTGTCTGCCGAGGGGTAAGTTCGGCAGTCCCCCCTAGGGACGCAAGGGGTACGGTGAACGCCCGCCCGTCCGGTGCCGCTCCCGAGCGCCAGCCTGGTCCCGACAGATGGATCCGCAAGGTGCCCGACAGCGATCCGCGTGTCCTTCGTGCACCTTCGGCATGGCAGTGACCTCTCACATCGGGTGGGACAGTCATGACGACGATGGCCGGATTGCCGGGCTTCAGCACGCTCGAGGAGTACCGCCGTGCGCATGAGGCCTACCGCCTCACGGCGCCCGAGCTCTTCAACTTCGGTGACGACGTCGTGGACCGATGGGCCTCAGAGGAGCCGGACGCCGTGGCGTTGTGGTGGTTGGGTCCGTCAGGTGGTGAGCGACGCCTCAGCTTCGCGCAGCTGTCCGAGCGGACCGCGAGACTGGCCAATGCCCTGGAGGAGCTGGGACTGGAGCGGGGCAGTCGCGTCATGGTGCATCTTCCGAGCGTCCCGGAGTGGTGGGAGACGATGGTCGCGCTCGCCAAGGCGGACCTGGTCGCGATTCCGACCACGACGCAGCTCACGGGAAAGGACGTGCAATTCCGGATCGACGCGGCCGGAGTCTCCGGGGTGGTGACCGACACGGCCGGAGCCCGGAAGATCGAGGCGCTGGGCGATGCGGTGGCGAGCGTGCGGGTCCGGCTTTGCTGTGGAGATCGGCCGCCGCGTGGCTGGGCCGCCTACGAGAGCGTGATCGCCTCCGCGCCGTCGGAACGCGAGCCGCTGCGAACCGGCTCGGAAGAGCCCTCGCTCATCTACTTCACGTCCGGCACCACCGGACCGCCGAAGATGGTGCTGCATACGCACGCGAGCTATGGAGTCGGGCACAGGATTACGGCGGACTTCTGGCTCGAGCACCTTCGGCCCGGGGTGGTCCACTGGAACATGTCGGATCCCGGGTGGGCCAAGACGGCCTACGCCGGATACTTCGGCCCGTGGATTCGCGGCGCCACGACCTTCGTCGTGCATCGGCCGGGGAAGTTCGATCCGACGGCGACGCTCGACATCCTCCAGCGCTATCCGGTCGAGTCCCTCTGCGCGCCTCCGACGGTGTACCGCATGCTCGTGCAGGAGGACCTCGACGCGTTCCGCCCGAGGGCGCTTCGGGAGTGCAGGGCTGCGGGGGAGGCACTCAATCCGGAGGTGTTGGCGAAATGGCGAGACGCCACGGGCATCACGATCCGGGAGGGGTACGGACAGTCCGAGACCGTCTTCCTGTGCGGCGGGCTACCGGGACTCCCGGTTCGGCCCGGGTCCATGGGGCTGCCCGCTCCGGGCATCGATCTGGCCGTGATCGACGATGCGGGTCGTCGCATGCCGCCCGGGGAGGTCGGTGAGATCGCGATTCGGGTCGAGCCGGAGCGCCCGGTCGGACTGTTCGAGGGCTACCTGGGCGCACCCGACGCGACGGCCCGCTGCTACCGGGACGGCTGGTACTGCACGGGCGATTGTGCTCGGGTCGACGACGACGGATACGTGTGGTTCGAGGCTCGGGCGGACGACATCATCACCAGCTCGGCGTATCGCATCGGTCCGTTCGAGGTGGAGAGCGCTCTGATGGAGCATCCCGCCGTGGCCGAGGTCGCCGTGGTCGGCAAGCCCGATCCGGAGCGCACCGAGATCGTGAAGGCCTTCGTCGTCCTTGCCGCAGGGTACACGCCGTCCGACGGCCTCTGTGCGGAGCTCCAGGAGCACGTAAAGGCGTCGACGGCCCCGTACAAGTATCCCAGGGAGATCGAATTCCTGGACGAGCTCCCGAAAACCGTGACGGGCAAGATCCGGCGCGTCGAGTTGCGCAAGCGAGCCTGAGCCCCATCCACGGAGGAGGACCCCGATGACCAGCGAGCCCTTCGAGCTCGAGCGCTTTTTCGACGATCTGGGGCCTGCACAGGTAGTGCATCTGCACGAGCCCCGGTCCGGTCTCCGCGCGATCGTCGTCATCGACAACGTGGCGTGTGGGGTCTCGGTGGGTGGGGTACGGATGGCCACGGACGTCACCGTCGACGAGGTCTTCCGTCTGGCTCGCGCCATGACGCTGAAGAACGCCGGAGCGGGCCTTCCGCACGGCGGGGGCAAAGCCGGCATCCTCGCGGATCCGAAGTCGGCGGATCGGGAGCGGATCATTCGTGCGTTCGCCCGCTCGATCCGCACGATGACCGACTACGTTCCGGGCCCCGACATGGGCACGGACGAGACCTGCATGGCGTGGATCCTCGACGAGATCGGACGGGCGGTGGGGCTTCCGCGGGTGGTTGGGGGGATTCCGCTGGACGAGATCGGAGCCACGGGGCACGGCCTGGCGGCCTGCGCGGACGTCGCCGCTCCCTTCTGCGACCTGAAGCTCCAGGGGGCGCGGGTGGCGATCGAGGGGTTCGGCAACGTGGGCAGGCCGGCCGCGCGGCTCCTGGTGGCCCGCGGGGGAGCGCTGGTGGCCGCGAGTGATTCGACCGGCGCGATTCACGACCCCGACGGTATCGACGTGGAGACCCTGATCGAAGTGAAGGCCCGTGAAGGCACGGTCACCGCCTACGAGGGAGCGAGCGTGATCTCCAACGAGGCGCTCTTCGAGGTGCCGTGCGACATTCTCGTCCCGGCGGCTCGTCCCGACTGCATTCACGAGGGTAATGTGGACGGGATCCAGGCGCGGTTGATCCTGCAGGGAGCGAACATTCCCGCGACCGCAGCGGCGGAGGAGCGTCTCCACGAGCGCGGCGTGCTGGTCGTGCCCGACTTCATCGCCAACGCCGGCGGCGTGATCTGCGCGGCGGTCGAGTACCGCGGCGGCGGAGAGTCCGAGGCGCTGGAGGCTGTGAAGGAGAAGGTCGCGCAGAACACGCGTGAGGTCCTGGACGCCGTGCGGGCGGAGGGGATTTTGCCCCGGGAGGCGGCCAATCGGTTGGCGCGGAGGCGCGTGGAAGCCGCGATGGAGCTGCGTCGGCGGCTCTGACACGCGCGACGCGTGCGGCTTCAGGAAAGGAACCAGTCCAGTGTGCGCTCGACGACGTCGGCCGGCATTTCGTGGCCGCCCTGGAATTCCACGTACTCGATCGGATATCCGTCCATCTCGAACATCGGAACCAGCGCATCACGGGTGATCCTGACCGGCAGGACCCTGTCACCCGTACCGTGCGAGACGAACACGCGTGGACTTCCGACGATGGGCTCGCTGGGGTCGGAGAAGCCGGGTGACCAGGCGACGAGATGGGTGAACAGGTCGCCGTTCGAAGGCCCGAGCGAGAGCGCGTACGACGCGCCGTCGGAGAAGCCCGCGAGGGCGACGCGACCCTTGTCGATCGCGCAGCGCTCGAACGTGTACCGGAGCGCCGCATCGATGAAGCCCACGTCGGGTCCGAAGTCCGCGCGAACCCGATCCCAGGTACGACCGCGAGCGTCGGGTGCGAGCAGAACGATGCCGCGAGCCTCGCAGGCGCCGAAGAGGCTCGACCAGCGCTCGGCATCCCCGCCGGCCCCGTGCAGCGCCACGATCAGAGGCATCGGCGTCGTCGGCACGTAGGAACCCGGCACGTAGAGAAGTGCACCGCGGTCGAGCTCGGGAGCGATCCGGGTGCGGCCGCGCGTCGGCTCTCGGGTCGGGCTGGCCGGCCGGGCCGTCAGGCGCGGGTCGGGGGGTCGCCACGCGGGGAGCCAACCGGAAAGGCTGGAAGCGAGCACCGCCTGCAGAAAGCGCCGGCGGGTCTGGATCAACGACCGTTTGCCCGTGGCAGTATCAGCGGCCCCACCTCGACGGGCGGTCCGGATTCCTGCGGGATCTCGAAGGCGATCTCCGGGGGATCGGTGAGTCCGAGGGCGGCGGCCGTCGGTGCGGAGAGCCGAAGCCGGTACAGCCCCGGGCGGAGCCGGGTGGCGTAGAACACGCCGTCGGAGAAGGTGCGCTCGGTGAGAACGACCTCGCCGGTGAGCAGGTTCACGACCTCGACGCCCGCGCCGGCGAGCGGGGTGCCGGACGCCCCGGGCTCCGCCCCACCCGTGGGCGAAGCGAGCACGGATCCCATGAGCTCACGTGTTCTCCGGAGGGGTATGGAGACGCGTGTGAACAGGTTCGGCGAGGGCCGGAGGCGTAGGTCGGCGTCCACCGGGGCCCACTCGGGATCGACGGACAACGAGTCGAGCACCACCGACGCGCCCTCATACGGCGTCAGCTCCCAGAGCGTGAACCGCCCTTCTTCGTCGGTCTTCGACCGCCAACCCTCGATGATGACGCCTGCGCCCTCGACGGGGGGCTCGTCATCGCTCCGGACGCCGTCGCCGTCGAGATCGTAGAAGACCTCTCCGGTCACGCCGCCGCGGCCGACCCCGGTCTGGAACGTCAGGGGCATCACCCCGACGTCCCGGTCGTACACCACGCCCCCGTCGGCACCGAGGAAGTAGCTGCTCGAACCGCCGGAGGTGCTTCGGCCGCGAAGGAAGCCCAGGGGCGACTGGAGTGTCACGCCGAGGGCCAGCGAGGGCTGGAACCCACGTCGGGCGCGGAAGCGTGCGTCGACGACCGCGCCTCCCCGGGTCCGGACCTGAGCTCCCGCCTCGAGGAGCTCGATGCCGTCCGTGGTCGTCCCCAGGCCTCCGCCGACGGCGATGTTGTCGATGGACCAGGGAAGGCCACCCACGAGCGTCTGCTGCACTCGCCCGGTCGTCATCGTGCTGGCCTGCAGGCCCGACTCGACGTCGAGGCTCACGTTCGTGAGACCGAAGCTGGTGGACAGGCCGGCCTGCCACGCGTCGACGCGGTCGGACTCGAGACCGCGCAGGAACAGGCGACCGTGCAGCCAGGGGCCGCCGATCGCAGCGATCGGTGCTGAACCGGTGAGCTGACCCACCCATCCTGCCGGGCCCAGCACACCCCCGTCGGGGCGAGTCCAGGAGTACGAAGCCCCCAGCTGGCCGCCTCGACCCCAGAAGCCCCTCACGTCACCCCTGAGGAAGCTGTCCCCCCGAGCCTGAAGACCGAGGTTGAGGGCACCGGTCGCGGCGAACCCGACACGCGCGTAAGGCTGGATCTGGCTTTCCCCGGGCGTCGCGACGTAGTCGGCGCCCCCGTAGGCCGTCCAGCGACGGGAAAGGCCGTGACCGATCTCCGCGAAGGCGTAGGCGTCGCATCCCAGTCCGTCGCATGCTCCGCCTCCGGCGCTGTAGCGGGTGCGGCCCGCGGGGATCTGGGTCGAAGGGACGAAGTAGACCAGGTCCTGGACCTGCTCCTGGCCTGCCGGTCCGATCATCCGGATGCGCATCGGTGTGCTGCCGTAGCTCAGGGGGGCCTCGACCTCCCGAGGGGCGTCCGCCGACGAGACGCCTACGAGACGGCTACCCTGGTAGATCTCGTACTCCCAGCCCGCTGGAACCGGCGGCGTCAGGACCGTCTGGTCGAAGTACCGGGGCGTGATCCACGGCTCGTTCGAGATGCTGGCACCGATGATCGGCCGGGCCACCACCCCGTTGCTGCGGAACGTGCCGATGTTGATCTGACGCACGCGGTCGTTCTCGGGGAACACCCGCTGGTAGCTTGCCGTCACGTCGCGAATGGTCGGGGAGCGGCCCTCGTAGAACGACGACGTGAAACCGACCTCTGCCGCGCCTCCGAGCAGCCCGGCTCCGACCGTGGGTCTGGCGAGGCCCGACGTCCCTCCCGACGACTGGGTCATCGACACGCTCCACCCTGCCGCGAAGCCCCCGGTGCGGGCCGGGTAGGGTACGCCTTCGTATTGCCGTGGGTCGAAGACCTGGGCGCGGGCGGCTTCGGCGGTTCGCCGCAACGCCTGCCGGGATCGGAGGACAGCGGGAAACTCCGGGCCATCGGTGATCGAGATCACGAGATTCGCCATGTCGACGCGAACGTCGGACGCCAGCAGGCGGGCGAGGTGCTCGGTGCCCAGGAAGATCTCGCCGTCCTGCTCGACCCACGCGGCCTCGGGGACCCGAATCACGTCCTGCGCGATCTCGATGGTACGCTCCGCCGGATCGAGCGTCGTCCTCCACACGTCCGGGGGCCACTCCAGCACGCGTCGGTCCCCATCGAAATGCATCGGGACCTCGGTGAGGAGAAGAATGGGGCTCAGCGGAACGAGGACGCGATCCTGCTCGACCAGGGCGACGATGGTGGGCCGGCGAGGGATCTGCTCCACGTAGAGCTGGAAGTACCCCTCCGCCCAGTCGGACGCCTCCTGTGCGGTCACTCCCCCGCCGCCGAAGGCCGGAGCCGCGGCGGAGAGGAGCATCGACGCGAACAGAGAGCGGCGCCGCGACATGGGCTCAGCGGATGAAGACTTCCCGGACCACGGGCTCGGTGGGGATCACGCCGCCCGGGGGAAGGTCGTCCCGCTCCGTATCGATGGTGTATCGCGCTCGGGTCGGGAAGCCCTCGGCAGGTCGAGGAAGGGCGATTCGGCGGCGCATCGTCCGGTAGACCGGGAGGACCTCTTCCGCGCTGGCGAGGACCCGGCCCTCGTAGTCGATCGTTTCGATCAGGAGGCGCCCGAGGAATGCCGCGTTTCCCGTCCGGCTGGCCTGCACCTCGTACACGATGCTGTCCCCCACGAACCGGGCACGTGCTTCGTCCACGACGACCCCGGTGCTCATCTCGCCGTTCCGGTAGTTGACCGCGACGACGATCACGGTGTTGAGCTCGATCTGCATGCCGACCTCGCCCTCGCGACGCTCGATGGAGGGCTGACCTCCGCTCGAGTGCACGCGAGCTCGGGCCCAGTACTCGCCGGGAGGGAGATCCGCGGGAGGACGCGCCAGAATCCGGACTACCTGACGCTGTCCCGGCTCCAGTCTCAGTCGCTGCGGAAACGCGCTGAGCCAGGAAAGCGCGGAGGGCTCGCCGGCCGGGGCGTCCTCGGTGATCGGAACGAAGACCGCGCCGTTCTCGTCCGTCTGGGGATACCCGAAGGCGAAGTCGATGCGGATCTCCTCGGTGCGCGTGCCCGGATTGAACAGCGTCAGCTCGCCGGACCGAGTCCGATGGTCGATGTAGACCGCCATCGGGGAGACCGAAACCGACCGCAGCGGCTCCGCGATCCCGAAGAAGGCGACGAGCCCGAGGGCGATCGTCAGCGGTGTTCTGAAGCGCTTCATGCTCCGGCCTGAACGATGGTGAGGGTGATCACGGCGGTGTAGGTCCCCACGGGAACGCCGGGTCCGGGCCCGGCTCTGCCCCCGAGGAAGAAGCGACGCGGCTGACGCGGTTCGGCCGTGAACGGGAGTGGTTGATGCGGGTCGAACGTGATGCGCGTGCCCCCGATCTGGAGCATTCCGTCACCTGGCGCGAAGGAGAGCGGAAACGTCGCGCCCGTCGGCCCCGTGAGCACCGACGGCAGGACGAACTGCGCGATGTAGGAGCCGTCCCCCTGCACCCGGAACGCGGCGCGTCGATTCGCCTCGGTCGGCGCGACGATAGCCCCGATGCTGGGCTCGACGGTTCCGAACTCGAGGTCCTTCTGCGGGGCCACGGTGAGCTGCGCGACGGCCGAGGCGGGAACGAGCGTGAGCGCGCACCAGGTGACGAGAAGTCCCGTCACCCGGAGCGCGCTCATGAGCGCCCCCGTGGGCCGAAGCGCGGCTGCCTCGTGCCTCAGAAGATGGCAGTGAGGTTGAACGTCAGCACGGCGGAGTACGTGCCGGCCTGTACGTTGGTGTCGGCACCGGCGATGGCACCACCCACCTGCACGAACGTGTCCTGGTCGGTGCCCGGCGTGGTGATGCCGGTGTTGCCGAGGGCGCAGTTCGCGACCGGTGTCGCCGCACCGCCGGAGGTCGTCGCGTAGCCACACTCGAACGTCAGCGGGATCGTGCTGCCGCCGGGCCCGGCCAGGGATGCGGGCGGCGTCACGGACACCGACACGTCGGCGTTGTGCGTGATCTGGAACTCACCCAGGGTCTGCGGCGCCGTCGCGGCTGCCCCGACCGAGACGGTCGCGGCGTCACCCTGGGCCAGGGTGCCGAAGAAGAGGTTGTTTACCGGGGTGACCGTGAGGTTCGCGGCGATCACCGCGCTCGCCGTCACGGTGGCGGTGGTGGACTGCGCCTGCACCGCCATCGGTGCGAAGGCAAGGGCAAGCCCGACGCACAGGGCTTTCTTCATCGTGTACTCCATGGAGAGAACGGGAACGGTCCCAGGTCTTCGGGCGAAGCCCCCCCTGCCTGGGCGAACAGGTTCTGCACAACGCAAACTGTGCGAATCTCGTGGAGGGAAACAAGTGTTTCCTTCCGGGCGCTCCTCATGGCGTTATTTCAGCGTTATTTGCCAGTGGTTGCGCCGCGTCCCGCGGCCCGGCCGGTCGCCCAGGCCCAGAGGAAGTTGTGACCCCCGATGGGCCCGAAGGCGTCGAGCATCTCGCCGCAGAGGTACAGGCCCGGTCGCACGCGGGATTCGAGGGTCACGGGGTCGACCTGGTCGAGCGCCACCCCACCTCCGGTGACCTCGGCCTTCCGGTATCCGGCGTTCCCCGTCCACGGCAACGGGTAGGCGGTCAGCGCCTCGACGAGGCCCCTGCGCGACGACCGGCGAAGCTGCGCCAGGGGCGTGTCGGCATCGACGGACGTCTCGGCGAGCAAGCGGTCCGCGAGGCGGCGCTCGAGGTCCGCGGCGAGCACCGGGCGCACCGCGCCACGTCCCCGCCTCAACCGTTCGTCCCATTCCGCAGGGGAGCGCTCGGTCCAGGAGACCAGGAGCTCCTGGCGGCTCCCGTCCGGCCGCCCCCGCACGGCGAGGTGGGACGCGTCGAGCACCGTGGGACCGCTCCAACCCTGATGAGTGAAGAGGAAGCCGCCGGTCGTGGTGAACGGCGGGCGGGCACCGGGCGCCGTGATCGTCACGGTCCGCGAAATGCCCGCGAGCTCCGCGTGAGGGTGGGGATCGGCGGTCAGCGGCGTGAGAGCGGGGTAGGTGGGGTGGATACGGTGGCCGAGTCGCTCCACGATGCGCATCCCCTGGCCGTCGCTCCCCGTGGTCGGCACGGAGAGACCTCCGGTCGCGAGGACGACCGCGCGGGCCCTGACCGGGGGGGCTCCTTCGATGTGGACCGACCACCCAGGAGCGCCCGTCGCGTCGAGCTCGGGGCGCACGTCCGTGACGCGAGCTTCGAACCAGACCCTGGCTCCCGACTCCCGCACTCGTCTGACCAGAGCGTCGCGGACATCCCGGGCTCGATGGCTGGACGGGAAGAGCTTTCCCGTGGCCTCCTCGAGCTCCAGAGGCATCTCGAGCTCGCGCTCGAAGAACGCCCGTTGCTCGTCGAGGGGCCAGGACCGAAGGATCTTCCGCAGCGTGTTGGGCGAGGAGTCGGTGACGTACCGTTCCGGCCGGGCGACCGACGGGAGGATGTTGCAGCGCCCCCCACCGCTGATGAGGATCTTGCGGCCGCCGTCCCGGGTCCCCTCGACCAGGGTCACGTCGACCCCGGTGCGCGCGGCCGTCAGGGCCGCGAGGAGGCCGGCAGCGCCGGCTCCGATGACGACGACGGTGACGGGATGCTCAGCTGAATCCATGCCGATGTATACCGGATGCGGCGGGGTGGCGTCCATGAGCGTCACGTGGCAACCTCTGCCCATGCGCCGATCCGCCGACCCGACCCTCGAAGTATGTTGTCCCTCCGCGGACTTCGCCGTCGCCGCCGAACGGGCGGGGGCCGGGCGCGTCGAGCTCTGCGACAATCTCGCGGAGGGCGGGACCACGCCGAGCTCCGGCGCCATCGAGGTCGCGCTCCGCGACCTCTCGATCCCCGTGATGGTCATGATCCGCCCGAGGGGAGGGGATTTCGTCTACTCCGGCTCGGAAGTCGACGTAATGCTCCGTGACATCGAGTCCGTGGCTCGTCTCGAGGTGAACGGTCGGAGCGTCCTCGGGGTCGTGGTGGGGGCGCTGACGCCGGAGGGGGCCGTCGACGCACGTCTGACGCGAGAGCTCGTTGCGGCAGCGCGCCCTCTCGCGGTGACGTTCCACCGCGCCTTCGATCTTTCGCGGGATCTCGACGAAAGTCTCGACACGCTGCTCGAGATCGGCGTCGACCGGGTTCTGACGTCGGCGGGGCGGAGAACGGCCGTCGACGGCGTCGAGACGCTCGCCCGTCTCGCGGCGCGCGCCATGAACCATGCGGTCGTACTCCCTGGAGGAGGGGTGCGCGCCGAGCACGTGCCCCGTCTTCTTGGCGTTCCCGGTATTCGGGAGCTGCACATCGGCGCCAGCCGTTGGACGGACGGCCCGATGCTTCACCGGGTCCGCGACGTGCCCATGGGGCGGGCCTACCAACCCGACGAGTATGTGCGGGAGGTGGTCGACGGGGATCGTGTCACGAGCGTCGCGGCAGCCATGTCGGTTTCGACGAGAGCCTCGTGACGTCCCGACGCTCGTTCCTGAAGCGTGCCGCCGGCCTTGCGGCGGCCGGGGGCATGCCTCTCCTGGGTAGCTGCACACCGGACGCGCCAGCCGCGCGCCGTGATCGCAGCACCGGGCTCGGCTCGGGGGTGCCGATCGAAGGTGGACACGACCTTCCGGAGAGGCAGCTCGCCCCGCTCACCCGGCCGCTGCTGAGACCGTGGGCCGCCGACCTCGTCCTGCTGGAGGCCCCTTCCGAGGAGCTTCCGGTGGCCTACGTGTCGATGGAGCGGCGGGAGGTGTACGTCGATCGCGAGTACCGTGATCGCGCCAGCTGGCTTCTCCGCGCGCACATCTCCGTCAGCACCGCCCTGTGGCGGATTCCCCTGGCGGGTGATCCTCCTCGCCAGCCGATTACGCCCGGAGACGAGATGCGGGAGTTCGAGGAGCAGCCGATCCGCGCATGGGACCCTACCCGGGTGCCCACGATCGACGACATCCGGATCGTGCGTGGCGGTCCTGCCAGGCGCCGCATCGAGTTCGCCTGCATTCCGCTCGCGGGAGGCGGAGGCGGAGGTGCGTGGCTTTCCGGTGGCCCGATCGACGTCGTCGTCTCGGACGGGTCCTCGGTCGACACGGTGCGGGAGGACTTCGGCCTCGTCGGCACGGGTGTGCGCCACGCCGACCGGGCGTGCGCAGGCCCGGGTGAGGCGGTGCAGCTCGTGAGCTGGGCGCGTCGTCAGTTGGTCGGCGCGAGCCGGTAGTACATGAGGCCGAGCTCGTTGATACGCCTCACGTAGTGAACCGGCTCTCTGCCGCGGACGTATCCGTGGCGGGTCGAAGCAAAGACGTCCGGATCCGACAGCGAGAGCATGGCGTGCTCGACGTGCTCGAACCAGCGGTCCGGATTCCGCCCGGTGCGCTCCGCGACCCGCCGCGCGTCGCTCACGTGTCCGTAGCCCGCGTTGTACGCGGCAAGTGTGAAGGCGAGACGGTCCTGCGGGGCGAGGTCGGGGGAGAAGCGGCCGTAAAGCCACCTCATGTAGGCTGCGCCGGCGCGCACCTGCTCGTCAGGATCGCCGAGGTCGTCCACCCCCATCTGCTGGGCCGTGGCCGGCATCATCTGCATGAGCCCGTAGGCTCCCACGTGTGAGCGGGCCTGCGGATCGAAGCGTGACTCCTGGAACATCTGAGCGGTGAGCATGCGCCAGTCGATGTCGCCTTCGCGCGTGTGCCGTCTGGCCAGGTCGTCCCAGGGGGAGAGGGAGCCGTCCGCGCGCAGCGCGGGCTGCTCGACACGGCGCGTGTCGCGTCGGAAGTGCTTCCGGATCAGAACGGCGTGCGTGAGGCCGCCTACCTCTCGATCGAGGAAGGCGTCGAGCGCGGCGAGGAGCTCGGGCTGATCTGCGCGCACCGCCCATGCGCGTCCCGGCGTCTCTTCGATCCGCTGCACGATCTCCAGATCGGGATGGTCCGGGAGCTCTGCGTCGGCCAGGTGACTCTCCAGGACGGTGAGGTCCGCCTCGCCGTCCTCGAGCCTCTGCAGCAACTGGCTGGTGGACTCCGCGTCGGGGGTGATGAGAAGCTCGAAACCACGCTCGTCGGCGACGCGTTCGACCTGGGGGAGGTAGGGATTGTTGCGGGCCACTACGACGGTTCGACCCTCCAGGTGCTCGGCGGACTCCAGGCCGAGCGAGCTTCGGGCGATGATGACCGGATCCACGTCGTGGTACACGCGGGTCGCGACGACCCGGGTGGTGTCCCGGAGCACCGTCGGGATGATGCCGGCGCCGATCATGTCTCCGAGTCCTCGCTGCAACCAGTCCTCGAGAAGCTCCGTGGAGGGCACGACCACCATCTGGAGCATCAGGTTCTGCTCGTCGGCGAACATCCGGACCAGATCCAGGTCGAAGCCGACCAGGTCGCCCTTGTACACGTAGTAGGATGACGGGCCGTTGACCGTGAGCACCCGGAGGATCCGACGCTGCTCGATGTCGGCCAGGTCGCCCAGCAACTCGGCGCCGTCCTCCCCGACGGGGAGGACCTGGAAGGCGAAGTCGTTGATGAGGCGCAGGAGGTCGGGGTTGGCGTCGCGAACCGCGGCCGTGTACACGACTTCCCCGAACTCGAGTCCGAGGTGGAGCTCCGGGTGGACATCGGCCACGACGTCGGCGACCCACCGTTCCGCAAAGGTTACGTCCACCGATCCGTCGATGATCATGTCGATGCCGGCCTCGGCGGTAGGCACGTCGATGGTGTCGACCTGTACGTCGGGCTGGCGCGCCTTGATCTCCTCCGAGAGCCCGAGGAGCGAAGAGCCGGTCGCGAACGTGACCGTTCGCCCGGCGAGCTCGTCGAAGCTCTGCGGAGCCTGCCCGGAGCGGCTCACGAAGACACCGGGGACGCGGTTGAAGGCGGCGGAGTACGCCACCCCCTCGGGCGGTCGTGCCGCCCCTTCGCCCGAGCGCCCGACGATGACGTCGACCTTCCCTTCGAGCAGGGCGCGCAAAGCGGCCGCCTCCGTGGGATACTCGTCGATCTCGAGCTCCAGGTTGAGCCGGTCGGCGAACTCCCGCGCGAGCTCTGCCTCGTGCGGGGAGCCCCAGCGCAACCGGGGGAGCTCCTCGACATGGGCTCGAGCGACGTTGGCCAGACGGATCCGGCCGTGTGCCCGGATGGCCTCGATGTCCCCGAGCTCGACGTAGGACTCCGACTCCGGGGACACCGGCGGGTCCGGCGCGGCATCGGCGCGAGGGTCACCCCCGTCTCCGCAAGCCGAGAGCAGCAGGGTCAGGATCGTGGCGTGGCGGGTACGGATGGCAGCCATCGACGAACGGAGTTCCGGGCCGCGGGGCCCGACGCCCGGGTACGACCACGCATGTGAAACGAGACAGATGCCCGGAATCTAGGCCTGCCACAGCGGGGCACCAACGCCGGACGTTGGCGGGCTACCAGCGTCGAATTCCCCTTCGGGATCTCAGCCCCCACCGACTGCGGCTTTCGAGGGCCAGCAGCTTGCCGATCATCTCGGTCGGGTCCAGGTGGGTCCGACCCAGGAGCTCCTCGGCTTCCTCGGGAGACAGGGGCTCCTCGTCCGTGGCCAGCGCCACCGCCTCGTTCTCGCCTTCGGCAGGCGGATCCTCCGCGAACTCGTCCTCGGCCGCGTCCGGCACGTTCACCGAGCGTGTCACCACGTCCGCCTCCATGGCACCGTCCGTGAGCTCCCGACCGCTGCGTCGCTCGATCGCGTCGATCGAATCCATCAGTCGGAGGGCCATCGCGAGGTTCCACTTGGCATCCTCGTTGTCCGGGCGAAGTCGGAGCGAGGCACGGTTGGCCTCGGCGGCCGCGGACGCCTGAAGGCGCACGGAGTCGGGAGCTCCGGCCTCGAGGGCGCGCTCGAGCCGCAGGAGGCCGGCGTTGTACTGCGCCCGGCTCCGAAGCTCCGCGTCACCGCGACGACTCGCGATCTCGAGCTCGACCTCGGCGGCTGGATCGTCGAGCTCGGCCAGCGCGGTGCCAAGGTTGTAGCGTAGAGCTTCGTCGCTTGCTCCTCGCCGTACCCGCTCCTCGTAGAGCGCGGCGGCCCGGTCGACGGAACCGGCCCGATGGAGTCGGTTGCCCCTCTGGAGGCTGACGCGCTCGGCCGACCACGAGACGGCGAGCCCGACCATCGCGCCCACGAGCAGCAGCACCCGACCGAGTGCCCGGCGGCTCATGCGGCGCGTCCCCGCCGTGCCGCCGACCGGGCATCGCGCGCGGAGCGGGGCACTGTCGCCGCCGGCGCAGCGGGATCGCCTCGACGCGATCGACCGAACACACCCGCGTCGACGGACGCCTCGATCGCGAGGAGCACGAGCGCCGCGATCAGCAGCCAGAATGCAGGGGCTCGCCCGGCGCCGCCGGTCGACTCCGCCGAGGGGCGGTCCCGACCCAGGTCGCCGACGAGCGAGCGGATGCCGCTCACGGTCGAGACGTCGTGAAAGCGCCCCCGCCCGGCGGAGGCCAGCTCCTCGAGCAGGGCCCGGTCGTACCCGGCCACGACGGGCGCGCCGTCGAAGAGGAGCGGTGCTCCATCCGAGCCCGGGAGAAAGAGGGGCGCCCCGTCGGCCGAGCCCACTCCGGCTACCCACACTTCGAAACCCGCGTCCGACACCGCACGCGCACTGTCGAGCGCCTCGGCGGCGCCTTCGTAGATCTCGCCGTCGGATACGAGGAGCACGATCCGGCGTGCGTCCTCTCGGGGACGGCGTTCCCACGCCTGCCGGGCCGACCCGATCGCGGCCGGCATCGACGTGCCCTGATCGCGGGTTCCGACCAGGGCGGGCGTGAGCCATGGAGAGAAGAACGAGACGACCGCCTGGTCGTCGGTCATCGGGACGAGGTCGAACGGCCAGTCGGCGAAGAGCGACAGGGAGATCCGGTCCGCGACCCCTTCCTGCACGATGTGGTCGACCAGCTCGCGAGCCCGGGCGATCCGCTCCCCGTCCACGTCGCCCGCACTCATCGAATGGGAGACGTCGACCGCGATGCTCAGATCGATGGGCGTCGGCGGTGGCGGCTCATCGGGCTGCTCGGGCGTCGGCCCCGCGGCCACGAGGCCCAGCGCGGCAGCCCCGAGCGCCAGGGTGACGAGGCGACCGAGCGGGAGCCTCGTGAGGTCGCGCCCAAGAAGCCGAAGCGACGGTGCCCGGCCGCCGTAGGCCTGCACCAGGCGACGACCTCTTCTCCACTGGAGGAGCACCAGCATCACGAGCAGTGCAGCCGCCGCCGGGGCGAAGATCAGGAGGTCGGGGCGGTCGAACGTCACGGCAGGACCCCCCAGGGCGAGGCGCGCAGAAGGGACGCCGCCGTGACGAGTGCCAGCGCCGCGAGGGCGAAGATCCACCCGTACGGAGTGGTCTCGATACGCTGCACGGTCTCGAGGGAGGGCTGAACGAGTCGATCGATCTCGGCGTAGATCTCTTCGAGGGCTCCGACGTCCGTCGCCTTGAAGTAGCGCCCTCCGGTGATGCGCGCGGCCTGGGTCAGCACCGTCTCCATCGCGCGCGTGTCGCGTCCCTGCTCCTGTCCGATCGCGACCGGGTAAATTGTGACGCCGACGGCGGCCGCGGCCCTGGCGGCGAGGTCGGGCATGACGCCTGCCTTGTTGTGGGCACCGTCCGTGACGAGGATGAGGATCTTCGAGGCATGAGGGGAGTCGTCGAGGAGCCCGGCCCCGGCGGAGATCGCTCCGGCGATGTCCGTTCCGTCGGTGAGGAGCCCGACCTCGAGGCTCTCCACCGCATCCTTGACCACGAATCCGTCGTGCGTGAGCGGCAGTCGAGCGAATGCCTCGCCCGCGAACGTGACGAGGCCGATGTCGTCTGAGCGGGCGTCGACGAACTGCAGGGCGGCCCCCTTTGCGACATCGAGACGACTTCGACGCGCGCCCATGTCTTCGGCCCACATGGAGGTCGACAGGTCCAGGGCGATCGCGATGCCCACGCCCTCCACGCGAGGCTCTTCGTGGACTTCCACCACCTGCGGGCCGGCAAGGGCGAGCACCACGGCGGCGAGCCCGGCCAGGCGAAGGAGGAGCGGCGTCGACTCGAGGACGCCGAGCAGGGGAGAGGGCCGCGCGTCGGTGTCGGCGGAGGTCGCGACGATCAGGCCGGGCGCCCGTCTCGGCAGGAGCCACCAGCCGAGGACGGGAAGCGCGAGCAGGACCCAGAGCCAGTCCGGAGAAGCGAAGCTGCTGCTCACTCGTCCTGCTCCTGGATCTCGCTCGTGGAGACGTCGGACGTCTTCTCGATCCAGCCGCGCAGCCGTGTCACGTGCGCCTCGGCCCCTTCCGCCTCGGGGCGGCGGCCGCCGAACTTCACCGCCTCGGCCAGGTCCATCTCCTGCTCGAGAGGGGCCGGGTCGGGTGTCGTGACGGACGTCCCCAGCTCGGCGAGATCCTCCATCAGCTCCGTGCTCGTCCAGGCAGGGCCCCAGCGGACTTCCATCGACTCGACGTACCGTCGCACGATCCGGCTCGATCGAGAGAAGAAGTCCCGTGTCTGCCCGCTGCGATGGAGGCCTTCACTCACGAGCGCGTCGAGCTGCTCGAGCGCCTCGGACCGCGGAGAGCGGATCGAGACTTCCGTGGGCCCGGAGCGCGTCTCGCTCCACTCTCGGAGGGATACTCCGGCGACTGCGACGATGGTCAGTCCGAAGAGGAGGGTGAGCAGGGTCGCGGGCCAGCTCCGGTCACCCCCGGCCACGTCGGCCGCCGGTCTGGGTGCGACCCCCTGGGTCACCTCGTCGAGGAGGAGGACGGAGGCGACCCAGATCTCCCGCGACGGAACCGACCGGAGCCGGGCCGAGGGTACACGGTCTACGCCCTCGACGAAGGCCTCGAAGCTCCCCGCGATCGCGCCTTCCCGTGCGAGCCCTGCCGCCCGCGCCTCGCCGGCGTCGGCTGCGAATACGTCGAACTCCGGAACCGTCACGGTCCCGACCTGGAACGCGATGAGCGGATACCGTACGGACAGGAGCGCCCTGCCATCGGCTCCGGGCTCGACCGACCACTGGGCTGGTCCGAACGGCTCGAAGCCGGGACCCTGGAGAGAGTCGGGGAAGAAGGCGACGCTCCCGGGCCCGACCGAGAGGTCGATCGACATCTCGAACCGATCCCCGAGCGCGATCGTGTCGGCCGACATCCGGGCCGCGTTCACGGTGATGCGGGGTACGGCCTGCGCCTCGGCCACCAACGGCGCCCCGGCACACGCGATCCAGAGGGCTACCGAAACCGAGCGCTTCATCGAGCGCTCCGTGCGCGACGCCGGAAGAACCCGATGAGGGGCGGGAGGTAGTCCTCGGTCGTGACCAGGTCGATGGTGTCGAGGCCGAGGTCGCGGAACAGGGCGTCGATCCCGTTTCGCGCCCGCTCGGCACGGGTCCGGAACTCCTCCCGCACGCGACGGCTCGACGTGTTCAGGACGCGACGGCGTCCGGTCTCCGGATCGGTTACGGCGAGCATCCCCACCTTCGGCAGGCGGAAGGCGGCCGGGTCGTGCAGGCGGATGGGCACGACGTCGTGATCCCAGGCCAGCTTGCGGGCGGCACGGTGGAGGTCGGGGTCGGCCTCCGCGCCGGTCAGGAAGTCGCTGATCACGAAGACCGTCGTCCGCTGCCGAAGCACCTTCTCGGCGTAGCGGAGCGCCTTCGAGAGTCGAGTGCCCCGACCTGCGGGCCGGTAGGCGAGCAGCTCGAGGACGAGGCGAAGTGCGTGCCGGCGACCGGTGTCCGGAGGAACGAAGTGCTCGACTCGGTCGGTTGCCATCAGTAGGCCGGCCCGGTCGTTGTTGGCCGTGGCCGCCAGCGTGAGGATGGCCGCGATCTCGGCGGCGACCGTGGCGTTGTCCTTGGCTCCGGTGCCGAACGCCTTGGAAGCGGACAGATCCACCACCACCAGAGCTGACAGCTGCCGCTCTTCGACGAATTCCTTGACGAACAGCCGGCCGCGTCGGGCGGTGACGTTCCAGTCGATGGCGCGGACGTCGTCGCCCGGCTGGTATTCGCGAACGTCGGAGAACTCGAGACCCCGCCCCTTGAAGATGGAGTGGTACTCGCCGCTGAAGAGCGACTCCACGAGGCCTCGCGTGGTCAGCTCGATGCGCTTGAGCTGCGCGCTCACCTCCGGTGTGAACACGTGGTGTCCCGCAGCTGCACGGCCCGTCACACGTGTCATTCGTGCGGTGCCCGGAACCTCAGGGGGCGGGGACGGTGTCGAGGACGCGGCGCACGATCTCGTCGGAGTCGACGCCGCGGGCGTCCGCCTCGTAGGTGGTCCGGACACGGTGGCGCATGACCTTGGGCGCCATCGCCTTGACATCGTCGGGAAGCACGTAGTCCCGACCCATGAGGAACGCGCGGGCCCTCGCGGTCCGGGTGAGGAAGATCGTGGCCCTCGGGGAAGCGCCGTATTCGATCAGGCTCGAGAGATCGGAGAGCCCGTACGCGTCCGGCTCGCGCGTGGCAAAGGTCAGCTCGACGATGTAGTCGAGAATAGCGTCCTCGAGCCGGAGCTCAGCTACCTGACGGCGTGCGCCTCGGATCGCATCGACGGTGATGACGGTGTCGACGGGAATCGGCGTTCCGGCAGCCACGCGGCGGACGATGTCCTTCTCCTCGTCCCGGTTCGGATACCCGATGTGGAGCTTCATGGCGAACCGGTCGAGCTGGGCTTCGGCGAGCGGATAGGTGCCGTGCAGCTCGACGGGGTTCTGCGTGGCGAGGACCATGAAGGGATCTTCGAGGCGGAAAGTCTCGCCTGCGATCGTGACCTGTCGCTCTTCCATCGCTTCTAGTAGCGCCGCCTGGACCTTGGGCGGGGCGCGGTTGATCTCGTCCGCGAGAATGATGTTGGAGAAGATCGGTCCCTTCTGGACCCGGAATTCGCCGGCGGCCTGATCGTAGATCGGTGTTCCCACGATGTCCGTGGGCAGGAGGTCCGGGGTGAACTGGATCCGCCGGAAGTCCGTATGGATGGCCTCGGCCAGCGTGCGCACCATGAGCGTCTTGGCCAGCCCCGGGAGGCCTTCGAGCAGGATGTGGCCACCCGTGAGCAGAGCGATGAGCAGCCCTTCGACCGCCTCGTTCTGGCCCACTACCCGCTCGTGGACCGCTCCCGTGACCTGCTGGAGGATGTTCGAACCTGCTTCGGTCGTGGCGTGCTCCACCCGAGTCTCCGTTCTGCGACGAGCGCCGGAACGTCAGACCCGGCGCGGGGCCCGACAATGTTCGGAGGCCGCGAGTCGGACGCCAGTATCCGCCGACCGGGCCCGGCGAGCGTGCCGGCCCGGACCCCGGGTCAGCCGCGGGCGTGCCAGGCCGCGAGCACTTCCCGCTCCCGCTCGGCCGAGAGACCCGATCGGAACGCCTGCTGTCGCTCGAGCGGTCGCGAGTAGTGGTACTCGAGGGTGGCGGCCGCGGTGTCCGCGAGAGAGCGGAACGTGAGGCCCGCTTCGACCTCGGGCGTCAGGTCGAAGCGCGCGAAGCCCTCGTTTCCGTCGACCGGGGGACGCCAGACGGGCATCTCGGCGTAGGGACGCACGTCGAAGCCCGCGAGGAACTCCCTGGGAACCCAGGTGAAGCTCGCTTCCGTCGTGGTCACCGCACGGATGCCGTAGAGCAGCTCGGCCATGGGGCGAGGCGTGCGCGGGCCCACGCAGTTGAACTGCCCCATCGTCGCGTCCTCGGCGAGCTTCACGGTGAAGTCCGTGAAGTCACGCACATCGATGATCTGTACCGGGTCGGAGCCGTCGCCCGGCGCCAGGATCTCTCCGCCTCGATCGATACGCACCGGCCAGTACGTGAAACGATCCGTCTCGTCCCCGGGCCCGATGATGAGGCCGGGTCGCAGGATCGTGGTGCGCCCCGGCAGGATCCGTTCGGCGATGCGCTCCATCTCCGCCTTGCCCAGCCCGTAGGGGAGCCGGTCCTGGTCACGCGGTATGCCGGCCGACTCGAACGTCCACGTCGGTGCATCGGAGGTCATGGGGACGCGGCTCACATCGGCGTAGGCGGACCGCGAAGACACGAACATGAACTGGTCGACGGAGTCCTTGAGGAAGTCCGCGGCCAGCTCGATCCAACGCGGATTGTTCGTCGCGTTGTCGATGACCACGTCCCACCGGCGGCCTCGAAGCGACTCGTAGTCGCCGTTCCGGTCTCCGACCAGCGTCTCGAGATACGGGAACACCGCTCGCCCGGAGCCGCGGTTGAACAGCGTGACGTTGTGCCCGCGGTCGAGGGCGGAACGCACCTGGAAGGGGCCGATGAAGCCCGTGCCGCCGAGGATGAGGATCTCAAGCCGTCGCGGAGCCTCCTGTGGGCGCCGGGAGGCTGCTCTGTGCGGAGCAGGCGTGGGCGCCGTACCGCCTCGCGCGCTGCTCGAATCGGAAGGCGGCCTCGTCTCCTCCCCCGCTGCGGGTCCTGCGGCCATGCCCACGCCGAGGGCTCCGGCGGCGGAAATCTTCAGGAACTCCTTACGTGACCTGCTCATCCCGGCTCACTCCTCGTACCCGTTCATCGGACAGTGGGGCGAATCTGGCCAGGCGGGCCGAACCTCAGCAACCGACCGGCGACTCAGACGACGTACCGGGGCAGCGCCGCCCCGAGATGCATGAAGACGTCGTAGACGGAGGCTTCCGAGGCCCGCGCTACCTCGTTGGGGTGCACGTCCGCGACTCCGGGACCGACCAGCGTCGCGACGTCTCCGACCTTCACCTCCGCCTCGGACCCGATTTCGACGATGACGTGGCTCGCGCTCACCGAGCCGATGACCGGGTAGGTCGCGCGGCCGATGTGGACGCGGGCTCCGTTCACCGCGCCTCGCGGGTATCCGTCCGCATGCCCGGCGGGGAGCGTGGCCACCCAGGTCGGCTCGTCGGCGACGTACTCGCGTCCGTAGCTCACGCTGTCGCCCGCCCGAAGGCGTTCGATGCGCACGACGCGACACTTCAGGGATACCGCCGACCTGAGCTCGGCGATCGAGCGCTCCTCCTCGGGTCGACTCGGGTACCCGCCGAAGAGCGCGATGCCCGGTCGCACCATGTCGAGGTGGGCGTCCGACAAGTGGTAGACGCCGTTGGATGATGCCGCGTGCAGCCGGCCCAGCGACATCCCGGCGGCGGCGGCCTCGTCCGCGACGCCGCGGAAGCGCGACAGCTGGACCCGGTCGAAGTCGGGCTCTTCCGTGAAGCCCATGAACGCGCCCTCGACCCGGAAGGCTCCCGTGTCCCGGAGGCGCTCGAGCCAGGGAGCCGCCCGATGGAAGGGCATCCCCATCCGACTCATCCCCGTATCGAGGTAGACGTGGGCGGGGATCGCTCGGTCCCGACCCGTGAGGGCGGGAATGCGCGTCGCGTCGTCGTCGAGGTACAGTGAGAGTCGGACACCCCGCGCGACGAGCTCCGACGCCGCCTCGTCCGGGGTCATGCCCATCAGGAGAATCTCCCTCTCGATGCCACCATCCCGGAGCGCGATCGCGTCCTCGGGCTTCACGACCGCGAAGCCGACGACGGCGTCGTGGCGCGAGAGCAGGCGGGCCGCATCGAGGAGCCCGAGCCCGTAGGCGTTGTTCTTGATGACGGCCAGGATCGGCCGGCCGCCGGAGAGTCGCGAGACCACGCCGACATTGTGCTCGAGGAGCTCGGGGTGCACCTCCACCCACGGGTCGAACCGGTCGGCGGGTACCGGCCTCCGCTCCGCCCCGAGCACAACCTCGGGCCGGAGTGCCATCGCACCCCAGGCGGTCGTGGTCAGGCCCAGGAAGTCACGCCGTGATCGCCTCATGTCGACCAACCTCGGTACCGGCGGTCGTTTCGGCCAGAGGCTGCCCTCGCGAGCGTCACACCCTCCGGCGGCCGGCCATCTGGACGCGGCGCAGGCGGGCCCACGCGAGCCGCTGGCTGATCATCAGGACCGGGCAGTGCGCGCCTTGTGCGACCTGCTGGACGATCGCCCCGAGCGTCGCGCGCTTGCGAGCGGAGGGGTGAAGGCCGAGGACGAGCAGGTCGGCGTCGGCGGTTCGGGCCACGATGGTCTCGACCACGTCTCCCATCACCACTTCACACTGGGCGTGCCCCCTCGCCTCGTCCATGGAGAGGCGGCGGAGCTCCGCGAGGGTGCGGTTCCGGACCGGTGCGGGCGTTGCCTCGGGTACGACGCCCAGGAACGTCACCTCCCGTGCTCCGGTACGCCCGAGGTTCGCCAGCAGGCGCGCGCGGATCGGGCTCTGCTCGTGTCCGCCACGAGAAGGCACGAGGATCGAGCGAACCGACTCCGGTCGCCACCCCGGCGGGGCCTTCAGGATCACCACGTCGGCGTCCACGCTCGAGAGCAGCCGCTCGAGCGGACCGGTCAGGAGCGTGCCCTTCAGCCGACCGACGCCGAGAAGCAGCGTCTCGCAGCTCACGGCTTCGGCGACGCGTGCGATCTCGGAGAGGGGCTCGTCGTGAATGGTGATCAGCGCCTCGGGGCGGAGGTCTACCTCGAGGGCGGTCTGCAGCGCGCGGCCCAGGAGGGACTGTGCGTCCCGAATCTCCCGTGGCACGGACTCCGTGGCCGGCCCTTCGCCTCCGACCGAGGGCGTTCCGGGTCGTTCCCCCTCCCGCGGCGTCGGCACCACGTTGAGGAGCTGGACACGCGACACGTGGGGCGGAGCGATCGTGCGGGCCATGGTCACCAGCATCTCCGCACTGGCCGGGTTGGCGATCGGCACGAGCACGAGCGGCTGGCGGCCGCGGAGGCGAAGCATCTCCGGGTCGTGCCCTTCGGAGGCCGCGTCCACGGCGCGGGCCCGCGGGGCGAGCCAGAGAGCATACAGAATCGCTCCCAGGCTCAGCCATAGAGCGGCAAGCACCCCGGCCGAGGGGACCGCGACCGCCTGGTAGAGACCGAGCGCGAGACAGAGGGTGCCGCCGGTGAGCGGCACCGCGGGGAACAGCGGTGTGCGGAACCCCCGGGGCGCGCCGGCCCGTCGGCGCGCGAGGTACCCGATGGCGTGCGTGACGGTGAAGCTCGCCAGGAAGATCAGACTTGAGACCGCGCCGGCCGCCGCGACGTTGGGTACCGCGACGAGGAGGAGTCCGACGGTGGCCGCAGTGAGACGGATCGCCGCGACCGGAGCGCCGCCGCCCTCGCCCTCCGCCTGGAAGCGCGGTGGGAGGGTTCGGTCCTCCGCCATCGTGAGCGCGAAGCGGGACGCGGCGAGGAGGTTCGCCTGCAGCGCCGAGAGCATGGAGAGGAGCCCCGCGGGCTGCCGCGGCAACGAGGATCTCGGGGTCCCGGGCTGCGAGCGCTCGCACGGGCTCGCCGGGTGATCCCACCGCGACGATCAGGAAGAGGAGTGGGAGATAGACCGCGAGCGCGACCCCCAGGGAGGCGAACATGGCCCTCGGGACGTTCCGGACCGGATCCCGGACTTCCCCCCCGACGGCCGCGATCAGGTCGAAGCCCTGCAGCGCGATGAACGTGTACCCCATCGCCTGTGCGAGGCCGGTCAATCCCTCTGCGAAGAAGGGGCGGAAGCGCTCGGCGAGGCGCACGGGTGACGGGGCCTCCCCGAGCAGGGAGGCGAAGCCGGCCACGATGAGAACCGCGAACACCACGACCTTGCCGATGGTGGCCCACTGACCTCCGGATCCCGCAGGTCGGCTCAGGCTCCACGCGTACAGAGCCACCGCGACACCTGCGTACGCCACCAGCGCGAAGCGCCCACCCATCCATGACGGTGGCACACCGCCGGCGACGCGCACCACCTGTTCCAGAAACGGCACGAGGAAGACGGCGAAGCCCAGCGCATACAGGACGGCGGCGACGACCGAAGCGAACCACACGATCCAGCCGACTCCGAAGGCCGCCTCCACGGTGAGGACGCGTCGGGCGTAGGTATACGTGCCGCCCGAGTGCGGGAAACGCGCCGATAGCTCGGCGAAGGAGGCGACCGTGATGAGGGCCACACACCCGTTGAGCGCGAAGGCGAGGATGGCGCTGGGGCCGGCGGTCTCGAAGGCCACGCCCGCCAGCGCGAGGATGCCACCGCCGACGATCGCGCCGACGCCGACCCCGGTCGCGCCGAAAAACCCGAGGGTCCGCCGAGAGGACGTTTCGGTCGTCATGCGGGGACGATATCACGATCCCGCGGCCGAGCCACGGGATGCGCTCGGCGAGGACCCCTCCAGGGGGCGGCGACCGCTGCGGTCAGCGGCCGTCAGGTCGGGCGTTCGTACGCAGCTTCAGCCGCTCTGCGTACTCATCAAGGGCGTCTTGAGGATGTCCTCGAACGCGTTCATGAAGCGGCCCATCTCCTCCTCCGTGCCGATCGACACACGGAGATGGTTCAGCATCGGCGGGAAATCCCGACCCACCGCCACGCCCCGCTCACGAAACGCCTGCCGTATCGGAGCCACGCGCTGGCGCAGGTCGACCATGAAGAAGTTCGTCTCGGACGG
>Ga0111156_1005_pt1 | contig 26035 bp, 24 predicted proteins | sample DeeMarSeWOR28_12_FD_80250 | JGI IMG/M metagenome (GOLD analysis project Ga0111156, IMG submission 80250) | Gemmatimonas sp. SG8_23
TCGAGGTGGTGGTACATCTGGAGCGGGACCCAGAAGTCGCTCCCGATCCCGGGCGCGAGCCGCCCCTTGAATGTCTCCGGGGCGACTCCGACGACGGTGTAGGGCCTACCGTTCATCCGGATCTCGCTACCCAGGATGGACGGATCGGCACCGTAGCGACTCTCCCAGTAATGATGACCGAGCACCACCACCGCCTGCGGATCATCCTCCGCGTCGTCCTCCGGCAGCAGCGTCCGACCGAGCGCCGCGCCCACGCCCATCACGTCGAAGTACGTTCCCGAGACGATCTCGCCCAGCACCATTTCGGTCTCGCCGGTCGATGCCTCGAGACGCGCCGAGAAGACGCTGTGATTCGTCACCTGCTCGAAGACGTCGGCGGTGCCTTCCTCGATCAGCTCGAAGTTGCGGTACGCGTTGTAGAAGTACTGCCCGTCGTCCGTTAGGGTGTAGATGTCGACGAGCCGCTCCGGTTCCTCCACGCCCCACTCCTGGAAGAGCACGGCGTTCACGAGCGAGAAGATCGCCGTGTTCGGGCCGATGCCGAGCGCGAGGGAGAGCACCGCGACGGCCGTGAAGCCTGGTGATTTCATCAGGGTGCGCACGGCGAACTTCAGGTCCGACATGAGTGATCTCATCGTTCCGTCTCCTCGTCCCGCGCGCGGTGAGGCGCCGGGGGGCAGGGGCATTCCACGGGATTCTCGTCTGAGCTCGAGCAGGCTCGGTGACAGCACGTCTCGCCAGTAGGACCGGCGGGCCGCTCGCTCGTCCGACACGGGCGTCGTCGCGGAAGCGCTCCTCGAGGTCTCCGGCAACGGCCTCGTGCAGGTCGTCCGGTAGCAGCGCGCGCAGCAGGGCGCGCGCGAGGATCGGGGGCCTTGAGGGCATGCGTCAGCTCCCGCCTTCGACCGGGTGCGCGTCGCCGGACGGAAGCCCGTCCCAGAGTCGGTCCATCGCGCTCCGGGCCACGCGGAGCCCCTCCATGCCAGCCGGGAGGATCTCGAACAGCCTCTTGGCCTTGCCTCCGCGCACCGGCGTCGGATCCGAGAGCCGCGAGCGGACGAACCCCTTCTTCTCGAGCCGCATCAGCGTGACGTAGACCGCGCCCTGCGCCACGGATCTGCCGGTCCGGCTCTCGATCTCGTCCCTCACGGAGGCGCCGTACGCGTCACCGGTGCGGCGCCACACCGCGAGAAGAACCTGCTGCTCGAAGTCGCTCGGGATGCCTGGGGCCATGGATGATCCTCACGGGCTCGGAGTGCGCGATGGGTTTTCCCTACGATGTAATGAAAACTCGGGTTTCAGGGGTCGTTCGCGGGGTGCCGGAGCATCCAGGTAGTCTGTTCATTTTTCGTACAATAAAACTCTTGACGTCATGCGCACATTTGTTAATGTTTTTGTTGCACATCATCAATACAGCCCGCTGTGGAGGCTTTCATGTTCAAGTTCAAGTTCAAGCGCATGCGCTTCGCGATCCCGATGATCGCGGCGCTGGCCCTCGTCGCATGTGATGACGACGACGGCGACACGCCCACCAACCTGCCGTCCGGCACCATCGTCGACGTCGCGGCAGACAATCAGGACCTCACCACGCTCGTTGCCGCTCTCACCGCCGCCGATCTCGTCGGCACGCTCCAGGGAGACGGCCCCTTCACGGTCTTCGCGCCGCGTAACCAGGCGTTCCTGGATCTCGGCGCCGACGTCGTGGCCGGCCTGCTCGAGGAAGGCAACGTCGACATCCTCACCCGGATTCTCACGATCCACGTGATCGAGGGCGCCGCGGTGTTCTCCGGTGACCTGACGGACGGACAGACCGTCACGACGATCGAGGGCGAAGTCCTCACGATCGGCGTGAGCGGTGGTGCGGTGACGGTCAACGGGGCCAACGTCTCGACCGCGGACGTGGAGGCCACGAACGGCGTCATTCACATCATCGACGACGTGCTCGTGCCCGCGGAGCTGAACGTGTACGAGACGGCGCTCCTGACCCCGGGTACCACGACGCTGGCTGCAGCCATCCTGGCGGCCGGTCTCGACGACGATTTGCAGACCGCCGGACCGTTCACGGTCTTCGCTCCGGTCAACGACGGGTTCGGCGCGCTCGGCAGCTATTCGCTCGACGTGCTGCTCGATCCGGCGAACCAGGCGCTCCTCGCCGACGTGCTGACGTACCACGTCGTCGCGGACGAGCTCGCGCTCGCGGACCTCACCAACGGGCCGCTGACCACGCTCGAGGGCGGCGACATCGAGATCAACACGGCCCTCGGTACGGTCAACGGGGTCTCGATCAACACGACGGACGTCGGCGCGTCGAACGGGATCATCCACCTCATCGACGACGTGATGCTCGAGAGCCTGGACATCGTCGAGCGCGCGATCATCACCGAGGAGACGAGCACGCTCGTCTCGGCCGTCGTCGCCGGCGATCTGGTCGACGCCCTCTCGTCGCCGAACGGCCCGTACACGGTGTTCGCTCCGGTGAACGCGGCTTTCGAAGCTCTGGGCACGGATCGCCTCGACGTGATCCTCGATCCGGCCAACCAGGCGCTTCTCCAGAAGATCCTCACGTACCACGTGGTCGACGGCGCGGTGCTGGCCGGTGACCTCACCGATGGTCTCGAGGTCGCCACGCTCGAGGGCACGAACGTGACCTTCGATCTCTCGGACCCGACGATGCCGAAGGTCAACGGCGCCAACATCGTGGCGACGGACATCGTCACCGAGAACGGCGTCATCCACCTCGTCGACGCCGTGCTGACGGAGAATCTCGACATCGTCGACGTGGCCACCGTCGAAGGCTTCTCGACGCTCGTGAGCCTCGTGGAGCTCCAGGGGCTCACGGCGACGCTTCGCGGCGACAACGGCGGTGCCGGCTACACGGTGTTCGCCCCGACGAATGACGCGTTCGCGGAGCTGCCCAGCGTTCCGTCCAACCTGACGGACGTGCTCCTCTACCACGTGGTCGCCGCGACGGTCGCGTCCGGTGACCTCTCCGACGGTCAGGTCGTGAACACCGCGTACGCCGGCCACGACTTCACGATCAGCATTGTTCTCGACGCTGTCCTGATCGAGGACGAGTCGGGGAACACGGTGGCCGTTACTGTGACCGACGTTCCCGCATCCAACGGACTGATCCACGTCGTGGACGCCGTTCTCATCCCGACCCCGTAGCTTTCACAGCCAAGCCACAGATCCAGGGGTCGGCGGGCCCCCGGGGGACTCGTTCCCCCGGGGGTTCCGTTACGTGGGGCACCCGCCGGGAAACCCCCCGCCTGCTTCTCCAGTAGTAGTCGGTGGGAAGACGAGCATGACCGAACTGCACGACATCAGCGCGCGGGATCGCCGCCACCGCGAACGGCGGATTTGGCGGAGGGGCCTTCTCGTATCCGCGCTCCTCCACGCGATCGTCTTCTTCGGGTGGCAGGGAAGCGTGATTCCGAGCTCTCCGTTCGCCGCCGCGGGCCCCCGGGCCGGCGACAACCGGGCCGCGGCGGGCGGGATGCAGGCGCTCAACGTACCCACGCCGCCGTCACGCCCGATCGTGCCGCCACCGACGCCGATCGCGGTCGAGGTCGAGGTGGAGCCGGTGCAGTTCGAGCAGGAGGTGACGTTCGATCCCGCATCGGTGCTGGGGGAGGCGCCCGGACTCCTGGAGGGACCCGGGATCGCCGACGGCACCGGAGCGGGTGACGGCGGCAACGCCGAGGAGGGCTTCTACCGTCTGCAGCCGGCCACGCCGCGAGGGATGATCATCCCGCCTCAGAACGACAGGCTTCGCGGCACGGAGGTCCAGGTGTGGGTCTTCGTCGACGAGCGGGGCCGGGTCGTCGCCGACTCCACTCGGCTCGACCCGCCCACCCGGGATCGCGGCTTCAACCGACGTCTCATGCGTGAGGCCGCAGAATGGACGTTCCGTCCCGCCGTGCAGGAAGGGCGCCCGGTCGCGTCCTGGTTCCCCTACAAGATCAGTATGTAGCGTCCCGGCGAGTCCCCGTGGTGTCGATCGAGGCCACGCCGGCGGAGTCGGGCGGCAACGAGTCCGCGGACTCCGGGTCGCCCGACGCGGGGTCTGGAGCGAGGGGCGAAGCAGGCGCCGGAACGTCCGGAAGCGGGATCTCCATCTCCAGCTCGAAGTCGGGCTCGGAGATCGGCATGGGCGGGATCGGCACGCCGTCGGCGACCTCGAGGCGCTCCAGGATCATCTCCTGTCGCCAGCGCATTCGGCCCGGTCGGTGCGCCGGATTGGACGACAGCGGATGCGGGAGGGTACCGGCGAGCGCCGCCGCCTGTCGACGCGTCACGGACGAGGCCGACCGCCCGAAGTAGGCCTGCGCAGCCGCCTCGGCTCCGAAGATCCCCGGTCCCCACTCGGCGACGTTGAGGTAGAGCTCCAGGATCCGATCCTTGCCCAGGCGGCGCTCGAGGCGTCCGGCCACCGCCAGCTCGATCCCCTTCCGGAGAAAGGAGCGCTCCGTACCGAAGTAGAGGTTCTTGGCCAGCTGCTGGGTCAGCGTGCTGCGTCCCTTGACCTCGGCACGGTTCGTCCATGCGTACCGGACCGCCCGCCAGAGCGCGCGGAGGTCGGACGGGCTCGCCCAGGAGAACGTGTCGTCGCCCGTCCACTCGACTTCCTCGGCGATCGAGACCCAGTCGACCCCCGTGTGCTGGCGGAAGCGATAGTCCTCCGCGACCACGACGGCCCGCACCAGATGGGGCGAGATCTCGTCGAGCGGGACCCATTCCTGTCGGATTTCGAACGGCTCCTCTGCTGCCTCCGCCTCGCGGAGGCGCTGCTCCATGAGTGCCGTCCGATCCGGGGCGTGATCCTGGAGGCCCCACGGGAAGGGGATGACGACATACCAGATCAGGAGGAACGCGACGACGGCCGCCCCCGCCAGCGCGAGCGCCACCTTCGTCCAGCGTCGTCCGTTGGCGTCACCGCCCTCGGCGGACGCCGTGGGGCCCTGCGCCGGCGGTTCTTCCACCTCGCTGCGCACGGGCGTCCGGCCGCCGCCGTCACCTCGTCGATCGTTCATACGAGAAGATGATAGGGCGGCGGCAGCGGCCGGTTCCCTGCTCGACTACTCCGACCGGAGCGCCCGAGACGGATCCACCCCGGCAGCCCGGGCCGCCGGGATCCAGCTGGCCAGGATGGAAACGGCGATGAGGACCACGGCCACGCTCGCGTAGGTGAGGGGGTCCGTGGCCTCCACGCCGTAGAGCAGGGACGCCATGATCGAGCTCATCGCTCCGGCCGCGAGGAGGCCGAGCGCGACACCGCCTGCGGCCAGGAGCGCACCCTGCCGGACGATCATGCCCCGCACCGACGGCGCCGTCGCACCCAGCGCCATCCGCACGCCGATCTCGCGGGTGCGCTGCGAGACCACGTAGGAGATCACACCGTAGATCCCCACGAGGCCAAGGATGAGCGCCACCCCCGATGCCGCGCCGAGAAGGGCCATCGTGAACGAGGTGCGGGACATCGCCGCCCCCACGACCGACTCCATCGTGCGGGGGTTGGAGACCGGGATCCGCGGATTCAGCGCCTGGACCTCTCTCCGCAGCACGGGGATGAACGTCGAGGGGTCGGCCGTGGTCCGGATCACGACGTCCATGCTTCGGGCGGGTTGCGGATCGTCGGCCGCGCCCAGGGTCCCGGGCCAGTACACGATCTCGTCATTCTCCTCCACCAGCGACTCGAAGCGCACGTCGTCGACCACGCCCACGATCTCGAACCAGTCTCCCGGTCCGGCATTGATGCGCCGCCCGATCGGGCTCTCACCCGGCCACCAGAGGTCCGCGAACTTCTTGCCGACGACGGCGACGCGGCGACCTTCGGCTCCGTCCCCCGTCTGGAACGTCCGGCCCTCGACGACGTCGATGCCCATGGTCTCGAAGTATCCGACCTCCACCTGGCTGTGTCGGGCGAATATGGGCAGCTCGCCCTCGGCCCGCGGGTGGTCCTCCAGCTGGACGTTGTAGTACGACATGCCACCCGAGAGTGGCGCCGAGTCGGTGAAGCCCACGGCCTCCACGCCCGCCTGAGCGGCGAGGCGCTCCCGAAGCGTCCGGAAGAACCCGGCGGTCTCCTCCCATCCTGCGAGCTCTGCCGTCGGGACGGTGATCCGGGCCGTCAGCACGCGCTCGGGGTCGAATCCGGGATCGGTGGCCCGAAGGGCGACGAAGCTCCGGAACATGAGCCCGGATCCGACGAGCAGGACCAGGGCTAGTGCCAGCTGCGTGACGACGAGGCCGTTCCGGAGACGGTGTGTCGTCCGGCCTCCGGTGGCTCCGTGCGGGGTGCCGTCCCGCAGCTGGACCCCCAGGTTCTCGGCGCCGTAGCGCACCAGGGGGAAGAAGCCGAAGAAGAGTGCGCAGCCGGCGGCCATCGTGAGCGTGAAGGCGAGCACTCGGGGGTCGAGGCCGATCTCGTCGACTCTGGGCAGGTCGGCCGGAACCGACCCGATGGCGGCCTCGAGCGCGATCATCGCGATGAGAATCCCCAGGACGCTGCCGGCTGCGGCCAGTGCCACGCTCTCTCCCATGAACGACCGGAGCACCTGGGCCCGGCCCGCGCCCACGGCGACGCGGAGAGCGAGCTCCCGCTGGCGGCCCTCGGCGCGCACGAGGAGCAGGTTGGCGACGTTCGCGCAGGCGATGAGAAGGACGAACCCGACCGTGCCCAGGAGGATCCAGAGGGTCGAGCCCACGTCACCCACGACGGCTTCCTTGAGAGGTCGCACGAGGGGGCGGAGGTTGACCTCGGCCAGGAACGCGGGCGCGCCCGAGTCGGGGAAGAACTCCGCCAGACGGGCGATGAGTCCGCGCAGCTCCGAGTCGACCGTCTCGACGGACTGACCCTCGGCGAGTCGAGCGACGCCACCCATGCCGAATGCCGCGAGCGGGGCCCGCACGGGATCGATCTGCATGGGGAGCCAGAGTCGGGCTTCGCGCGTGGGATGCCCGAAGCCGGGCGGCATGACGCCCACGATTCGCCGCATCCGGCCGTTGATGTCCAGCGACTGACCGATGACCGAGGGGTCGCGGGCGAAACGGTCCTGCCAGAAGCCGTCGCTCAGAACGACCACCGACTCGCCGCCCTCCACGCCTTCGTCCTCGGTGAAGGTCCGACCCACGGCGGCCTCGGCGCCGAGCACGGTGAAGAAGCTCGGCGTCACCGCCTGGACGAAGATGCGCTCGGCCTCGCCGCCGGCGACGAGATTCACGGCCGTCCCGCTGAAGAGGGCCAGATCTTCGATCGAACGAGCCTGCTCTCGATAGAAGAGGTAAAGCCCGCTCGACATCGGGAGCTGATCGCGCCCTTCCCGTCCCTCGTGGTTGATGGCGATGAGCTCGTCCGCGTCGTCGAACGGAAGCGGGGACAGCAGCACCCCGTCGACGAGGGTGAAGACAGCCGTGTTGGCGCCGATCCCGAGTGCGAGCGTGGCTACGGCGATCGTGGTGAATGTCGGGTACCGGAGCAGGCTCCGGACGGCGTATCTCAGGTCACGGAAAAAACCCGTCATCGTCATCGTCTCCTTCTTCTCCCAGAGGGCGTCGATCAAACATGTGAGGATCCGCAGGCGCAGGCGCATCACGGCGGCAGGCGAGGGCGGCCCGTTGCGATGGAGCTGCTTCCAGGCCCAGGTGACCTCTGCCTCCCACTCGCGTCGCCACGCGTCGCGGCGAACCGGTGGCACCAGGCCGGAGGCCCACGAGATCAGGCGGCGTCCGGGGATCACGTGGCCTCCCCGCATGCCGGCGGCTGCCGGCGTTCGTCGGTCCAGTTCACGCGGTGCCCGGGGTGGTGCCGAAGAGCCGGGGAAGCGCGGGGAAGCGCGCTTCCACTTCGGCCATCGCCTCCTCTCCCACGGGAGTGAGCCGATAGTATCGCCGCTGGGGTCTCTGCTCCGAGCGGGCGGCGGCTTCCTCCTCCCAGTGCCCCGTCAGCACGCCGCGGCGCTCGAGCCGGCGAAGGATGGGGTACACGGTGCCGTCGGGCAGACCGGTCGCATCCATGATGTCGAAGCCGTATCGGTGCCCGCTGCGGATGGCGAGCAGGACCGCAGCCGTCGGGTATGTCAGGGAGAAGAGTCGTCCCACCACCGCCTCACACTAGAATCCTAGGTAGGGTGCGTCCGTACGATGCGAATCGTGACGAAACGGTTGCATCCCGGAAGACGGCTCGGGGTAGCGCTTCGGTGAGCGGGCGCCTCGAGTGGGCGCCGGGGATTCCGAAACGAGGTGCTCATGAGCGTGATTCGGAGCGTGGACGTAGCGTACGGGAGCGACACCACGCTGAAGCGCGTCGAGGCAGCGGCGGCTCGCATGGGAGCCTCGGTGCGGGCGTCGAGGTCAGGAGACGACGTGACCGCGATCGCGGGGCTGGACGTCCCCGACGACGCACCCGAGTGGTGGATCGAGGCGGCGATCCTTCGTGCGCTCGAGCCGAGTCACGTTCTCTTCCTGTGCGTGGCGAACTCGGCACGGAGCCAGCTCGCCGAAGGCCTGGCCCGCTCGTTGGCCCCGGAGGGGGTCAAGATCTCGTCGGCGGGCTCGGTTCCCACCCGGGTTCGCCCACAGGCGATCGCGGCGCTCGCCGAGATCGGGCTGGACATCTCGGGGCATCGATCGACGGGCATCGACGAGGTGGAGCGACCGGTCGACGCCGTCATCACGCTGTGTGCCGAGGAGGTGTGCCCGGTGTGGCTGGAGAAGGCGTGGCGACTGCACTGGGGGCTGCCCGATCCGGCCGGCTCGAGCGACGATCCCGACGAAGAGATGGAGGCGTTTCGCGCCGTGCGGGACGAGCTTCGACATCGCTTCGGAGTGCTGTTCGGTTAGGTTTCTCTTCATGAACGCGCCAGCGCGCGCCATGAAGCGCATCCTCTGGGTCGATGACGAGATCGACCTTCTCAAGCCGCACCTGCTCTTCCTCCAGGCGCGCGGATACCATGTGGACGCCATCTCCAACGGGGACGACGCCCTCGAGCTGATCCGTGAGGCGCCCTACGACTTGGTGTTGCTCGACGAGCAGATGCCGGGCACGACCGGTCTCGAGGTGCTTCAGATCATGCGACGGGAAGATCCGCACCAGCGGATCGTCATGGTCACGAAGTCCGAAGAGGACCGGACCATGACCGAAGCGATCGGCCGGCGGGTGGACGACTACCTCGTCAAGCCCACGAGCCCGCGTCAGGTCCTCTCCGTCGTCACGCGCATTCTCGAAGGCTCGTCGATCCGTCAGCAACGGGCAGCGCAGGACTTCGCGGCCCGCTTCGGCGTCCTCTCGCAGGATGCGCAGAGCGCTGCGAGCCCGGACGCCTTCGCAGCCGTCTACACGGAGCTGGTGGGCTGGCAGCTGCGGCTCGAGGAGGCGGGAGAGGCGGGCTTGCTGGATACGGTCCACGCGCTCCTCCTGGATCTCCGCCGTTCCTTCGGGTCCTGGGTCGTTCGCGAGTACCCGCGATGGGTCGCGGACTCCGAAGACCGCCCGCGGCTCTCGGTGGACCTGGTTCGGGAGTTCCTGGTGCCCAGGCTCGGCTCGGATCCGGTGTACTTCGTCGTCCTGGACTGTATGCGGCTCGACCAGTGGCTTGCGATCGCGCCGCTGCTCGCCGAGTTCTTCGAGGTCGAGGAGACATACCACTATTCGATCCTTCCGACGGCCACGCCGTACGCGCGCAATGCGATCTTCAGCGGGCAGTATCCGGACGAGATCGCGGCGGACCGGCCGGGGTGGTGGGATGCTTCCGACGACGAGGGGAGCCTGAACGCCTTCGAGGACGAGCTCCTGGTCGAGCAGCTGAAGCGGCTGACGGGCAGGAACGTCCCGGTGCACTACGAGAAGATCTTCTCGGACCGCCAGGGCGAGCAGGTCCGGGGACGGGTCAACTCGGCGCTCAAGACGGAGGGCACCGTCGTCGCGCTCGTCTTCAACTTCGTTGACCTGATGACGCATGGCCGGTCGGAATCGCCGATCCTCATGGAGGTCGCGCGTGACGAGGCGGCGCTCCGTGACCTCACCCGATCCTGGTTCGAGCGGTCCACGGCGTTCGGTGTCCTGCGGGAGGCGGCGCGTCGGGGCCACAAGGTGATACTGACGACCGATCACGGATCCATCCTCTGCCAGCACCCCTCCACCGTTTACGCGCGGAAGGACGCGACGAGCAACCTTCGCTACAAGTTCGGCCAGGATCTCCGGGCGGAGGACGCAAGCACCGCGTTCCTCACGCAGGACGAAAAAGACCTTCGTCTTCCCGGCGGCCGGCTCGGCATGTCCTATCTGGTGGCGCTCGAGGACTACTTCTTCGTCTACCCGACCAAGCTTCGCGAGTACCAGGCGCGGTATCGGAACTCCTTTCTGCACGGCGGCATCAGCCCCGAGGAAATGATCGTTCCGGTGGTGACCCTGACTCCACGCCCGTAGCGGCTCCCCGCTCTCTCGTGCCGTGAGCTCGTACCGACGGATCCTCGTATTTCTCCGCCCGCACGGTGTGCCGGTGCTGCTGGCGGTTCTCGCCGCGGCCGCCTACGCGGTCCTGGATGCGGCGACGTACGTGCTTCTCATCCCCTTCGTGGAAGCCCTCTTCGTGAGCGGTGGCGCGGCCGGGTCCACCAGTGCGTCGGCCATGCAGCGCCTGCTCGACGCCACCGTATACCGATGGGTCGACCTCTCGGGTGATCCCCTGGTGGCGATCGGACGGATCATCGTGCTGCTCATGGGCACGTTCGCCCTGAAGAATGCCTTCGCCTTCGTCCGCACGTATCTGCTGGCGCGTGCCGAGCAGGGGGTGAATCGCGATCTGCGCGATACCGTGTACGACCATCTGGTCGAGCTCGACCTCGGATTCTTCGGGCGCACGCGCACGGGGCAGATCGTGAGCCGGCTCACGACCGAGATCGAGCAGCTACGGATGCTCGTGACTCGGGAGATGTCCAGGCTTCTCTCCTCCGTCTTCGAGTTCATCGTCGCGCTGCTCGCGATGCTCTTGATCTCGTGGAAGCTCACGATCGCCGCGTTCGTCGTAATTCCTGCCACCATGGGGATCTGGGGTCCGCTGGTGAAGGTGCTGCGACGCAGGGACCGGCGCGTGCTCCACCTGGGGGGTGAAGTGAACGCGCACGTCTTCGAGACGCTCGCCGGCATCCGCCTCGTGAAGTCGTCCTCGGCAGAGGACCGCGAGCGGGAGCGGTTCCACCGACTCACGGGAGAGTATTTCCGGCAGTTCCTTCGCGCCGAGCTGGCCCGGGCGCTCGCGGCTCCGATGACCGAGATGCTGGCCGCGGCCGGCACGGTCGTTCTGCTCTGGTACGGTGCGCGGCTGGTGGTCGCCGGGGATATCACGGGTGCCCAGTTCGTGGGCTTCCTGGGCCTTTCCCTGAAGCTGTACGCGCCGGTCAAGGCCGTCGCGAAATTTCCCGCGACGGCGCAGCCGGGACTCGTCGCGGCCGAGCGCGTCTTCGAGTTCCTCGATGCTCCGGTCGAGATCCAGGACAAGACCGATGCGGTGCCTCTGCCCGACTTCGAGCGCGAGATCGAGTTCGACGGGGTCACATTCGCGTATCGAGACGGAGACCCCGCGCTCACGGACGTTTCGTTCCGCGTGCCGAAGGGTGCCGTGCTCGCCCTCGTCGGGCCCAGTGGGGCGGGGAAGAGCACCGTCGTCGACCTGCTGGGCCGCTTCTTCGACGTGACGAGCGGGGCGGTCCGTGTCGACGGGCATGATATCCGCGACGTGAGGGTGGCGGACCTGCGCAATCTCATGGGCGTGGTGTCGCAGGAAACGGTCCTCTTCCATGAAACGGTGCGGGCGAACATCGCCTACGGCCGGCCCGATGCGACGATGGATCAGGTCGTCACCGCCGCTCGTGCGGCGAACGCGCACGAGTTCATCGAGGAAATGCCCGACGGATACGACACCGTCGTCGGCGAGCGGGGAGTCGAGCTCTCCGGCGGGCAGCGCCAGCGGATCGCGATCGCCAGAGCCCTCCTTCGCGATCCGCCGATCCTCGTCTTCGACGACGCCACCAGCGCCCTGGACACGGAATCCGAGAGACTCATCCAGGACGCGATCGAGAGACTGATGCACGGGCGGACGGTGTTCGTCGTCGCCCACCGACTTTCGACGATCCAGCGTGCCGACCAGATCCTCGTGCTCGAGGGCGGCAGGATCATCGAGCGTGGCGCGCACGACGACCTGATGGCTTCCGACGGGCGCTACCGGAGACTCCACGACCTCCAGTTCACGCAATGAGCGAGGTCCGGATGCGAGCCCGATCCGTGCCGACGCCGGAGCCGGGACCCGTCCCGTTCCGCCATCGCGCCCAATATGCGGCCTTCCGGCTTCTTCGCGCCGTGGTGTCGCGCATTCCGACACGGGTCGCGCTCGGGGTCGGGGAAGGCCTCGGCTGGCTCGCGGGCGTGGTTCTGCGCATGCGCCGCGACGTGGTGGACGAGAACCTCGCCCGCGCCTTTCCCGAGCGGAGCTCGGGCTGGCGTCGTCGCGTTGCGGTCCAGTCGTATCGGCACCTCGGTCGTGAAGCGGTAGCGACCTTCCGGATGGTGGGCAGCTCCGCGGAAGGGGTGCGGAGCATGACCGACTGCGACGGACTCGAGGCCATCCGCGCGAGTATCGACGAGGGCCGAGGGGTCGTCGTGGCGAGCGCTCACCTGGGCAACTGGGAGATGGGTAGCGTGGCGGTGGCGACCCGGGGGATTCCGATCGACGTCGTGGTGCACCGTCAGCGCAATCGTCGATTCGACGACGACCTGCGGGAGACGCGCGGGCGGCTGGGCGTGGGGATCATCTCGCGCGACGTCGCTCCGAGGCGCGTGCTGGAGTCCCTGCGGCGCGGGCGGCTGGTGGCGCTGGTTGCGGACCAGAACGTGGCGGGCTCCGGGATCTTCGTGGATTTCTTCGGTGTTCCCGCCTCGACGGCCCGTGGCCCGGCGGTGTTCGCTCTTCGGACCGGCGCGCCGCTCTACGTCGGAGTCGTCATGCGATCTCGGAAGAACCCGCCTCGCTACAGGGTGGTGTTTCGACCGATCGACGTCGCACGCAGCGGCGAGCTCGAGGAGGACGTCCGACGGCTCACCGAGGCGGTGACGGAGGCGGTCGAAGGCTTCGTCCGGGAGGCGCCCGAGCAGTACTTCTGGGTGCACAGGCGCTGGAAGACTCGCCCCCGGGCGGAGTCGTGAGATCCACGCCGTGAGCCGGCCCGGTCCGCTTCCGAACGCGCTTGATGCGCTCTATGCGGCGGCCCTCCTGGCGGGATCGCCGGTGCTCGGCTACCGCCTTGCACGGACGGGCAAGTGGCGCTCGGACTGGCGGGGCCGGCTGGGGCACGTGCCCGCGCCCGCCCCGGATCCCCGTCCGACCGTGCTGCTGCACGGGGTGAGCGTCGGCGAGGTCGCGGCCGCGGCTCCACTCGTGGAGCGGCTGGAGCGCCCCGACGAAGGCGAGGGCTTCAGGGTCGTGGTCAGCGTGACGACCGATACCGGGATCCAGCGTGCTCGGGCTCTCTACGCGCCGCACCGCCCGGTGGTGCGACATCCGCTGGACTTCTCGCGGTGCGTGCATCGGTTTCTCGATGCGGTACGGCCGGACGTGGTGGCTCTGATGGAGCTCGAGGTCTGGCCGAACTTCACGCGGGCGTGTCAGGCCCGTGGGATCCCCGTGGTCGTCGTCAACGGCCGGCTCAGCGCCGGGAGCTTCCGTGGGTACCGCCGCGCGCGGGCACTCGTCGCTCCCTCCTTTCGCCGACTCTCGGGGGTGGCGGCCCAGACCGAAGAATACGCGGCCCGATTTCGGTTCCTCGGCGTGCCCGAGGAGCGGGTGACCGTCTCCGATTCGTTGAAGTGGGATGCCCCTCTGCCGCCCGGCGTCCGAGACGCCGCGAGGCACCTCGCGGAAGAGATGGGCGTCGATCGGAGCCGTCCCCTGGTGGTGGCGGTCTCCACGGGGCCCGGCGAAGAGGAGATGCTGCTGCGCGCGCGCCCGGATGGCGTGCAGCTCATGGTCGTCCCCCGCAAGCCGGAACGCTTCGAGTCGGTCGCCGCGCTCGGCCCGTGGGTTCGGCGGTCGACGGGTCGGCCCGGTACTGCCGGATCGGACCTCTTCCTGGTGGATACCATGGGGGAAGCCGAGGCGGCCACGGCCCTGGGGGACGTGGTGGCGCTGGGTCGCTCGTGGAACGGGCTCGGAGCCTCCAACCCCGTTCCGGCCGCGATGCTGGGCAAGCCGACGGTCGTGGGCCCGGACCACGCGAACTTCGAAGAAATGATCTCGGCCCTGGTCGCGCACGGGGCGGTGCGGGTGTCGGGGGAGCCCTGGGAGGGCATCCGGGCGATCCTCGACGATCCGGACGTCGAGCGCAGGATGTCCGAGGAAGGACCGCGGGCCGTCGAGGCGCACCGGGGTGCGACGACACGGAACGTCGACGTGATCGTGCGCGCCCTGCGGGCTTCGGAGGAACAGCCTTTCCGCCGCTAGGTTACTACCGGCGTAAGCACGACACTCACCGAGACGGCTCCACGGCCGTCGCCAGCCGGGGGCTCGCGTCCCGTGATCTTCGTCTGCATCCCGACCCACAACGAGGCCGCCACCATCGGCGTTCTTCTCTGGAAGACGCGAAACGTGATGGGCGAGTTCGGGCGAGACTATCGGATCGTCGTCCACGACGACGCTTCGGACGACGAGACGTCGGAGGTGCTGCAGCGGTACAGGCGCGCCCTCCCACTGACCATTCTCCGGTCCGACGAGCGGATCGGGTACGGACGCTCCGTGGAGAAGCTGTTGCGGCACGTGGTCGAGGAGGCGCCGTATCCGAAGCGTGACTGCGCGGTGGTGCTCCAGGGGGACTTCACGGAATCGCCGACCCATGTCGTGCCGCTCGTGAAGATCCTGGAGGGTGGTGCCGATATCGTGGCCGGCAGCACGGCGCACGATGCAGATGAGACGCCGCGGGCGAAGCGCGTCGTCCGGTGGGCCGCCGGTACGTTTCGACGTGGGCTCATGCAGGGCGCACCCGTGTCCGACCCCCTCGCCGGCCTGCGCGTGTACCGGGTGATCGTCCTCAAGAAGGCGCTGCGTGACCGGCCGGAGAGCGACCCTCTGATCCTCTCGGACGGCTGGGCCGCGAACGTCGAGCTTCTCGGACGGCTCGCTCCGCATGCTCGGAGGATCTCCGAGGCACCCTACGACTTCCGCTACGACCTCCAGGCACGCCCATCACGGTTCCGGCCGTGGCAGACCGTGCTGGGTCTGGCAAGACTCCCTGGCTCTCTCTGGGCTCCCCCAGGACCGGAGGCCGTATGAACACCAAGCCGAACACCACGCTGCTCCCGCTCGCAGTCCTCGTGGCGCTGTCGGGCTTCGGGCCGACCGCAGTCGCCGCTCAGGACGACCCGGTTCGGGACATGAAGATCGACTCACTCAAGAAGGTCTATCCCCCGGTGCTGGAGTCGGTGGCCTTCAGCGAGGACGAGGTTCCGACCGACCCGTTCGCCGCGCGAGCGCCGTTCGGTCCCGGCGAGCGACTCGTGTACAAGGTCAAGGTCGGCGTCTTCGGCGTCGGCGAAGGGTACATGTCCGTCGTCGGACTGGACGAGTACGACGAGAACCCGGTCTACAAGATCCAGATGGCGGTCCAGGGCGGGCTGGGTCCCGCCAAGGTCAACGACATGTACCAGTCCTGGTTCGACGTCTCGACGCTCCAGACGTGGCGCTACGTCCGGGACATCGACGAGGTCGGATACCAGAGCTATCGCCACTGGGAGTTCTTCCCGGAGCGCATGCGTTGGGAACGGCAGGACATCGACGAGGCCGGCGATCTCGGCTCGGCTCTCCCCATCGACGAGATCGCCTTCGTGTACTTCGTGCGGACGCTCCCGCTCGAGGTGGGGAAGACGTACACGTTCAACCGCTACTTCAAGGAAGACGGAAATCCCGTGACCGTGCGGGTCGTGCGAAAGGACCGCCGAGAGACCGAGGGCGTCTGGTACAACACCATCGTCGTCGAGCCCGAGATCAAGACCGACGGGCTCTTCGGTGAAGGAGGCGAGGCCGAGATCCACCTCACCGACGACGAGCGTCGCATTCCCGTGTACGTGAAATCCGACATCCCGAAGTTCCCGGGTTCACTCACGCTCCATCTGAGGTCGATCCAGGAAGGGCTCCCGCTACACCCGGAGTCCCGCGCGAAGGCGCTGGAGGGCAGAGCCAAGCGGACGGCAACCGCCGAGGCGGAGAAAGGCGACGGCCGGTAATCCGTGGCCTTCTCGTGGAGCAAGTTTCGGGTCCGGTCCGCGTGGCTGTTCGCGGTCCCGTTCTTCTGGTTCGCCCGCCCGTACCCACTGGTACTGGCTGTGGGAGGGGTGTTGGCGCTGGTCGGCCTGGCGATCCGCGGCTGGGCCGCCGGGACGATTCACAAGAACCAGGAGCTCACGACCACCGGGCCCTACGCCTTCACACGAAACCCGCTTTACGTGGGAAGCTCCCTCATCGGATGTGGCGTGGCGATCGCCGGGGGTCAGTGGGTGTGGGTGGCGGTCTTCGTGGTCCTGTTCGGCGCCGTCTACCGGCGCACGATCCAACGTGAGACCAGCAACCTGACGAAGCTCTTCCCCGAACAGTACGCCCGGTATGCGGCAGCCGTCCCCGTCTTTCTGCCGCGACTCCGACCGTATCGGGATGCTGGCCAGGGCGCGCCTGCGTCGGGGGGCTTCGGTTGGCCACAGTACTTCCACAACCGGGAGTGGGAGGCGGCCTTCGGCGTGTCGGCGGCGTTCGCCCTCCTGATCGCGAAGGCCACGCTCCTCTAGCGGAGCGCGTCGAGCGCTGCCTCGACCGCGTCCTCGAGGAAGTCTCGGACGGCCCCGAGCCGTGCATCGGTCGGCATCGCCACCACCTCATCGCCGGCCAGGACGGCGCCCGTCCACCCTTCCGTGTGCCAGTGCCCTCGCCGCAGCGCGCGCAGGCGCGCGGGCGCCGGGTAGGGCCACGGGCTGACGTACCAGTACCAGGTGTCGTATCCGCCTCCCCGAGGCGCCATTCCGATGCCCAGCGTTCGGGAGGCGGCTCCTTCCGAGTCGCGTTCCAGGGTGATGAGCGAAGCGATGTCGAGGTGGTGCGGCCAACAGCGCACCGGCGAAGCGTGCTCCAGCTTCTCCGCGACCTCCGCGATGAGCCGATCGGCCGTGGCGTAGAGCTCCGAGAGCGCCTCGAGCTCCGCCCCGACGGGGCTGGAAAACCGGGCGCCCTGCTCGAGCGGGTGAGCCGGCAGCTCCCAGTCCGGGCGTTCGAAGACGGGGGGCGGGCCACCGAAGTAGGTCGCCATCGCCGCGCTCAGCCAGGCGTATCCATCCTCGATGCCGACCCCTGCCAGAGGAAGCGTGGCGACCGCCTCCCCGGTTCGGTCCAGGATCAGGAGGGCGAGATCCGCCGGGCGCAGCGCAACGCGGAACGGATAGGCACCCGCGAAGGGAGCACCCACGAACGCGGACTGTGCGGCCTCCCAGTGCATGGCCCGGTGGCTGTCGTCCTCGGCGGGCTCGACGAAGGTCTGCCCTGCCGAAGCGACGAGCTGGGCTGCCCAGTGCAGCTCCGCCGTTGCGGAGACGAGGTCCCCCGGGGCCATGCGTCCCATCGCGCCACCCGCGTTCCGATCTCCGGGGCCGTCGGAGCCCACCCCGGCTCGGTCGCCCGTCGTCATGGCCTGGCCGGAGTCACGACGGGGATTCTTCGTCGGGAGCTTCCATCAGGTACAGGCCGGGACCCGTCAGCGTGGTCCCCTTCACCTTGACGCGGAACGTGTACTGGCCCGGATGGGGGAAGACCACGCCCTCCATCGGCATGATCAGCTGGCTGCGTGCGGGAGGCTGGCCGGGGGCGGGGCGGTGGACCTCCGTCTCTCCCTCCACCGTGAGGGAGATTTCTCCGTCCTCGTCTTCGAGATCGGCCTTGAAGAGGTACCGCCCGTGGTCCTCACGGCCCCACTCGATGACGAGCACCAGGACCAGGTGGTCCTGCCGTGCCGGGAAGCCGGGCGCTGACAGGTCGTGGAAGACGCCGTGAACGTCGATCCGGCCATCCGGCGTGGAGCGCGCGTCCGCGCAGACCGCCGAGAAGCGAAGGTGCATGGTGCGATATCCGAGAGTGAGAGAAGGCAGGCCGTCGAGCGCGGCTCAGGAGCCTGGTGGGCCCCAGCCGCCCCCGCCCGGGGACCGGATGCTGATCACGTCGCCGGCTTCGGCGAAGAACGTGGTCTTCCCATCGAGACGGGTCTCGGTGCCATCCCGGATGAGCACGTTCTCTCCGCAGGCGCCGGGGGCGCCGCCGCGCGCACCGGAGGGGGCGATCGTTCGCCGCTCGCAGAGCAGGGCCACTCGAGCGGGTCCGAGCACCTGGAGGTCGCGGCGCAGGCCGTCACCTCCCCGATGAGCCCCGGCACCCCCCGTGCCACGACGGATTCCGTATGCGGTGATGCGGAAGGGGTAGGCGTGCTCGAGAGCCTCGATGGGCGTGTTGAGCGAGTTGGACATGTGCACGTGAACGCCGCTGAGGCCGTCTCCGTCGGGTCCCGCTCCCATGCCACCCCCCACGGTCTCGTAGTAGGCGAACGGCTCGCCCGTCCGGGGATCGACTCCGCCGACGGTCGTGTTGTTCATCGTCCCCTGGGAGAGGGCCGGCATGAGATGGGGGAGCGCTTCTCCGAAGGCCCGCATAAGGACGTCCGTGATGCGCTGGCTGGTCTCGACGTTCCCCGCCGCGACCGACGCCGGCGGGCCGGAGTTGACCAGGCTGCGCTCGGGAAGGTCGAGGCGCACGGCCGACATGGAGCCTCCCCCGGCCGGAAGCGGTTCGCCCAGGAGGGCTTCGACGACACAGCGCACGACGTAGCGGGTCGCGGACGCGGTGATGGCAGCGACGGCGTTCACGCCTCCCGCGACCTGTGGCGAAGTCCCCGTGAAGTCGATCGTGAGGTCGGAGCCCTCGAGGACGAGCGTCGCACGGATCGGAACCGGCCCCGACCCGAACCCGTCGTCTTCGAGGAAATCCTCGGCGACGTACGTGCCGTCCGGAATGCGGTCCAGACCGGCCTCCACGAGTCGGTCGGCGTACTCGATCAGCGCGTCCATGGCCTGGAGGGTCGCCGTCGTGCCTCGCCTGGTCGCGATCTCGCGAAGGCGGGTCGCGCCGGTGTGGAGCGCGGCGAGCTGTGCGTCGAGATCCCCCGCGCGCTCGACCGGCGTCCGGACGTTCGCCAGGAGCGTCCTCCAGAGGTCGTCATTGCGCCGCCCTTCCAGCCAGAGCCGCACCGGGGGGATCCGGACGCCCTCCTCGAAGATCTCGCGCGCGAGGGGCATGGAGCCCGGCGTCGAGCCCCCGACGTCGCTGTGATGGGCCCGCGAGGCGACGTGACCGAGGAGCGTACCGTCGTCCGCGAAGACCGCCGAGATGAGGGTGATGTCGGGGAGATGGGTGCCCCCCCGGAAGGGGTCGTTGAGACAGACCACGTCGCCGGGTCGAAGATCGCCCAGCTCGGAAAGGGCGGCCTCGACGCTCATGGGCATCGCGCCCAGATGGACGGGCATGTGGTCGCCCAGCGAGACCGCCTCTCCGCCGGGGTTGAAGAGGGCACAGGAGTAGTCCCGCCGCTCCTTGATGTTCGGCGAGAAGGACGCCCGCTTCAGGGCGGCCCCCATCTCTTCGGCGAGCGCGGTGAAGAGATGTCGAAAGACCTCGAGCTCGACCGCGTCTGGCGCGCCGCTATCTGGCACGGATGCTCCGGTTTGTCTGGACTGGATTCACGGTTACGTTATACGGCTGAAGGATAAGTTCACGAAACGGCGCGCTGAAGGTGCGACCGCATCGACACCCCAAGGGAGGGCGGAATTGTCCCACGAGAAGCTTCTGGACCGGGCGCGTGACGAGCTGTTCAGCCACGTTCACCGCTGCGGCGTTCTCCAGGCGGCTGAGGAAGACCAGCGGCACTGGATGGACGAAACAATCGACTACATCGGGGAGCGCTATCCCGACCTGACGGACGCCGATCTGCAGAGCCTGCACGCCATCGGCATCCGCTTCTGCAAGCCGGCCATCGCGCACGGTGCCGGGAATACGGCGAAGACGATGGAGGACGCGCCCGTCGGCTGACGGAGCTGTTCGGGCGAGACACGGAGGCGGGGTGCCACGCACCCCGGCCTCCGTTTCTTTTGTCGCGTCGGCTACATAGTTGACGGGTCCGCCGATTTCGGTATACTTCCGCCCACTTTTTGTCTGGCGCTCCGGAGCGAGGCGCAGTCACGGCAGGTGCCGGACGCGTGTCCGGGGGGAACAGGGGGCAGGGCCTTGGGCGAAGTGCTGCAGCTGGGCAACGAGAAACAGCTTCTGAAGCAGTACTACGCGGGTCAGCAGATTCCGTCTCCGAACGGCGGCTTCCTCATGCTGCTCGGTGTCCGCAGGGCGGAGGACGGATCCGCGACCGCGATCTTCGAGTGCAGTGTCTCGTCGCTCCGCTACGACGTGAAGATTCCCAAGGCGACCCGGGCCGAGCGGAAGTCGGTGAAGGACGACGTCGACGCAGGTCTCGATCCGAACTGCCCGAGGCACGGGTCCGGACATCGGCTCGTCCGAGCCGGTCGCGACCTGATCTGCCCGTCCTGCGGCGTCGCCTACGGCAAGGTATGACGGGGGCCTTCGCAACAGGGTGGTTCGCGCTGAAAGGCCGCATTAGCTTGTGACGCGTCAGCGCTTCCCCGGCCGGAGCCGTCGCTGCGAGCTCCCGGGGATTCCTCGACTCCCGTAGAGATTCCGAGTATGCCCGAAGGGTTCCTCAGCTCCGAGGAATACGACGAGCAGGCGCACAAGCTCTACAACGACGGCGACTATGACGGGGCTCTCGAGATGCTCAAGGAGGGCCTCTCTCTGTACCCCAACGCCGTCGAGCTCTGCGTCGGGCTGGGGTACGCCCGGCTCGCACGCGAGGAGTACGCATGGGCCCGTCGCGCGTTCGAGCGCGCCGTGGTGCTCGACCCGGGGCACGAGGACGCGCTCGTCGGGATGGGCGAGACCCTTCTCCGCTTCGGTGAGCGCGAAGAGGCCCTGCGTCTCTTCCATACCGTGGCCTCGATGGGGTTCGACGACGACGTCGAGCTCATGCTGACCATCGGACGCGCCCTCTACCGTGCGGCCATGTACGCCGAGTGCCGGGAGGTCTTCGCGCGGGCGGCCGCAGGCAGGCCCGACAGCGCCGAGGCCGCGGCGTCGCTCGGCTATGCGCTGCATCGGCTCGGAGACGACATCGGTGCCGGTCGTCAGATTCGCAGGTCATTGCGTCTGGATCCCGACCTTCACGAGGCGAGGGTCTACCTGGGACACCTCCTGTACGACCGGGGAGACTGGGAGGGAGCCCTTCGGGAGCTGGAGCGCGTTCCTCCGCAGGAACACTGGGATCCGCTCGCGGTCTGGCGCCTCATGGAGCTGAAGCGGACCCTGTGGCACCTGGAGTCGGGTGACGCGCGTCTCGCTCCGTGGGAAGCGCGCCTTCAGCAGCTCGAGGAGTTCCACGACCCCATCGATCGACTCCTGGCCGAAGTCGAGGCGAGCATGGGCGGGGAGAGTGGCATCGAGTATTTCGACCCGAGTCAGCTCGAGCTGTTCGAGGCCGACGGCGAGCCCGGTGACCTTCGGGTCGTCCGCCTCTCCGACGGCCACCTGCTGCGGGGGGACTGGCCGGAGATCGTCCGCCAGATGAGGGATCACGCCGGCTTCTCCCACGAGACGCTGCAGCAGTACATGCGCCGGGTGGCCGAGCGCTGGCACGAGTCGAGGGGGGTGGAGATCCCGTTCGGCGATCCGGAGTCGTTCCTTCGGGCCGCGGTCGACGCCGGTCTCATACGACTCGAAGTCGAAGACTAGGAAGGGGCCGATGTCCGACGACGTCCTCGAGCGCTTCCATCGGGCGCTCATCGAAGAGATCCAGACCCGCCGTCCCGAATACCTGACCTCGCCCTTCACGGTGGCCGAGATCTACCAGAACCTGGTCCCGTACCGAACCCATCGGGACCGGATCGGGATCGAAATGAACGGGGACTACGAGGACGCCCTGATCCGACTGCTCGCGGGGGAAGGAGGATACCTCATCCTCGACTCGGAGCCCGCCTTGCGCGCGATCCGGTCGGAGCTGGAGACTTCGAATCCCAATACGGCGATTTACCGCGAATACGCCGCGGTCGACGTGCGCCTCAATCAGGCGTATCTCGACCTTTCGGTTGCGGCGCTCGATGAGCTGCCGGATCTGGTTCACGAGCTCGAAGCCGAGGATCCGGTCGCCATGACCGCGCTCGCCCCGTCGGAGCGGAACGCGGATCTCGGGATCAGCCCCTCGGGCATGGACCTCTTCTCGGACGACGCGGAGCGTCCGCACCCATCGCCGCCTTCGGCGGCCCTCTCGGAGGAGAACATGGAGTACGAGCCCTTCGGTGGCGAAGGCACATCGGATGCCTCCCGTCCGCCTCTGTCGCCTGAGATCGTCGACCAGTCCGGAGCCGGGGACAAGCCGCCTGCCGCCGGGAGCTGCGCGTGGTGCCAGGAGCCTCTGCCGCAGCGCGACGTCGTGAACTACTGTCCGTTCTGCGGCATGGATCAGAGCCTGGTTCCGTGTGCGCAGTGTGGCGCCGAGCTCGAAGCCGGGTGGCGCTTCTGCGTCTCGTGCGGCACCGAAGCCAGGAGCTGAGGGAGACCCGCGCACCGCGGCCCCGTCTTCTCGCGGGGGCGCTTCTGTGCATCGTCACACAACTGGGCTGCGAACCGCCGGATCCGGAGCTGGTGCCCGACGAGGTGCTGCAGTCGGAGCTCGGTCTCGAGCCCGGCGATCGCGTGCACACCGTCGAGATCCGAACCGGGACGTCGGAGGAGGCCGCTCCCGACTCCATCGAGGTGAGGGTCGGCGATCTGGTCCAGTTCGTGTCCACCGACTGGATGGTGCACGAGGTACGATTCGATACGGCTTCGCTGGGTTCGGAGGCGTTGGCGTTCCTCGAACGCACGAGGCAGGCCGCGTCTCCCCCGCTCCTGGAGCGTGACGCGCGCTTCGTGCTCACCTTCGAAGATGCTCCCCCGGGACGCTATCCGTACGGTCTGCAGGGGAATCGGGAGCCCGGGCGAGGCGTCATCGTCGTGACGGTGGATCGGCGCCGCTGAGCGCTGGCGCACTTCACCCCCACTCGGTACTCTGGCGTCGCTTCCAGCGACCCCTCCGACCCTTCGAGTCCGCCTATGCCCCGTATCGCGCTCATCCCGGGAGACGGCATCGGCGTGGAGGTCGTCCGGGAAGCGCGCCGTGTGCTGGAATCCGTGTCCGACCAAGAGGATATCGCACTCGATCTGACCGAGTGGGATCTGGGTGCCGAGCGCTTCCTGCGCGAGGGCGTGACCATCACGGACGAGGAATTTCGGGCGCTGGACGAGGAGCACGACGCCGTCCTGCTCGGGGCGCTCGGAGATCCCCGGGTGCCGAGCAACGAGCACGCGAAGGACATTCTGCTCGGCATGCGGTTCCGGCTGGACCTGTACGTGAACTTCCGGCCTTGCGTCCTGCTCTCGCCCGACTGGTCGCCTCTGCGGGACGCGCCCGAGATCCGGCTCGAGATCTTCCGCGAGAACACGGAGGGGGAATACACCGGCGTCGGCGGGACCTTCAAGACCGGGACCCCCGACGAGATCGCCCTCGAGGAGAACATCGCGACACGCAAGGGAGTCGAGCGAATCATCCGCGCGGCGTTCGAGTTCGCGAAGCGCCGGGAGCGTGCTCGCGTGACGCTCGTCGACAAGTCCAACGCGATGCGCCACGTGGGCGGCCTCTGGCGTCGCGTGTATGCGGAGGTTGGTGCCGCCTACCCCGAGATCGACCAGGACGCCATGTACGTGGACGCGATGGCCATGGATCTGGTGCGTCGCCCGGACCGCTATCAGGTGATCGTGGCGCCCAACCTCTTCGGGGACATCGTGAGTGACCTCGCTGCAGAGATCACGGGGGGGCTCGGGCTCGCGCCCTCGGCGAACGTCCACCCGGGTCGGAACGGGTTGTTCGAGCCGGTTCACGGCTCGGCGCCGGACATTGCCGGCAAGGGGATCGCGAACCCCCTGGGAGCGATCCGATCCGCCGGCCTCATGCTCGATCACCTCGGCTTCGCGGAGGCGGCGGAGCGGGTCGAGAAGGCCGCGATCGCATCGATCGCTCGAGGGGCGACCACTCCGGATCTCGGCGGGAGCCTCTCCACGGAGGAAGTGGGAAGCTGGATCGTGGAGTATCTGGGCGCGAAGCCGTGACGGGGCCCGGACGGCCCGGAATGCTGCCCACGAGCGCCGAGGATACGGTCGCGCTGATCGAGGAGGCGCGTCGACAGTCCGCCGAGGTCGGCCAGTTGCTGGGCAGCCTTTCCGAGGGTGCGGCGCGTTGGCGGCCGGACGAGACGCGCTGGTCGGTCACGGGCCACGTGGCTCATCTCAGCGTCCTCAATGCGGCCTATCTCGAGGCCATCTCCGAGGCGATCGGCCGGGCGGCCATGGACGGCCCGCGAGGCGAAGGCCCGTATCGACACCCTCGCATTGCCGCGTGGTTCGTGCGATCGATGGAACCGCCTCCGCGACGACGGATCCGCACCTTCCGCTCGATGATCCCCGATCCCGGGGTGAGCCCGTCCCGGGCGTCGCACGACTTCGATGGGCTCCAGACCCGAATGATCGACCTCCTGGAACGGGCTCGGGGCCTGGACCTGGGCCGTGTGCGCTTCGGGTCGCCGTTCGCCTCGCTGCTTCGTCTCTCGCTCGGTGCGGGCTTCGCACTGCTGCTCGCACACAATCGACGCCACATCTGGCTTGCTCGGGAGGTCATGGCGCTGCCCGGCTTCCCCGGTCCGGGTGGCATGTCCGAGGGCGGGCAGGGGGAGGGCGCGGAGGGGGGCTGAGCCTTCGGATCCGGATGAACCGGGCCGACCCGGTGGGGTAGGCGAACGCCTTGGACACATCGACACTTCACACGGGAACACGCTTCATGGCCACGCAGGGACATCCTCGCGACGTCGTCGTCCTCTCCGGCAAGCGAACCGGCTTCGGGACCTTCGGGGGCACGCTCAAGGATTTCACGGCGACCGAACTCGGGGTCTTCAGCTCGAAGGCCGCGATCGAGGCGGCCGGCCTGACGCCGGAGCAGATCGACCACACGTTCTTCGGCAATGCGCTGCAGACGTCGTCGGACTCCATCTATCTCGCCCGGCACGTCGCTCTGCGCAGCGGTGTCCCTCAGGAGCGTCCCGCGCTCACCGTCAACCGACTCTGCGGCTCGGGATTCGAGGCGATCGTGCAGGGCGCCAAGGAGATCCTCCTCGGAGAAGCCGACGTGTGCCTCACCGGAGGAACGGAGTCCATGAGCCAGGCGCCGCACGTCGTGCGGGGGGCCCGCTGGGGGCGGAATCTCCGCCTCGGGCCGGCCGGCGGTCAGTTCGAGGATCTGCTCTGGGAGTCGCTGCTGGACACCAACTGCGACCTCACCATGGCGCAGACCGCGGAGGAGCTCGCCGACCGATACGGCGTCACGCGCGAAGAGGCCGACGAGGTCGCCGTCAACTCCCAGCAGCGGGCCAAGGCCGCCTGGGATGCCGGCTACTTCGACGCCGAGATCGCGGAGGTCGTCGTGAAGTCGCGGAAGGGAGAAACGACCTTCGCGACCGACGAGCACATGCGTCCCGAGACCACCATGGAGGCACTCGGATCGCTGCGCCCCTATTTCCGCAAGGACGGCCTGGTGACGGCGGGTAACGCGAGCGGCATCGGGGATGGTGCCGCCAGTGCCGTCGTGGCGAGCGCGGAATGGGCGGAGGCGAACGGAGTCCAGCCGCTCGCACGTATCGTCTCGTGGGGTTTCGTCGGGGTCGAGCCTCAGGTCATGGGAATCGGCCCGGCGCCGGCCGCTCGCCTCGCGCTCGAGCGAGCCGGGCTGACAATCGACGACATGGATCTGGTGGAGGTCAACG
>Ga0111156_1011_pt1 | contig 23430 bp, 19 predicted proteins | sample DeeMarSeWOR28_12_FD_80250 | JGI IMG/M metagenome (GOLD analysis project Ga0111156, IMG submission 80250) | Gemmatimonas sp. SG8_23
CGACGCGCGCTGCCGGGCGAGACGGATTCGCCGATCGCGCGCACACCACGCCTCGACCCGGGCCGTGGTGTCGTCGGTCGAGCCGTCGTCGACCACGACCACCTCGAAATCCTCGAACGACTGGGAGACGAGGGAGGCCAGCGCCTCGTCCACGTGCGCGGCACCATCGCGCACGGGAAGCAGCACGCTCACGGTCGGCGAAGTCATGCCTCCCCGCCGGACCGCCTTCCGGGCCCATCAGGCATGCGAGACGGCGGCGGCTTCCCGGATCGCCTCGGCCAGGTATCGGCCCGTCGCGCTCTCGGGAATGCTGGCGATCGTCTCGGGGCGTCCCATGCCCACGACCTCGCCTCCCCGGGCGCCGGCGCCGGGACCAAGGTCGATGACCCAGTCCGCGACGCGGATCACGTCGAGATTGTGCTCGATGACGAGCACGGTGTTGCCCGCGTCCACGAGACGTCCGAGCACTTCGACGAGCTTGCGCACGTCCTCGCCCGCCAGCCCGGTCGTGGGCTCGTCGAGGATGTAGAGCTTGCGCCCCTTCTTTCCCGAGACGCGCGCGAGCTCGCGTGCGATCTTGAGCCGCTGCGACTCGCCGCCCGACAGCGTGGTCGCCGGCTGGCCGAGCCGCAGATAGCCGAGGCCCACCTGCTGCAGCTGCCAAAGGGTCTTTCCGAGTCGGCGCTCCCGGATGAAGAAGCGGATGGCCTCGTCCACGGTCAGATCGAGGACCTCGGCGATCGTCCTGCCCCGAACCTTCACGTCGAGCACGTCGCGCTTGTAGCGCTTGCCCCCGCAGCTGTCACAAGGCACGAAGACGTCCGCCATGAACACCATCTCGACCTCGATCGCACCGGCTCCCTTGCACTCGTCGCACCGTCCCCCCTCGACGTTGAATGAGAAGTGGCCCGGCCCGTATCCCCGCTCGTGGGAGAGCGGCGCTGCCGCGAACAGCTTGCGAACGTGGTCCCACGCCTTGATGTACGTGACCGGATTCGATCTCGGCGTGCGACCGATCGGAGACTGATCGACGAGGACCACCTCGTCGAGGTGCGTCATCCCTTCCAGAGCGTCGTACTCTCCCACGACCTCGCCGAGATGCTCCTTCGCACTCGTGTCTCCCGATCCGAGCGTCCGCTCCGCCGCCCGGTAGAGAACGTCGTGCACGAGCGTCGACTTTCCCGACCCGGACACGCCCGTGACGACGGTCGTCGCCCCGAGCGGGACCTCGATGTCGACGCCGTTCAGGTTGTGCAGGCGGGCGCCCCGCAGCCCGAGGCTCGGTCCGTCGAGCGGCCGCGGGCGGCTCGGGGCGGAAATGGGGGATCGCCCGGAGAGGTACCGGCCCGTCACGGTGTCGACCTCGGCGAGGGAATCGGGGCGACCCTCGAACACCACTTCCCCGCCGTGCTCCCCCGACGCGGGGCCGAGCTCCACGACGTGATCCGCGCACCGGATCGCCTGGGTGTCGTGCTCGACGACCACGACGGTGTTCCCCGCCGTGCGGAGCCTCTGCAGGAGTTCCAGGAGGGCCCCGGTATCACGAGGGTGCAGCCCCACGGTCGGCTCGTCGAGCACGTACAGCGTGTCCACGAGCGCCGACCCCAGCGAGTTGGCCAGGTTGATCCTCTGAGCCTCTCCTCCGGACAGCGTTCGCATCTGTCGGCTCAGGGAGAGGTAGCCCAGGCCCACGTCCACGAGGAAGCCCACCCGCGCGCGCAGCTCGCGCAGGATCGTCTCCGCGATCTGCGACTCCATGGCGCTGAGCTCCAGATCGTCGAGCCAGGGCCGCAGCGCTTCCAGCGGCAGCTCGGCAACGTCGGCGATCGAGCGTCCGCCGACCCGGACGAACAGGGCCTCGGGGCGGATGCGCGCGCCCCCACAGGCACGGCACGTCTTCGGGCTCTGGTACTGGCGCAGGAAGACCCGGATGTACTGCTTGTACCGCTTCTTCTCCTTGGAGACGAGGAACGGGATCACACCTCGGAACCCCTTCGTCCCGTACATGACGGCGTCGCGGAACTCCTCCGGCAGCTTCGACCAGGCGACCCGGGTCGAAACGCCCCGATCCTTCGCGAACTCGGCGAGCTTCTTCCGTTCCCGCTTGTAGCGGGGCTTCGACCACGGATCCACGGCGCCGTCCGCGAGCGTGCGATCCTCGTTGGGAACGACCAGCTCGGGGTCGTAGTCGAGCGTGGCCCCGAACCCGGTACAGAGGGGGCAGGTGCCGTACGGGTTGTTGAAGGAGAAGAGCTGGGGCGTCGGATCCAGGAAGCCGACGTCCGGGTGATCGGGACAACGGAAGTGCTCCGTGAACAACAGCCGCTTCGGACCGTCCTCGAGCGGGTCGGCGATCACGACGACGGCCTCACCGTCCCCTTCCACGAAGCACGTCCCCAGTGAATCCGCCAGTCGCTCACGCTCGTTCGCATCCACCTTGAGCCGGTCGACGACCACCAGCAGCTCGTCCGACGCGGTCACGTCGTGGCCCATACCGGCCACCGTCTCGGCCTCGGGGCCCGAGAGGTCGAACAGCCTCCCGTCGACGAGGAGTCGGACGAAGCCGAGTGCCCGCAGGTTGGAGACCACGAGCTCGTGTGTGATCTCCTCGCTTCGCGGCAGCGGAAACGCCACCTGGATTCGTGCACCCGCGGGGAGGTCGAGGATCCGGTCCACCGCCGAGCTCACCGTGTCGGGCTGCACGTGACGGCCACACTCCGGGCAGTGGGTCCGCCCCACGCGCGACCAGAGCAGCCGCATGTAGTCGTACACCTCCGTCGCGGTGCCTACCGTGGAGCGACTCGACTTCGTGGGGTTCTTCTGCTCGATCGCCACGGCCGGAGAGATGCCTTCCACGGAGTCGACGTCCGGCTTCTCCATCCGATCCAGGAACTGCTTCGCATACGTAGACAGCGACTCCACGTAGCGGCGCTGCCCTTCGGCGAAGAGGGTGTCGAGTGCGAGCGAGCTCTTCCCCGACCCCGACGGTCCCGTGACGACCGTGAGGCTCCGGCGGGGAAGATCGAGATCCACCCCCTTGAGGTTGTGCTGCCGCGCGCCACGAATGCGGATGGGCTCCTTCATGCACGGATGATATCACCGCGAAGCCGATCGAGAACCGGCCCCCGGTCGTGTGCGGTACGCGACCGCGATACCTTGCCGCCCTTCCCACGTGCCACCGATCTCATGCTCACCCTCGTTCACGTCTCAAGGCGCCCCTCGGCCACCCGGTGTGACGCCTCGCGGCAGGCGGCGCGGGTCCGCTCCGGCGTCGCTCTGTGCCTGACGGTCGGGGCGCTGGCTGCCGCACCGGTGCTCCTCGGCGCCCAGCGCGCGCCGGACCGGGTGCTGACCCGAGCGGGAGACGTCGGTCCCGACGGCCCGCTCCCGGCCGACCAGGGCCTGCCCGGGCTCTGGTACCGCCTCCAGAAGCTGAGAACCACCGCGAGTGTCCTGTACACCGCGGGGCACCCCGACGACGAGGAAGCGGGCGTCCTGACGCTCCTCGGACGCGGCATGGGCGTGCGTACCGCCCTCCTCACGCTCAACCGCGGCGAGGGAGGAGCCAACGCGATGGGCCCCGAGCTGTTCGACGGCCTGGGCCTCGTTCGAACGGAGGAGCTCCGCCGCTCCGGGCGCTACTACGGCCTCGACGACCAGTACTTCACGACCGCAGTGGACTACGGGTACTCCAAGACGCTCGACGAAGCCATGCGGAGCTGGGATCGCGATGCGCTGCTGGCCGACATGGTACGCGTCATCCGCCTCAACCGGCCGACGGTCGTGATTTCGCGATGGCACGGCTCGGCGCGTGACGGACATGGTCATCACCAGGCGGCCGGCGTGCTCACGGTGGAGGCGGTTCGGGCCGCAGCCGACCCGAACCGCTTCCGCGAGCAGGTCACGAACGAAGGCCTGCGCCCCTGGCGCGTCCGTCGGTTGTACCGTGGTCGCCTGACGGACGACGAGTCTCATGACGCGGAGCTCGACCCCCACCGCGTCGATCCGTGGCTCCAGCAGACGTTCCAGTCGTTCGGGGCCTACGGTCTGAGCCTCCAGCGGTCGCAGACCGCCGGAAGGATTCGAGCTGCGCGCCCGCCGCTGCGCCCCGCCCGCTACGAGCTCGTGGACGCCTTCGACGGAGCGGAAATCCAGGAGCGCCAGGGGCCGGAGCCGGCCGGCGCGACCTCCTCCGAGACACGCCCGTCGCCCTTCGACGGCCTCGACACATCGCTGTCCGGCGTAGGCCTCCTGACGGGAGAGACGGTGCCTCCGGAGGTCCTTCACTCGCTCGAGGAGGCCGAGGCGGCCGTCGAGGACGCCTTCACCGCGTTCGGCCCCTCCCGACTCGGATCCGTCGCCCGCCACGTCGCCGGCGCCCTGGCACACCTGCGCGCGGCCCGCCGGGGTCTCGCTGCGGACTCGGAAGCCGACTTCGTGCTGGCCGTCGAGGAGCGCCAGGCCGCGGACGCGCTCGCGGCAGCCGCCGGGCTGACCGTCCGCGCGTCCGCGCCGTCGCGACCCCGCCGGGTCTCGGTCCCGACACGCCGACCGGACCCGCCGTTCCCGGCCAGTCGCTCGACGTGCACGTGACGCTCTCGACGTGGGAGGGCGTCGATGCCGGGCTCGTCTCCCTGGCCCTCGAGTCGAAGGCCGGGTGGTCCGGCGGCTCCTGGACGGACGGCCCCGTCCCCGTCGGCAGGCACCGCTCGGTGACCCTCGCGCTGCGGATCCCGGACGACGCCGGGCCCTCACGCCCGTGGTTCTACCGGACGGACATCGGGCAGAATCACTACCTGGTCCGCGATTCTTCGGCGCTCCACCTCGGAGAGCGCCCGCCGGACGCGGTCGTCGTGGCGACGCTCGAGGTCGAGGGTCAGCGGATCGAAGTCCGCGAGCCGGCCCGACGCATCGAGTCGAACGCCCCGTACGGCGTGCTCCTCCGTCCGCTCGACATCGTACCCGCGCTTTCCGTCTCCCTCGCGCCCCGGGTGGCGCTCCCCCGCCTCGACGACGGGGTATTCGAGACGCGCCTGGTCGTGCGGTCGAACGCGCCCGCGGGCGCCTCCGCCACCGCCCGCCTGGACCTGCCGACGGGGTGGCGCTCGACGCCCGAAGCGGCAGAGCTGACCTTCGCGGTCGCCGGCCAGACCGAGACCGTGACGTTCCGGGTCGACACCGGGGAGGATCTGCCGGAGGACGGCGCGTCGCGCCTCGTCGAAGCTCGGGTCCGAACCGGAGGTCGAGCGTACGTCGACGGGTACGAGGTGATCGCCCACCGCGATCTCGATTCCCGTCGCCTGTGGGCCCCGGCCCGGCTGCGCGTCCCGGCCATCGACGCCCGCGCTCCGGACGTCCGCGTCGGCTACGTGATGGGCGTGGGGGACGACGTTCCCGAGGCCATTCTCCAGCTCGGTGCCACCGTCTCCCTCCTCGACGCCGACGCACTCACGGGCGGAGACCTGTCCGCATACGACGCGATCGTGGTCGGGACGCGCGCGTATGCCGTTCGGCAGGATCTGGTCGCGAGCAACGCCCGCCTCCTGGACTTCGCCCGCGACGGGGGGCACCTCGTGATCCTCTACCAGACACCCGAGTACGATCCGGCAAGCCAGGCCCCCTTCCCCGCGACTCTTCCCCCGACCGCGGAGGAGGTGTCGGAGGAGGATGCTCCCGTCAGGCTGCTGGCGCCGGACCACCCGCTGCTCCGTCGGCCCTACGTCATCGGACCTTCGGACTTCGACGGCTGGATCGAGCAGAGGGGCTCGAAATTCTTCGAGACGTGGGACGCCGCGTACACGCCACTCGTGGAGACGCACGACACCGGACAGCATCCGCAGTCGGGTGTGTGGCTGACGGCCCCCGTCGGAGAGGGTCGCTTCACCTACGTCGCGCTCGCCCTTCATCGGCAGCTTCCGTACGGCGTCCCCGGCGCGTACCGCATCCTGGCCAACCTGCTCCTGGCGGAGCACTAGCGTCGTGCAGCTCACTCCGGTCGACTGGGTGGTCGTGGCCGTGTACGGCGTCGTCACCCTGACGCTCGGCTTCTGGTTCTCCCGCAGGGCGGGTCGGGACATGGAGGAGTACTTCGTGGCCGGCCGCACGCTGCCATGGTGGGTGGCCGGTACGTCGATCGCCGCCACCTGGTTCGCCACGGACGCTCCGCTCGCCACGGCGTCGCTCGTGCGCCAGCAGGGCATCTACGCGAACTGGCTTTGGTGGTACGAGGCGGCCGGGATCATGATGCTCGTGTTCTTCTACGCGCATCTCTGGCGCCGCGCTGCCATCCTGACCGACGCGGAGCTCATCGAGCTGCGCTATTCGGGCCGCCCTGCGTCGGCGCTCCGGGGCTTCTCCGCGGTCTACCAGGGCCTGCTCAAGAACTGCGTGGTCATGGGGTGGGTGATGCTGGCCATGGTGAAGTTCAGCCAGATCATGCTCGGCTGGGACCCGGCCTTCACCCTCGTCGTGTGCGTGGGCCTGGCCCTCGTCTACACGGTGGCCGCCGGGCTGTGGGGGGTCGTGGTCACCGACCTCCTCCAGTTCGTCGCGGGCATGACGGGCTCGATCGTCCTGGCGGGCATCGTGATCGTGCGACTCGGAGGGCCGGCGCGGATGGCGGACGAGGTGCGTGCGTTGCCCGACGCGAGCCCCGCCGTGCTGGACGTCGTTCCACAGGCCGCGCACCTGTCGCCCCTCGAGTTCGCCTCCTATCTCTGCCTGATTCTCGTACTCTGGACCCGTTCGGGTCAGGGTGACGGATACCTCGCGCAGCGCCTCTTCGCGACGCGCGACGAGCGCCAGTCCGTGCTCTCGGCGCTCTGGTTCTCACTCGCTGGCACGGTCCTGATGACGTGGCCCTGGATCGTGGTGGGGCTCGGGTCCCTGGTGCTCCTCCCCGTCGCCTCGGCGGGCCCCGAGCTGGCGGCCGATCCCGAGCTCGCCTATCCGATGATGATCGCCGAGCTGATGCCCGCCGGTCTTCGAGGTCTCATGGTCGCGTCGTTCCTGGCGGCCTTCATGAGCACCATGGACACCCACCTCTGCTGGGGCGCGTCCTACCTGGTCAACGACGTCTACCGGCGCTTCTTCCGTCCGGACCGGAGTGCCGCCCACTACGTGTCGGTGTCCCGGGTCGCCGTGCTCGTGCTCGTTGCGCTCGCCGCAGTCACCGCCTGGCAGATGGAGTCCATCGAGGGGGCGTGGGTCTACGTCATCGAGCTCACGGCCGGCGTGGCGCTCGTGTGGCTCCTGCGCTGGTACTGGTGGCGGGTGAACGCGTGGGCGGAGATCGCCGCGATGGCCGGCTCGGTCGTTCTCGCCAACGGAATGGTATGGACCTCGATCGCGGCCCGCCTAGGCTGGATCACCGAGGGTACGGTCGCCTCGATCGCACGCTTCTACGGGCCGGAGTTCGACTTCCTCCGCGCGCTCGCGATCCTCGTCGGATGCTCGGTGCTCTGGATCACCGTCGCCTTCGTGACGACTGCGGACGACGACGAGCAGCTCGAGCGCTTCTACCGCCGCGTCCGGCCCGGCGGCTGGTGGGGTCCGGTCGCCGCCCGATGCAGCGACGTCCCCCGAGATCGCATGCCGGCATGGCGGCGCTGGGCTGGATGGGCCACGGGGATGCTGTTCTTGTACGGTACGCTGGTCGGGGTCGGGCACTTGCTGACGGGCCGGGGCTCGTCGGGTACCGTCTTCGTCCTCCTCGGCCTCGCGAGCGGCTTCGTGACGCTGCGCGTGACCGCCGAGGTCACGCAACGCACGCTTCCGGCACCGGAGCGTGCACAGGCGTGACGACGCACCTTCGACGACCGAGACTCGGGAGCCTGGAATGATCCGAATCGTGCTGGTGGGAGCCGCGAGCCGCGAGTTCGGCCCGGCAACGCTGCGCGACATCCACCTCAGCGACCCGATCGCCGACGAGGGCGCGGAGATCGTTCTCATGGACCTGGATGCGTCGGGGCTCGAGCTGACCCGGGCCTACGCCCTCGAGCTGGAGCGGCAGACCGGGCGGTCGTTCCCGGTGTCGGCTTCCACGGATCTCGAAGCATCGGTCGCGGGAGCCGACTACGTGGTCATGGCCGTCGAGCTTCGGCGCTACTTCTACTGGGCACAGGATTTTCACATCCCGCGCACCTTCGGCTTTCGCCAGATCTACGGCGAGAACGGTGGGCCGGGCGGGCTCTTTCACGCCCTTCGCAACATGAGGCCGGCGGTCGAGATCGCCGAGGCCGTCGCGCGCATCTGCCCCGAGGCCTGGGTCCTGAACTACACGAACCCGCTCACCAAGCTCTGCGAGGCCCAGGCCCGGCTCACGGAGGCACGCGTGATCGGCCTCTGCCACGGCGTCTTTCACGGCAAGGAGCAGATCTGCCGGATCCTGGAGCACCCCCTGGACGATCTCGAGGCGTACGCCAGCGGGCTGAACCACTTCACTTGGTTCGAGTCCATCCGTTCCCGAAGCACGGGAGACGACCTCTATCCCCCGCTGCGGACTCGTGAGCGCGAGGCACACCCGCTCTCCGACTGGGACGAGATCGCGCTCAGTCGGGCGCTGATGAGGACCTTCGGGCTGTACCCCAGTCCGGGCGCGAACCACATCGGCGAGTATCTCGGGTGGGCCGAGGAGTATCTTGGCAGCAGCGCCCTGCAGTTCTTCTACGACCCGCGGGACGGTCACCCCTGGGACACGGGCGACGTGCCGACGTGGATCTACAACCTGAACGACGACCCGACCCACACCCCGCTGTACCCCGACCGCCCCCTGACGCGCCTGAAGGCCCCGCGTGAAGAACGGGAGGGCCAGGGGGACGGGATCCACCCCTCGGGCGAGCTCGCGATCCCGATCATCGAGGGACTGTCGTGCGGGGTCGCGCACGAGCTCGATGCCGTGAACGTCCCGAACCGCACCTTCGTCCCGGGCCTGCCCGACGGGACGATCGTCGAGGTGCCGGCCCAACTGGAGAACGGGACACTGCATCCCCGGGCCATGCAGCCGCTTCCGGAGGGCATCCTGGCTCTGCTGCGCACCCAGGTGTCGATCAACCGCCTGCTCGTCGATGCCTACGCGGAGGGCTCGAGGGACCTGCTTCTCCAGGCTCTGCTCCTCGACCCCACGACCTCGTCCCTCTCGGGCGCTGTCCAGTTGATCGACCGGATGTTCGAGGTGCAGGAGGACGCGCTCCCCCACATGTCCTGGCGCGGTTGACCTGCACCGCTTCGGGGTAGAGGTTTCCAGTCCCATGAACGCTACGCTCCGACTCCACCGGCATCATCATCACGCGTCCCCTCCGGGTCGCGGGAGGCTGGTGCGCGCGTAGAACGCGGCTCGTAGCCAGACCACTCTCGCGGCCCGTCTCCGACGGGACGCGTTTTTTTTGTCCCTCGGGGTCGGCCTCCGTCACTTCCACAAACCCCGCACACGATCATGCCACAGGATAGAGAGACGCCGAGCCCGGCCATGGACCGGCCCATCCGGATTGCGCTGCCCAACAAGGGGCGGCTTTCCGACCGCGCCCTCGAGCTCTTCGAGGAGGCGGGGCTCAAGGCACAGTTTCGGGCCGACCGCGCGCTGGTCGCGTCTCTGGGAGACGACTTCCAGGCCATCTTCGTTCGAGCGTCGGACATCCCGGAGTACCTCGCGGACGGTGCGGCGGAGGTGGGCGTCACGGGCGCCGATCTCGTCGCTGAAAGTGGTCACGACGACATCGAGGAGGTCCTCGATCTCGGCTTCGGCCGCTGCCGACTCTCCGTGGCGGTCCGGGACGAATCGCCGGTTCGCACGGCCGCGACCCTGCCCGCGGGAACCCGCGTGGCGACCTCCTTTCCCCGAATCGCGCGACGGTTCTTCGAAGCACTTGGCACCGAGATCGCGATCGCCCCGGTGAGCGGGGCCACCGAGATCGCGCCGCACCTCGGCGTGGCCGACGCGATCGTGGATCTCGTTTCGACCGGCTCCACGCTCCGGGTGAACGGTCTCCGCGAGATCGACACGATCCTGGTTTCGACGGCCCGCCTGGTCGCGAGTCGATCGGCGCTGGCCGACGCCGCGACGCGGCGGGCCATCGACGACCTCGCCGCGGCCCTGGAGTCCGTCCTCCGGGCCCAGCAGAAGCGATATCTCATGGCGAACGTGCCTCGAGATCGACTCGACGCGGTCCGCAAGGTCATCCCCGGACTCTCCGGTCCGACCATCGTCGAGGTGCTCGACGAAGGCGCGTGGGTCGCGGCACACGCAGTGGTCGACTCGGACCGCGTGTACCAGACCATCGCCCGCCTCAAGGAGCTCGGCGCGGAAGGAATTCTGGTGACCCGCATCGAGAGGCTCATGCCATGACCGTCGATCTTCGTGCGACCGGCCGCATCGCCGATCTCGACCCCCTCGCCCGGGCTGCACTCCTCGACCGACAGCCGATGGACGACCCGACCGTCCGTACCTCGGTCGCCGACCTGATCGAGGAAGTCAGGACGCGTGGCGACACGGCCCTGTTCGAGATGGCGGAGCGCTTCGACGGCGCGCGCCTTTCGTCGCTCGAGATTCCCCGGTCGCGCTGGGAGGAGGCACGGGGCGAACTCGATCCCGAGGTCCGTCGGGCTCTCGAGCGCGCCGCCACCAACATCCGGCGCTTCCACGAGGCGCAGCTGCCCGAGTCCGTGACCGTCGAGATCGAGCCCGGCGTCCGGATCACGCGGACGTGGGTCGCGCTCGAACGCGTCGGCGTATACGCCCCCGGCGGGACCGCCGCCTACCCGAGCTCGGTCCTGATGGGCGTCGTGCCCGCCAAGGCAGCCGGTGTCGACGAGGTGGTGGTGTGCTCGCCGCCCGGACGCGACGGAGCGCCGCCCCCCGAGGTCCTCGCCGCGTGCGCCATCGCGGGGGCCGACCGGGTCTTCGCGCTCGGAGGAGCCGGGGCGGTGGCGGCCATGGCCTTCGGCACGAGCACCGTCCCCGCCGTCGACGCGATCGTCGGGCCGGGTAACCGCTGGGTCACCGAGGCCAAGCGCCAGGTCGCGGGCACGCTCGTGATCGACTCGCCGGCCGGTCCGTCCGAAGTGCTCGTTCTCGCGGACGACACCGCCGATCCGGGCCTGGTGGCGCACGAGGTGATCGCTCAAGCCGAGCACGACCCCGACGCAGCCTGCGTCGTGGTCAGCACCTCGGAACGGGTCGCGCAGGAGGTCAGAGCGCAGCTCGAGACGCTCCTGGCCGACGCACCTAGAGCGGAGATCGCGCGCCAGGCCCTCGCACGGGCGGGCGGAGTTCTCGTCGCGGACTCGATGGACGAGGCCCTCGACTTCACGGACCGGTTCGCGCCCGAGCACCTCTCGATCATGGCCCGCGAGGCATCCATGCACGCGCGTGCACTACGCAACGCGGGGACCACCTTCGTGGGAGACGCGGCCTCCGTGGCGTTCGGCGACTACCTGACCGGCGCCAACCACGTGCTCCCGACGGCAGGACGGGCCCGCAGCTTCTCGGGTCTCGCCGTACATCATTACCTGCGCTCCTTCACGATCCAGGAGATCGACGCCTCGGGAGCCGCCTCGATGGCCGACGACGTCGCGCGGCTCGCCGACGCCGAGGGGCTCCCCGCGCACGCCGCCGCCGCGAGGATCCGCGGATGAGCCCGTTTCCCCGCCCCGACTACGCGCGACTGCGACGGTACGACCCCGAGCGTGCGCCGGTCCCGCTCGACCTGAGCGACAACACCAACCTCTGGGGCACGCACCCGGCGGCTCTTTCCCGTATTCGCGCCGCGTCGTCGGACGATCTGGCCCGCTACCCCGACCTCTACGCCGACGCGCTCAGGGAGGCCGTGGCGGAGCGGTTCGACGTGGATCCGACCTGCGTCACTACCGGCGCCGGCTCCGACGACGTGCTCGACTCGGCCTTTCGCGCGAGCTTCGGGCCCGGGGCCCGGGTGAGCTATGCCGCGCCGACGTTTTCCATGGTCGACGCCTTCGCCCGGATGAACGGCATGGAGGCTCGCCCCGTGCCGTGGCCCGAGGCCGAGGCGGACCCTTCGCTTCTCCTCGCCGGAGACCCCGACCTCGTCTATGTCTGTCGGCCCAACAACCCCACGGGGACCTCCGCGCCGCGCCCCTGGATCGAGCAGCTCCTCGCCCTGCGCGGAGACAACGGGCCGCTCGTGATCGTCGACGAGGCCTACGCGGACTTCGCGGGCGAAACGCTCGTGCCCTCGGCGCCGAAGGTGCCTCGCCTGCTGGTCGCGAGAACCGCGTCGAAGGCCTACGGGCTGGCCGGCCTGCGTTGCGGCTACGCCGTGGGAGCACCGGAGGTCGCGCTCGAGATCGAGAAGTCCCGTGGACCGTACAAGGTCTCGAGGCTCGCGGCCGAAGCCGCGGCGGCGGCCCTCCGGGACGAGGGAGGGTGGATGGCCGACGTGATCGAGAAGACGCTGCGCAACCGTGCCCGCCTCCACGACGAGCTCGTGCAACGGTCCCTGCGTCCCCTTCCCTCTCACGCCAACTTCCTCCTCGTTCCCGCGCCGTCCGGGTCGGCCCGAGAGGATGCACACGCGCTCCGTGCCGCCGGAATCGGCGTGAGGCCGTTTTCGGAGATCCCCGAGCTGAAGGAGGCGCTGCGCGTGACCGTCGGACCGTGGTCGATGATGGAGGAGTTCCTGGCCGCGCTCGATCGGACCTTCCCTCCAGAGGAGCGTGGACCGTGAACATCGCGCTCTTCGACTACGGCGCCGGGAATCTCCACTCGCTCGGCAAGGCACTCGAGACGGCAGGGGCCTCGGTGACGATCACCGACCGATGGGAGGAAGCGCTCGCCCTGGACGCCCTGGTCCTGCCGGGGGTCGGCGCCTTCGGGCAGGCGTCGTCGGCGCTGCCGCGGGACCGCTCCCACCTGCTCGACGCTTTGCGAGGAGGCCTGCCGTGCCTCGGTATCTGCCTGGGAATGCAGCTGCTCTTCCAGGACTCCGATGAAGCCACCGGCTCCGGGATCGGTCTCATCGAGGGCAGCGTACGTCGCCTCGATGCGCCCGTCGTACCACACATGGGGTGGAACGACGTTGAGACCGCGCCCGACCCACTCTTTGCCGGGGTGGGAGATCTCGTGGCGTATTTCGCCAACTCGTACGTCTGCGAGCCGGTCGACCCGTCGTGCGTGATCGGTCGAACGACGTACGCGGGACGAGACTTCGTGTCGGCGGTGCGCGAAGCGAACTGCTGGGGCGTCCAGTTCCACCCCGAGAAGAGCTCCACCGACGGGCGGAGGATCGTCGAGAACTTCGTCCGGTCTGCAGAGCGGATCGTTGCGTCTCCCGCCCGGGCCATCCCGTCCGACGACCATGGAGTCCGTCGATGATCGCCATTCCCGCAGTCGACATCCGGGAAGGACGGTGCGTTCAGCTGGTGGGCGGAAGGCCCGAAGACGAGCGGGTCTCGCTCCCCGATCCCGCCGCCGTCGCATCACGATGGCACGCGGAAGGGTTCGCCTCGCTCCACGTCGTGGACCTCGATGCCGCGCTCGGAAGCGGAGACAATGCCGACGCCATTGAGAAGCTCGTCGCGGCGACGGACGTCGACATACAAGTCGGTGGCGGAATCCGGACCGAGGAGCGCGTGGAGCTCCTTCTCGCCGCCGGCGTGGACCGCGCCGTGATCGGCACCAAGGCACTCGACGCCCCGGACTGGCTCGCGGACGTGGCAAGCCGTTGGCCGAACCGGGTGATGATCGCGCTCGACACTCGGGACGGCATGATCCTGCGAAAGGGATGGACGGAGGCGACCGCCCTGCGCGTAGAGGCATACCTGCCTACGCTCGCCGACCTGCCGCTCGCCGGCGTACTCTCCACCGACGTCGGTCGGGAGGGACGACTGGAGGGGATCGACCGGAACGGATGCGAGAGGGTGATCAACGCAAGCCCTCACCCCGTGTGCATCTCGGGAGGCATCACCACGATCGACGAGCTCCACTTCCTCGAAGGAGCCGGGGCCGCGAGCGTGGTCCTGGGCATGGCCATCTACACCGACACTCTGAACACGCGCGATGTAGCCCGCCGATGGGGGCAAGCATGAGCAAGCTGCACCGAGAGACCAAGGAAACCACGATCGTCGCGGAGGTCCGTCCCGGGAGCGGGGCCGCCGATGTCCGCGTCTCCGACCGATTCCTCGCTCACATGGTCGAGACACTGGCGCGGTACGCTTCGCTCGACATCGAGCTCGAGGCCACCGGTGACCTCCGTCATCATCTCGTCGAGGACGTCGCCATCGTTCTGGGACAGGCGCTCCGGGAGGAGCTCCCGGAGGGCGTCGCCCGCTTCGGCTCCTGCCTCATGCCGATGGACGAGGCGCTGGTCGAGGCTGCGATCGACGTGGGCGGGCGACCGTACTACGTGGGGAAGCTTCCTTCCAAGCTGTACACGCACTTCCTCCACTCCTTCGCGAACAATCTCGCTGCCACGCTCCACGTACGCGTGATCCGGGGCAGCGATCGTCACCACGTGGTCGAAGCCGCCGTGAAGGCAACCGGCATGGCACTTCGCCAGGCGCTCGCTCCGCGCGAGGAGGTGTTCAGCACCAAGGGCCTCGTGCAGCGCGAGCGGATCGACTGATGCTTCGCCCGCGCGTCATCGTGTGTCTGGACGTCAAGGACGGACGCGTGGTGAAGGGTACGCAGTTCAAGAACCTCCGCGACGTAGGCGACCCGGTGGAGCTCGCCCGGCGTTATGAGGAGGAGGGCGCGGACGAGATCGTCTACCTCGACGTGTCCGCGTCCAAGGAGGAGCGTGGAACGCTCCTGGACGTCGTGAGAAGGACCGCCGAGACCCTCTTCATTCCGCTCACCGTGGGCGGCGGAGTCCGCTCGGCCGAGGACATCGGGCCGCTCCTGCGGGCGGGCGCCGACAAGATCAGCGTCAACAGCGCAGCCGTTCGCGACCCGGAGCTTCTTTCCGTGGGTGCCGAGCGCTTCGGAAGCCAGTGCATCGTCGCCAGCATCGACGCGGCTGCGGAGGGTGACGGATGGCGTTGCTATACCCACGGTGGCTCGACGCCGACCGACCTGGGTGCCGTCTCCTGGGCGCGTGAGTGCGTCGAGCGTGGCGCCGGCGAGATCCTCCTCACCTCGATCGACCAGGACGGCGCCCGCACCGGATACCGCCTCGACCTGACCCGTGCGGTGGCCGACGCCGTCTCCGTTCCGGTGATTGCCTCCGGTGGCGCCGGGGAAGCGAAGCACCTCCACGACGCATTCACCGAAGGGCACGCCTCGGCAGCGCTCGTCGCCGGTATCCTGCACGACGGGCTCACGACCGTCCGAGCGTTGAAGGAAGACCTCGCCGAGTGGGGCGTCGACGTCCGCCCCGTCGTTGCCACCCATCCCTCCCGGCCCCCGGGGTCATTCAGATGAGTGATTCCACGAAGAAGCCATCTCCGGAGGTCGGACGCCCCCTGACCGACCGTCGCCTCGCGGTGGCCGCCGACCTCGACGGCCTCGACTTCGAAAAGGGCAACGGCCTCCTGCCCATGGTGGCGCAGGACGCGACCGACGGGGCAGTGCTCATGGTCGCCTACGCGAGCCGTGAGGCTCTCGCGAAGACGCTCGAGACGGGCCTGGCCCATTTCTGGTCGCGCTCGCGCCAGGCACTGTGGCAGAAGGGCGAGACGAGCGGGCACGTGCTCCGAGTGGTCTCACTGCACGCCGATTGCGACGGGGACAGTCTGCTCGTCCTCGTCGACCCGGCCGGCCCGGCCTGCCACACGGGAGAGGCGACATGCTTCGGTGCGGGCACGACTACGGGTGACGCGCGGCACGCCTCTCGACAAGCCCTATCCGAGGATTCCGACGGGAGGTACGCGGCCCTCCAGGTCCTCGGGCGCCTCGACGAAACCCTCGCCGAGCGGGCCCGCCGGCGCCCCGAGGGCAGCTACACCGCGGAGCTCCTCGGCGACGAGAACCTCCGACTGAAGAAGCTCGGTGAGGAGGCCGCCGAGCTGGTCACCGCCCTGGCGAAGTCCGAGGGCGAGCGCGCCGCGGAGGAGGCAGCAGACCTCCTCTACCACACCCTGGTCGCCCTGCGCGCCGAGGGCGTCGGGCTCGACGCCGTGCTCACGGCCCTCGAGGCACGTGCGAGCTAGCCACCGACCTCCGCCTACTCGGTGCGGAGCGCCTCACCAGGCTCTACACGGGTCGCCCGCCGTGCCGGCACGAAGGCCGCAGCTCCGGCGGATACCAGGAGGAGCGCCGTCGCCGCCGCCAGCATGACCGGGTCGGTGGTCGAGACCTCGAAGAGGAGCCGATCGACCGCCCGTCCCACGACCAGCACGGTCAGTACGCCGATCGACACGCCAGCGAGTGCAGCCCGCGCCACATCGGAGAGGACGGATCGCAGGACGTCACCCGCAGCCGCACCGAGTGCGATCCGGACACCGATCTCCCGCCGGCGCCGACCCACCGAATAGGCGATGACCGCGTAGACACCCGTACCGGCGAGAAGCAGGCCGACCGCCCCGAACACGGCCAGCAGCAGGGAGAGGAAGCGTTCCTCCGCGGTCGCGTCCGCGAGCAGAGCTTCCATCGTGGCGAAATGATGTGGAGGCTGGAGCGGACGGTGTGCCCGAACCGTGGCCTCGAGCGCCTCGAACATCTCCTGGGGATCGCGAGAGGTCCTGACTGCCACCGTCATCGCGAGGTAGGGGACCTGATCGTGCGCCAGGAAGACCTCCGGAACCGGAAGGCGCCTGGGCCCATAGTGACGCACGTTCGCGACCACCCCCGCGACCCGGTATGGCTGCCACCCTTCGCGGAAGTCGATCTCGAACACCGACCCCACCGCCCCGCCGTCCGGGAACAGGCGTTCGGCCAGCGTCCGATTGAGCACCGCGACGAGCGGCTCCTGCGGGGCGAGTGACGACGGGATTCCTTGTCCGTCGAGGAGACGCATACCCATCGCCTCCATGTAGCCCGCGGTCACGACGCGGATGTTCACGGCGGGCGCGTCGGCCGGCTGCAGGCTCGAGCCCGAGGGGCGGTAGGGGCGTTGGAAGTCGTTCGTGACCGAGCTCAGCGGAAGTGCCTGCGACGCTCCGACGGCGAGCACGCCCGGCACGGCCCGAAGCTCGTCTTCGAGCTGACGGTAGTACCGCACGATCTCGGAAGGCGTCCCATCGACCGGGTCCAGCGAGACCCGGAACGTCGCCACCCCCGTCGGGTCCAGCCCCGGATCGACCCTGCCGATGCGCTGCAAGCTGACCGTGAACAGCGCCGCACCTACGAGCAGAACCAACGCGATCGCCAGCTGCGCCCCGACGAAAACCGTGCGGAGCGCACCCTGCCCCCGGGTACCGACCGAGCGGCCGCTCCGCGCGGTGTCGCCCGAAGCCCGCATGAGTTGGGACAGCGGTGCAGCGCCGAAGAGGAGCGTGGTCACGAACGCCACCGCGACGGTGAACGCGAGCACCGCGCCGTCCACCGAGACTTCGGCGAGGCGTGGGATGCGCCCGGCGTCGATCGCGACCAGGGCGTGGACCAGCCCGGTCGCCAATGCGAAGCCCAGAACCCCGGCCGCAAGGCCGAGGGCTGCGTGCTCGAGGCCGACCTCGAACGCGATCCGGCGCCGCGAGGCACCGAGAGCCGCTCGAAGCGCCACCTCCCCGGACCGAGCTGGAACGCGTGCCAGCAGGAGGTTCGCGACGTTCGCGCAGGCGATCAGGAGTATGAACGACACCGCACCGAAGGCGACCCACAAGGTTCCGCGCGCTTCCCTCACGACCTCCTCGTGAAGCGGCGTCAGCTGCGCCCCCCAACCACGGTTGAAGGCGGGGAAGGCTCGCTCGAGCTCCGCGGCGAGGCCTCCGAGCTCCGCGTTGGCATCCGCCAGCGTCGAGCCCGGCGCCAGCCTGCCGACGGCCTGGAGAAAGCGTGCGCCTCTGTACTCGGGGCGATCCGAGTAGACCGAACGGAGGTCCCACGCGATCCAGGCCTCGACGCTCCGGTCGGGAAAGGCGAACGCCGGCGGCATCACGCCCACGACCGTATAGGTGCGTCCGCTCGCCACGACCGTCCGGCCCAGCACCCCTGGATCTGCGCCGAAGCGCCGACTCCACAAGGCATGACTCAGCACCACCGGACCGTACCGGTCGACCTCTCCCGGCCGGAAAGCCCGCCCCAGGATCGGTTCGACCCCCAGAGTCCGGAAGAAGTCGGGCGTGACCTGTGCCGCCCGGACCTCCTCTGCCCAGCCGTCCATGCGAAACGTCGCCGACGTCAGATACCAGGCGGCGGTCGATGCGAAGCCGCGCAGCGACTCCGACCAGTCGATGAAATTCCACGGGGACGGGCCGGTGCGCTCCTCTCGGCCGGTGCCGCCGAGCTCCCAGAGCTGGACGAGCCGGTCCGCCTCGGGGTAAGGGAGCGGGCGAACCAGGACGGACCGGAGGAGGCTGTACAGCGCGGTGTCTGCCCCGATGCCGAGCCCGAGGGTCACGACGATGGTACCGCTGAGGAGGGGCGTGCGAACGATCCTTCGGGTAGCCAGGCGTATCAGCGCTGCAGTCTCGGACACCACCTCCCGACTCCGAGCCCGATTCAGGCGCTCGAAGACGCCGTGGGTGAGCGTGCTCACCGTGGCCGCCAGCAGGAGGCGGGCCGAGGCGACGACGCCCCGGCGGCTGGCCTCGTCCCACTGATCTGAAAAGAGCTCTCTGGCGTCCCGGCCGTACGCGCGCCGAAAGGACTCCGGATAGACCCGCAAGATCAGCGAGAACCAGCGATCCGCGGCCCGAGCCCGCGCCCCTCGCTGCGGCCGCTCAGGCACGGCGCAACTCCGCCTCCACCGCCTCGGCAAGGCGCCGCATGCGCGTGGCCTCGGCCGCGAGGACCTGCCGCCCCTCCGGCGTGATACGGTAGTAGCGACGGCGTCGACCCGGGTCGGCATCGTCCACGGGCCGGCGCTCGGCCGGCGCCACCCAGCCGGCCTCCACGAGCTTTCGCACGTGCCGGTAGAGGTTCCCCGGCTCGAGTCGGATCCTCCCCTCGCTGCGGCTCTCGATCTCCTTGACGATCCCGTATCCGTGCCGGTCCTCCTCGGCGAGCGCCAGGAGGAGATGGACTTCGACCGGCTTGAGAGGGAGAGGGCGGGCCACGATATGCTCACTTTGATTATATGATCGTTTCGATCATATCAAACGTGGCGGCGATCGGCAACTTCGCGATCTTTCGGCTTCGCCGGGACCGGGGTCGAAGAGCCGTGGAGAAGGGAGCAGGCACCACTTGAGCGATTTCCGCGAAGAAGACGCCCTCGGCAAGGCGTACGACGCCCGGCTGATGCGCAGGCTGCTTCGGTATCTGCAGCCGTACGGCTGGCACGTGGCGCTGGCGCTCGTGATCCTGCTCTTCGGCTCCGCGATGGCGATCGTAGGCCCGTGGATCACACAGCTCGTCATCGACGAGGCGATCCCCGGGCGCGACACCCGGTTCCTCGCGCTCCTGATCGCCGCCTACGTCGCTTCGCTCGTTCTCCAGTTCGGACTGCAGTACGCGCAGGCTCTCATCACGACGTGGCTCGGCCAGTCGATCATGTACGACCTTCGCACGGAGATCTTCGACAAGCTCCAGCGCCTCGACCTGAAGTTCTACGACCGGAACCCCATCGGTCGCCTGATGACGCGGATCACGAACGACGTCGAGACGCTGAACACCCTGTTCAGCTCGGGCGTGGTCACGGTGTTCGGCGATCTGTTCACCCTGGCGTTCATCGTCGCGGCGATGCTCCGAATGAACTGGCGGTTGGCGCTGGTCTCGTTCAGCGTCCTGCCGCTCGTGTTTCTGGCAGCCTTCCTCTTCCGCGCCAGAATCCGGGCTGCGTACCGGGAGATCCGGGTGCGCATCGCCCGCATCAATGCCTTCCTCCAGGAGCGCATCACGGGCGTCCGGGTCGTGCAGCTCTTCAACCGCGAGGAGGCGGATGCGGCCCGCCTGGCGGAGCTGAACCAGGACCATCTCCAGGCCCATCTGCGCTCGATCACCTACTACGCGCTGTTCTTCCCGGTCATCCAGCTGTTCACCGCGATCGCGCTCGCTCTGATCATCTGGTACGGCGGCGCACGCATGCTGGAGGGGTACGTCACGGTCGGCGTCATCGCGGCGTTCCTGCAGTATGCCCGACGGTTCTTCCGCCCCATTCAGGACCTCTCCGAGAAGTACAACCTCCTCCAGGCGGCGATGGCCTCGTCGGAGCGGGTCTTCCAGCTTCTCGACGAGGAGGTGCGTATCGTGGACCCGGAGGACCCGCGCGCCCTCCCCGGGCCGCGGGAAGGCTCGATCGAGTTCGAGAACGTCTGGTTCGCCTACGGCACCGACGACGACGGCGAGCCCGACTGGGTCCTTCGCGACGTGAGCTTCCGGGTCGCGCCGGGAGAAAAGGTCGCCATCGTCGGTCATACGGGAGCGGGGAAGACCACGCTCATCAACCTTCTCATGCGCTTCTACGACGTGCAGAGAGGCCGAATCCTGCTCGACGGCGTCCCGATCGCCGCGCTTCCGATCGACGAGCTTCGAGCCCGCATCGGGCTCGTCCTCCAGGACGTCTTCCTGTTCAGCCAGGACGTGGCGTACAACATCCGGCTCGGGTCACCCGACATCTCCGAGGACCGGCTTCGTGACGCCGCAGAGCGAATCGGGGCTGCCGATTTCATCGAGCGCCTCGAGGAGGGCTTCGCTCAGCCGCTGGGGGAACGCGGTGCCACGCTCTCGGTCGGCGAGCGCCAGCTGGTGAGCTTCGCGAGGGCGCTCGCCTTCGACCCGGCGATCCTCGTCCTCGACGAAGCGACGAGCTCGGTGGACTCCGAGATCGAGGAGAAGATCGAGACGGCTACCGACGAGCTACTGGCCGGGAGAACCTCGCTCGTGATCGCACACCGTCTGTCGACGGTGCAGAACGCGGACCGCATCATCGTCATGCATCACGGCCGGGTTCACGAGGAGGGCACGCACGAGGCGCTTCTCGAGCAGGGCGGGCTCTACGCTCGACTTCACGAGCTGCAGTTCGCCGCCGCCGCAGGCTGACGGCGGGAGCCTCCTCAGCGCGCTCCGGGTCTGCGCGGCCCGGGCCGGATGCCGGGGTGCACCGAGTCGGCGCGGATCGAGTCGGGACGCGTCGGCGACACGATCGGAGGTGAATCCGGATCCGATGCCGGCGATGCGGTCGGGGGCGAATCCGGCTCCGGCTCGGCCAACACGGCGAGCGCGGCGATCGAATCCATGACCACCTGCCGCCGCGAGACGGGCGCGAGGACCCCCGCGACCCGGACCAGCGGCTCGGACTCGAATCCGTCCGCGGGCTCGAGCGCGGCTACGGAGTATCGGGTCGAGGGATTCCAGAGGATCCATTCCTGGATCCCGACGTCGTAGGCGGCCTGGATCTGGGCCCTTATCTCGGCGGGTCCGTACGCCGGCTCGCCCAGCGTGAACGCCTGGATCCACGGGCGGGTGGCTCCCGCCGAGTCGACGGCGGCGGACCGGCGCAACGCGTCGCGAAGCGCAGCCCGGACCACCTCGTACGGGTAGGCGTTCGGCTCGTCGTATCCGAAGCTGCCTTCCCAGTAGTGGCTCGGGTAGACCATCGGAAGCGCGACGTCCACCGCGTCGATGAACGTCTCCCAGAGCTGTCCCAGCCCGATGTCGCGCCGGAAGGAAGTCGTCACGCCGAAGACGTCGGCCGTCGAACGTACCGGCAGGTCCGACAGCTCCTCGCGGGCGTGAAGGAGGAAGCCACGGATCGCGTCGACCCGAGCCCTCCCCTCGCTTCCCGGGAAGACCGCGCGGGCCATGTCCGACTCCGGAGCGTCGGGGAAGCGGATGTAGTCCCACTGGATCTCCGGGAATCCCATCTCCGCGACCTCACGGGCGATCGCGGCGTGGTAGTCCCATACCTCCCGCTCGTACGGGTTGAGCCAGACGATCTCCTTGCTGTCGATCCACACTCCGCCCGCGGTGTCCTGGATCGCGAGCTCCGGTCGTCCCTCGGCGAGGAGCGGGTCCTTCACCACCACGATCCGGGCGATCGGGTAGACGCCTTCGGCCTCGAGCCGGGAGAGGAGCCCGGGGAGATCCCGGACCCGGATCTCGCCGGTCGCACCGATCTCACGCGCCAGGGGCACGGACGAAGCGTGGCTCAGGTAGCCGGTGGCATCCTTGATGTCGATGACGAGGCTGTTGATCTCCGTCTCGCGTGCGATGCGGAGGATCTCGTCCATGCGGCGGCTCGAACCCGCGGCCCACGCGTTGACGTACAGTCCGCGGACGTGCTCCGGGCGCGGGAAGCGGACGTCGTCGTCCTCGGTGATCGTGTCCGGCCGAGGTTCCTCGACCGCGGGAGGCGAGGGCTGCGCGTCAGGGGATCGAGGATGGATCATCGGGCCCCCATCGCCACCCCGATCCGCCATACGAGGGAGTTGCACCAGCTCGGACGGATCCACCGTGTGGGCCTCGAGCTCGGGCTCGCAGGCACACAGTCCGAGAAGGGTCAGCAGCGCTCCGGCGGGCAGTGCGGTTGGACGACGCATGGACTCGAGGCTCAGTAGGCTGCGAGGCTGGGGTCGACGTCCGAGCGCCAACCGAGGACGCCCCCGTGCAAGTTGTACGCCCGCTCGAACCCTCTCTGCCGCAAGATCGCGACGGCCCAGGCACTGCGCGAGCCACTGCGGCAATACACCACGATCTCGTCGTCCGGATCGAGCTCGGAGTACCGGTGGGGGAAGTCACCGGTGGGAATTCTGTGCTGATCGTGATCAGGAAGATCCGCGATCTTCTGCTCGAACGGCTCGCGCACGTCGACGAGGACCGGTACGTCACCGCGATCGAGTCGCTCCTTCAGCTCGATCGGCGTGATCTCGGGAACGTCGGGGGCATGGGCCATGGGCGCTGCAGCAGCCTCCACGGTGGCTTGGTCTGTCGGCATGGGGTTCGCCCGGCTGGGGCGAGGCATACGCCTCGCAATATACACCGGTCGTGACCCACCCTCCCACAACGAGTGTCGCGCCCGGTTCGCTTCGCGGATGCGGCATCCTACCTTCCCTACCCCATGCAATACCAGATCACCGTCCGATACGGACAAAGGCACCAGAGGTACCACACCTTCGTCGTCGAGGCGGCCGACGCTGCCGGCGCGTTGCGGGAGGCGGCCGACTCCCTCCCGTCGGAGGTCGCGCCCCACGTCGACCTCGTGGAGCTGAGAGTCGCCGTGGATCCGGACGCTCGCACCTACCTCGGCGAGGAGACGGAGGGCTGAAGAAAGGTCCGATCCGGGCCGTATTCTGAATGACTCGTGAAACGTGCCCGGTCGACCGATACGGGCTCCGAAGGAGGGAACCATGGGACAGATCATCCTCGCAATCCTCGTGATTCTCCTCGGAGCGGTGATTCGCGCCGTCGGACCGTCGACCGGCAGG
>Ga0111156_1013_pt1 | contig 20355 bp, 16 predicted proteins | sample DeeMarSeWOR28_12_FD_80250 | JGI IMG/M metagenome (GOLD analysis project Ga0111156, IMG submission 80250) | Gemmatimonas sp. SG8_23
TCCGGGCCGAGCCGAACGATCTCCTGCACCGCGCGCGCGAACGCCGCTGCGACGTCCCGCTCCCGGATATTCGCGTCCCGGCCGAGCCGACCATACGCTCGAAAGCCCAGATGCAGATCCGAGAGGTGCGCGAGGATCATGCGATCCCCTCCACGTCCGGGGACTCCGCATCGCCTCCCCAGCGCACCACCCCCCCCGGCGCCAGCAGAGCCTCGATCCGCGCGACGCTGGCTGCCGAGAGACCCGCCCGTCCCCCCACCCGCCCCAGCGCAGCGGTATCGACCAGGATCAGATCGTGGGAAGGCTCGGTCGCCGCGATGAGATCGTCGAGGTTACCGACCTTCACCGACAAGCGATCGTCGGTTCCGATCGTGAGCTCCGTCCCGAAGAACTCTCTCCCGAGCTCGACCGCGGCCGGCGTCCGCTCCAGCACCTCGACGGTCGAACCGGGGTGTTCGCGCAGGATGGCCCGCGGTGCCAGGGATGCTCCCCCGCCGACGATCAGCACGCGCACGGGGTGCTCGAGGCTGGCCATGAAGTCGCGCCATGCCCGAACGTCCCAGGGACGCTCGGGCTCGACGTCCAGGGGACGACGCAGGCGCACGTACTCGTGATCCACGAGGGTCCTCTCCGCCACGTCTGCAGCAGGCAGGCGCACCTCCTCCACGCGCACCTCTCCCGTCGCGGTCGACCGGCGAGCGCGAACTTCTCTCTCGGTGCGGAAGTTCAGCACCTCTCCGTATAGCATGCCTCCGGCCGACAGCATGACCAGGCACGCGACCAGCAGCGACCCGGGCATGGGAGCCAGAGGAAGCAGGAACGCCGTGAGGATGAACCCTCCCGCGGCTCCGACCGAAGCCGGTGCCGCGGGACTCGACAGCCGGGAACCCGGGTCGCTCTCCGCAGCCACCGACATCCCGCCAAGCAACGCCCCCGCACCGTACAGCGGGAGGCCCGCCAGCACGGCGAGCCCGAGCCCCTGGCCCAGAGCGTCCTCGCCGAGCATCGGCACCAGGCTCCACGCTGCGCCGAAGACCGTGGCGAGTAGAAACGACATGAGGCAGAACAGCCATCGCCTCCGAAGGCGATCCACCAGACTCGGATCCGGACGCGGCGCCGTCCACAATCCTCCGGCGAACGCGAGTCCCTCGGTGGCGAGGATCGTGGTCAGCGAGCGCATGAACCCGGTCCCGCCGTACAGCAGCACGCCCAGGGCGACCTCCGCGGCAAGCCCTGCACTGGCTCCGACCAGCAGCGCGGGTGCCCATTCGAACCGTGGTGACCGGAGGTGCGGCTCCGATCCGGGACGGCTCACGGGGCGGTCGGGGAGAGCCGGCCCCGGTGAAACAGAAGGGCGGGTCGGTCCCCTGCCGAAGCCCGGAGGACATGGCCGACCACGATCGAATGATCGCCCCCATCGAGCACGGCATGCATTCGACATTCCAGCCAGGCCGTGGTCTCCTCCAGGATCGGAACGCCGTATTCGGACGCGCGCCACGACACGTCGTCGAAACGCCCCTCCGAAGGCTCCGACGCGAAGCGCATGGCCAGATCGGACTGGCCGGACGAAAGGACGTTCACGGCAAAGTGTGACGCGGCCACGAGTCGATCGTGCGAGGTCGAAGTGTGCCCGATGCAGACCAGCACGAGCGGAGGCTCGAGCGAGACCGACGTGAACGAGTTGACGGTCAGGCCATAAGGCTGGCCGTCCTCGTCACATCCCGCGACGATCGTAACGCCCGTCGGATACGAGCTCATCACCTCTCGCAGCGTCGGGCTATCGTCTTCGTGCACGTCCATGTCAGCTTGATCGGCGTCGGGGCGGCGCTAGCTTTGGCCTTGGGAGGTTCGCGGCCGCACGCGAACCCGAACTGATGCCCAAAGGCTTGATGCGAAAGCACTTACTAGCGATCGCGCTCATCATAACCGTGGCCCCGGGCTGCGACAACGTGGGCTGGGGGGGCATCGACTTCGAAATCGGTCCACCTCCCGACTCCGAGGTGGCGCCCGTGGTGGAGGAAGAGCCGGAGGCCCCGCCCCCTCCGACCCGGGCGATCGGGCCGGTCCTCCTCGCCGGGGTGCGTGACGGCGAGCGCGCGGACTTCGTGGTGGTAGGCGAGGTCCGACCCGATGGACTCGGCCCTTTCCCGGACCCGAGCTTTCCGGAAGACGCAGGTCAGCTCGCGGAGATGGCGGCGCCCGGAACGGAGTGGGTCGTCTTCTCCGAAGGCGTCCGGGTCGGCCGTCTCGTCGTCGAGCGTTCCGGCCCTGCGGCGGAGTTCTGCGGGGCACGGACGGCGATCTCCGGCATCGTCGAGCTGGTCCCGAGCGCCGCGGACGCCCAGAGACTGCTCGCGCTTCCTCTGGAGTGGGGAGCATCCCGACCCCGGGAGGCGTATCGGGAGATCGATCACGTTTACGACCAGCGGGTGACGACGCTGAGCATCGCCAGTGAAGCGATCCCCCGATACGGCGCGCGGTGGCCCGCCCTGGGCGTTCTCGACGCCCGTGGACACATCCAGGCGTTCCAGCTCCGCAACACCCCCGGCCAGTCGGTGGCGGCCACGTTCATCGTCGACGATGCGCTCGCCGTGGGAGCACCCGGACAGAGAGCCTATTCCCTGTTCGTCATCGGACAGGAGGAGAACGGCCGTTACCGCGAGGCGTTCACCTGGTACCGCAGCGTCGATGCCGAGGGGAAAGGGGCACCGCGGTACTTCGATCACCTGGACTGGAACAACGACGGGACCGACGAGATTCTCCTCGACGTGTTCGGGGCGAACGAGCGCTGGTTCGCCGCCTTGAGTCGGGCGGACGGAGACTGGACCCGCTCCTTCGAGGACTCGTGCGAAACCGACGACCCTTCGGAAGAAGCGTCGGCACCGGACGATTCCTCCGGCGAATGAGCCGTGGGGGACCGGTCGTGGCCCCCGGGGAGCGGTGACGGCGGGGCTTCGGCGAAAGAGCGGTCAGTGCGGTGCGGCAGCTACGGCTTCCTCGCGTAGCACGACGTAACTGTCGTACCGACTCCGCTCGATCCGGCCTTCTTCCAGCGCCTGACGAACCGCGCACTCCGGCTCGTGCAGGTGGGTGCACCCGCGAAAGCGACATTGCGCGGACAACGGTACCAGCTCCGGGAAGCACGAGGAGATCTCGTCCGGGGGCATCGACCAGAGCGCGACATCCCCGAAGCCGGGCGTATCCGCAACGCGACCGCCACACGCCAGCGGGATCAATCTCGACCCGACCGTGGTGTGCCGGCCCGTCCCGGTCTTCTTCGAAAGCCCCCCGGTGCGCAGCTCCAGATCCGGCTCGATCGCGTTCAGGAGGGACGACTTGCCGGCTCCCGAGGGACCGATGAGGGCAGAGGTTCCGGCGCACAGGAGCTCCCCAACCGCCTCGATACCCTCGCCCGTGACCGCACTGGCGACGACCACGTCGTAGCCGATCGCCTCGTATTTCGCGACGAGCTTCTCCGCCGCATCGCGCGCGCCGTCGAGATCCACCTTGTTCAGCACGAGAAGGGGATGCATCCCGCTCGACTCCACCAGCACCAGGAGCCGGTCGATGAGCTGACTCGAGGCCCTCGGCTCCCGGAGCGCCACCACCACGAAGACGCGGTCCAGGTTCGCCGCGAGGATCTTCGCCACCCTGGCACCACGTCCACGACGCACCAGCTCACTCCGCCGCGGCTCGACCTCCTCGATGGTCCACGCTTCACCGGACCTCGAGAGGTCGACCCGATCACCGATCACCACGCGTCCGCCGGTCCGCGCCTCCCGCTTGAGACGACCCCGGAGCGACGCCTCGACGAGATCTCCCGAATCCAGCGCGACGACGTACACGCCTCCACCCGTTTCGTATACGGTCCCCGTCGCCGGAGGGCGGGCCCGGTCATTCACGGGTGCGCTCCTCGGCCCTTCGTTCGGGGCGCGAAAAGCCCCCGCCGAGGACGAAGCCTCGACGGGGGCCGAACGAGCTCACACCCGATCACACCAGGCTGGCCGGCACGGGCGCCTATGCGGCGAACGACTCCAGGGCGTTGCCCTTCTCGCCTTCCCGCAGACGCCGGAGTGCGCGGTCCCTGAGCTGCCGGATCCGCTCCCGGGTCACGCCGAGCATGTTGCCGATCTCTTCGAGCGTGTGCTCGCGCTCGCCCTCGAGTCCGAAGTAGAGACGCAGCACCTTCGCGTCCCTGGCCTCGAGCGTCGAAAGCGCATCCGTGATCGTCTCCGTCAGCAGCCGGCCCTCGACCTCGACTTCGGGCTCCGCCGCCTCCTCGGTGATGAAGCGCTCCACGAGCTGCGAATCCTCGGAATCGCCGATCGGCGCGTCGAGCCTGATCTCCGCGGCGTTGAGCGTCTGCAGCGACTCCACGAGCTCCGGAGTGAGGTGCGTGGCCTCCGCCAGCTCCTCGGTGGAAGGCTCGCGCCCCTTCTCCTGCTTGAGGCGCTCCTTCTCGCGGAAGATACGCGCGAGGTCGCTCGCCCGATTCAGCGGGACGCGCACCGCCCGACCGTGGTTGGCCAGCGACGCGAGGATCGCCTGCCGGATCCACCACACGGCGTAGCTGATGAACTTCACGCCCTGCTCCGGATCGAACTTACGGGCAGCCGTGACGAGTCCGACGTTTCCTTCCTGAATCAGGTCGGTGAGGGAGACGCCTCGGTTCTGATATTTCTTCGCGACGCTGATCACGAAGCGCAGGTTCGCGCGTGCAAGCTCCTGGATAGCGTCCTGGTCGCCCTGCTGCGCCCGGGCGCCCAGCTCCTTCTCTCTCTCGGGCGTGATGAGCTCGTGACGGCTCACGTCCCGCAGGTACTGATCGAGCGCGCTCTGCTCTTCGACACTCGCGTCGAAGCCGGCGAGAAGGTTGCCCTTCCCCCTGCGCTTGCGTCGCTTCGTGGTCGTAGCAGTTGCCATGTAATCTCCTTCGAGGCCCCCGTTCGACACCCGGAGATCCAGGCGTGTCACAGGGACGAGACATTCTTTCGAGGCGGAAGATCCTAAGCCGTCTAGGATCGGGGGTTACTCAACATCTGTCAAGATGCCGCCAATCATTGTGTACACTGCACAGACCACATCTGTTTCCCCCGGCCTCGGGGAATGACCCCGTGCGGGCATGATTCCTGTAGTCAAGGCGCAGGACCCCGTTTTCGATCGAAACTGGTAACCCTCATATGGGGCGCGGTTCCTCGCCGCGCCACCCCCCGCGGCGAATCCGAGATTCCGGTTGCAGGCCTTCGGACGCCCCGTCTACCTTTGCCGACCTTGCATCCTCCCGACCCACGCGTTCATGAGCACACCACCGTGCCGAGCCCCGTTCAGGTAACCGGGTCGTCCGACACCGGTCAGGTACGGAGACGCAACGAGGATGCCATCGCGTTGCTTCCCGAGCATGGTGTGGCGGTCGTCGCCGACGGGATGGGCGGCCATCCGGGTGGGGACGTCGCGAGCCGGATCGCCGCCGACTTCACGGCCGGGGCGCTGGCCGACGCCGCGGCCTCGAGTGGCTCCGCAGGTGCCTTCGCGGGATCGATGCTGCCCGCGGTCGAGCGCACGGTCGTGCAGGCACATCATGAGATCCGGGCGCGCGGCACGCAGGAGCCCCACCTGTCGGGCATGGGCACCACCCTCACGGCGATGGTCGTCGATCCCGCATCGCACGCCTGGGTGATCGGCCACGTCGGGGACTCCCGCGCCTATCGGCTACGCGCAGGCAGCCTGGAACAGCTCACCAGAGACGACACCTGGGTCCAGCAGCAGATCGACAACGGAATCATGCAGCCGTCCGCAGCGCGGCACAGCCCCTACGCGCACCTGCTCACGCAGTGCCTGGGACTGGAGGAGCCTCCGGCGCCCCAGGTCATCGGTGGCCGAGGCGAGCCCGGAGACGTATACCTCCTTTGCACCGACGGGTTGGTCGGCATGCTCGACGACGAAGCCATGGCCGCGATCCTGACACGGCACGCTCCGGCCGGGAGCGCCGACGATGCGGCCGTTCGGGAGCTGCTCGAGGCCGCGAACCAGGCGGGGGGCCACGACAACATCACGGCCGCGCTCATCCGCCTCGTCTGACGCCAAGTCCTACGCCGCCCCCACGGGACGCGTGATCCGGTCGAGGACCTGCTCCACCGCGAGCTCCCTCCGCTCGAAGGTGAAGACGCGCAGGACGCGCGTCGTGGTGTAGAGCTGACGCGCGACCTTGGGCAGGTCCAGGATGCCCTCGGCGCCCTCCATCCCGAGCCTTCGGACCGAGCCGTCCCTGCGCTCGATCAGCACGTCGACCTGAAACATGGCTGCCTTGGAGGGGAAGTCGATCACCACCTCGCCGGGCTCGAGTCCGAGCTCGGCCGCCAGGTCGTCCTCCACCGCACGCTTCCAGGGGGAGTCCCCAACCGCCCAGTCCTCCACGACCCGCCCCGAGAGGTCCGCGGCCGTCAGCTCCAGTGCACGCTTGGGCAACCGTCGCCGCCGCAGCGCGGGGAGCCAGCGGCTCCCGATCCGGTCGGCGATCTCGGAGTCCTCGTCCAGCACGCGGCGGCCGATCTCGTACAGAAGCTCCTCGTCCGTGGGTCCGACGAGCTCGTCCGAATCGATCAGGCCGGCGCGCACGGACTCCTCGACGATCCGCTTGTAGAGAGCCGTCGCGGAGCGCACGGCGTGATGCCAGTACACGTTGCGGAACATCTGATACTTGGCGAAGAGCAGCGACTCGAGCGCCGCGACGGCCTTCTCGTGGACGCCGACCTCGTAGTCGCCGGTTTCCGGGTCCTGCACGAGCAGGAGGCCCTGGAGCAGCCGAGAGACGTCGACCTCGCCGTAAGGCACCCCGCAGAACCGCGCGTCACGACGCAGGTACTCCATCTTGTCGAGATCGAGGCTTCCGGACACGAGCCCTCGCAACGGAACCTCGCTCTCGCCCCGGATGAGCTCGGCGATGCGGTCCGCCGCCGTGAGTCCGAGAGGCGCCAGCGCGTCGCGCAGGGAAGGCGAGGAGAAGAACTGTCGGCTGATCTCCTCGTGATGCGCCGGAAGGTGCTCGGTCTCGAGCTCTTCGAGCGCGTGCGAGTAGGCGTAATGGCCGATGTCGTGCAGAAGGGCCGCGTACGGCACGAGCTCCTCGCCCTCCCAGGCCTCGGGCGGCACTCCTCCGCGCTCCCTCAGGAGTCGCAGCGCGGTCCGGGTGAGATGGTAGACGCCCAGGGCGTGATCGAAGCGCGTGTGGGTCGCACCCGGATACACGAGGTGCGCGAGGCCCAGCTGCCGGATGTATCTCAGGCGCTGGAACTCCGCCGTATCGACGATGCGGACCGCCGTGGGATCGAGTCGAATCGACTCCCAGAGCGGGTCCCGAATGAGCTTGTCCGAGCCTGTCATCTCCATGCCTCGCATTCTACGGACTCGGTCGGGCGGCCCGAATACCGGAACAGGCCGCTTGGCGACCTGGAAGGTCGCCTTCTATCTTCCCGAAGAAATAGCGAAAGCGCCACCCCTCCCGTCAGGACGGATGCACGCGAATCCGACGCTACGAGAGCACGTCCGGGCCAGCGCCGAGAACCGCCCGGGCGTTTATCGCATGTTCGGCCCGAGCGACGAGCTGCTCTACGTGGGCAAGTCCGTCCGTGTGCGCTCGCGCGTTCTCTCGTACTTCCGCGCTCCCAAGGGGGAGAAGGCCTGGGAGCTCATCCGGGAGACGTCGCGGATCGAGTGGGACTACATCCCGAACGAGTTCTACGCGCTCATTCGCGAGATGAAGCTCATCCAGCAGTGGCAGCCGCGCTTCAACGTGCAGCACAAGCGGAGGCGGATCTATGCCTTCGTCAAGGTCACGGCGGAGCCGGCACCCAGGGTCCTTCCGGTCACGCGCGTCGCGGAGGACGGCGCGACCTACTACGGTCCGTTCCCACGTGTCCGCAGACTCGCGCACATCGTACGCGAGCTCGCCCAGGTGCTCGGGCTGCGCGACTGCCCTGGCGCGACGCCCGTCTTCTTCGACGACCAGCTGGAGATCTTCGGCTCGGGCCGGATCCCCTCCTGCGTCCGTGCCGACCTCGGCACCTGCCTCGCACCCTGCTGCGGCAGACCCACCTCCGTGGAGTACCACGCGGCGGTGAATCTGGCCCGGCGGTTCCTGGAAGGACGCGCCGAAGAGCCGCTCGCCGAGCTCGAGGCGCGCATGAACCAGGCCGCCGCCGACATGAACTTCGAGTACGCGGCACTGCTGCGCGACCGGATCGAGCGGCTGCGCGGCTTTCGGGACGAGCTGGTCGCCTTCCGGGGTACCATGCAGGATCTGAGCTTCGTCTACCGGGTGCCCGGCTTCGCCGGCGACGATCGCATCTACCTCATCCGGAGGGGGCGCATCCGCCGCGAGCTGCGCTACCCGAAGAGTCGCGCCGCCCGCACACGCGTCGCCGACGCCATCGACGAGGTGTACGGCGAGCTCGACCTGGGGCCCGGCGCTCTCGCCCCGCAGGAAGCCGCCGAGATCCTGCTCGTGGCCCGGTGGTTCCGGCTGAAGCCCAAGGAGCGGAAACGGACCGTGCGTCCCGACGTGTGGTTGAAGGAGAGAGGGCCGCAGTAGCGAGGACGTGAGCCGTCAGCGCTCCACGTCGTACTTCAGCAGCACGATGCCGGAGTCGAAGGTCTCGGAGCTGTGGAGCCGCAGGGGAGCCGGGTTCTCGCTGCCGGGAAGCAGGGGGATGCCCGCTCCGAGAAGCGCGGGGATCACGCCGACCTCGACGCGGTCGACCAGGCCCGCCTCAAGCAGCGCCCGAAAGAGGACCCCGCCGCCGAACAGCCATATGTCCTTGCCCGGGCGTTCCTTGAGCCGGCGAATCTCTCCGGCGATGTCGTGCGAGACCACCGTCACGCCCGGGTGGGACGCAGGCACCAGCGTCTTCGAGACGACCACCACGTCCCTTTCCTCCAGCAGGCGCGCCCCCTCCGGGCTCGCCGTCGTCGTCTCGTAGGTGCGCCGTCCCATCAGCAGGGTATCGATCTTCGACAGGAAGCGACCGAAGTCGATCCCGTCATCGACCGGTATCCAGTCGTAACCACCGTCCTCCGTGGCGATGAACCCGTCGAGGCTCATCGCCACGGAATAGCGGATGCGACGCATGGGGGCTCAGCCGCCGGGTGGCGAGCCGATCACACCGCGTTCGTCGAGCATCCGGCCTACCTCGGGCTCAGCTCGAAACGCACCGCGGTCGCCTCTTCGATTCTGCCTCGCGAGTAGAACACCGGGTGGAATTCGTCGTTCGCCCACCGCTGGAAGAGGTTGCGATAGAACGGAGACCGGACGTCGCCGCTCTGACCGGGCGTGTTCATGCCGACCGCGCGATCCCAATCCCCGGTGTCCACGATGATCCGGAAGGAGGCGCCCGAGGTCTGATTGTCACCATTGCCGGTCTGATTCACGGTCGACCCGTATCCGCCCCTCGGCGCCGGTCCGACCTCGAGCATCGCGCGGGTCTCCGCATCGACCGCGTTGCCCAGCGGGTGCCGCAGATACGCGTGGTGGTTCTCGGGCTGACCGTACTGCCACGCGCGCATGTCGGCGCCCAGCTCGTCGTCGAGTGCGTCGAGCGCGGCGTCGAGAGACGACAGAAGCAGATGGTCTCGGGCGGCCATCGGATCGTCTCCCAGCGAGCCGGGCGGCACCACGATCGTCTCGATGACCTTCTGGAGTGAGAGATTCATGCTCTGGCCGGACGGCACGAGGGCATCGCGAACGAACCGCCGCAGCTGAGCTTCCCACTCGGTGTAGATCGCGGCTTCGACCGATCTCTTGTCGAGAACGAAGTCCCATCCGAGCAGGCGCTGCCGCACCTCTTCGAGCCGTCCGCTCGCCTGCAGGTCGTCGAGGAGCGGCACCAGCTGTCGAGCCGGAATCGAGAGCTCGTCGGTCTGCAGGCGCATCATGTCCGCCATGGAGAAGCGTGTGCCGCCGCCGAGCACCTCCACGATGCGCAGCCAGCGATAGGGATCCGACCAGCTGAAGCCGACCGCGTTCATGAACTCGTAGTCACGCGGAATCAGGTCGTTGTTGGCCGTCGCGAAGTACCCCTCTGGGGGATCCACCACATGGGGCTTGGCGATGATCGGCAGATAGCCATCCCACTCGTAGCGCCCGTCACCGGGCACGGGGACGAGCCCGCTCCAGTCTCGTCGTACGGGAGCGATCCCGACCGACTGCCAGCCGATCGTTCCGTCGCGCCCGGCCCACACCATGTTCTCGCCCGGGATGTTCGAGTAGCTGCAGGCCTCGCGAAACTCCTCCCAGGTCGTCGCCTGATCCATTCGGAGCGATGCGAGATACGGCGCCCCTCCGATCTCCATCCACGCGGCACGCACGGCGTAGGCGAGATTCCGGTCTCGATCTTCGAACACGACCGGGCCATGGCGTGTGTACTTCAGCGTGGCCGTGTAGGAGTCACGCCCCTTCACCGGGATCTCCTCGGTGATGACCGTCATCGGCTCCCACGTGCCCCTGTAGCGGTACTCGTTCGGGTCGGACGGATTCGTCTCGTAGACGTAGAGGTCCTCGCCGTCCGTCGCGAACACGGTGAGCCCCCAGGCCCCGTACTCGTTGTGCCCGATCGACACACCCGGCAGGCTCGGCTCGCCGCCGCCGATCACGTTCCAGCCCGGGCCGACCAGGTGGACCCAGTAGCGTAGCGACGGCGCCCCCTGGGCCCGGTGTGGATCGTTGGCCATCATCGGAAAGCCGCTTTCCGAGCGACTCCCGTCGACGACCCAGTTGTTGGAGCCGATGTCCTGCTCCACGTCGTACGCGACGACGCTCGATGCCTCCTCGGCAGCCGCCTCCAGCATCGCAAAGGCGTCGGCATCCCCTCGGCGGTCCGGCACCACGATGTCCTCGGGCTGGAACCGGACCCCCCCGCGGAAGGCGTCATAGACCCCCAGGATGTCCTCGGACAGCGCCTCGCCGTCGACCGCCGGATCGAGCTCGAGGAGCGGGTCTCCCGGGCCGAACGTCGACAGCGCTTTCACCGTCTCGGCTCCCATCGCTGCCACCCGGCGCCCCGTCGACAGCTCGGCCCCGATGTTGCCCAGCAGTCCCTGGTGCCGCGAGATCACCACCTCGGGCGTCCAGTAGCCCGGCGTGATGCCCAGGAGCTCGAACTCGATGGTCAGGAGGCTCGGGTCCTGCTCCGTCCGAGCGATGTACGCGTTGATCCCGTCGACGTACGCGTTGATGATCGCGGAGCCCCGGTCATGATAGTGGTTCAGCTCCTGCTCGAGATCGCGGCGAAACTTGAAGAGTCGCGTCCCGATGTCGCGCTGGAGCTCGCGCTCCCCGAGGATCTCGGCCACGGTCCCCGTCGCCTGCCGCCGCCAGAGCTCGAGCTGGAACAGCCGGTCGCGGGCCGCGTTCCACCCCTGCGCGAAGAAGAGATCGTGCTCGGTCTCCGCGTAGATGTGGCTGATGCCCCAGTGGTCCACCAGGATCTCGACCGGCTGGTCGAGACCGGGAACCTCTAGCGTGGTCGACTCCTGTGCGCCGACGAGCGAAGGAGCGAGGACGATCGCGAGCGTGAGGCCCGTACGGCTCAGACGTCGAAGCGCTGCGAGCATGACATCTCCATTCTGAAGGTGCGACCCGTCAGCCTAGGGTCGACCCCCACGCCTCACAAGCCGTTGCACACCCCTGCCGTGCCCCGTCAGCTTGCCCGGAAGGGACGGTACCAGACAGCCAGGAGAGGCACGCATGGTGAGGCAGGCACGAGGCTCCGCGGCGCACGGCACGGACGCGCGCACGCTTCCTTCCGCCGCGGGTCGTCTGAGCGTCCTGTTCGCCGCGGCGCTCGCCGCCTGCGCACCCGACTCCACCCCACCCACCGCGGAGGCCTCCCCGGAGGTCCCCCGAGTCCCCATCGACGAATACGCCACCCGCCGGCAGGCCATGCTCGCGACGCTTCCGGACGGCATCCTCCTCCTGCACGCCCGCGCGACCGAGAAGTCGATGGAACAGTGGGGCTTCGTGCAGGACCCGACCTTCCTGTACTTCTCGGGCCTTCCCGAAGCCCCGGCGGCGATTCTCGCGCTCGACGGTCCCGCCGGCAGCGCACACCTCTTCCTCCCGCCGCCTCCCGCCTCGTTCGGGATGCAGGTCGAAGACCTCACACCCCCCACGGGACCGGAGACCGCCGAGCGCTACGGATTCGACTCCGCGCGGAGCTGGGACGACTTCGTGCCGTGGGTGGAGGGTCGGCTCGCCGACGGAGTTCGGACCCTGTATGTCGACGAGTCACGCAACCCCGAGCCTCGCGGCGTACCGTCCCCGATGCCTCCGGTCGCCGGCCCGCGGACGCTCTGGCAGGCTTCGCTCGAAGCGACGTTTCCGGCGGCCCGCATCGTCAGCGCGAAGCGTGCGATCACGGAGCAGCGCTCCGTGAAGTCGGACCATGAAGTCAGGATTCTCGAGGACAACGCACGTACCACGGCCTACGCGCTCCTGGCCGTGGCCCGGCGTCTCGAGCCCGGAGTACGACAGCGAGAAACCGAGTCGACGGTCGTCGCCGCCTGCCTCGACGAGGGAGGAGAGGGACCATCGTTCTGGCCCTGGACGATGTCGGGCCCGAACGCCCACGTCGGGCATCTGGTCGAGGCCTTCTTCCGATACGACCAGGGGAACCGCGACGCCCTGCCCGGCGAGCTCGTGCGCGTCGACATCGGATGCGCCGGCGGCCTCTACGGGGCGGACGTGGGTCGGACCCTCCCGGTATCCGGCCGCTTCACGCCAGGCCAGGCCGAGGCCTGGGACCTGCTCGTAGCAGGCTACCGAGCCGGACTCGAGGCCATGGCGCACGGTGTCCCGGTGCGGGACGTGCGGGCCGCGAGCATCGAAGCCGTGCGCGCTGCAGAGCCCTCGCTGAAGACAGACGAGGGTCGGGCGGCTGCGGCGACGATCCTCGGGGGCGGAGAGAGCACGTGGCACATTCACGGTGTGGGCATCGACAGCGGTGAGGACCTCCCGGAGGTTCTGCGCTCCGGGATGGTCGTCGCCTACGAGCCCGGCTTCTCGATCGGTGAGGACGCCTACTATCTCGAGGACATGGTCCTCGTGACGGAAGGCGGCCACCGGGTGCTCAGCACGGGTCTTCCCTACACGGCCACCGAGATCACAGCCGTCATGGGCGGCGGCTGACGAACGTGCGAGCTACGCTTCGTAGACCGTCCGCCCCCCCACGACCGTCCGCACGATCGCGATCTCCTTGATGCGATCCGGATCCACGTCGTAGGGACTCTCCGCCAGAATCACGAAGTCGCCCAGCTTCCCCGCGGTTATGGATCCCTTGACGCCTTCCTCGTGCGAGGCATACGCGCCGTGCGTCGTGCAGATCTTGAGCGCCTGATCCAGCGTGACCCGCTGACTCGGCCCCCACACGCGGCCCGAGAAGTCCTTCCGCGTGACCATCGACTGCAGCGCCATGAGCGGCTCGTACGGTCCGGGGCTGTGGTCCGAAGCGGGCGCGACGGGAATACCGTACTCGACGAACGAGCCGTGGGCGAACATCCACTCCATCTTCTCTTCCCCGTACTCGATCCACTTTTCACCGTGGTAGTGGGCGTACGTGTAGAAGGGCGCGGGGATGTAGCCGCCGTCCGCGATCCGACGGAGAAGGTCGGGGTTCACGAGTGAGCAGTGCTCGAGGCGGTGCCGCGTGTCGTCACGGGGATACTCCCGCTGCATGCGCTCGTAGGCGTTGAGCACCATGTCGATCGTGACGTCTCCGTTGGCGTGGATCGCGACCTGCCACCCACCCCGGTGCGCCTCCTCCACGACCTCGTGGATCTCGTCCTGCGTCATGGTGAGGATGCCGTAATCGTCGGGCCGCCCGGCGTAGGGCGTGCTCATCGCCATCGTCCGCTCGGATGCCGATCCGTCCGCGGCGTATTTGACTGGTCCGATGCGAAGCCACTCGTCGCCGAAGCCGGTGCGGATGCCCGCGCTGTGCAGCGCCGGGAAGGTGCCGCCCCTGGCCATCAGGTTCATTCTCAACGTCAGGTCGCCGGCCGCCCGGGCGTCCTGATAGGCGACGTAGTCCGCTCTCGACGTGCCCGCCTGGTGCACCGAGGTCAGCCCCGAGGCGTTCATCTTTCGGCAGATCACGCCGACGCCGCGCGCACGCTCCTCGGGGGTGGAGCCGCTCGGTACCTGGAAGTAGCCCCGAGCCCGCTCGGCGACCTTGCCGGTGAACTCCCCGTTCTCGTCCCGATAGAAGTGGCCTCCGAAGGGGTCGGAGGTCTCGCGCGTGATCCCGGAGACCTCGAACGCCCTGGAGTTGTACACCCCGGTATGGCCGCCGCGATGGCCGACCACGATGGGGTGCTCGGTGCTCACCGCGTCCAGGTCCTCACGGTTCAGCGGGCGCCCTTCCTCCTGCTTGGTGTCGTCGTACATGAACCCGACGATCCACTCGCCGGGCGGCGTGTCGGCCGCCCGCTCACGGAGGGCTGCCTGGATCCGGGCGATGCTTCCCAGGTTCGTATTCACGTTGCGCAGCTCGTTCAGCCCCGCACCGGAGGGGTGAGAATGCGCATCGATGAAGCCGGGCACGACGGTGGCGCCCGCCGCATCGATCACGGTCGTATTCGCCGAGGCGAGATTCCGGACATCGGCGTTCGAGCCCACGGCGACGAAGCGCTCGTCCCTGATCGCGAACGCCTCGGCCGTCGGATTGTCGTCGTCCTGCGTGAGCACGTTGCCGTTCACGACCACGAGATCGGGCACGACCGACGCGCCCGAGCCCGAGGCGCACCCCGTGGTCAGGCCTGCGGCCGTCGCGGCCGCCCCCAGTCCGAGGAACTGTCTGCGATCGAACTCCGTCATGGTTCCTCCTTCGCTTCTAGAAAACCGGCCCGACGGTCTCGCGAACCGATTCGAGCTCGGCGACGGCCTCGTCGTTCGGTCTGGTCACGAGACTCACCAGCACGCAGACGATCAACCCGGCGAAGAAGCCCGGTATCATCTCGTAGAGATCGTAGAAATCGGCCTTGAACGCACGAACCCACACCACGGTCACCGCGAATCCTCCGATCATTCCCGCGATCGCGCCCTCACGTGTCGTGCCCTTCCAGAACAGGGAGCACAGGACGATCGGCGTGAAGGCACACGCGATCCCCGACCAGGCGAAGAGCACGAAGTCGAAGATCACACGCACCTCGAGGAGCGCGACGACCAGTCCGACCGCACCGATGACCACCGTCACGCCCTTTCCCATGAAGGAAAGCGTGCGCTCCGAGGCATTCGATCCGAGTGACTTCTGTACGACGTCCCGCACGACCACGGACGATGCGAGGATCAGGAGCGAGTCGACGGTCGACATGATCGCCGCGAGGACGACCACCAGGAAGATCCCGGTGAAGAAGGCGGGGAAGAGCTCCGCGCTCATGATGGGCAGGATGGTCTCCGGGTCGTCGAGAATCGGGAAGAGGGTCCGGCCCGCCATCCCGCCGAAGACCGCACCCACGTCGAACCCGATGACGCACAGCACGGCCCAGAAGCCGCCGTCCACGATCTGCTTCTGATCGCGCGCCGCCATGAAGCGCGTGAGCAGCTGAGGGGAGCCGAGAAACGCGAGCCCGATCGCCACGGATCCGGCGGCGCTGATCACGCCGGCCAGGGTCAGACCGTACGCCCCCATCGGCTGAAGGAGCGCGGGGTCCTGGGCCCTCAACGCGTCGATCATGGGACCGAACCCACCGGCGGCCGCCACGCCGACGACCGGAAGGGTCACCAGGCATCCGAGCATCAGGACGCCCTGCAGGAAGTCCGAGTAGGCCACCGCCTTGAAGCCACCGACCGTCGTGTAGAACAGGACGATGCCGAGCCCGATCCACACGCCTTCGGTATAGCCGGTCCCTAGGAACGAATCGAAGGCCTTGCCCGACGCGGTGAGCTGAGCCGCCGTGTAGGCCATCACCATGCTCAGGATGATGATCGCGGACAGCCATCGGAACGCGTGGCTCGTGTCGCGAAAGCGCTCGGTCAGGTAGTCCGGCACCGTGATGGCGTCATAGCGGTCGGTGTACTCCTTGAACGGGCGCGCGACCCAGATCCAGGCGCAGGCCACGCCGAGCACCTCGCCCATGATGATCCAGAACGCGTGCACGCCGATGGCGTACCCCATGCCGGTCAGACCGAGAAGGAGCCATGCGCTCTCACCCGTGGCGTTCGAGCTGAACGCGATCACCCACGCCGGCAGCTTCTTTCCCGCGACGTAGTACCCCTTCAGGTCGCCCGACTCGCGGCCACCCCAGATCCCGATCGCCAGCAGGATGAGGAGGTATCCCACGACGACGCCGAGAATCGTGGCGGATGTCACGGCGACGACTCCGTACGGCTCGCATCCGTGGCGCTCTCGTCGGAGCCACGCCCTTCAGCGGCCGCACGCGAGGACCCGTTACCGAGCCGGCGCGCGCGCTGCGCGCGCACGAACGCCAGCTCGAGACCGAGACCGAGTCCTACCGAAACGGCCAGCAGGACCCAGGCATCCAGGGGAAGTCCGGTCGATTCCATGGCCGCGAACGTGCGCACGCCCCAGGGGGCGGGCAAGCCCGTCCTTTCGATGACCGCTCTCGTCCGGTCAGTCCGCGCATCGGTCGATGGCCCGCCCCAGCTTCTCGATCCCCTCCGCCATCTCCTCTTCCGAGATCAGCAGGGACGGTCCGATTCGGATCACCGTGCCGTGGAGACCTCCCTGGCCGATCAACACGCCTTCCTCGCGCGAGAGCGCCATGAGCTTCCGCGTCCGCTCCATGTCCGGCTCCTTCGAGACCGGATCCTTCACGATCTCGATGGCCTGCATCAGGCCCATGCCGCGGACGTCACCCATCCACGGGTGCCGGGACTGCATCTCCAGCAGCGCCGCTCGCAGCTGATCCCCACGCTCCCGGGCGTTGTGCGGCGCATCGTGGTCTCGAAGCTCGTCCTGGGTCGCGCAGAGCTGCGCCATCGATACCGGGTTGCCGCCGAAGGTGGATATGGTCTTCCCCTTCCATGCGTGGGCGATCTCGTCGGTGGTGATGGTGGCCCCCACGGGGGCCCCGTTCGCGATCCCCTTCGCCATGACCATGATGTCGGGCTCGACCCCGTGGTGCTGGATCCCGAACCAGTGCGTGCCCGTGCGGCCGAATCCGGCCTGGACCTCGTCGATGATGAGAAGTCCGCCGTAGTGCCGGATCACCTCCGCGGCCTTCTCGAAATAGCCCGCGGGGGGCACCACGTATCCCGCCACGCCCTGGATCGTCTCGGCGATGAATGCCGCCGGGCGGCCGTTCGTCGTCGTGACGATGACCTCTTCGAGGTCGGCCACGAACTTGTCGACGCACGTGTCGTCACACGGCTGCCTGAACGGGCAACGATACGGGTTCGGGCTCATCGCGTGCTTGATCCCGGCCACCGGCGTCGCCAGTGGGCGCCACCCGGAGTGGGCCGTGACGCTGGTCGCCATGAACGAGCGTCCGTGGTAGCCCACCCGGAGTCCGATGATCTCCGATCGTCCGGTCGCCAGGCAGGCCATCATGAGGGCCGTCTCGATGGCCTCGGTGCCGGAGTTGCTGAAGAAGGTCCTCTTCAGGCTGTCCGGAGCGATGTCCGCGATCTTGCGGGCCGCCTCGACGTGGACCTCGTTGGCGTACAGCGTCGAGACGTGACCGAGCTTCTTCATCTGGGCGACGGTCGCGTCGATCACCCTCGGGTTGCAGTGCCCGACCGACGTCGTGAGGATCCCGCTGAAGAGGTCGAGGTACTCGTGCCCCTCGGGGTCCCATGCGCGGACGCCCTCCCCTCGCTCGAGAACCAGAGGCTCCTCGTACAAATGGAGCATCGACGGGAGGAGGTACTCGCGCTGCCCGTGGATCGTCTCGGCGCTCGTTACGCTCTTGGCCAGTGTCGGTGCGGTCATGATTTCAGCCCTTGGGCCTGTGGTGGGGATCCGCGCTGACGTCCGTCCAGCGCGAGATCACGACGCGTTGATCCGTGTAGAAGGAGATCCCGTCCTTTCCGGCCGCCTTCAGGTCGCCGAAGAACGACTGCCTCGAGCCGCCGAACGGGAAGAAGGCCATCGGCGCTGCGACGCCGATGTTGACGCCGATCATGCTGATGCCGGCCTGATACCGGAACTCGCGTGCAGCTCGCCCGCTGGTGGTGAAGATCGAGCATGCATTTCCGTACCGGCTTTCGTGCATCATCGCGATGGCGTCCTCGACGGTGTCGGCACGGTTCACGGCGGCGACCGGCCCGAAGATCTCCTCCGTGCCGATCGACATGCTCGGTGCGACGTCCTCGAAGACCGTGGGTCCGACCCAATAGCCACCCTCGAGGCCTTCGACCTCGGCGCCCCTGCCGTCGAGCGAAAGCGTGGCGCCGTCCGCGACGCCCTGATCGATGAACGCGCGCACGCGATCGCGGTGCGCCGCCGAGATCACCGGTCCCATCTGCGTGGCCGGATCGAGTCCGTCCCCGATCCTGATCGACGCAGCATGATCCAGCAGCCGCTCGCGAATCTGCGCGTGCGCATCGCCCACACCCACCACGACGCTGCCGGCCAGACAACGCTGGCCGCTCGAGCCGAAGATCGAGCCGGCGCAGGCATCCAGCGTCGCATCCATGTCCGCGTCGGGAAGAACGATGAGGAAGTTCTTGGCACCGCCGAGCGTCTGCACGCGCTTGCCGCTCGCCGCTGCCCGCGTGTACACGATCTTGGCGACGTTGCTCGAGCCCACGAAGGACACTCCGGCGATGTCGGGGTGATCGCAGATCGACTCGACGGCCTCCTGGCCACCGTGAACGACGTTGAGAACGCCCTCCGGAATCCCGGCCTGCTCCGCGAGCTCGACGATCCTCTGATGGGTGAGCGGGTCCTGCTCGCTCGGCTTCAGCACGACCGTGTTTCCCGTAGCCACGGCATAGGGCCAGAACCAGAGCGGGATCATGACCGGGAAGTTGTAGGGCGTGATGATGCCGAACACCCCGATGGGCTGCCGCCACGACGCGCAGTCGATTCCACGCGCGATCTCCTCGACGGTGTCCCCCATCATGAGCGTGGGAACGCCGCAGGCGTGCTCGACGTTCTCGATTCCCCGCTGCACCTCCCCCCGAGTCTCCGCGACGATCTTCCCGTGCTCCTTCGTCAGCTGGACCGCGAGCTCCTCCTTGTGCTCCTCGAGAAGCATCTTGAAGCGAAAGAGGATCCTGGCGCGCTCCGGAGCCGGAACGGAGCGCCACGCGGGAAAGGCGGCTTTCGCCGCCTGAACCGCCGCGTCGACGTCCGCCGCGGACGAGAGGGGCACCTGACCGATGACCTCTCCGGACGCGGGGTTCGTGATCGGTAGTGTATCCGCGGCAGACGCGGCTCTCCAGCCACCTCCGACGTAGTTCTGTACAGTCGTGCTCATTCGGGTCGTGCCTCGTTTCGTATCGTTCACTGCATGCGCGGGCTGTCTTTCGAGCTCCGCACGGCCGGTTGACACTCCGGCCACGGAGCGGGCTGGCCATTTCGTCCGGTGATGACCGTACGGCGTGTCCGGTCCACGAATTCCGGATCCTCGGCGGACAGGTAGACGAGCGACGCGGTGAGGACCGCGTTGTTCTTCAGGTCGTCCCAGACGAGCTTGTCGTACGTGTCGCGGTGCGTGTGCCACGTGTGCGACCCGTAGTCCCACGACAGGGCCCCGAGGCTGAAGCCCGGGGCTCCGTAGCACACGAACGACGCGTAGTCGGAGCCGCCGCCCCCGGGGTTGCCGGGCAGCTCCAGCTCGACGTGCTGCGCGACCTCCGCGGGCACCTGAGCCATCCAGCGCGCAATCGACGGTGCCGCACCGACCAGTCCCTGCGCCGACAGACGCACGATGCGGCCCGTTCCGTTGTCCTGGTTCCAGAGAGCCTGCAGGCCGTCGACCACCTCCGGGTGATCCTCGGTGAACGCACGGGAGCCGTTCAGCCCCTGCTCCTCTCCATTCCAGAGCCCGATCAGGATCGTCCGCCTGGGCTGGGGATAGGCCTCCCGGAGAATGCGCATCGTTTCGAGCATGAGGACGGAGCCCGACCCGTTGTCGGTCGCGCCCGAACCGCTCTCCCAGGAATCGAAATGCGCCGAGAGCATTACGTACTGATCGGGCCACTCCGTCCCGGGGATCTCTCCAATCACGTTGAAGACCGGCACCTCGCCCAGGTTCTCCGCTTCGGCGGTGAGGCGGAGAACCGGCTCCTGCCCATTGGCGGCGAGACGGTGCACGAGCCCGTAGTCTTCGCAGGACAGCTCGAAGGTCGGGCTCGCGCGGTTGTAGGCATTGAAGACCCGGGTGGTGCCGTACGAGCCG
>Ga0111156_1014_pt1 | contig 19874 bp, 20 predicted proteins | sample DeeMarSeWOR28_12_FD_80250 | JGI IMG/M metagenome (GOLD analysis project Ga0111156, IMG submission 80250) | Gemmatimonas sp. SG8_23
TGGAGCTGCTCAAGCTGGAAGGGGTGGACGTCGACGGGGCCAGCCCTTCGAGCCGGGTCCACCCCGAAGTCATTCCGCTCGATCTGTAGTCGGGCGGCGCACGTGCCCCAGCCTACGACCCCGGTTGAGCTGCTCGAGGGCAGAACGAAGCCGGACATCGTGAACGTGCCCGAGCGGCTCGTACTCAGCCTTTCCGGTGCCTCGGCACCCGATTCGGAGGAGTTCGCGGAGGCGGTCGGCGCGCTCTACGGAGTCGCGTACACCCTTCGCTTCGCACGCAAGAAGGCCGGCAGGGATCCATTCAAGGTGGGGACGCTCGAGGGCGAGTGGTGGGCCGAGGGGGACGATCTCCCGGCCGACCGTGTGCCCGACCGAAGCTCCTGGCGGTGGCGCCTCCGTAGCGCAGTGCCCTCCGACACTACGGAGGAGGAGGTGGCGGAGGCCGTCGAGCAGGCGGTCACCAGGAAGGGGGGCAAACTCGAAGGCAGCGACGTAGCCCTGGAAGTCCGCCTGGTGAGTCTACCCTCCGAAACGATGGCGCGAATCCTCCATCGCGGACCGTACGACGCCGAGGCGGAGAGCTTTCGGGTGATGGACGCGTATCTCTCCGAACAAGGGCTGGAGCGCCGCCCCGGACACCTGGAAGTCTACCTGTCGGATCCCTCGCGCACGTCGCGGGACAAGCTCAGGACCGTTCTCCTCGCGGCGGTGGCACCCTCGGGCTGAACTCCGCGCGCCGGGCCGGACGCGACACGCGCGTGCGCGCACGTCGCCTCTTCCGCATCACTCAGAAGCGCGACGGCTCGAGAGGCTCGACCCGGGGATCTCCCGGGCCGAGGATCGTGTTCGCCACCATTTCGCCCGTCACAGGGCCCAGGGTGAGTCCGAGCATGCCGTGGCCGGTCGCGAGGTGAAGGCCGTCCACCCCCGGGACCGGTCCGACGATGGGCAGGCCGTCCATGGATACCGGTCGGAGCCCGCACCACTCCGAAACCGGCCGGGCGGTGCCCAGCTCGGGGAACGCGGCACGGGCGGCACGTGTGAGCTGACCGAGCCGGCCCGGCCGCAAGACGTGGTTTTCGCCCGAGAACTCCATCGTGCCGGCGAAGCGCACGACCGTGTCCATCGGCGTGCAGAAGACGGACGATTCGTTGAGCACGCAAGCGATGCGCAGGCGGGGTGATCCGTTGGGCCCCACCTCGATGTCTCGGTGGTAGCCTTTCCCGGGCTGAACTGGAACACGTGTTCCGAATCGCCGGGCGACCCCGAGACTGAACGGCCCGGTGGTGAGCACGACGGCATCGGCATGCAGCCGCTCACCCTCGGCCGACAGGACTCCCGAGACCCGCCCGCCCTGCTCCGTCACGCTGCTCACCGACGTGCCCTCCCGCACCTCGACCCCCAGGCGCCTCACGACTTCGGTGAGGCGCATCAGAAAGCGCGACGGCTCGAGTGTGGCAGCCTCCGGGTAGAAGACCCCGCCGATGATGTCGTGCGAAAGCGCGGGCTCCCGCACACGGAGCTCGTCGCCGTCCAACTCCTCGGGGTGATAGCCGTACCGGCGGATGATGCCCGCTTCGTGGCGGGCACTGCGGAGACCTTCCGGCGTCGAGCATACGTCGAAATACCCCTCGGCGCGGTATCCGCACTCGATCCGTTCCTCCTCGATCAGCCGGTCGAACAGAGCCAGCGCATCCTTGCCGAGCGGCGCCATCACGCGCATGCAGTGCTCCACGTGCTCGTCCGTGCAGTACCGGGCGAAGCCGAGCAGCCACCGCCACAGGGCCGGATCCCAGCGCGGCTTCACGTAGAGAGGGCTGGCCGGGTCACGCAGGGCCGCCAGCGCCTGGCGGACCCGCCCCGGCCGATTAAGGGGCGGATGCCCGGCCGACACCGTGCCCGCGTTCCCCGACGAGGCACCCGCTCCGATCCGATCACGCTCGAGCAGCGTGACGCTGGCCCCTCCCCTGGCCAGGTAATAGGCGCACGAGACCCCGATGACGCCGCCCCCGACGACGACGACCGCCGGGCGGTTGCGGGTCACCCGGCCGTGGGATCGAGCAGGACCTTCACGGAGCCGGTCTTCCTCCGGTTGCCCGCCGTGGAAAGCGCGTTGCGGTACTCGCGAAGAGGAAAGACGTGGGTCACCATGTCTTCGACGGGGGCACCCGTCTCGAGGAGGAGATCATGGGTGATCTGGAACGTGTGTTCCTTTTTCCCGCGCCACGTTTCCTCGCCGTAGCACTGGTACCCCTGGATCCGTAACTCGTTGGCCCATATGAACGTGAGATCCAGCTTGTTGATCTCCGCCGCACATCCGAGCAGGACGATCTCACCGCGCACCGAGGCATAACGGAGCGCCTGCTTGATGGTCTGTCCGCTGCCGACACAATCGAAGATCAGAGGGAAGCCCCCGCCGGCATAGACCTCGGGGCCGACCAGCGGCATGTACGCCTGGGCCCCGGTTCCGATCAGCGCCTCGCGCGCCTCGTCGCCAGGCGAGATGACACCGCTGGCGCCCAACGACAACGCCAGCTCCCTCTCGTGCCTGCGCTTCGTCTGAGAGATGACGCCGCCCTCGTATCCGACGGCCCGCAGCGCCCAGACGACGCCGAGGGCGATGGGCCCACTTCCAAGCACCAGCACCGGGCCGCGATCGAGCGGACGGGACCGGAGGACCGCGTGCATGCCCACAGCCAGGGGCTCGATCAGAGCCGCCGTGTTGTCGGACATCGCGTCGGCGACGGGAAAGAGCTGGCTCTCGTGAGCGATCATCCGCTCTCCCCAGCCCCCGGGGAGACTCGCGTGGTAGCCGATCGTCATCCCGCGTTGGATGGGTTTGCCACCAATGATGGTCTCTCCCTCCTCGCCGCCTCGCGCACACGTCGCGGGCAGACCCTCCGCGCACGACGCGCACTCGTGGTCCGCATCGAAGCCCCGCAACTTGCACGAGACCCCGGGATCGACCGCAACACGTTGTCCGACTGCTACTTGGTGGACGTCCGGGCCTGCCTCGACGACGCGTGCCAGGATCTCGTGCCCCAGGACAGCGGGGAAGGAGCCGAACGGCTCCATCGCGGGCGAGGACTTGAGCGTGAGGTTGCCGATGTCGGAGCCGCAGATCCCCGCCTTCAGGATCTCCAGCCGGACCCAGTCCCGACCCGGGAGGTCCGGCTCCACGACCTCGCCGAAGCGCACGCCACTGAGTCCGCCGTAGTACGCCGCCTCGGTGACGCGCCCCAGCATCTTGCCGATGACATAGCTCGGGACCGTGACGTTGAAAGTGACCGCGCGCATGGATTTCCGTGCCTCAGTAGGAGCTCAGGGTGCGTTGCCGGACAGTGCGCCGAGCCACCGGCGCACCACGCGGGGGGATCGGCCGACCACACCGGCGATCCCGAAGACCGCTGCCAGCACGTCCGTGGCGACCTGAACGATCGAAGGGTCCGCCCCGGACAGGAAGAGCTCTCCGAGCCCGAACAGTCCACCGGCCAGAATCAGGGCGACGCCACGTTCCCGCAGCGAAAGATGGGTCGGGCCGCCCGGCACGGGAACGTCTCCGCGCGTTTGAATCGGCGCCCGCCCGCCACGGGGGTCCCGAGCGCGTCGCGCTGCCTCGCCTGCATCCGAAGCCAGGTGGTCCGAGCCGGCACGCGCCGAGGAGAGGCCCCGCACGTCGAGATCGAGCACCTCGCGGGCGCGGCGCTCGTCCATCCCGAGCACCCAAAGCGTCGCCGACGCGCCCACCGACATCCCGAGAGCAGGATCGTCGATCTGGAGGCGGTAGGGGATGCCCGCATCGTCGAGGAAGCCCGCCGCGAACTCCGCATCGTGCCGATACATGTACCGAGCGATCGGCACCTCCTGCAGCTTCTTCTCCGTACGGCGTGTCATGGCCTGTCGTCCGGCGCATGAGAGTCGTCCATCAGAGCGCCTTACGGTAGCACACGATTCGATGTGCCTCGTCGAAGCCCGCCGCAACGTGGAACGCTCCGCTCGCGTCGTTGTCGAGTGAGCGGTCGCTCGCCATCTCCGAGCATCCTCGGTCACGGGCCCATGCTTCGCCGGCGCGAACCAGCGAGCGCCCGACCCCCGCCCTCCGGTGGCCCGGCTTCACGTAGATCCCCTCCAGGTATCCGACCGGCGATGTGACGCACCCCTCGGCATACCGCCGCAGCCCGACCTCCACGATCCCGACCAGCTCCCCCGCCTGACTCTCCGCCACGAAGCAGACGGCATGCTCGGGCGGCTCGGCGAAGAACTGCGCGATCTCCCGCGGATGGTCCTCCGGAGCCTCCGGCCAGAGCTCGGTGCGGAGCACGGCCCAGGCCTCGGCGTCCGAGGGCTCGGCGGAGCGGATGCGGAGAAGGCTCATCGTCGGGACGAGATAGGGGCGAAGGCGGCTCGCCAATATGGCGGCGCTGTTCGCGCGCGGCATCCGCGCGTAGTCTGAAGCGCCCCTCCCGGAGCTCTCAACCATGTTCACACACACCTTCGAGCGCCCGACGCTCGCGATCATCGCGGTGGCGCTGACCGTCGCGGCGTGCGGTGGACGCGCCGTCGACGATTCGGGCCAGTCCGACCAACAGGACCCGCAGCTCGTCTTCTGGAACGCGCTCGACGACCTCTGTGGCCTCGCGTTCGAGGGAAGGGTCACCCGGAACGTCCCCCCGGACGACTCCTTCGATGGACGGCGCCTCGTGATGCACGTGCGCGCATGCGATCCGGGCGAGATTCGGATCCCGTTCAGCGTGGGCGCCGACCGTTCCCGAACCTGGGTGGTGACCACCACCTCGGTGGGCCTGCGCCTGAAGCACGACCACATCCACGAGGACGGAACCGAGGACCCGATCAGCCGCTACGGGGGCGAAACGCGCGGACGAGGCTCGGACTCGGTGCAGGAGTTCCACGCGGACGCGTTCACGGCGAATCTGGTTCCGTCGGCAGCCGGAAACGTCTGGTCCATCGAGATCAGTCCCGGAGCGAGCTTCGCCTACGCCCTCCGCCGGGAGGGCTCGGACCGCAGCTTCCGGGTCGAGTTCGACCTGAGTCGGCCCGTCGATCCACCCCCACCGCCATGGGGTAGCTGACCGGGGGCGCTCCTGTGAGCAACTTCCGATGAGCAGACCGGTAATGAAAGCGGGTGGACGCGACGTATGTGTCCCGGCCGCCTATATTGCAGGCTCGATGGAAGAACGGTTCTCGGAGGCTCGAAGGATGGATTACGCGCTCACCCTGCTGCGTCGGGTGAAGACGGCGGCAGTTGCAGCCGCCCTGATCGGGGCGTTCGCGTCGCCCGGGCAGGCACAGACGATCAACGGCACCCTGATGGAGGTGGAGACGGGTCAGCCGATCTCGCTCGGTCTGGTCATCATGATGACCGAGAACGGGGATTCCATCACGTCGGCCGTGACGAACGGGCAAGGACAATTCACGGTCGACGCCCCCGATCCCGGCTCTTTCGTGCTCGTTGCGTCGGCGTTCGGGTTCAAGGAGACTCCCGCCGGCGTCTTCGAGCTCGGTCCCGGGGGCGAGATGGACGTCGAGTTCCGGATCGCGGCCGCCCCCATGCCCATCGACGGCCTGATCGTCTCGCTCCAGCGGCCGGTGCTGCAGCACCAGCTGGTCAAGAACGGCTTCGTGCGACGCTACACGCGAGGCCTGGGAGCCTTCCTGACTCCGGTCATGATCGAGGAGTCGACCGCTCGAAGCACCGCGGACCTGTTCCGCGGCATTCCCGGCGTGCTCCTGCAGCTTCCGGGAGGCGGACTGAACGCCTTCACCGGTGAAGCCCTGCGGCTCACGGGCACCGGGCAGTACTGCACGCCGACGATCTACATGGACGGCGCGCGCATGAACGTCGAGATGACCCGGGACATGCCCATCGAGGTCATCGCTCCGCTCGGCATGGTCGACGCGATCGAGATCTATCGGCGCCCATCCGAGATTCCCATCGAGTACGGCATGACCGCTTCGGGCGACGTGCCCGGCGGACCTTGCGGCATCGTCGTCATCTGGACCAAGACCCGTTAGCCGACAGGCTCTGACCGCTCTGGCGCTCGCGACGACGGTCGCCTGCGTCACTCCGGACTCCGGGTCCGACCCGGTCGACTTCGCACAGGCCGACTCGATCGTAGCGGGCTGGGTGGATCAGGGTCGCGTTCCGGGCGCGGTCCTCCTCGTATCGCAGGGAGGGACGGTTCTACACCAGCGCGCCTGGGGTTTCGCACAGGCCTACGGTTACGGCACCGGCCAGTATCCGGGAGAGGGCGGTCGCATCGAGCCCCTCGACTCACCCGTACCGATGTCGTCGGAGACGGTCTTCGACCTCGCCTCCGTGACCAAGGTCATGGCCACGACGATGGCCCTGATGCTTCTCGTCGACCGGGGGCAGGTCGATGTGAGCGCTCCGGTCACGACGTATCTCCCGGACTTCGCCGTCGGAGGGCCGGCCTCGATCACGCTGGAGCACCTGCTCAGCCATCGCTCCGGACTCGCGCAGTGGGTTCCGGTCTACTACCACGCAGCCGACCGCGACGAGGCCTACGCATATGTGAAGAGCCTCCCGCTCTCGTGGGAAGTCGACGAGGGGCGGCAGTACTCGGACCTCGGCTTCATGATCCTCGGGCGGGTCGTCGAGGAGGTGAGTGGGTCACCCCTCGACGTCTTCCTCGCGGAAGAGCTGTACGGCCCGCTCGGCCTCGACCATACCGGCTTTCGTCCCGCACGCGATGCCGGCGACCGTCGCGCGACTTCCGCCGGGCAGGTCGCGGCCACCTCCCACGGCAACCCCTTCGAGTGGCGAATGGTGCACGACACGACCTTCGGGTACCACATCGAGGGAGACGCGGAGGCGTGGGACGGCTGGCGCCGGTACACCCTCGTCGACGAGGTCAACGACGGCAACGCCTTTCACGCGTACCGGGGCGTTGCCGGTCATGCCGGTCTCTTCTCCAGCGCTACGGAGCTCGCGACACTTCTCGACGTCGTCCTGAGCGGCGGGCTGGCGCTCGACCGGCGCCTCGTCGCTGCAGAGACGGTCACGCGCTTTCTGCAGCCGGCCGGAGAGGGCCAGGCCCTGGGGTGGCAGCTGCCCGACTACGCGCCGCCGGGCAGCTTCGGACACACGGGGTTCACGGGAACCTTCGTGCTGGGAGTCCCGGATCTGGAGCTGTCGATCGTTCTCCTCACCAATCGCCAGAACGGTGGCGTGGACGCCGATACGAGGTACCCGGACATCTCCACGCTCCAGAAGGACGTCACCCGCGCGGTTTCGACCGCGGTGCGGCACACCGCGCAGCGCTGAGACGCTTCAGCGGTTCCCCTTACCTCCGCAGTCCCCTACCCTCCGGGCGAACCAGCGCGCCCCTACCCGCTGCAGCCACCCGCATCCGACCGCCATGACCGGTACCCTCCTCCGCCTCGCCACGCTCGTCCTGCTTGCCCTGACCCCCCGCGTCGGCGCCGCCCAGTCTTCCTTCGAGATCCCGTCCCCGGTCGGCTTTTCCGCCCCGACCGCAGCCCGTCAGGCATACTGCGAGGCCCGGTTCGTCGACCTTCCCTCGGGGGACGCGTTCCGCGAGCACCTGCGAATCATCACGGCGAACCCCCACCCCACGGGATCACCAGCTCAAGTCGAAGTCGGACATTATCTTGGGCGAGCCATGAAGGCCGCCGGGCTCGCCGTGCGAGAGTATCCGTACGACGTGTATCTGCCGCAGCTCACTGACGATGTGGAAGCCCATATCGTCACCCCGATCTCGATGCGCCTCAACAACAGGGAGGTCGCCCTTCCCGAGGATCGCTTCTCGGGGCATCCGGACCTGCTGAACGGGTGGAACGCCTTCTCCGGGAGCGGCGACGCGACGGGCGAGGTCGTCTATGCGAACTACGGTACGCGAGCGGACTATCGCGCCCTCGATTCCCTGGGCGTCTCGCTCGAGGGAAGAATCGTGATCGCGCGTTACGGGGGGAACTTCCGTGGCTTCAAGGTGCTCTTCGCCGAGGAGCGCGGAGCCGCCGGTGTCATCATGTTCAACGATGCCCCCGAGGAGGAGGAGGACCCCTATCCCGACGGGCCGATGCTCAACGGGGAGATCATCCAGCGGGGTTCCGTCCTGACGCTCGACTGGACCGGCGACCCCCTCACTCCCTTCGAGCCGGCGCTGCCCCTCGACGGTCCGGTCCAGGTCGACCGACTCGACCCCGACGAAGTCGGGCTGCACACGATCCCCGTGCTTCCCATCGGATACGACGCGGCCTCGGAGATCCTGTCCCGCATGACCGGTCCCACCGCGCCGGACGACTGGCAGGGCGGACTCGACCTTCCGTACCGCCTCACGGGTGGCAGCGAGCTTACGGTGCGGGTGCGCGTGAACCAGCCCAAGGCGCTGACCCGCATCAGCAACGTGGTCGGGACGCTGGAGGGCTCCGAGTTCCCCGATGAGTGGATCATCCTGGGCGCCCACTACGATCCATGGGGGTTCGGCGCCGTCGATCCGAACGGCGGCACGGCAATGCTCCTCACCCTGGCCGAGGCGCTCGGCGCTCTGGCCGAAGAGGGGTGCCGCCCGCGGCGCTCCATCCTCATCGCGCACTGGGATGCCGAGGAGTACGGGGTCATCGGCTCCTCGGAGTGGGTGGAGCAGCTGCTCGAGCCCCTGACGAAGGGTGCGGTGGCCTACATCAACGCGGATGCAGCGGTCTCGGGACCCAACTTCAGCTCCTCTTCGTCTCCCTCCCTCAAGCAGCCGATCCTCGACGCGATCCGCGACACCCCCTACCCGCGGGAAGACCGCAGCGTCTACGATTGGTGGGCCGAGCGTGCGGACGACGGCGTCCCGGTGATGGGGAATCTCGGCGGCGGGTCCGACCATATCGCGTTCTACACACACGCCGGCATCCCGTCGGCCGGGCTCAGCACGGGTGGCCGAAGCGGGATCTACCACTCGAACTACGACAACTTCTCGTGGTTCGAGCGCTTTGGAGATCCGGAGTGGATCTACGGTCCCATGCTCGCCACCGCCGATGGCCTGCTCGCCCTCCGACTCGCCAACGCCGACCTGCTTCCATACGACGTCACGCGGTACGCGATCGACGCACGGACGCACGTGAACACGCTGTACGAGGTCGCCGAGGAACGCCGAGTGGACGTCGACCTGGACGATCTCGTGGCAGCGACCGAGGACCTCGATCGGGCCGCGGCGGCGCTCGATGCAGCGCGTCGGGAGCGCCTGGCGACGGGCTCGGTCTCGGAAGGCGAGGCGGTCCGGATCAACGCAGCCTTCATCGGCCTCGAGAAGGCATGGCTGGACGAGAGAGGGCTCCAGGACCGGCCCTGGAGCCGCTCCCTGTACGTGTCACCCGATCCTTTCAGTGGCTACGCATCCTGGATGCTTCCCGGCCTCCGATACGAGATCGAGACGGACGACCCGGGCGACGTTCCGGAGTGGGAGCAGCGTTACCTCGACGCCCTGCGTCGCCTGACGGACCGCATGGACCAGACGACCGAACTCATCCGCGAGGGAATGTGATGGCTAGGGAGATCCTCGGCACCGCCGAGCTCGAGAAGGCCGTGGCCGCGCTGGACGGCTGGACCGTCCGCGACGGGAAGCTGCACAAGGAGTACCTCTTCGACGACTTCGTTTCGGCGTTCGCATTCATGGCCGGCGCTGCCCTGTGTGCCGAGCGCAAGAACCATCACCCCGAGTGGTTCAACGTGTATCGCACGGTCCGTGTCGACCTCTGGACACACGACCTGGGTGGCATCTCGACCTGGGACCTGGAGCTGGCCCGAGAGCTCGACGCGCTGGCGAGCTGACCCCTACTCCCCCTCGAAGGCGCAGAGGGCGAAGACCTCGCACCCGTGCTCCCGAAGCCTCGAAGCGCCGCCGAGATCAGGGAGGTCGACCACGAAGCACGCCTCCGCGACTCGACCGCCGAGTCGACGGATGAGCTCGATCCCCGCGAGGGCCGTCCCGCCCGTCGCGATCAGGTCGTCGATCAGCAGAACGCTGGCGCCTCGCGGCACGGCATCGGTGTGGATCTCCATCCGGTCCGTGCCGTACTCGAGCTCGTAGTCGATCCCGATGACGTCGCCCGGCAGCTTCCCGGCTTTCCGGATCGGAACGAAGCCGACCCCGAGCTCGTAGGCGACCGCCGTACCGAAGATGAAGCCGCGGGCCTCGATTCCCGCCACGAGGTCGACGTGCCGGTCGATGTAGCGATGCACGATCATGTCCACGGCCATGCGCAGCCCTCGAGCGTCTTCGAGCAGGCCGGTAACGTCCCGGAAGAGGATCCCCGGTCTCGGATAATCGGGGATCGTCCGGATGAAGGAGGCGATCGTGGGCGTCACGATTCGAGCGACAGGCGATACCGATGGGCGACGAGTCGCTCCGTCGTGCCTTCATCGATCTTCGTGGTCCCGTCCGGCTCGAATCCGAACGCGTCGTAGAAGCGGCGAGCCCGCTCGTTCATGGCGAGCACCCAGAGCGTGAGCGTCCGGAAGCCACGGTCCTTCGCTCGGGCCACGCACGCGTCGCAAAGAGCCCGGCCCAGACCGCGCCCCCATGCGTCGGGGTCCACATACAGGGTCGGCATCTCCACCTCCGACTCGGAGGCATCATCGTCCCGGGACGGACGAATCGTGCAAAAACCCAGAATCCGGCCGTCACGCTCGGCAACGATGCACGAGACGTCCGGCGAGGAAAGCCAGGTCCGCCAGCGCTCGACCCGGCCCGGCCGATCGGGACCCGGCGGGGGCCAGTCCACGACCTTGCCGCCGTACACCGCCTCCCGGGCCGCGTAGTGGACGAACTCGATGGCCTCCGCGTCGTCCGGACCGGCGTCGCGCAGCGCCACGTCGCCGTGCGTCGCCTCGTCACGCGGAGCCCTCGGGCTTGGAGAAGACATGAGGCGCAACATGCGCGACGGGTGGTCCGCCGATCAAGCGTCACACGCGGAGCGGGCGCAACTACGCCGTCCGCCCGGAGCTTCCTACGCCCTCCACACCTCCCCGAACAGACGTAGCCAGTTACCTCCCAACACCTTCTCGATGCGCCCGTCGGGATGGCCACGGGCCGCCAGGCCATCCGCGATGAGCTCCATCCGCCGGTGGGAGTTCAGGTCCTCCACCGTAAACAGGATCTCCGGATCCTCGTTCGGCGCCGCGACGCCGCGCTCGATCCGCTGAGATACGAACTGCCGGTGCGCAGCCCAGTAGTCCTCCGACCCGTCGATCGGGGTCGTCGAGAGGTCGCTCCCGATGCCCACGTGATCCTCGCCGCAGACGTCGATCGCATGTTCGATGTGGTCGAGCACGTCGTCCCGCAGGGGCACCCGGCCCGGCGTGAGGAACGGCATCAGGTAGATCCCGATGACGCCCCCGCCGTCCGCCATCGCCCGCAGCTCCGCGTCGTCCTTCGACCGAGGGTGTCGGGCCACCGCATTGCAGCCACTGTGCGTGATGGCGACCGGCGCGCGGGACGCCGCAATGCCTTCGGCCGTCGTCCGCTGCCCGCAGTGGCTGAGGTCCACGAGCATCCCCAGCTCGTTCATGCGCTCGACGACCGCGTGCCCGTAGCGGGTGAGCCCGCCGTTGGCCGGCTCGAGGCACCCGTCACCAACCAGATTCCGCACGTTGTACGTCAGTTGGGTCACCTTCACACCGAGGCCCAGAAAGGTCTCGATCGGGTCCAGCCCGCCCTCGAACGGCGTGGTGTCCTGAAAGCCGAATACGATACCGAGCTTCCGGTCGTCCTTTGCGCGAAGGATGTCGCCGACGGTGCGAGCCTGCGCGAAGGCGTCGGGGTACCGCTCGATTCTGTCCATCCAGCCGGCGATGGACCCGACCGAATCCGCGTAGGTGCCGCGGCTCACGGTCAGGTTCACGGCGGTGATCCCGGACTCGACCGCGTTGCCGATCATCTCTCCGTTGAGCGGAGGGTTCAGCGGATAGTTGAAATACCCCGGGCTCGCGAGGAAGTCGATCACGATCGCCTCGTCGTAGCCGGGCCAGCGCGAGCGTCGCACCCCCGAGGCCAACGCAGCGCGGATCGCGAAAGGCCGGTGTGAGGCCAGCCCGGCGTCCGCGCCGAACGCGAGCCCGGCCGCGCATGCGAGGAAGGCGCGGCGATCGACTTCGGGAAGACTTCGCTCGGTCATCATCTGCCTCCGGCTCGAGATCGCTTCGTCCGACATGTCGGCCAAGATAGGCGCGCCCCGCTTGCCGATCATCCCCCGGCACGGTCGATTCGGACCGATGTCGCCGGTTGGAGTGACCGTGTCCGGCCTGCGCTCGAGTGAGCCGAGGCGCCCGGACACGCTGCGTTCGGCCGCGCCACAACCCACGATGAAAGGCAGCCGATGGAGCATCATCCTCGCCCGAAGGGGGGAAGAGGACAGAAGATCGGATTGTGGCTGGGCTTCGCGTTCTTCGCGCTGCTCATGCTCTTCCCGATCGACCCGACGAACCCTCGCGCCAGTCACCTGGCCGCGGTCGCGCTCCTCATGGCCACGTGGTGGGTGACCGACGCGATCCCGCTCTTCGCGACCGCCCTGCTGCCGATCTTCCTCTATCCCCTGCTGGGCATCCTCGGGGGGCGGGCTACGGCACCCATCTACTTCAACAGCACGATCGTGCTGTTCATCGGGGGCTTCATGATCGCCCTCACGATGGAGAAGTGGAATCTGCACCGGCGCATCGCGCTCAACATCATCCACGCCGTCGGAGGAGGCCCCGCCCGCATCGTACTCGGCTTCATGATCGCGGCGGCATTCCTCTCGATGTGGATCTCGAACACCGCGACCGCCGTCATGATGGTGCCGATCGGACTGGCGATCGTTCTGAAGATCGAAGACGCGTTCGGATTCGAGCGCAGCCACCCGTTCACCGTCTCGCTGATGCTCGGCATCGCGTACGGCAGCTCCGTGGGAGGCCTCACCACCCTCGTCGGTACGCCACCGAATCTCTCGTTCGTCCGGATCTTCGAGATCCTCTTTCCGGAGGCACCGACCATCGCCTTCGGGCAGTGGCTGGTCATGGCCTTTCCCATCGGGCTCGTCCTGCTGGTGCTGACCTGGCTGCTGCTGACCAAAGTCTTCTACCGGACCCCCGACGACGTGACGGTGGAGCACGACGTGATCGCGCGCGAGCGGCACGATCTCGGCCCCATCTCCTTCGAGGAGCGCGGCGTTCTCTTCGTCTTCGTCACCACCGCGATTCTCTGGGTTTTCCGCGTGGACCTCAACGTCGGACTCTTCGTGATCCCCGGCTGGTCGGGCCTCTTGCCGAATCCGGACATGATCGACGACGGGACGATCGCGATCGCCATGGCCTCGACCCTCTTCTTCATCCCTACCCGAGACCGAAGCGGCGGAGACACGCGCCTCATGGGTCCCGACATCATCCCCAGGCTTCCGTGGGACATCGTCCTTCTCTTCGGGGGAGGTTTCGCGCTCGCGGCCGGATTCCAGCAGACGGGGCTCGCCGAGCTTATCGGCAACCAGTTCGAGCTGCTGGGCTCTCTGCCCACGTTCGCCATGATCATCCTCGTGTGCCTCGCGATCACCTTCCTCACCGAGCTGACGAGCAACCTCGCGACGACGGAGATGATCCTGCCCATCCTGGCCGCGGTGGCCGTCGCCACCGAGACGCATCCGCTGATCCTGATGATCCCCGCGACGCTTTCCGCCTCGTGCGCCTTCATGATGCCGGTCGCGACTCCCCCGAACGCGATCGTGTTCGGGAGCGAGAGGCTCGCGGTGGGCGAGATGGCCCGAATCGGCATCGTGCTCAACCTGATCGGCGCTGTCGTCATCGCGACGATCGTGTTCGCGGTAGGCACCGTGGTCTTCGACATCGACCCGGCAGTGGTGCCCGACTGGGCGACTTCGATCGCCAGCGGGGTCGAGGGGTAACTTCACGCATGAATACCGCGATCATCGCCGGCTGCCGGACTCCCTTCACGCGTTCCGGCTCGGATCTGTCCGACGTGACTGCCATCGAGCTCGGCAAGGTGGCCGTGCGCGATGTGCTGGCACGCAGTGGCCTGCGGGCCGAGCAGATCGACCACCTGGTCTACGGAACCGTCGTCCATGACACACAGGCGCCCAACATCGCGCGCGAAGTGGGCCTCGGCGTACTCCCCAAGACGGTCCCGGCCTTCAGCGTCTCGAGAGCCTGCACCTCGGCAAACCAGGCGATCACCGACGGGGCCCTCATGATCGAGGCGGGCCAGGCGGAGGTGGTGATCGCCGGCGGCGCGGAGTCCCTGTCCCACATCCCGATCACGGTCAGCGACCGCCTCTCGAAGACGCTCGTTGCGGCCTCTCGGGCCAAGACGCTGGGCTCGCGCATCGGCGCCTTCCGATCGGTTCGACCACGCCACCTGGTACCGGTTCGGCCCGCGATCGCCGAGCCGACCACCGGAGAGACCATGGGCGAGTCGGCGGAGCGGATGGCGAAGGAGAACGGCATCTCGCGCGAGGCTCAGGACGAGTGGGCCCTCCGCTCCCATCGGCTCGCTGCGGCAGGAACGGAAGACGGCCGGCTCACGGCCGAGATCGCACCGGTGTACGTGCCCCCGGGCTATGACCGTGTCGTCACTGCAGACAACGGCATCCGAAGCGACACGTCAGTAGAGAAGCTCGCCAAGCTGAGGCCGGTGTTCGACCGAAGACACGGCACCGTGACTGCCGGTAACGCCTCCCCGCTCACCGACGGAGCCTCGGCCGTCGTGCTCATGGACGGAGACAGGGCCGAAGCGGAGGGAATCGAGCCGATGGGCTTCGTGCGGGCGTGGGCGTGGACCGCCCTGGATCCGGCTGGCCAGCTTCTCCAGGGACCCGCGTACGCCGCTCCGCTCGCGCTCGACCGGGCGGGTCTGGCCATGTCCGACATCGGGCTCATGGAGATGCACGAAGCTTTCGCGGCCCAGGTGCTCTCGAATCTCCAGGCCCTTTCGTCCCGTGGCTTCGCCGAGCGTGAGCTCGGTCGCTCGCAGGCGGTTGGCCATCCCGAGGTGGAGAAGATCAACGTCATGGGGGGGTCGCTCTCGATCGGTCACCCCTTCGGCGCGACGGGAGGGCGGCTCACCGTGACCCTGCTCAACGAGATGGCTCGCCGTGACGTCCAGTTCGGGCTGCTCACCGTGTGCGCCGCCGGGGGCATGGGCTTCGCCATGGTGGTCGAGCGGCGGTGACGCCCTAGTCGGCGAGCTCCCGGTCGAGCTCTTCCCGGACTTCTCGGCGGCGTCTGCCTTCCCGCGCTCGCTTCTCGTCTTCGGGGTCCGAAAGGTCGAGCGGCGGCACGGGACACGGACGGTGATTCTCGTCGATGGCCACGAAGGTCAGAAGACACGTGTTGGTGTGACGACGCGTCCCGGTAAGAAGGTCTTCGGCCTCGACACGGACACCGATCTCCATCGACGTCCGTCCGACGAAGTTGACCCGCGCCGTGCATGTGACGAGCTCACCCGTGTGGATCGGCTCCACGAACTCGACGCGGTCGATCGAGACCGTGACCGACGGGCGCCCCGCATGGCGCATCGCCGCCACCGCGGCGGCGCGGTCGACCATCGAGAGGACCTCGCCTCCGAAGACGTGACCGAGGTTGTTGACCTGGTGCGGCATCATCAGCTCCGAGACGACCGCTACGGATGCCTCTGGCGACTTCGGCTTCAATTCGGAGTCCGTCATGCGGCCGAACTACCCGGAGAGTCGTCGGTCGGTCCACATCGTGAGGCCCGACCGCCGGCGACGCCTTGACGGACGCCCCGAGCTCGCGCGACCGTCCGCTGATGGAGCCGGCGCTTCGTCGGCCGCACATGCGAAGGGAGGAACGGATGCGTGGAGGAGTCGCCGTGCTGCTGGTGTCGTTCGGTGTCATGACGCCGGTGCCCGCCTCGGGTCAGGACGTGACCGGAGCGCTCGCTGCCGTGGAGCAGATTTTCGAAGGAATGCGGACAGCCGATGCGGACAAGGTCCGCGCGCTGTTTGCGCCTGACGCACGCTTCGCCATGCTCGACGCGCGAAGCGAGCCCCTGACGACACGGGTGCAGAGCGTCGAGGGGTGGCTCTCCGCGATCGGTGAGTCCGGGGGAAGCTGGGACGAGCAGGTTTACGACGTGGAGGCCCGGGTCGACGGTCCCATGGCCTCGGTCTGGGCACCCTACACCTTCTACCTGGACGGTCGAATCTCCCATTGCGGGATCAACTCGATCGAGCTCCTGCACGACGCCGACGGCTGGAAGGTGACGCAGATTTCCGACACCCGCCGGCGCGAGGGCTGCCCCGACCCGCTGGGCCAGGCCGGCTGACCCTCATACTTCCTCCAGAAACGCCTCGATCAGGTGGAGGGTTTCGGGCGCCTCCAGGACGTCCGTGTGCTCGTATCCCTCGATCAGGTGATACGGGCGACCTGCGGCCGCGCTCAGGCGCTCCGCGTGCGCACGGTACACGCGTGCGTCGTTCTCCGGCTGGAGAATGAGTAACGGCAGATCCACTTCCCGAATCCTCCGGCTCGGAGTGAGCCGACGGAAGCTGGAACCGACCCGGCGCCAGAAGAACGGGCGCAGCAGAGCCACCAGCAGGTTGCCCGGCATGCCCTGATCCACGAGAAACTCCGCCGTGACGCGCAGGACGTCGGACGGAGCCGCGATCAGGACCAGGCCGTCCACCGGTGCGCCATCGGCCGCGGCCAGCACACCCGCCGCTCCACCGAGCGAGTGGCCGATCAGCACGAGCTGTCGGTCCGGGAAGCGCCTCGCGGCGTACCGCGTCACCGCCAGGAGATCGTCACGGAAGTGACGAATGGTCACGTAGGGTACGGGCTCGCTGCGCCCGTGGCCGCGAACGTCGAACAGGAGCACTTCGTGCCCCCGAGCCGCCAGGGGCTCCGCCAGCCGCAGCACCGTCGAGTAGTTCGCACCCCAGCCGTGTGCGAGCAGAAGGAGTGGCTCGTACGGCTGCGCCTGCGAAGGGCGCAGGAGCCAGGCCGGAAGGTCGTGATCCCCGGATCGGATCGTGAGATCCTCGTGCGGCATGCCGAGGTCGGGCACCGTGCGCTCGAAGGGGCGGTATGCCGGACGGACCACCCGATTGGCGAACCGATCCAGACCGACCACGATGAAGAGAAGTGCGGCGACCGCGATCCCGGGACCGAACGGGCTCAAGCCGCACGCACCTCCTCGAGCGCGCGGCGGACATAGACCGGCACCATCGCGCGCCTCCACTCCGGGTCGACGATGATGTTCTCGAGCGGGTGGCACTGCCGGTGCGCACGCTCGGCCAGCTCCTCCACGACCTCGTCGTCCAGCCGGCGGCCTCGAGCGACATCGCTCCAGCCCGTGAGCATCCGCGGCCTGGACCCCAGCCCGGTCACCACACCGTCGATCTCGACCACGGTGCCGTCTTCCTCGCAGTCGGCCGCGATGGCCACGGTGAGGAGCGGGAAGTCGATCGAGCTTCGCTGCCGCAGCTTGGCATACGCCTGACGTCGGCCGGCCGAGCGCAGCGGGATACGTACCTCGGTGAGGATCTCGTCCGGGGCCCGCCGTGTGTTCGCGATCCCGTCCGCGACGAAGAAGTCCGAGATCGGAACCTCGCGGCGCCCGGCAGGACCCTCGAGAACCGCGACCGCACCGAGCGTCATCAGGACCGGCGGGGTGTCTGCGGAATGTGCCGCCACGCACTTCCTTCCCACCTTGGTCACGTGACAGACCTCACCGTCCTTCTTGAGGCAGTAGCCGAGCGCCTGACGCCAGAAGGCGGTCTGGTTGTAGTAGGTGCACCGCGTGTCCAGGCACACGTTGCCACCGATGGTGCCGGCGTTACGGAGCTGCGGTCCCGCCACGTGTGCCGCAGCCTCGGCGAGGGCGGGGAAGAGATCCCGGACGCGTGGATCCGTGGCGACGGAGTTCAGCGTCTCGGCAGCGCCGATTCTGAGCCATCCATCCCCCTCGACCACGCCCCGCAGCTCCCCGATGCCCTTGAGCGCGATGACGTGCTCCGGCTCGAAGAGCCGATGCTTCATGTTGGGCACGAGGTCGGTCCCTCCTGCCACGTACATGGCCCGGCCGTCGTGCTCGCCCATGAGCGCGAGCGCCTCGGCTACCGTGCCGGGACGATGATATCGGAAGGGAGGCAGTCGCAGCATACTGGCTGTCTCACGATCCAGGTTCGAGTTCACCCGCGCCGGCCGAAGGGCGGCTGCGAGCCGTGAGCGGTTCCATGGGTCGGGCAACGATGATCCCGTCCTGACCCTCGATCGCGCGAATCCGATCCGCCAGGCTGACTTCGCTGATCTGAACGGCCTCGCCGACCAGCGGAGCGTGCATCAGACGGAGCTCGCCGTCGACACGGATTGCGAGACCCGTATGCGCGACGTCGAGCCCCTCGACGGTACTCGTCGCGGCAATGATGTCCCCCTCGCGAATCGAGCTCGATACCGCCTCGATATCGCCTTCGGGGATGTATGTTCGGCCCCGGGCGGTCAGCTGGCTCTCGACGTCCCGAATGCCCTCCAGGTTCTCCGGATCGGCAAGCTGCCGATACGCCCCGGGATGCTCCGACATGAAGCGTACGGGCTCCGGGTCGACGATGCCGCCGAGGGATCCCGTCACGTCCTCCACCACGAGCTTGCGCTCACCGTCCGCGATCCAGTCGCTGAAGTAGTGCAGCCGGCTGGAGTAACCGTCGATGAACCCGTTTCGGTAGCGCAGCGTCCTCAACACCTGCTCGTACTCTGCCTCTACGGTCGCCCGGTCCGAGAGCCGCTCCACCGCACCGGCCTTAACGACGGCGGCAATCGCAAACACGTTCTCGACGAAGGTGACGCAGTCGAGCCCGCGAAAGTTGATCACAAGACGCTCGGGTCCCTCCACTTCCAGCGTGTGTGGCACGTAGTCGGTCCCGACCAGATCTCTTCCGACCAGCGCCATGGCCGCACCCATCGGCAGTGTATCCGCTCCCTGTTCCGTTGCGGACCGCACCGCATCGGTGAAGATGCTCCAGTCATCGTCGGACCACGACGCCACCCCGATCGGCGCTCCCGTGGGACCCACCGGCGGGCCATGCGGCTCGAACGGCGACAGATACATCCCTGCCACGAAGAGCAGCACCACCACGACGGGACCCAGAGCCGCCCGGTACTTCCTCATGCCGTCAGTCCGCTGAGACCGGTTCGCCGGCCGCGCGGTCACGCTCGAGAGACGTCGACCCGGGAGCGCGCGGCTTTCCCAGGGTCCCATCGGCCCGGGCCTTCTCGACGGCCCGCCACACGTTCGGCGGTGTGAACGGAAGGCGGTCCATCCGGACTCCGATCGCGTCGTAGATCGCGTTGGCGATCGCCGGGATCGAGGGGTGGAGCGGACCCTCCCCCGCTTCCTTCGCCCCGTACGGGCCTTCCGGATCGATCGACTCCACGATCAGGGACTCGAGCTCCGGAGTATCGAGGCTCGTCGGCAGTCGGTAGTCGAGCAGTGAAGGGGCATTGTGCAGCCCGGCCCGGCCTCGTTCCGCGTCCTTGAAGACGTGCTCCTCCATCAGGGCCTCCGCGAACCCCATGTACGCCGAACCCTCCATCTGGCCCTCGACCAACACGGGGTTGAGCGCGCGTCCGCAGTCGTGGGCCACCCAGATCTTTCGGACCTCGACGATGCCCGTTTCGACATCCACGTCGACCTCGGCGACGTGTGCCGTGAACGAGTACGCCGGCGACGCACCGATCGTCCCGCCCCGGTACTCGCCGTGAACGTCCTTGGGCGTGTTGTACCACCCCGTCGCTCCGAGCGTCCCGAATTCGGCCTCGGCGAGGTTGAACGCCTCCGCGATGGGCATCTGGCGCGACGTGTCCTGAGCCCAGACCGCGTAGC
>Ga0111156_1015_pt1 | contig 19580 bp, 15 predicted proteins | sample DeeMarSeWOR28_12_FD_80250 | JGI IMG/M metagenome (GOLD analysis project Ga0111156, IMG submission 80250) | Gemmatimonas sp. SG8_23
GCTCGACGACCCGTCCGATGTCGGCCGGGTTGTCGCTGCCGTCTGCGTCGAGGAACACCAGGATCTCGGGAGGCTGCTCGAGGTGAGACAGATAACGGATACCCGCGAGGCAGGCCGCCCCGTATCCACGCTCCGACTCGAACACCACTTCCGCTCCTCTCGACCGCGCCACGTCGGCCGTTCCGTCCGTCGATCCGTTGTCGGCGACCACCACCCGCTCGACCCACGGGGGAATCCGGTCCAGGACGTCGGGCAGGGCCTCCTCCTCGTCGAGCGCCGGGATCAGGACCGCCACGCCCGAGGGGGGAGGCAACGCCCCTCCCCCGTCATGCTCAGGCCGAGCCACGGGCGGGTCGTCCTCGAGGCTCACGCGGAGGTGGCCCGTTGAGGCTTCGGGTCCTCGCCGCGCTCGGCACAGCGGAGCTGACTCTGCTCGCCGTGCTCGGGTGGATTCCTGCGGCGCACCGCTTTCCGTGGCCCGGGATCCTCCTGTTCGGATGCGCTTTCGCAGCGTACGCCTGCGCCGGAGCCCTGGTCGCTGCCACGCGTGGCCCCCGTCCCACAGCACGATCCACCCTCGGGATCGTCTGGCTCCTCGCAGCGGCGATGCGCGTCGTGCTCGTCCCTCTCTCTCCGGAGCTCAGCGACGACTTCAACCGGTACCTCTGGGACGGCCACGTCCAGCTCGCGGGCACGAACCCCTTCCTGTACGCGCCGGCGGACTCCGCCCTCGCACCGCTCCGCACCGAATACCACGCCGACATCAACAACTCCACCGTCCCGACGATCTACCCACCCCTCGCGCAGCTCGCCTTCCTCCTGGTGGCCGCGACGGGTTCGAGCCTCGTCCTCATGAAAGGACTCTGGCTCGCGTGCGACCTCGCGACCGGATGGCTGCTCGGCAGGGTGGCGCGGGCCACGGGCCGGGACGAGGCCACGGTGCTCGTGCTGTACCTGTGGGCGCCCATCCTGATCGTCGAGGTGGCGTGGAGCGCGCACCTCGAGCCCCTGGGACTGCTTCCGCTGGCCGGGGCCGTGTGGGCGGCGACCCGTGTGCGGGCACGGCCAGGCGACTCCGGCCTGCCGCGGCCCGCGGATCATCCGGGCCGAGGCCACGCGCGCACCCTTTCCGCCGTATCGGGGGCGCTTCTGGCGCTCAGCGCCCTCGTGAAGCTGGCCCCGGCAGCCGCACTTCCCGCTCTGGCGCAGCGGAAGAGCGCTCGCACGCCTCCCTCGATTCCGTCCACGGTCGCCGCCGTCGGGGCGTTCTTCCTCACCGTCGTGATCCTGTACGCACCGTACGCATCCGCCGGATCCGGCCTGTTCACCGGTCTTCGAACCTACGGCGAGCACTGGTGGTTCATGAAAGGGGCCTTCGGCCTGATCGAGGGGCTCGTGCAGGACCCGGCGATGGCCCGACGCATCGTCGCGGTGATGGTGATCGGCGTGATCGCCGGCACGACGGCCGCAGCCTTCGATCTCGAGCGCACGCTGCTCTGGGTCCTCGGTGCAGGCATGATCCTCACCCCCACGCTCCATCCGTGGTACGTGCTCTGGATGCTGCCGTTCGCGGCCCTCCGCACCAGTCCGCCATGGATCGCGCTAGGCGGCCTCGCATTCCTCGGGTACTTCGGTCTCGGGAGCTATCAGGAGACCGGCGAGTGGATCCAGCCGGCCACGGTCCGGGCCGCGCTCTGGATCCCCTTCTTCCTCCTGCTGGCCGTGGAGGGGCGGCGGCTCCTGAGCCGTCCCGCCGCGCACGACCCGGGCGACCCGAGCGAGGCGCTCCCCTAGCGCGGGCAGCCCTAGCGCCAGATAGCCGGAGAGAAACAGGAGGATGAACGGGATCTGGCCCCAGTAGCCTCCCGCCACCGCCGCCAGCAGGTACGTGCTCATCAAGGCGGCCATCGCGACCTTGAGCACTGTATCCGCGGTCACCGTCGGCGCCCGGTACGTCGCAACCGACGCACGCCCGCGCTTCGGCGTCCGCTCGAACGGGTCGCCGCTCGGGCGCAGGCCCCGCAAGACGGCTCGCGAAACGGGAATCGACAACCCGATCCCGAGCGACAGGGTGCGGATCACCGCGCGCAGTCGACCGCGCCTGGGCCGTCCGCGACGCTCTCCGGCGGTCCAGTAGAACACCAGGAACGGTATCGTCGCGGCACCGAACAGGAGCACGTCGAGGCCCAGCAGGTGCTCGAGGTCCAGCGCGCGGCGCGCGACCGCGGACGGGAAGAGCAGGAGGGCCAGGATCCACGTGAGCGGATGGGCCAGATGTCCCATCAGGTGAATCACCGCCTCCAGCTTCACCCGGAGCGGATACGGCCCCCGCAGCAGGCGAGGAAGGATCTTGCGCCCGGTCTGGACCCCGCCCTGCGCCCAGCGCCTCTGCTGCACCTCCAGCGCGCCCACGGTCTCGGGGATCTCGGCGGGAACGACCACGTCGTCGAGGTACGCGAAGCGCCATCCCGCCATCTGGGCTCGATAGCTCAGGTCCAGATCCTCGGTGAGCGTGTCGAACCGCCATCCGCCGGCACCGTCGATGCAGCTCCGGCGCCACAGGCCGGCGGTTCCGTTGAAGTTGAAGAAGCGGCGTCCCCGATAGCGCCCGCCCTGCTCGAAGAGGAAGTGTCCGTCGAGGAGGTACGACTGCGCCTCGGTGAGCCAGCTCGCGTCCCGATTCAGGTGACCCCACGCCGCCTGGACCATTCCCACGTCGGGGTCCCGCATCGGTGGAAGAAGCGCGCGCACCAGGTCGGGGCCGGGAACGAAGTCCGCGTCCAGGACGAGGAGGAAGTCACCACGGGCCCGTTCCGTTCCGAACGCAAGCGCCCCGGCCTTGAAACCCTCCCGGGTGGGCCGTCGAAGATGGACGACGTCGACACCGCGCGCCCTCCAGCGCTCCACCCTCTGCTCGACGAGCCAGGAAGTCCGGTCGTCGGAGTCGTCGAGCACCTGCACCTCGAGCCGATCGGGCGGATAGTCCAGCGCGCACGCCGCGTCGATCGCCCGCTCGGCCACCGCGCGCTCGTTGTACATCGGCAGCTGCACCGTGACCACGGGGAGATCGTCCTCCGGCCAGGGGTCACGCATCTCCTCGCGCGCGCGCCGCGAAAGCAGCAGGAGGTGCGTCCGGTGCGCGGCGAACGGGATGAGGAAAGCGAACACCCCGGCGGTCAGCACGAGGACGAGAACGGCGATGGGCTCGGTCATGCGCTGTTCGAATCCTGCTGGACGAACTCAGGAACCGGCGCCAGCGCCTCCGGACGTGCTGTCACCGCTTTCCCTCCCACCCGAGAGGTCCGCGGCCCGCACGGCATCCAGGCGCTCCCGCACCGTCTGGGCCCAATGACGGAACATGCGCGTGACGTCTCCCCGCACGAATGTCGTCTGGACCGAGACCACGTCGTACGTGGAGCGCGTCGGGTCCTGTCGCTCCGCGACGCGCGCCAGGATCTCCCCGCTCTCCGAGTCCCGAAGCTCGAGAAGCATGGTGACCTCGCCGTACGAGCTCGCGTACGCCTGGTTGCGCCCGACCGTGGCTTCCGCGTCGAAGCGAACGACCAGATCCATGAGGTACGCGTCGATGCGAAGGACGTTGGCCGCGGGCTGGGTCACGATCTCGTACCCGTCGTCGCGGGTCAGGGCGCGCTCGATCTCCTCCAGGAAGGTCTCCTTCAGGGTCGTCATCTGCCGGGGCGTCAGTGCGAAGTTCGACTCCTGCGAGCCCGGCGTGCGAACGCCCGGGTCCTTCTTGTAGGACACCTCGACCGGCCCCAGGAGGAACGCCGTGTAGGGGGTCAGGTCGAGGTCCCGCTTGGCTTCGGCATACTGCAGGATCGAGTTGTCGACCCGGTAGAGGCCGTCGAGCGACGGCTCGGCCGTCGGCGAGATGGAGGGCGGCGGAGCCGCGGAAGCGCAGCCCGCGACCAGGGCGGCCAGCGCGAGAAGAGCGGGAAGTCTCGAGCGACGGGTCATGAGAGAGCACTCGGCTGGATGTTCGACGAGGATCTGCCGATGGGGATACTCTCCACCGTCACCGGAGTTCTCCGTCAGCCAGGACACCCCATGCCCACGACCACCCGCGCGGACTCCAGCGAGCACGTCATGAACGTCGCGGTCGACGTCGCCCTCCGACTCGCGCTCCTCACCCTCATCGCGGCATCCTGCTTCATCGTCGTTCGACCCTTTCTGGTCGTCCTGGTCTGGGCGACGATCATCGCGGTCGCGTTCGCGGCCCCCTTCGAGGGCCTCGTTCGACTGACGGGTCGTCGCGGTCTCGCCGCCACCCTGGTGTCGATTACCGCGATCGTCCTCGTCGTCCTCCCCACCTACCACCTGGGCGAGTCGCTGCTCCGCAGCGTGGGCGAGCTCCGCACGTCCCTCGCAGCCGGCGAGCTCACGGTCCCACCACCACCACAGCGCCTCGTCGACCTCCCCCTGATCGGCGACCGGCTCGTCGACGCATGGGCCCTCGCTGCGGACAATACGCAGGCGGCAGTGACGCAGTTCGAGCCGCAGTTGCGCGAGCTCGTTCGCTGGGGACTCGGGTTCCTCACGGGAATCGGCGGTGCGGTCCTCCAGACCCTCGTCGCCATCGTCATTGCCACTGCCCTGCTCACCTACCGGGAGGGGGCGACGCGCACCGTCGGCTCCATCGCGCGCCGGATGAACCCGTCTCACGGGGAGGAATTCGTGAACATCGCGGCCGCGACGGTGAACAGCGTAGCGCTGGGCGTCGTCGGCGTCGCGCTGCTGCAAGCCGGCGCCGCGGGCCTTCTCCTGACCGTCGCGAGCTTTCCCTGGGCCGCCGTGGTGACGGTCGCGGTCCTCGCACTCGCCATCGCCCAGCTCCCGGTGAACCTCGCCCTCCTCTGGCCGATCGTGTGGTCGTTCTCCGAGATGAGCACGCCACTCGCGGTCGCCTTCACCGTTACCGCGCTGCTCATCGGCTTCAGCGACGCCCCGCTCAAGCCGCTGTTCCTCGGGCGCGGCGTACCCATTCCGACGCTCGTCATCCTGATCGGCGCGCTGGGGGGGATGGTCGCCCTGGGCATCATGGGGCTCTTCATCGGAGCCATCATCCTGGGCCTCGGCTGGCGACTACTCATGGCGTGGGTCGAGACCGGATCGACGGAGATCCGTACCGAGCCCTCATGATACTCCGTCCGACGCTTGCCATCGGCCCGCGCGGCGGGTTGTTTCCTGCGTTCGCCGATGCGACTGCCGGTCGGCACTCGACGCAACGCCCTTCAGGAGGACCCCGTGTCCGACCCCAGCTCCCATCCCCCGTCCGACCGCATTCTCGACGTTTCGGTCGACGTCGCGCTCCGTCTCGCGCTCGTCGCCTTCCTCGTCCTGATGTGCGTGGTCATCGTGCGACCGTTCGCGATCCTGATTCTCTGGGCGATCATCCTGGCGGTCGCCCTGGCGGGCCCGTTCGAGAAGCTCGCCGGACTCCTCGGGCGGCGAGGGTGGGCGGCGACCGTCCTGTCCCTGGCAGGCGTCGCCCTCATCGCACTGCCCTCCTACTTCATGGGGACCTCCCTGGTGAGCACCGTGCGCAACCTCCAGGAGTCGCTGGAGGCCGGCACGCTGGAAGCCCCGCCCGCCAACGAGGCGGTTCAGGGCATCCCGGTCGTGGGAGAGCGGATCTACGAGGCCTGGGAGCTGGCGCATGACGACATCCAGCAGGCGGTCGAGCAGTTCGAGCCACAGCTGAGGGACGCGGGCGAATGGGCCGTCGGGTTCCTGACCGGCGTCGGCGGCGCGGCGCTCCAGACCCTGGTCGCCCTGATCATCGCGTCGGTCTTCCTCACGTATCGCGACGGCGCCGTGGGGAACGCGAAGCGACTGGCCCGGCGGATCGCGCCGCAGGGTGGAGACGACTACGTGACCATGGCCGGAGCCACGATCAACAGCGTCACGCAGGGCGTGCTCGGCGTCGCGGCGATCCAGGCCGTGCTCACCGGCATCCTGCTGGCCTTCGTCAACATGCCGTTCGCCCCGGTCTGGGCCCTCGCCATGTTCGTGATCGCGACGCTCCAGCTGCCCGGGCTGATCCTGATGATCTTCCCGATCATCTGGAGCTTCTCGCACCTGAGCGGGGTCGGCCTGATCGTCTTCATCGTCCTCGCCGTGGTGGTGGGCGCCATCGACACGCCGCTCAAGGCCGTGCTTCTCGGCCGCGGACTCCCGATCCCGACCTACATCATCCTGATCGGCGCGATCGGGGGCATGGTTTCGATGGGCATGATGGGGCTGTTCGTCGGAGCGGTGATCCTCGGGCTCGGGTATCGACTGTTCACGCTCTGGGTCGACGAGAGCACGTCGGTCGAGGACGTCGTCCAGGCCGCCGAAGCCATGGAGGCCGAGGGGGCATGAGCGACACGGACGGACAGACGGAAGGCCCCGCGGAGACGGCGGCCGAGGAGCCTGGCGCGGCGGCGGCAGCCGAGGAGCCCACCGAGAAGCAGGGGAAGCGCGACCCGGTCCGGCTCGCGACGCTGCTCATTCTCGCGCTGTGCGTCTTCTTCTTCGGGATGTACGTGTGGGCGGATCGCGTCATGCCTTACACCGACCAGGCCCGCATCAGCGGGTATGCGGTGCCGATCGTTCCGCAGGTCGGGGGCTACATCACGAGCATCCCGGTCAACCTGCACGAGAACGTGCAGGCCGGTCAGACACTCGTCGAGATCGACACGCTCCAGTACCAGATCGCGGTCCGCGCCGCGCGGGCACAGCTCGACAACGCGATCCAGCAGATCGAGGGAGCGACGGCGTCCGTCGAGGCCGCGGCCGCGGGGGTGGCCGCGGCTCGAGCGCAGGAGGACATCGCGCGCCGTGACTTCGAGCGGATTTCCTCGATCCGGGAACGCGATCCGTCGGCCATCTCGCAGGCCGATCGGGACCGCGCCGAAGCCGGCTACCTGGGAGCAGTGGCATCCGTGGAGGCGGCCGAGGCCGATCTGAAGCGGGCCGAGGCGACGCTGGGGCCGACGGGGGCCGACAACCCCTCCGTACGAGCCGCCATGGCCTCGCTCGAGCAGGCAGAGTTCAACCTCGCGAGAGCCACCATCACCGCTCCGTCCTCGGGGGCGATCGAGAGTCTGTACCTCGACGTGGGGCACTTCGCTTCTCCCGGGCAGCCGCTGCTGACGTTCGTGTCGACGGCAGGCACCTGGATCACCGCCGACATGCGCGAGAACAACCTCGAGAACCTGGAGCCCGGTACACCGGTGGAGGTTCTGCTCGACGTCGCTCCGGGCCGCGTCTTCAACGGCGTGGTGCGGAGCATCGGATACGGGGTGAGCGGCAAGTCACCCGACAACCGCGGAACCCTCCCCACGGTCTCCACCACCACGGGATGGCTCCGACAGCCCCAGCAGTTTCCGGTCATCGTCGACCTGGAAGACCCGATCTCGCCGGAGGACCTCCGCATCGGCGCGCAGGCGAGCGTCATCGCCTACACGGGTGACTACATTCTGAATCCGATCGGGCGTCTGGTCATGCGGCTGAACGCGTGGCTCTCCTACCTCCGCTGAGGACGTGAGCGTCGCTTCGGCCCTCTCGTCGGCGGGCGCGGACTTCTTCGATCCCCGGCTGGTCCTTCGGCGCAGGCAGATCTTCCGCCTCGCCTTCGGGATGACGGTCTCGGCGGCGCTCGCGTTCGGCATCGCCTGGCCGCTCTCTTTCATCACACCCGTGTTTGCGGCCAAGCTGCTCACTACGCCCAGAGCGCTTCCCGTCAAGATGCAGCTCGGCTTCCTGGTCCTGCTCTGGCTCGGGCTCACGGTCGGGACGGAGCTGCTCCTGCCGCTGCTCCAGTATCCGGCCGTACACGTCCTCTTCACGGGCCTCGCGCTCTTCCTGCTCTACTATGCGAAGGCGGGCGGGACGAACCCGATCCTGATCGTGTTCATGCTGATCGGGGTGATCGCGGTTCCGCTGATCGGGACCATCCAGCCGTCCCTGGCGCGCGCGGTGGCGGACGGCCTCTTCTTCTCGGCCGCGATCTCGGTCGGAACGATCTACCTGTCCTCGGCGATCTTCCCCGATCCCCCCGGCGTCGATCCTCCACCCCGACCCGATCCCGCCGCCGCCCCCGAGTCGCTCTCGTCCGGGGAGCGAGCCCTGCTCGCGCTGCGCAGCCTCGCGGTGCTCTTTCCGCTGGTGGTGCTCTTTCTGCTCTACTCCATCACCAACGCGGCCGTCATGCTCATCTTCGCCATGATGCTCTCCCTCGAGCCGACGTACGGCGTGCACCTCAAGGCCGGCTCCGGTCTCATCCTGGCGCAGCTCTCCGGCGGGATCGTCGCCGTCGTGCTCTATCAGCTGCTGGTGATGGTCCCGTCGTTCTGGTTCTTCCTGATGCTCTGCTTCGCTTCGGGCATCCTCATCGGCGACCAGATCTTCCGCGACACGAAGCTCGGCAAGCTCCTCAGCGCCGGGATCACGGCCGTGTTCATCGTCCTGGGTCCCACGCTCACCGGCGACGCGGCCGCCGGCTCGAATCTCGTCACACGTCTCTCGCTGATCGCGGCGGGCGTGATCTACGTCGTTCTCGCTTTTGGACTCCTGGAACGCCTCACTCGAGGCAGACGGAGGTTGACCCGATGAATCCGAACCTGCTGCGTATGCGACGGCTGACGGTGCTCACCCTCGCCTTGCTGCCGCTCTCCGCCTGCAAGCGCGGACCCGACTTCGAGCCCCCGGCTCCGGTCACGCCCCCGGACTTCCGGACCGAGATGCCGGAGGGGGCCTCGGTGGCGAACACGGCGTGGTGGGACCTCTACCAGGACCCGGTCCTCCGCGATCTGATCACGCGGGGCCTCGCCAACAACCGAAGCCTTCGCGAGGCGATGGCCCGCATCGACGAGGCGCGCACGGGGCTGACGATCGCTCGCTCCGAGAAGCTGCCGAAGGTCAACGGCATCGCGATGGTCCAGATCCAGCCCACGTCGGGCACGGACTCCGTGAGCACGTTCGACAACCTCCGTCTGGTGGCGTCCGCCGGCTACGAGATCGACCTGTGGGGGCGGATCTCGCGGAGCAACGAAGCCGCCCTCCAGAGCGTCCTCGCCACCGAGGAGGCCTATCGCACCGTCACGATCGCCCTGGTCTCGGAGATCGCCCGCGCCTACCTCACGCTTCGCGACGTCGACGCCCGAATCGACATCGCCGAGGGCGTGGCGGATGCCAACCGCGAGTCCTTCGACATCATGTCGTCGAGGGCCGAGGGCGGCCTCGTGCCCGAGGTCGACCTGAGACGTCAGGAGATCAACCTGGCGGACTCCGAGGCGGTGCTCAGCGCGCTGCGCCGGGCGCGAGCCCAGACGGAGAACGCGCTCAGCGTGCTCGTAGGAGATCTTCCCGCGGAGGTGGCCCGGGGGACCGCTCTCGTGGACCAGCAGTTCCCGCCGGAGGTCCCGACCGGCCTGCCCTCGGAGCTGCTGCTCCGCCGTCCCGACATCCGGGCGGCGGAACGGGCGCTCCACGCGCAGACCGCCCGGATCGGAGTCGCCGAGGCCAATCGTTACCCCTCCCTCAACCTCTCCGCCCTGTTCGGAGGCAAGATCAGCACGCTCGGCGAGAGCAAGGGCAACAACGCCTTCTTCAACCTCGGTGCCAACCTCATCACGCCCATCTTCAACCGCGGTGCGCTCAAGGCCGTCGCGGACGCCGAACGCGCCCGGACCGAGCAGCTAATGAACCAGTACGAGCAGACGGTGCTCAACGCCTTCCGCGAGGTCGAAGACGCGCTCGTGGCCGTCGATACGTACCGGCTGGAGCACGAAGCGCGGGCCCGGCAGGTCGAGGCGTCCCGGCGGGCCCTGTCCTCGGTGGAAGCGCTCTACGAGGGTGGCCTGGTCAGCTATCAGGAGGTCATCGACCTCCAGCGGGGGGTTTTCGGGGCGCAGCTGCAGGAGTCCCAGGCACTACAGCTCCATCACTCGGCCGTGGTACAGCTGTACAAGGCGCTGGGCGGGGGGTGGACCCCACCGGAAGGCTGGGAGAGCATCGCGGAGCCCGACGAGGCCGAAGCTCCGCGCGAGCGGCCGGACGACCCTACTGGATCGGAGCGGTAAGCCTCGCGACGCGGGCGGCGAGCCTGAACCAGAACGGCCGGCCCGAGTACTCGTCGGGCCCGACGATCCGGGACTGGGCGAAGTCGGACTCGAACATCCGGTCCACCTCGTCGATGAAGCCCGGATCCCCGACGAGCGCGGTGATCTCGAAATTCAGCCGGAACGACCGGTTGTCGAAGTTCGCGGTGCCCACGCCGGCGGCCAGATCGTCGATCAGAACGGCCTTCTGGTGCAGGAAGCCGCCGGTGTACTTGTAGAACTGCACACCGGCCTTCCGCGCGTCGTCGAAGTATGTGAACGCCGCCAGGTAGACGAGCATGTGGTCGGCCACGTCGGGGATGAGGATGCGGACGTCCACGCCCCGGAGCGCGGCCAGCTGGAGCGCGGACATGATCCCCTCGTCGGGCACGAAGTAGGGGCTCGCGATCCAGATCCGCTCCCTGGCGCTGCTGATGGCGTGCGTGAACATGAGCGCTGCCGACTCGAACTCGTCGGCGGGCCCCGTCGGCAGGATGAGGACGGGCATGTCCGCGCCGTCCGGAGCGGGGTCCGGGACCCAGTCGACCTGCGGCAGACGACCCGTCGCCCAGTTCCAGTCCTCCACGAACGACAGCTGTGCCGCCAGGACCGCAGGACCGTCGATCCTCACGTGCGTGTCCCGCCAGTAGCCGAACTTCGGACTCTTGCCCATGTACTCGTCGCCGACGTTGTGGCCGCCGACCCACGCCGTGCGCCCATCGACGACGACCACCTTCCGGTGGTTCCGGAAGTTGATCTGGAAGCGGTTCCTCGGTCCCTGCCGAGTGTGGAAGTTGTAGACCTCTGCGCCGGCCTCGCGTAGCTCGTCCTTGTACCGACGGGGCAGCGCGTGACTCCCGACCTCGTCGTACAGGAACGACACGCGGACGCCCTCCCGCGCCTTCGCGATGAGCGCCTGCTGGAGCCGGCGGCCCAGCTCGTCGTCCTTCACGATGAAGAACTGGAACAGGATGTACTCCTGCGCCGAGGCGATGCCCTCCTCGATGCTCGCGAACGTCTCCTCCCCGTCCACCAGCAGCTGCACCGAGTTGGCGTGGGTCGTCGGGATCGCCGCGAGCCTCTCGGCGGCCGCGGCCGGGTACGGGCCCGGAGGCCGCTCGAGCACGTACTGCTCCAGAACCGCCACGGACTCCTCGATCGCCGGGTCGAGGGCGAGGTCGGCGATGCGGTGCGCCTGGACGTAGCCGTGGAACTCGGAGCGCCCCAGAACCCAGTACAGCGGAACCGCGACGTAGGGGAACGTCACGAGAGAAACGGCCCACGCGATGGCGCCCTGAGACGTCCGCGTCTTCATGACCGCGTCCACGGCCGAGATCACGCCCAGAATCTCGGCGACGAGAATGATCAGGCTCACGGTCCGGAGCCTTCGCGAGGTGCCCTCGAACGCATTCCTGAATCTCCTCCGCCACTGTCTCCAGCGCATGTGACCCCTTGGCCCATCGGTGCAACCGGCGGTAGTGTGCCACGCTCATCATCCCCAGTCCAGACGACGATGCGACGATGAAACGGCTCCTGGGTCGCGACGGCGAAGTGCATTACCTGCTGCTGGCCTTCACTTTTCTGATGATCGGCGTGCAGCCGATCGAGATCGCCGCGAGCGAGCTCATCGGGAGAGTCGTGCTCGCCCTGGTCATCGTGGGCAGCCTGGGCGCAGTCTACGCACGCCGCAAGCTCTTCTATCTCGGCCTCGTGATCGGCGTGCCCGCCCTCTTCCTGACCGTAACCGGCGGAGGCGGAAACGTCGACGCGGCCGGGCTGGCCCTGAGCATCGCCACGCTCCTCTTCGTGAGCGTCGTGCTGCTGATCGGGATCTTCGAGCGGCCGCAGGTGACGGGAGCGAGTCTGGCCTCCGCGCTCACGGTCTACCTGCTGCTCGGCATCCTCTGGTCCCAGGCGTACGCGCTGGTCGACCTCTACGACCCGGGGGCGTTCTACGGGCTCGACCCCGACGCGATGACCGACCGGCGGGAGCTCTTCTACTACAGCTTCGTCACCCTGACGACCCTCGGCTACGGCGACATCGGTCCGGTCAGCCCCGCGGCCCGGTCGCTCGTCATCACGCAGGCGATCGCAGGGCAGCTCTACCTGGTGGTCCTCGTCGCAGCGCTCGTGGGGGCGTGGACGAGCCGGAAGTCGTCTTCCGAGGGGTGAGCGTAGGGTCGCGCTAGCGCCTGCGGGGGGCGCCCGACCGTCGGGGCGGGGTGTCGCCGAGCGCGAGCCGCAGACCGGCGCTCACCGAGCCCTGGACGGGTCCGACGGTCCCGCCGAACGTGCCGGAGCACCCGCCCGACCCACACCACATCCCTACGCCGCCGTATGGGATCGTCAGGTGCATGCGTCCGTCGAGACGGATCTGCACGCGGTCGTCCTGTCCGAGAGGAAGCCGGACCCCCGCACCGATGATGCTCGCGAACATCGTCTCCGAGCCGATGCCTTCCGCCGCGGTACCCCTCGGGTTGAACCACGCCGCGCCGATGAGGAATGTCGCGTAGGGAACGGCTCGTCCCTGACCGATGAGCTCACCCGTGCCGCCGCCCATGAAGTACCAGACGTCCATGTCGTACAGCTCGCGATTCGGCTCTCCGTATCGATCGATCCGCAGCGTGGACGGCTGGTAGTCGACGTACAACACGCCGAGCCCGTCCTGCCGAACGCGAATCGCGAGCTCGGCGCCGAAGTGCTCGGACGCTGCCGCGTTGAGCCTCCCCTCCCGCACGCTCATGGATCCACCCCACTTCCAGCCTCCCCAAAGGGAGAGCGCGGCCGGCTGTGCTTCGATCGACGCCGGAACGGCGAATGCGAAGAGACCAACGAGAACGAGAAGTCTGCGCTTCACGATCGTACTCCCACGTCGAGAGGGTGTCGGTTGGAGACCCGGAGCTTCCAGAAAGCTATCGCTCCGTGGAGCCCGTGGGCACGGTACCACCCAGGCCCTCAACAGGTCCGTCCTCTTCCTGGTCGGCTCCGTCTTCCTGCTCCTGCTCCTCCTCGTAGCAGCACACCGGAACACCCACCCAGACACCACCACCCGGACCGTACGGGGGATACCCTCCCGGATACGGGCCCCAAGGTCCCGGTCCGTACACCGGGGGACCGTAGACGCCGACGTACGCCGTGCCACCCGTGCACGCGGCGGCACCCACCAGGAGGCAGACCGACGCGAGACGCTTCACCCACCGGTTCATCGAACACCTCCGAGGCCGCGGGATTGTTGCGATCCGTCCGCTCCGGCGACCGGCCACCGCTGTATCGCGAAGGCGGCCCCGGTCGGATCCATCAGCAGGGCGGCCGATCCGCCGCGGACCTCCTGACTCGGCGCGATCAGCACTGAGCCACCGAGCTCCTCGGCCCGACGCGCCACGGCCGCCGGATCGTCGACCCGGATGTACGGAAGCCAGTTGGGCCGAACGTTCTCCCACGGAATCTCGTTGACCCCCGCCCGTGGGCGCCCGTCGCGATAGAGCACCCGGTACCCGTCGTGTGCCCCCTCGACGTCGGGGCGCTCCGCCGAGTACCCGACGAGGGACGCATAGAACGAAGTGGCCGACGCGGCGTCCTCCGCCCAGAGCTCGGTCCACAGCCAGTCTCCCGCACCCACGTCGGACTCCTCGCGGTTCGGGGGATCTCCCCCGACCGAGCGGATGAGCACCACGAGGGCCCCCTGCGGGTCTCGAACGAGCGCCATCCGCCCCCGTGTCGGGTTGTCCCTGGGCCCGATCTCGACCGCGCCGCCGGACCGCTCGAGCGTTGAGATCGCATCGTCCACGTCCTCCACCGACAGGAGGCTCAGCCAGCGGGCACTCGCCACGGCCGGATCCTCGTCCTGGATCGGCACGATGCCACCGATGGGGCGACCGTCGCGCTCGATCACCGAGTAGACGCTCAGATCACCGTCGACGTCCTCGAAGCGCCACCCGAAGAGGGCACCGTAGAACGCCTTCGCAGCTTCCGGATCGTCGGTGACCAGATCGTGCCAGACGAACTGACCGGGGTGGTACTCACCCGTCGCCACCGGCGTGACGGGCGCCAGCTCGACCAGCGAAGCCGAGGGAGCGCACGCCCCCGGGGCGACGGCAAGGAGAAGGGTCGCGAGACGACCGCGCTCGCGACGGAAGGGTCCGATCATGGCTCTTCCGGGATCGAAGGGGTTAGGAGTCCGACACGCTCGTGCGCTCTGGGACGTGCCAGGCACGCTCGGTTGCACACCGACGCGGGCCAGTTGTTCATTCTGCTGTCGCACGCATGCGCGGCCTACCTCGGCCGAGAGGCCCGAGATCGTCGAAGACCACGGACTCATGAAGCTCACCAACACTCCGCTCGCCCTCCTCGGATCGTCGTTCGCACTCCTTCTGCTCGGGGCCGGCCCAGCGCCCCAGGAGCTCGAGAACGACGAATGGCCCAAGGCGATCGAGCTCGCCAACGCCCGCATCGTGATCTATCAACCCGAGCTCGAGTCCTTCGAAGGAAACGACCTTTCGGGCCGGGCGGCCGTCTCGGTCACCGCCGAGCAGACGGGCGGGGAGCCCGTCTTCGGGGTCGTATGGATCGACGCCCGCGTGGAGACGGATCGTGACGCCCGCACGGTCACGGTGCTGGACATCGAGGTTCCGACCGTCCGGTTCCCCAATTCCGAGCCCGAAGACGAGGAGGCTCTGGCAGCGATTCTGGAGGAGCAGGTGCCGGCGTGGCACCTCACCTTTTCACTGGATCGACTGCTGACCGGGCTGGACCTGCTCGAGCAACAGCGTGAGGAGGCAGAACGATTCAGCGGACTCCCGCCCACCATCGTCGTACGGTCCACGCCCACCGTTCTGGTCTCGATCGACGGCGATCCCATTCTGGAGGGGATCGACGGCACGGACGTGATGGCCGTCGTGAACACCCCCTTCACCATGCTCCTCGCCTCCGGCCGGTACTATCTCTTCGCGGAGGAAGGGCAGTGGTACGCGGCCGACGCGATCGACGGCAGCTGGGACCGCGTCAACTCCGTGCCGGCCGAGGTCCAGCGGCTCGCCCCCGAGCCGCCCGAAGACCTGCTCGAGGCCGACGAGGCCGCCCCGGCCGATGAGGAGGGGCCACCCCCCGCCATCCTCGTAGCCACGGAACCGACCGAGCTGATCGTCACCGATGGGGAACCGCGTTACACGCCCATCGAGGGGACCGACCTGCTGTACGTGACGAACAGCGAGAGCGACATCCTCATGGACATCGGATCGCAGCGCCACTTCGTGGTCCTGTCCGGGCGCTGGTATGCGTCCCTCACCACAGACGGCCCGTGGCTCCACGTGCCGCCCGACGAGCTGCCCGCGACCATGGCAGACATTCCGCCCACCTCCGACATGGCGCACCTGCTGATCTCCGTGCCCGGCACGGAGGCGTCGAAGGAGGCCATCCTCGACCATCAGATCCCTCAGACCGCGGCGATCCGCCGTGACCAGGCCTCGCTGGAAGTCGAGTACGACGGGGAGCCCTGGTTCGAGGAGATCTACGGAACGTCGCTCGAGTATGCGATCAACACCGACGCCCAGGTGATCAAGGCGGGGCCCATGTACTACGCCGTGAGCGAGGGCGTGTGGTTCGAGTCGGGGAGCCCCGAGGGACCATGGCGGGTCGCCGACGAAGTGCCCGACGAGATCTACGACATTCCGCCCGACGTCCCCGTGCACAACGTGAAGTACGTGCACATCTACGAGTCCACCCCGACGGTGGTATACGTGGGGTACTACCCGGGGTATACGTACAGCTACGTCTACGGCGGGACGATCGTCTACGGGACCGGGTACTGGTACCGCCCCTGGTACGGCACGGTCTACTACCCGCGCCCCGCGACCTGGGGCTTCCACGTCCGCTACAACCCGTGGTATGGCTGGAGTTACGGATTCAGCTACTCCACCGGGCCTTTCACCTTCGCCATGGGGTGGGGTTCACCGTATTACCGACCGTACCCGGGGTGGTGGGGCCCGATGGGCTATCGTGGATACGCTGCCGGCTATCACCGTGGGTGGCATGCCGGCTACAGGGCGGGAGCACGGGCCGGCTACAGGGCCGGCTACCGCGCGGGGACGCGGGCGGCGAACGCCCGCAACAACATCTACGACCGGCCGGCGAACCGGCCTCGAAATGCCGCGCGCCCCGCGACCGCCGATCGTGTCCGCCCCGATCGGGCCGCTCCGTCGACGCGCAACAACATCTACGCGGGCCCGGACGGCAACGTGTACCGGCGGGGGGAGAACGGCTGGGAGAGCCGCGACCGTCAGGGCGGATGGACGCCCAGCGATCGCGCCCGGCCCTCGGACCCGTCGCGACCCCAAACCCGACCCGAGACGCGCCCGACTCAGCCCGGTGCCCGACCGACTCAGCCCGGTGCCCCACCGACTCAGCCGAGCACGCGTCCGAGCCAGCCGAGCGCACGGCCCGGCCAGCCGAGCACGCGTCCGGCACCGACCGGACCGAGCCTGGACAGGAGCTACCAGTCGCGAAGTCGTGGCAACGCGAGGGCTCAGGACTTCCAGCGCACGCGACCTGCGCCGAGGGCCGGGCGCCCGCGGGGGAGAGGCCGCTGAACCCCGTAGCCGACAGGCTTCGTCCGTCGGGATCCCCTCCCGCCGGACGCGCGGTCCGAGCGGTCGCCCTCGCCGCGGCGACGACGTGGATCGCCGCGTGCGGCGGTAACGCGGACTCGGTTGCGAGCGCCATCTACGTGGGCTCATCGGCGTGCGCCTCCTGCCACCAAGCCGAGACCGCTGCCTGGCGCGGCTCGCATCACGATCTCGCGATGGACACGGCCACGGAGCGCACGGTGCTCGGCGACTTCGGCGACGCCACGCTCACCTTCGCCGGCGTGACCTCCCGCTTCTTCCGCCGCGACGGCGCGTTCCTCGTCGAGACGGACGGCCCCGACGGAACGCTCCAGGAGTTCGAGGTGGCCTACACGTTCGGCGTCGAACCTCTCCAGCAGTATCTCGTGCCGTTCCCCGGAGGTCGCTTCCAGGCGCTGAGCCTGGCGTGGGACAGCCGACCGGCCGACGAAGGCGGGCAACGGTGGTTCCACCTCCTGCCCGAGGACACCCCGGCCGCCGGCGACGAGCTGCACTGGACGGGTCGGACGATGAACTGGAACTACATGTGCGCCGAGTGCCACTCGACGAACCTCGACAAGGGCTACGACGGCGCGAGTGGCACGTATGGCACGACCTGGTCCGAGATCGACGTCTCGTGCGAGAGCTGCCACGGCCCCGGCTCACTGCACGCGGAAGACGGCGGCGCGTGGCCGGAGGACGCGGTCGCGGACGTGAGCGGATCGTGGAGCTTCCCGGAGGGCGCGGTCATTGCCGAGCGAACCGAGACGCTGCCGGATCGTCGTCAGGTGGAGACGTGCGCGCACTGCCACGCACGCCGGTCCACGATCTCGGAGGAGTGGGTCCCGGGACGCTCCGTGCACGACGCGGATCTGGTCAGCCTGCTCGAGGAGGGGCTGTACCACGCGGACGGCCAGATCCTGGACGAGGTGTACGTCTACGGCTCCTTCGCGCAGAGCCGCATGTACGCCGCCGGGGTGCGCTGCTCGGACTGTCACGACCCGCACTCCCTGGAGCTGAAGCAGCCGGGCAACGCGGTCTGCGCCCAGTGCCACCTGCCCTCCACCTTCGACACGCCCGACCACCACGGACACCCGTCGGGGTCGGCCGGGGCGGAGTGCGCCGAGTGCCACATGCCGGCCACGACGTACATGGTCGTCGATCCGCGTCGCGACCACTCGATGCGCGTCCCGCGTCCGCACCTGACCGCCGAGATCGGCACACCCAACGCCTGCAACGACTGCCATGCGGAGGAGTCCGTCGCGTGGGCCGTCGACGCAGTGGAAGGGTGGTACGGCGCACCAGACGCCGAGGACGATCGGCGAATGGATGCTGCCCGCGCGCTCCACGCCGGACGGAGGAGGACCTCGGACGCGACCCCGCGGCTGATGGCGCTGGCGACGGACCCGACCGAAGGCGCCATCACGCGCGCAACGGCACTCGCGCTCTCGGCCGCCGCCCCGTCTCCGTCCGTGCTCGACCGCCTGACCGCGGCTTTAGCCGATCCGGACCCGCTGGTCCGCCGCGGCGCACTCGCGGGGCTGGAGTCCCATGCGCCGGAGGCCCGCATCCCCGTCGCCTTCCCGATGCTGCGCGACTCGATCCGGTCGGTGCGGATCGAGGCAGCGCGGGCCCTCGCGCCCGTGCCTCCGCGGCTCTTCAGCGACGACCAGCGGGCGCTCCTGCAGACGGTTTCCGACGAATATGTCGCCGCCCAGCGCGTGAACGAGGACCATCCGGGTCCGCTCACGAACCTCGGCAACTTCTACATGGCGAGGCAGATGCCGTTCGATGCGGAGATGGCGTATCGACAGGCGATCGACCTGGACCCGGTGTTCGTTCCGGCGTACGCGAACCTCGCCGACCTCTACCGTGCAATGCGCCGAGACCGCGACGGTGAGGCGGTGCTCGAGCAGGGTTTGGAGGCCGTGCCTGCTCATCCGACACTCCTGCACGCGCGCGGTCTCCTTCGGGTCCGGCTGCAGCAGATGGATGCGGCGCTCGCGGATCTGGGCGCAGCGGCACGGGCCGCGCCGGAGGAGCCGAGGTACGCCTACGTGTACGCCGTCGCGCTCAACTCGGCCGGCGAGGTCGACGCGGCCCTCGAGGTGATCGAAGAGGCGCTCGGGCGACACCCGAGCGACGAGAGCCTCCGGACGCTGGCCGCTTCGATCCTTCGCGATGCGGGCCGGCCCGAGGAGGCCGCCCGCTACGAGGGGCGCGTGCAGCCGCCCGGCGGGGCCTAGCCGGAGCTCGCGCCGACGCCGGAGGGGGTCAGAAGAAGAAGTAGCGCATCTCCACGCCGATCTCCGCGATCGTCATGTCCCTGCTTTCCGTGAAGGGCACGCGACTGAAGCTGGACACGACGGACAGCTGCATGTCGGTGGGCTCGGTGTACGTCACCCGGAGTCCGAGCGCCTCCCACGGCCCGCTCGCCGACCCGAGCGCGGAGGCGTCGTCGTCGGCTCGAACGGTCACGGCCAATCCCACGGGTACCCTCTTGGGCTCGAAGTCGAGGCTCAGCCCTGCGACGATGCCGAAGAGCCACTCGGTCTCCCGGTCACGGAGCGACTCGCCGAAGCTCGCCGTCCCCGAAGCGTACGTGCCCACGATGGAGTTGAAGGCGTGCGCGAAGTGTCCCGAGAGTCCCACGCGCAGCGAGGGGGTGGTGGTCAGGAGCGCGGGCGGGTTCCCCTGCGCGATGTCGACGAGGAAGCCAAGCGGATCAATTTGGGCGACGTCGCGGTTCGCCAGATAGAAGGATCCGCTCACGAGCGTCCGCTCGGTCTCGGCGATGTGCGCCAGCCACCCCACTTCGAACGACGTTCCGTAGGTGACTCCCGTCTCGACGAGCGACGGTCCGTCCGACCCGGTG
>Ga0111156_1103_pt1 | contig 17748 bp, 15 predicted proteins | sample DeeMarSeWOR28_12_FD_80250 | JGI IMG/M metagenome (GOLD analysis project Ga0111156, IMG submission 80250) | Gemmatimonas sp. SG8_23
GAGTGGAGATGGTGATGCCGGGCGACAACGTGCAGATGGAAGTGGAGCTGATCACGCCGATCGCGATGGATCCGGAGCTACGCTTCGCGATCCGCGAGGGCGGCCGCACGGTCGGCGCCGGCGTGGTGACCGAGATCATCGAATAGCAGAAAGGTAGGGAGAGGGGCGCGAGCCTCCTCGGCTCAGGCCGCTCCGCCTTCGGGCGGGCCGCCCGAGACCGGACGGAGGCTCCGCTCGATCGAAGGCCGACCGAATCCTTCGATCGAGCCTTCGGCGACGAGGCTCGCGCCCCTCTCACGACCGAACAGCGTGGATCCGGCATGAAGCCGGCGCCGCGCGACAGAAGTGAGCACAGGAGGCAAGATGCCGCGCGACAAAGTGATCCTCGCCTGTCAGGACTGTAAGGAGAGGAACTACGACACGACGAAGAACAAGCGCCTCCATCCGGAGCGGGTGGAGTACCGGAAGTATTGCCCTCGTTGCCGGACACACACGCAGCACAAGGAAACTAAGTAGTGGCGGCTGTAGAGAAGTTCAGGCAGACCCGGACCTTCATCGAGGAGTGCTGGGTCGAGCTGCAGAAGGTGACGTGGCCCGATCAGGAGCAGCTGCGCTCGGCAACGCTGGTCGTGCTCGCGTTCACGGTCGCGGTGTCGGCGATCATCTGGCTGATGGACAAGAGCGTCAGCTGGATCATCGGTCTCATCATGGGCATCTTCGGAGCCTGAGCGGGGCGGAGACGATGGCCGACACTCGCTGGTATGCCGTGCAGACGTATTCGGGGCACGAGAACAAGGTCCAGAAGCTGATTCAGCGGAAGATCGAAGAGGAGCCGGAAGGTGAGCTCCTGGATGTCCTCGTGCCGACGCAGGAGGTCGTGGAGATCCGCAACGGCAAGCGGGTGACGGTGACGCGCAGGCTGTACCCCGGCTACGTGCTGGTGCACATGCTCCTCAACGAGAGGACGTCGCACGCGGTCAACAACATTCAGGGCGTGATCAAGTTCGTGGGCTCCGGGAAGGCTCCGCAGCCGCTGCGCGAGGACGAGATCAACAAGATCCTCGGTATCGAGACGGAGGCCGAGGACAAGGCACACGAAGAGATCCCCTTCCACATCGACCAGGTCGTCGAGGTCACCAAGGGTCCGTTCACGGACTTCAGCGGGACCGTCCAGGAAGTCTACCCGGACAAGGGCAAGGTGAAGGTGGAAGTGTCGCTGTTCGGCCGACCGACGTCGGTGGAGCTCGACTACACCGATCTCAAGGGATACTAGGGCACAGTCATGGCCAAGAAAGTCATCGGTTTCATCAAGCTCCATGTGCCCGGCGGGCAGGCCAATCCGGCACCCCCCGTCGGACCGGCGCTCGGTCAGCACGGCGTCAACATCATGGAGTTCTGCAAGCAGTTCAACGCGAAGACCTCCGACAAGCAGGGGCTCACGATTCCCGTCGAGATCACGGTCTATGCCGACCGTTCCTTCTCGTTCATCACCAAGACGCCCCCGGCGCCGGTGCTGATCAAGCGGGCCATCGGGCTGCCGAAGGGCTCGGGCGAGCCGAACCGCACGAAGGTGGGAACGATCACGCGCGCCCAGCTCGCGGAGATCGCGGAAATGAAGATGCAGGACCTCAACGCGAACGACATCGACGCCGCGGTGGAGATGATCGCCGGGACGGCTCGTTCGATGGGTGTCGTCGTAGAGGGATAGACTCGGGGCATACGCCCCGCCCGAGTACCACCGACTGAGAGCCGTCAGCGGTGGGAGGGTAGACGAATCGGCTCGATAGACAGGATGCCAAAAACAGGGAAGCGCTATGCGGCCGCGCGCCTCGCGGTCCCGCGCGGTGTCAAGCTGACTCCGGACGAGGCGGTGAAGCTCGTCAAGGAGCTCGCCAGTGCGAAGTTCGACGAGTCCGTCGACGTCGCGACGCGGCTCGGAGTCGATCCGCGCAAGGCGGACCAGCTGGTCCGCGGCACCGTCGTCCTTCCGCACGGGACCGGCAAGACCGTTCGGGTCCTCGTGATCGCTCAGGGCGAGAAGGAGGCGGAGGCCAAGGAAGCCGGTGCCGACTACGTCGGCGTCGAGTTCGTGGACAAGATCCAGCAGGGCTGGCTCGATTTCGACGTCTGTGTGGCGACTCCGGATCTCATGGGCAAGGTCGGGCCGCTCGGCCGGGTCCTCGGGCCGCGGGGGCTGATGCCGACGCCGAAGGCCGGGACCGTCACCTTCGACATCGGCCGCGCGGTCGAGGAGATCAAGGCCGGTAAGATCGAGTTCCGCGTCGACAAGACCGGGAACGTGCACGCGCCGATCGGAAAGGCCTCGTTCTCGCAGGAACAGCTCGAGGCGAACCTGGCCGCCTTCATGGACCAGATCGTTCGGGCCAAGCCGTCGGCCGCCAAGGGGACCTACCTGAAGAGCGTCACGGTTTCGAGCACGATGGGGCCGGGCGTTTCCATCGACCCGAACCTGTATCGGAGGGCCTGATGGATCGCACACAGAAAGAGACGTTCGTATCGGAGCTCCGGGAGCGGATCAACCGCGCGCCGGTGCTCTATCTGACCGATTTCACCGGACTGAACGTCAAGGCGATGACCGAGCTCCGCAGCTCGCTGCGGAAGTCCGGCGCCGAGTACGTGGTGGTGAAGAACCGGCTCGCGAAGCGCGTTTTCGCCGAGTCCGAAGAGCTGCCCGACATCAGCGAGAGCCTGGTCGGACCCACGGGGTTCGTCTTCGGCTACGAGGATGCGGCGGCGGCCGCGAAGGCGCTAAGCGACTTCGCCAAGGAGCACGACAAGAAGCCTGCTTTCAAGCTGGGCGTGATGGAGAACAAGGTTCTCCAGCCCGAGCAGGTGGAGAAGATCGCGAAGCTTCCGCCCAGGGAGCAGCTGCTCGCCGAGCTGGCCGGTGCCTTCGAGGCACCGATGGCCGCGCTGGCGTCGGCGCTCGGAGCGAAGCTTCAGGAGACGGCCGGCCTCTTCGATGCGCTCAAAGCCGAGCGCGAAGCGGCCGGGTGAGCCCGCATCCCGGGCAATTGAACGGGACGCGGGCGCGTCCCTGGTAACCGACAGGGTCAACACGAGTGCCGACGACAGGTCGGCGGGAATCAGGAGACAGGAACCATGGCGAATCACGAAGAGCTGCTCGACACCATCGGCAACATGACCGTTCTCGAGCTCTCCGAGTTCGTTGACGCCTTCAAGGAGAAGTTCAACGTCACGGCCGTCGGCGCGGTCGCCGGTGGCGACGCCGGCGCCGCCGAGGAGAAGGACGAGTTCGACGTCGTCCTCGAAGGAATCGGCGACAAGAAGATCCAGGTCATCAAGGTCGTTCGCGAGCTGACCGGCCTGGGACTCAAGGAGGCCAAGGAGCTGGTCGACGGCGCTCCGGGCACCGTGAAGGAAGGTGCCACGAAGGAGGAGGCCGAGGAGATGAAGGCCAAGCTGGAGGACGTCGGCGCCGCCGTCGCACTCAAGTAATCAGTGCCCTCGGGCACGACCGGCGCTCGCGCCGGGGTAACCGGAGCGGGGTCGTACTTCAGCCCCGTCGCCCGGGCGTGGCTCTCGAGCCGCGCGACAATGCAGGCCAGCACGGGACCCGGCTGTGGGCACCCCTCGACGAGGGTGTGTCCGCAGGCCGGGCCGTGCGCGCTTGTCCCATGACCAACACGAGACACGCCACCCGCTCGCGCTCGCGGCCGGGTTCGTAAGGGGGACGCACGTTGGAACTGCGCAAAGACGACCGCCCGATCCTGAGCTTCGCCAAGCTCAAGTCGGTGATGCCGATGCCCAACCTGCTGGACGTCCAGCTCCGCTCGTTCGAGAAGCTGATCGAGCCGGACTTTCAGGAGCAGTGGGATTTCGGGCTCGATCGCGTCTTCGGGGAGATCTTCCCGATCGAGGACGTGAACGAGCACTTCATGCTCGAGTATGTCTCGGCCACGCTCGGTGAGCCGAAGTACTCCGTCGAGGAGTGCATCGAGCGCGACATGACGTATGCCGCGCCGCTCAAGGCCACGCTCCGCCTGATCGTCTGGGAGCAGCCGGAAGAGGACCCGGAGCAGTCGAAGAAGAAGAAAAAGAAGAAGAAGTCGATCCCGATCGAGGACCGCGTGGTCCAGGACATCATCGAGAAGGAAGTCTATCTCGGTGACCTCCCTCTTCTCACCGAGCTCGGCACCTTCATCATCAACGGTGCGGAGCGGGTCGTCGTCAGCCAGCTGCACCGGTCGCCCGGGTGCGTGTTCGAGGAGAGCATCCACCCGAACGGGACGAAGCTCTACAGCTCCCGGATCATCCCCTTCCGGGGCTCGTGGGTCGAGTTCACGCTCGACATCAACGACGTGTGCTACGTGCACATCGACAAGAAGAAGAAATTCCCCGCCACGGCGTTGCTGCGTGCGCTCGGCTACAGCACCGATGCGGACATCTTCCAGCTGTACTACCAGGTCGCCGACATCAAGCTCGGCAAGCTGGACGACGAGAAGAAGCAGGAGATCGAGGGGCGGGTCATCGCCGAGGAGTTCGTCGATCCGGAGACGGGTGAGATCCTGGTCGAGAACGGCGAGGAGATCGAGGACGAAGTGATCGAGATCCTCGAGCGCCTCGGCGTCAAGAAGATCAAGGTGTACGAGAGCGATCGTGAGACGACGCGTGGCGAGAGCCCGATGATCAAGAACACGATCAAGAAGGACCCCACCGAGAACGAGGCGGAGGCGCTCAACGCCATCTACTCGCTTCTGCGCCCCGGGGAAGCTCCGAACATCGAGACGGCGCGCGAGGCCCTCGAGAGGGTCTTCTTCAACCCCAAGCGCTACGATCTCGGCCGCGTGGGTCGGTACAAGATCAACCAGCGTCTCGGGCTCGACGTCCCGCGCAGCGAGACGGTGCTCACCAAGCACGACTTCGTCTCGATCGTGGGGCACCTCATCGAGCTCAACGAGGGGCGTGGCTTCACGGACGACATCGACCACCTGGGCAATCGCCGGGTCCGGACCGTCGGCGAGCTGATCGCGAATCAGTTCAGCGTCGGCTTGAGCCGCATGGCCCGTCTGGTCAAGGAGCGGATGTCGATCAACACGGATCCCGAGAAGATCAACATCGACGATCTGGTGAATGCCCGGACCGTGTCGGCCGTGATTCAGGCCTTCTTCGGCTCCAGCCAGCTGAGCCAGTTCATGGACCAGACGAACCCGCTCGCCGAGATGACGCACAAGCGTCGCCTCTCTGCGCTCGGGCCCGGTGGTCTGACGCGTGAGCGGGCGGGCTTCGAGGTCCGCGACGTGCACTATTCGCACTACGGCCGGATGTGCCCGATCGAGACGCCCGAGGGTCCGAACATCGGGCTGATCACGTCGCTCACGACGTACTCGCGGATCAACGACCTCGGATTCGTCGAAACGCCGTATCGGAAGGTCAAGAACGGCAAGGTCACGAACGAGATCGAGTGGCTGAGCGCCAACGAGGAGGAAGAGGCCCGGATCGCGCAGGCGAACGCGCCGCTCGACGAGAAGGGGAACTTCCAGAACGAGTACGTCCTGTGCCGGGAGCGCGGCGACTTCCCGCTCCTGCGTCCGGACGACATCGACTACATGGACGTCGCGCCCGACCAGCTCGTGTCGGTCGCCGCGGCGCTCATTCCGTTCCTCGAGCACGACGACGCCAACCGGGCGCTCATGGGCTCGAACATGCAGCGCCAGGCGGTGCCGCTCCTGTACACGGACGCGCCGCTGGTGGGCACGGGCCTCGAGGCCAAGGTGGCGTCCGACTCGGGCGCGGTCATCACGGCGCGGCGGGGTGGAACGGTGGTCCACGTCACCGCCGACGAGATCGTGATCGACACGGGCTCGGCGGCGACGGGGGCGGATCAGCCGCTCGCGAAGCTGGCGCAGTTCGATCGCTACCGGCTGCGCAAGTACTGGCGGACCAACCAGGACACCGCGATCAACCAGCGGCCGCTGGTGAAGATCGGCGAGGAGGTTCGCCCCGGCGACATCATCGCGGACGGTCCGAGCACCGATGCCGGCGAGCTCGCTCTGGGCAGAAACGTGCTCGTGGCCTTCATGCCCTGGTACGGATCGAACTTCGAGGACGCGATCGTCATCAGCGAGAAGCTGGTGAAGGACGACGTCTTCACCTCCATCCACATCCAGGAGCTCGAGCTCCACGTGCGGGACACCAAGCGGGGCATGGAGGAGATCACCCGCGAGATCCCGAACGTCGCGGAGGAGAGCCTGGTCGACCTCGACGAGCGCGGCATCGTGCGCGTCGGGGCGCGGGTGAAGGCCGGCGACATCCTCGTCGGGAAGATCACGCCGAAGGGTGAGACGGAGCTCTCGCCGGAAGAGAAGCTTCTCACCGCCATCTTCGGTGAGAAGGCCAAGGACGTGAAGGACTCGTCCCTCCGGGTGTCGCCCGGGATGGAAGGCACGATCATCGACGTGAAGATCTTCTCGCGGCGGATCGACGATCCGCTCCTCGAGAAGGAGCACGGCGCCAAGATCGGTGACCTCCGTTCCGCCGAGCGCGAGGAGATCCAGCGCATTCAGGAAGCTCGTGACGAGGAGCTGCGGGAGGCACTCCAGCGTCAGACGGTGGCCCTCATGCTCAAGAAGGGCACGGTGGAGCCGTTGCTCGACGAGGGCACGAAGCTCACCAAGGCCGAGATCGACGAGATCGACTTCCGCAAGGTCGATCTGTCGACGCTCAAGATGCAGAACTCCGAGGCCAGCGAGCGGATCCGTCGTGTCATCGACGAGTCCGACCAGCGGGTGCAGCGGGTCAAGGAGAAGACCGAGGAGCAGATCGACAAGGTCTTCCAGCCCGACGAGCTTCCGCCGGGCGTCGTCCAGCTGGTGAAGGTCTACGTCGCGGAGAAGCGGAAGATCTCCGTGGGTGACAAGATGGCGGGCCGGCACGGCAACAAGGGCATCATCGCCCGGATCGTGCCCGAGGAGGAGATGCCCTTCCTTCCGGACGGGACGCCCGTGGAGATCGTGCTGAATCCGCTCGGCGTGCCGTCGCGCATGAACGTGGGGCAGATCCTGGAGACGCATCTGGGGTGGGCCGGTCGCGTTCTCGGCTTCGAGGCGAAGACCCCCGTCTTCCAGGGCGCGACGGAGAACGAGGTCGGTGCGCTCCTGAAGCTCGCGGGCCTCAAGTGGGTGGATCAGGCGCTCGGGCTCGAGACGGAGTCTCCGACTTCGCTCGAGGATATCGAGACGATGGTGCAGATCGCGGGCGAGCTGCCGGTCATCATGGCCGGTGCCGACGAGAACGGGAACGGAACCGGCAACGGCTCCGATCCGGTCGGCCGCACGCACGGCATCGGCCAGTCGCTGGACGCGTTCCTGGGCGTCAAGCTCGACAAGCGCCAGCAGGCGTTCTTCGACAAGGTGGTCGCCTTCCTGCTGGAGGCGGCCGAAGAGATCGCGGAGCGGAAGGGCGAGAAGGTGTCCGACCTCTTCCCGGCGATCCAGAAGCTCAAGGGTCGGTCCAGCGTGAAGTCGGGACTCGACGACGCGGTCGTCGAGCTGCTCGAGCACGCCGAGATCTTCCCCAACGGCAAGATCTGGCTGCGTGACGGCCGGAGCGGCCGGAAGTTCGACTTCCCGGTGACGGTCGGAGCGATCTACATGCTCAAGCTCAGCCACCTCGTGGACGACAAGATCCACGCGCGCTCGATCGGACCGTACTCGCTCGTTACGCAGCAGCCGCTGGCCGGCAAGGCGCAGTTCGGAGGTCAGCGGTTCGGTGAGATGGAGGTGTGGGCGCTCGAGGCGTACGGCGCCGCGCACACCCTGCAGGAGATCCTCACCGTGAAATCGGACGACGTGCAGGGCCGCTCGAAGGTCTACGAGGCCATCGTGAAGGGCGACAACCTGCCGAAGCCGGGCATCCCGGAGTCGTTCAACGTGCTCGTGAAGGAACTACAGGCTCTCGGCCTGAGCGTCACGCTCGGGGAGGAAGAGTAAGTACATGATCGATTTCCCCAGAACCCGCGATCAGCGGACGGCCGACTTCGAGTACATCCAGGTGAGGCTTGCCTCACCGGATGAGATCCGCTCGTGGTCGTTCGGCGAGGTCATCAAGCCGGAGACGATCAACTACCGATCGTTCAAGCCGGAGAGGGACGGCCTGTTCTGCGAGCGGATCTTCGGGCCGGTCAAGGACTGGGAGTGTCACTGCGGCAAGTTCAAGCGGATTCGCTTCCGCGGCCACGTGTGCGACCGCTGTGGCGTCGAGGTGACGCTGTCGAAGGTCCGGCGCGAGCGCATGGGCCACATCGAGCTCGCCGTTCCCGTGGCCCACATCTGGTTCTTCAAGACGCTTCCGAGCCAGCTCGGGTACCTGCTGGGCATGACGCTGCGTGACCTCGAGAAGGTCATCTACTACGCGGCGTACGTGGTGACGAACCCGGGCAAGCAGGAGGTCGAGTTCCAGCAGCTGCTCGACGAGGACGAGTACTACGACCTCCGCGTGAAGGCGCGCGAAGAGGGCGACGACGAGTTCATGGCCGAGATCGGTGCCGAGGCGGCCCGGACGCTGCTGCGTCTCCTGGACAACCCGGAAAAGAAGAAGATCAAGGATCGCAACGCGGACGGCCGTGGACTCGACCGTCTGGCGGAGTGGCTCCGTCACGAGATCGCGACCGAGACCTCCCAGCATCGAAAGAAGAAGAAGCTGAAGCGTCTCAAGGTCGTCGATGCGCTCCGCACCTCGGGTGACACGCCGGACACGCGCAACAAGCCGGAGTGGATGATCCTCGACGTGATTCCGGTGATTCCGCCCGATCTGCGTCCTCTGGTGCCGCTCGACGGCGGTCGCTTCGCGACGTCCGATCTCAACGATCTGTATCGCCGGGTCATCAACCGGAACAACCGCCTCAAGAAGCTCATCGACATGCGCGCCCCGGAGGTCATTCTCCGCAACGAGAAGCGCATGCTGCAGGAGGCGGTCGACGCGCTCTTCGACAACGGACGCCGCTCGAAGGCGATCCGGGGCCGCGGCAAGCGCCCGCTCAAGTCGCTCAGCGACATGCTCAAGGGCAAGCAGGGCCGCTTCCGCCAGAACCTGCTCGGGAAGCGTGTGGACTACTCCGGACGTTCGGTCATCGTCGTCGGCCCGGAGCTCAAGCTGCACCAGTGCGGACTGCCGAAGGCGATGGCGGTCGAGCTCTTCAAGCCGTTCATCATCCACGAGCTCGAAAAGCGCGGTGAGGCCGAGACGGTCAAGCGCGCGAAGAAGATCGTGGAGAAGAACGATCCCAAGGTCTACGAGGTTCTCGAAGACATCATCAAGGACCATCCGGTCCTGCTGAACCGGGCGCCGACGCTCCACCGCTTGGGCATCCAGGCCTTCGAGCCCGTGCTGGTCGAGGGTAAGGCGATTCGCCTGCACCCGCTGGCGTGCGCCGCGTTCAACGCGGACTTCGACGGAGACCAGATGGCGGTGCACCTGCCGCTGTCGTACGAGGCTCAGCTCGAGGCACGCGTCCTCATGCTGTCGTCGAACAACATCCTGCTTCCGTCCAACGGCCGTCCGGTCGCGGCGCCGACGCAGGACATGGTCATCGGGTCGTACTACCTGACGAACCCGGGACTCCGTATCAGCGACCTCGAGCGGATCCATCGGGATTCGAAGGTGGCGAAGGGCCGTCGCGAGAAGGCCGAGGCCGAGCTGAACGAGATCTACGCCGATGCGCCGCGGTACTCGAGCTACGGCGAAGTCGAGATGGCGCTCGCGCAGGATCGCGTCGTCTTCAATTCGCCGGTCTGGTACTGGGTGTCGAAGGACTTCGGCGGGATCGAGCAGAAGGAGGGGCGCTGGGAGCGCACGACGGCCGGTCGCGTCCTCTTCAACTCGATCATCCCCGACGAGCTGGGCTTCCTGAACCAGACGTTCGGAAAGCGCGAGCTCGGAGACCTCGTCTTCGAGTGCTTCACCACGACCGGACTGGGCCGCACCACGGAGTTCCTGGACCACATCAAGGACTTCGGGTTCCGGTACGCCACGATGGGCGGGATCAGCGTCGGAATCGAGGACCTCGAGGTGCCGCACGAGAAGCGGGAGATCCTCGAGGACGCGGACGCTCAGGTCGCGCGGTTCCAGAAGGCGTACGCGAGCGGCTTCATCTCGAACGGCGAGCGCTACAACAAGGTGATCGACACCTGGACGCACGCGAACAACGACGTCGCGGACGCCATGGTGCGCCACCTCGAGCGGGCGCACGACGGGTTCAACCCCGTCTACATGATGATGACGTCGGGTGCCCGCGGTAACCGGGACCAGATGCGTCAGCTGGCGGGCATGCGAGGCCTGATGGCCAAGCCGCAGAAGAAGCTCACCGGTGGAATCGGCGAGATCATTGAGAGCCCGATCAAGTCGAACTTCCGCGAGGGGCTGTCGGTGGTCGAGTACTTCATCTCGACGCACGGCGCGCGGAAGGGACTGGCGGACACGGCGCTCAAGACGGCGGACGCCGGGTACCTCACGCGCCGACTGGTGGACGTCGCGCAGGACATGACGATCACCGAGGAGGATTGCGGAACGATTCTCGGACTCGAGATGACCGCGCTGAAGGAAGGCGAGGACATCATCGAGCCTCTGGCGGACCGCATCGTGGGTAACGTGGCGCTGGACGACGTCTACGATCCGATCGACGGCGAGCTCATCGTCGAGGCCGGATCGCTCATCGAGGAGTCGCAGGCCGACGCGATCGAGGACGCCGGGCTCCAGATGGTGCGGATCCGCTCGGTTCTGACGTGCGAGGCCAAGCGCGGGCTATGTCAGATGTGCTACGGCCGCAACCTGGCCACCATGCAGGGCGTCGACGTCGGTGAGGCGGTCGGAATCCTCGCTGCGCAGTCGATCGGTGAGCCGGGCACCCAGCTTACGCTGCGGACCTTCCACATCGGGGGTACCGCTTCCCGCATCGCGGCGCAGACGCAGCGCAAGTCGAAGATCGCCGGCGTGGTCGGGCTGGAGCGTGTGATGACGGTCACCACGCCGGACGAGACGACCATCGTCACGTCGCGCGAGGGTGAGATCCTCCTGAAGACGAAGGAGGGCGCGGTCCGAAGCCGCCTCGCGGTTCCGTACGGAGCGACGATCGCGATCGAGGAAGGTCAGGAGATCGACTCCGGCGACCTGCTGTTCAGCTGGGATCCGTACTCCGAGCCGCAAGGGTGTCATCGAGTTCCAGGACATCGTCGAGGATCAGACGATGCGCGAGGAGCTCGACGAGTCGACCGGCCGCCGCCAGATGGTGATCATCGAGGACCGGGACAAGAAGCTCCACCCGACGATCGTCATCCGGAAGAACACCAAGAAGCGCGAGAAGCTGCGCGAGTTCATCGTGCCGGTGGGCGCCCAGCTCACGGTACGGGACGGCGACGAGGTCGAACTCGGTGACACGATCGCCAAGATCAGCCGCGAGGTGTACAAGACCCGAGACATCACCGGCGGTCTGCCGAGGGTCGCGGAGCTCTTCGAGGCTCGTCGGCCCAAGGACCCGGCGGTCATCACCGAGATCGACGGCATCATCAGCTTCGGCGACATCAAGCGCGGTAAGCGTCAGGTGCACGTCACGCCCGAGCAGGGCGAGTCGCGGACCTACGACGTCCCGGTCGGAAAGCACATGCGCGTCCACACGGGTGACATTGTCCGGGCCGGTGACCGCATCTCGGAGGGACCGGTCAACCCGCACGACATCCTGGCCATCAAGGGGCCGCGGGCCGTGCAGGAGTACCTCCTCAACGAGATCCAGGAGGTCTACCGCCTCCAGGGCGTGAAGATCAACGACAAGCACATCGGTGTGATCGTGCGTCAGATGCTGCAGAAGGTGCGCGTGACCGACGCCGGTGAGACGGAGTTGCTCGAAGGTGAGAACGTCGACCGGACCGAGTTCCGGACGGTCAACACCGCCGCCATGGCCGAGGGCAAGAAGCCGGCTCGGAGTGAGCCGCTCCTGCTCGGGATCACGAAGGCGAGCCTCACCACCGAGTCGTTCATCTCGGCTGCCTCCTTCCAGGAGACGACCCGCGTGCTGACCGATGCCGCCGTCCGCGGTGCGCGCGACGAGCTCAAGGGTCTGAAGGAGAACATCATCATCGGCCACCTGATCCCGGCGGGGACCGGCATTCACCGGTACTCCAACGTCGAGTTCATGGTCGAGCAGTCGTACTACGACGAGGAGATCATCCCGCTCACCGAGCCCGGCGAGCTGGTGCCGGGCCTGGGCGTGGATCTCGGGCTCGAGTAGCCGAACCCTCTTGCGAGGGGCTGGGAGGGCCCGGGCCGCGGTGCGGCCCGGGCCTCTTTCGTTACCCGAGCCGTGCGGCTCGGACGGAGCACTCATCTCGGAGAGCGTACATGGCCCGATCGGTGGTCGTCGGTGTCGCCGGTGGCAGCGCGTCCGGCAAGTCCACCGTGGTGGCGGAGGTCGTTCGGCTTCTGGGCACGGAGACGGCCGTCATCCTCCGCCACGACGCCTACTATCACGATCTGTCGCACCTGAGGGTGGAGCTGCGCAGGGAGGTCAACGTCGATCACCCGGACAGTCTCGAGACCGCCCTCCTGGTCGAGCACGTCAACGCGCTCCAGGCGGGGCAGTCGATCGAGATGCCCTCCTACGACTACGCGACGCAGACCCGCGGCCCGGCTGGCGTCGTGCTCGAGCCCGCTCCCGTGCTCATCGTGGAGGGGCTGTTCACGCTGTGGGACGAGCGGCTCCGCGCGCTCATGGACCTCAAGGCCTTCGTGGACGTTTCCGAGGAAGAGCGTCTCGCGAGGCGCCTCGACCGGGACGTTCGCGAGCGGGGTCGGGATCCTGCGAGGATCGCCCGGCAGCACGAGCGACGGGTGCAGCCGATGCACGAGCAGTACGTGGAGCCGAGCCGGCAGTGGGCCGACCTCATGATCCGCGGGGGTGGGCAGAACCTCGCCGCCGTCGACGAGCTCGCGGCTCGGATCCGACGACTCCTTGAACTGCGGGGCTGACGCGTCGGCCGAAGACCTCAGTCGTGGGGGTCGTTGCGGTATGCGAAGCCGCCCTTCATGACGAACGTGACGCTCCGCAGCGCCGCGATGTCCTCGGTCGGGTCGCCCTCGAGGGCGATCAGGTCGGCCCGGTACCCGGGTGCGACCGTCCCGATCTCGTTACCGAGGCCGATCGACTCGGCAGCGAGTGACGTCGCCGACACGAGGGCCTCCATCGGGTCCTGCCCACCGACTTCCACCCGGTAGATCAGCTCCTCCCAGTTGCGGCCGTGGCTTCCTGCCAGCGCGTCCGTTCCGAAGACGATCTTGAGGTCGGGCGTGGCGAGCGCTTCGGCGAAGACGCCCACCATGCCCTCGAGAAGGCCCTCCATGTAGGCGAAGCCCTCTTCCGTGTAGTTGCCGATGCCGAGGAACCGCTCCTTGTTGTCGAGATAGTTCTGGATCACCAGCGAGGTGTGCGGGTCGTAGAACGTGCCCGCGCGCGCCATCGCAGCCAGCGCGGGGCCGTCTGCGAGACCGCCGTGCTCGACCGTGGTGCAGCCCACCCGCGCGGCCCGGGCCACGGCCTCGGCCGCGTGAGCATGGACGACCGACCGGACACCGAGGCGCCGAGCCTCGTCGCAGGCCGCCGCGAGCTGGGGCTCGCTCAAGGTCGGCACGCCACCCTCCCGGATGCTTCTCGAGGCGAAGATCTTCACCGCGTCCGCGCCTGCCTCGACGCGCTCGCGTACGGCAGCCCGAAGCTCCTCCTCGCTTCCCTCCGTGATCCACTCGTAGGTGGTGAGGAGGCGAGGGCCTGGCAGCGTCCCGCGAGCGATCGCGTCGCGGACCGGACCGTCGACGCGAGCACCCATGCTCTGCACCGTCGTGAGGCCGGCCATGAGGGTCACGTAGGCGTTCTCCGCGACGTAGAGGGCCAGCGTCTCCGGTGGCTCGGGGCTGTCGTCGCGTGCGCGGTGGACGCGGTCGTCGTCGTCGAAGTGCGACGCGATGTGAACGTGCGTGTCGATCCCGCCGGGCATGAGGGTGAGGTCGGACAGGTCGTGCGTTGGGCTTCCGGTCAGCCCCGGCTCGACGCGCTCGATCGTGGAGCCCCGCACGACGACGGTCGCCGGACCGAGGCGGTTTCCACGTCCGTCGATGATCTGACCGGCGTGGATGACGATCGGCTCCTGGGCCGCGGCCCCCACCGACGCGAGAAGGGTGAGGAGGCCCAGTACGGCAGCGGTTCTGGCAGGCACGATCTCTCCGGAAGACGTCGGGTTCGACGGGTGAACGTACGGTGGGGGAGCCGTTGACACCAAATAGGGCCCTTCCTACCTTACCGTGCTCTGTCGGACGGGCGCCTGCGTGATTCGCGGGCTCCTCAACGACGCGCCCCCGAAACGGGCGCGTTTTCTTTTCGGCAAATCAGGCACGGGTAAGAGGGTACATGCCGACCATCAGCCAGCTGGTACGCAAGGGTCGCAAGGCGCAGGTGAAGAAGAACAAGGCGCCGGCGCTGCAGCAGAACCCGCAGAAGCGGGGCGTCTGCACGCGCGTGTACACCACGACTCCCAAGAAGCCGAACTCGGCGCTCCGCAAGGTCGCTCGTGTCCGGCTCACGAACGGTTTCGAAGTGACTGCCTACATCGGTGGAGAGGGGCACAACCTGCAGGAGCACTCGATCGTGCTCATTCGCGGGGGACGTGTGAAGGACCTCCCCGGCGTGCGCTATCACATCGTCCGCGGCACGCTCGACGCCTCCGGGGTGGAAGCGCGCCGTCAGGGACGCTCCAAGTACGGGGCCAAGCGGCCCAGATAAGGCGAGACGTAGATGAGTCGTCGATCCCGCGCGGTCAAGCGAGAGACACCGCCGGACCCGAAGTTCGAGTCCCGCACGGTCACCAAGTTCATCAACAACTTGATGGTCGACGGGAAGAAGTCGAAGGCGGAGAAGATCTTCTACGATGCCCTCGACCTTCTCGAGCAGCGCTCCGGGCAGCCCGGGGTGCAGGTGTTCGAGCAGGCGCTCAACAACGCGAAGCCGGCGCTCGAAGTGAAGAGCCGGCGCGTAGGTGGTGCCACGTATCAGGTTCCCATCGAGGTCCGCCCGGAGCGGCGCACCGCGCTCGCGTCACGCTGGCTGATCGGCTTCGCGCGCGGGCGGTCGGAGAAGAGCATGTCCGAGCGCCTGGCGGGCGAGCTGCTCGCTGCCAGTCGTGGTGAGGGAAGCACGATCAAGAAGAAGGACGACACGCACCGGATGGCCGAGGCCAACAAGGCCTTCGCCCATTACCGGTGGTAACCCGTAAGGGGTTTCTGACGAAGTAACACGACCGAGAAGGACCGAAGCCCTCGTTGAAAAGGGGGCCCCGGACAAGAGAGACGCGATGGCCCCCGGACCGCCGACGGGCCCTCTCCGGAAACGAGGGAGCGCGGACGACTGCGCCTCCGCAAGGAGCGCGGCGAAGAGTGACCACGCTCCCTTTTTCATGGCCCCCCGGGGCCTGGATGAACCAAGCAGAACCAGAAGAGACCAGATAGATGCCCAGGAAGACGCCACTCCCGCTGCTCCGCAACATCGGCATCATGGCGCACATCGATGCCGGTAAGACCACCACGACCGAGCGCGTGCTGTTCTACACGGGCCGCGTCCACCGAGTCGGTGAGGTGCACGACGGTGCGGCCACGATGGACTGGATGGAGCAGGAGCAGGAGCGCGGAATCACGATCACGTCGGCAGCGACGACCGCGCACTGGACCCGCTTCGGGACCGAGCACCGCATCAACATCATCGACACGCCCGGACACGTGGACTTCACGGCCGAGGTGGAGCGCTCGCTGCGGGTGCTCGACGGAGCCGTCGCGGTGTTCTGTGCCGTCGGGGGTGTCGAGCCTCAGTCGGAGACGGTGTGGCGGCAGGCCGACCGGTACGGCGTTCCGCGCATCGCGTTCGTCAACAAGATGGATCGCATCGGCGCCGACTTCATGAACGTCGTCGACATGATGCGGGACCGCCTCGGGGCGAATGCCCACCCTGTTCAGTACCCGCTGGGCGAGGGCGAGCTCTTCACCGGCATGGTCGACATCATCGAGCGGAAGTCGATCATCTTCGAAGACGAGATGGGCTCGAAGATCACCGAGGGCGGGGTTCCCGACGGCCTGAAGGACAAGATCGAGGAGCTGCGCGCCACGCTGCTCGAGGCCGCGATCGAGCACGACGACGAGCTGATCGAGAAGTACTTCGCGGGCGAGGAGCTCACGGACGACGAGTTCCGCCACGCGATCCGGGCCGCGACCAACAAGGGCGTGATCTTCCCGGTCTTCTGCGGCTCGGCCTTCAAGAACAAGGGCGTCCAGGCGCTGCTCGACGGCGTCATCGATTACCTGCCGTCGCCGGTCGACGTCCCCGCCATTCAGGGCCACCTGCCCCAGCACGACGAGACGTACGACACCCGTGAGGCGAGCGACGACGCTCCCTTCGCGGCGCTCGCGTTCAAGATCGCGACCGATCCGTACGTCGGTAAGCTGACGTTCTTCCGCGTCTATTCGGGCTCGCTTCCCTCGGGCAGCTACATCTACAACGCCACGAAGGGCAAGCGCGAGCGCGTGGGGCGGATCCTGCAGATGCACGCGAACAAGCGGGACGAGCTCGACGAGGTGTTCGCGGGCGATATCGCCGCCGCGATCGGCCTCAAGGACGTGAAGACGGGCGACACGCTCTGCATCGAGACCGACCCGATCATTCTCGAGGCGATGAAGTTCCCCGAGCCCGTGATCGCCGTCGCCATCGAGCCGAAGACGAAGGCCGACCAGGACAAGCTCACGAACGGACTGGTCAAGCTGGCCGACGAGGATCCGACCTTCCGCGTCCACACGGACCCGGAGACGAACCAGGTGATCATCTCCGGAATGGGAGAGCTCCACCTCGAGATCATCGTCGACCGACTGAAGAGAGAGTTCGGCGTCGAGGCGAACATCGGCCGTCCGCAGGTCGCGTACCGCGAGACGATCCGCAACCGCGCCGAGAAGGTCGAGGCGAAGTTCGTCCGGCAGACCGGTGGTCGTGGCCAGTACGGACACGTCGTGATCAACATCGAGCCGAGCGAGCCGGGGTCCGGCTTCGTCTTCGAGGACATGATCGTCGGCGGCGTGATTCCGCGTGAGTACATCAGCTCCGTGGAAGCCGGCCTCAAGGAGGCGCTCGACTCGGGCATTCTGGCGGGCTTCCCGGTGATCGACGTGAAGATCGAGCTGGTCGACGGATCGTACCACGACGTCGACTCCAGCGAGATGGCCTTCAAGATCGCGGGCTCCATGGCCATGAAGGAGGGCCTCAGGAAGGCCAAGGCCGTGCTGCTCGAGCCGATCATGGATGTCGAGGTCGTCACGCCCGCGGAGTACATGGGCGACATCATCGGCGATCTGTCGTCGCGCCGCGGCAAGGTGGGCGGCATGACCGACCGCGCGGGCGCTCGCGTCATCGGCGCGTCCGTCCCGCTCGGCGAGATGTTCGGGTACTCGACCACGCTCCGCTCGCTGAGCCAGGGCCGGGCCGTGTACACGATGCAGTTCGCGCACTACGAAGAGGTTCCGAAGTCGAAGGCCGACGAGATCATGGCGGCCAACGGCGGAGCCGACTGACCAAGACCACCCTTCAGCGAGTCACGAGAGGACGAGAGCGATGGGCAAGGAGAAATTCGAGCGCACCAAGCCGCACGTGAACGTGGGCACGATTGGGCACGTGGATCACGGGAAGACGACGCT
>Ga0111156_1023_pt1 | contig 16348 bp, 21 predicted proteins | sample DeeMarSeWOR28_12_FD_80250 | JGI IMG/M metagenome (GOLD analysis project Ga0111156, IMG submission 80250) | Gemmatimonas sp. SG8_23
GCGCTTACAGCGCGACGACGTTCTCCGCCGCGGGCCCCTTGGCGCCCTGGACGATATCGAACTCGACGCTAGCTCCCTCGGCGAGGGTCTTGAAGCCCTCCACCTGAATGGCGCTGTGATGGACGAAGCAGTCCTTGCTTCCATCCGCCGGGGTGATGAATCCGAAGCCCTTCTGATCGTTGAACCACTTCACGGTTCCCGTAGTACGCATGTCGCGCTCCTAGGTGTTGCAGCAAGGGAGTGACGCATGGCGTACTTCCGGTTACTGCTGTGTTCGCGTGGAATCCCCACGCCTGATGCGGTCACCTCGACCGCAAATGCAAAGGGCGCCGACCTCAAACAATGAGACCGCCGCCCGCATCGTTACTGGTGAGCTCTGCTTCGCTCGACCGAAGACTCGCGGGAGTGGTCCCTCAGGTCAACCGGGGGCGCTTTTCAACAAGGAACTGCCGCTGCCCGCGTAGACCTCGAGGGTAGCTCGCTGCGCTCGCTGGCGAACGCGAAGCTGCGGCAGCAGAATTCCAACCCGTCGGGAGGCACCTGCGAGCTGACATGTCCGGGAAGAAATGGGGAAGCCTCGCTGTCGAGGCACTGCTCATCGTGGTGAGCATCCTGCTCGCCTTCTACATCGATGCGGCGTGGAGCGCGCGAACAGATCGTCTCGAAGAAGTCGATCTCCTTGGCGACCTGCGGGGAGAGTTGCTCGAGAACCGCGCTTTGCTGGAACAGCGCATCGGGATCCACACTGATTTTGCGGCGACGGGTGCTGAGTTTCTGTCGCTCCCACAAATCGCTGGCCATGCCGACTCGGCAGAGGCGTCCGACTTGAGACGCATCTTCGTAGCACGCGCGACATTCCAGCCGGTGGGTGGCGCACTGAGTCGCTTGACCCAGTCCGGGGACCTCCGGCTTGTCTCGGATCCGGAGTTGCGGAGTCTCCTCGCGGACTGGCCCAGGCGGATCTCCGAGAACGCGGAGGAAGAGGTCCGAGCGACGAATCTCGTGGATAACCACCTCAGGCCCTTCTTGGTGCGCCGGGGGGTCGCGGTCGCCATCGTGGACGCGCAGCCACCGGGCTGGATGATCGATCTCCCTGACGGGCCGCCGATACCACTCGCTGTGGTATTGGACGAAGAAGGGCGAGGCCTCATCGCGCTCAGGGTCAGCATCGAGCGACTGATCGTTCGGGAGAACGAACGCCTGATCGAAGTGATTGATCGAATTGTCTCCGAGATCGACAGGGTACTGGCAGGTATATGAGCGGGTCCGCGCCGTCCGGGTCGCCACCCGCCTCCTCTTGTTGTTCGGCCTGGCTTCCTCCGGTCCGGCCTAGCGATGACCTATCCGACGAAGGAAGTCGTCCAGGGCCTGATTGAAGAGTTCGGGCTGATCCACAAAGAGAGTGTGACCGGCATCAGGGATAACGACGATGTCGGCGTCAGGCTTCGTTTCCTCGACCGCGGTTCGCCAAGACTCCGGGCGCCCATCGCTCCATACGAACAGGGCGGGTCTGTCGAGCCGCCGGACCGCATCTGTCAGGTCACCCGTGTCCACGAGAATCAAGTTGCCGATCATGATGGCCGTGGCATTGGCGGGGGTGGACAGAGCCGCCTCCGTGAGAGAAGTGAGGTACTCCTCTGACTGAGGGGTGGCGAAAATCGCGCGCACGAAATCACCCATCCACTGCTCGCGGTCTGTCTGCACCGCTGCATATCGTTCTCGAAAGGCGGACGATTGTGACCAGTCCGCGTCGATCGCATGGTCCACCAGGACGGCACCGGCCACCTGGTCAGTCCCCGACTGATCCACGTACTGAAGAACCTCGTGCACACCCAGCGACCATCCGACCAGGACAGCTGCCTCCAGATCGAGGTGGTCAAGCAGCTCACCGATGTCCTGAGCTCGCCGGCTCGCGTAGTATCCATAGGCGACCTTCTCCGAACGTCCCTGACCTCGGGGGTCGAACGCGATCACTCGGTGAGTGGCCGCGAATCGATCGAGCTGCGGCTGCCAGATCTCGGCTGGCATCGTCCATCCCGGGACGAACACGACGGGAGCGCCTTCGCCGGCTTCCAGGTAGTGAAGCTCGACACCATCGGAGGAGGTGAACGTGCCGCTGCGGATCTCAGGCTGGGCCCAGACCGGAGCCGCGGATGCGATTGAGAACGCCAGCCAGCCAGCGAGTGGACGCATCTTCATGATAGACCTCCTTGGACGGCCGAAGGTCGTACACCGCCTGCGCCCCAACAAGCGCTTCCTGCTGACATGGGTTGGCTGCGGGCGTTCGTGTGACGACCAGATACATGCTCCGCCGTGCCGCCGAGTCGGACGCCGAGTTCGCGCGGCTCGCTCACCACGCGGCGTACCGCGATGTGGTCGAGAGGCAGTTTGGTCCTCCTTCCACGAGAACCGAGCGCTGCACCTCTACCGACGTCTCGGGTTCAGGGGCATCGGGAAGACGGAGACTCACGTTCTCACGGAGTGGGTGCCACGGTAGGGAGCCATCGGCCGGACCTGAGGCGATGGACAGGCTCGCTGGCGGTCCAGAGGGCACCGCAGCAGAATTCCAGCCCGCTCGAGGCATCCTCCCATGCCGGCGGCTCGACCTGAACCAGACCACGAGAACACCGTATGATCCGCAAGTGCTTCGCCGTGCTCACGGCCCTCGTCCTTTGTCTTCCGACGGGCGCCATCAGTCAGGATCGGCCCAACGTCGTCCTCGTCCTCATGGACAACTTCGGGTGGGGTGAGCTCGGGGTGTACGGAGGGGGGATCATCCGGGGGGCCGAGACCCCCCGAATCGATGCGCTCGCAGCCGAAGGCATGCGGTTGCTCAACTTCAACGTGGAAGCCCAGTGCACCCCCAGTAGAGCGGCAATCCTCACCGGCCGGTACGCCATTCGGACCGGGAATGCGACCATCCCGCTCGAGACCCCGATCTACGGCCTGACCCAGTGGGAGTACACCTTGCCCGAGATGCTCTCGGAGGTCGGATATTCGACGGGGATGTTCGGGAAGTGGCACCTGGGCCACACCGAGGGCCGGTTCCCGACCGACCAGGGCTTCGACGAGTGGTACGGGATTCCCAACTCCTCGGACGAGAGCGCGTGGCCGGACGACTCACGCTTCCGACCAGACAGCCACGAGTTCGCCCGTGCCGAGCACGTGATGGAGGCCCGCCGAGGTGAAGCGCCTCGAGAGCTGCAGGTCTACGACACCGCGGAGCGGACGCTCATCGATGGGGACCTCACCGAGCGCGCGATCGACTTCATGGAGCGGCAGGTCGGCGCGGGGAATCCCTTCTTCGCCTTCGTTCCCTACACGCAGCCACACATGCCCACGCTCCCGTCCCCCGAGTTCGAGGGTGCCACGGGCAACGGGAACTTCGCGGACGTCCTCGCACAGACGGACGCCTACGTGGGTCGTCTCCTTGATGCAGTGGACCGCCTCGGCGTCCGGGACAACACGATCTTCATCTTCACGTCGGACAATGGCCCGGATCCGACGGTCCCGCACCAGAGCTTCGCCGGGCCGTGGAGCGGGTCGTACTTCACGGGTCGCGAAGGGTCGCTGCGGGTGCCCTTCATCGTTCGGTGGCCCGACCGGATTCCGGCCGGCTCGGTAAGCAACGAGATCGTCCACGAGATGGACCTCTTCCCCACGCTGGCCCGGGTCGTCGGCGGCTCCGTTCCGCAGGATCGCATCATCGACGGTGTCGACCAGCTCGACTTCCTCATTGGTCGTCAGGAGTCGTCGAACCGCGAGCACGTGATCGTCTATGTCGGCGCCGAGGTCTACGGCGTGAAGTGGCGCAACTACAAGATGATGACGAAGGAGATCGACCTGGGATTCGGCGATCCGACGCGCTCCTACGGCGTGCCCCTGCTGTACGACCTGCACACCGACCCCAAGGAAGAGACGCCCATCCACGCACAGTGGTACGAGATAGGGTGGATCCGCTGGCCGGCCGGGGAATACCTGGTCCAGCACCTGGGCTCTCTCCAGGCGGAGCCGCCGATCCCACCCGGGACGCCCGATCCATACGAGCCTGGCGCGCGCTGATCGGAACGACCGCTATCGGTGAGTACCTCCTGACAAGAAACGGACGCAGGTGGTCGCCATGAAGTGGATTCTCGGGGGGACGGTTGTCGCCTCCCTCATCATCGGAGCCTGTGACAGCCAAGAGGCGTCGCCTCGACCGGGATCGGCGATCCTGGTCGCACATCGGGGAGCTTCGGCGTACGCGCCGGAGCACACATTGGCCGCGTATGATCTGGCGATTGCGCAGGGCGCCGACTTCATCGAGCCCGACCTCCAGATCACTCGGGACGGGATCCTGGTCGTGGTTCACGACCTGACGCTCGAGAGGAGCACGGACGTGCGTGAGCGGTTTCCGGACCGCTACCGCGAATGGGAGGACGGTGACTCCATCCGGCGCGTCTGGCCCGTCGTCGACTTCACGCTGGAGGAGGTGAAGAGCCTCGATGCGGGTAGCTGGTTCTCCGAGGAGTTCGTCGGGGCTCGTGTGCCGACCTTCGGTGAAGTCCTCCAACTGGCGAAGGGGCGCGCAGGCGTCTACCCGGAGACCAAGGCTCCCTCCGTGTACGCAGGGTCCGGGTTCGCGATGGAGCGACTCGTACTGGACGAGCTGAGAGCACACGGGCTCGAGCGCGCTGGAGCCGACCCGGCGACCCCCGTGGTTCTGCAGTCCTTCAGCGCTGAGAGCCTGCGACTGGTCCGGACCGAATACGGGTCGGACCTCCCCCTCACCTTTCTGCTTGGCGGCAGGGGGTCCGAGGACTGGACGTCCGACCACGGGCTGCAGGAGATCGCAGGGTTCGCTGACGGAATTGGGCCCTCTCGGGCCCTCCTCCGAGAAGACGACACTCTCGTGCAGAGGGCCCACCGTGCAGGGCTGACCGTGACGCCCTACACCTACGGGACCACCGACCAGGTCACGCCGGCATCGCTCCGCGACGTGATGACCGAAGCGGTGTGCATCCTTGGAGTCGACGGCTTGTTCACGAACAACCCCGACCTCTTCCCACGTGTGTGCGGATAGGTGCGCGGTTCCGCGGTGCCCAAGACAAGGAACCGCTGCCGTCCGCGGAGGCTGATCTGCGGGTCGGGTACCGTCCGTAGTTTGTCAGCAGGCGGCTGCGGCAGCAGAATCCCAATCCGATAGACCTCGCGTCCTGCCAGGGGGTGGAAGCACCATGCGAACGTGCCTGCGGGTGGGGGCTCTCTGCTCACTCCTCCTTGCCAGCCCGGGGGGCATCCACGGCCAGGAGGTGGTGAGTGTCGACTCCCTCCGATCCTGGATGCAGCAAGTGTCCAACAGGGGCCGCTGGGGCGAAAGCGACGAGCTCGGCACTCTGAACCTGATCACGCCGGCCCGCCGGCAGGCCGCGGCAGCTTCCGTGACCGACGGGGTCACGGTATCGCTCGCGCATGATCTGATTCCGGGACCGAACCGGAACTCCATTCAGCCTCTCGAAGTCGAGCACATGGTCGCACCGCTCGGGGTGACGACTGCGGCGTTGGACCGGTTCAACATCATGTATCACGGTTGGGCCTACTCTCATCTCGACGCGCTCTCGCACTTCGCGTTCGACAGCACCTTCTACAACGAGCGTCCGCTCGACATCCTGACTCCTTCTGGGTCCACGAGCCTGGACATCGGCGTCATGTCGAACGGAGTCGTTGGCCGCGGAGTCCTCATCGACGTCCCCCGACTCCGTGGGGTGGCCTATCTCGAGCCGGAGGCCCTGATCACCTCGGCCGACTTCGAGGCCTGGGAGGAACGGACCGGAGTCCGGGTGTCCGAAGGAGACATCCTGCTGGTTCGGACTGGTCGCTGGACGCGCGAAGCTGCCGAAGGGCCGTGGTCGGTGCGCGCATCCTCCGCGGGAGTGCACCCCTCCGCCGCTCTCTGGCTCCGTGAACGAGAAGTCGCTGCGCTCGGCGGTGATGCGGCGAACGATCGAACTCCTTCGGTCGTGGATGGCGTTGGTGATCCACTCCATCAACTGGCGATCGTGGGCATGGGGATGCCGTTCTTCGACAACCTCGACCTCGAAGCGCTGGCCGTGGCAGCCGCCGAGCGATCGAGATGGCATTTCCTGTTCGTCGCTTCACCGCTTCGGCTGACCGGAGCGTCAGGCTCACCGGTCAATCCGCTGGCAATCTTCTGAGCAAATGGGTGTGAGAGTCCAACCACCACGCATGGAGTTCACATGAAACGCGTCACCGGCATCGGCGGCATCTTCTTCAAGGCTCAGGATGCACCTGCGCTGCGGGACTGGTACAGGCGCCATCTCGGCATCGATGTCCAGGCGTGGGGCGGTACCGCGTTCACCTGGACCGACTCGGACGGCGAGCCTACCGGCGGAATGACCGTCTGGTCCGTCGCCCCGGAAGAAAGCGACCAGTTCGCCCCGAGTAAGGCCCCCTTCATGGTCAACTACCGCGTCGAAGACCTTCACGCGGTGGTCACGGCGCTCAAGGCGGAGGGCTGCAACGTCCTCGACAAGATCGACGAGTCCGAGTACGGCAAGTTTGCCTGGGTCATCGACCCTGAGGGAAACAAGGTCGAGTTGTGGCAGCCACCGGCCGGGCAATGAAGCATGCCCGCGGTCCCTGGCAGCCTACCTGAACCCCTACCCACCTGAGAGGGCACGAAATGGAAGGTCCCGAAAAGATCTCGGACTCGGCCGAGCTCACGAGGCGAGACCTCGTCAAGGTGACAGCAGGAGCGGCGGGATTCGTGCTCGCGGGGTGTCTGAATGACGTGGGCTCGACCGGGGCGAGCGTAAGGGGACTCGACGTCACTCCACTACTCCTCCTCGATGTCGCTTGCGGCAGCGGTCCGGGAAGGGCGTGTGTCGGCAACGGAGCTGGTGGATGAATTCCTCGCGCGCATCGAGGAAGTGAATCCAAGCCTGAACGCGGTGGTCCGACTCCGCGCCGAGGAAGCGAGAGCTGATGCCAGGCGAGCCGACGAGGCCCAGGCCCGCGGCGAATCGCTGGGGCCCCTCCACGGAGTTCCCATGACCATCAAGGACTCGATCGATACGGAGGGGCTCGTTTCAACCGGTGGGACGACGGGGCGCTCGAACTTCGTGCCCGACCGCGACGCCACGGTGGTACGTCGCCTCAAAGAGGCCGGGGCGATACTCCTGGGGAAGACCAACACGCCGGAGCTGACGCTTTCGTACGAGACGGACAATCTCGTGTACGGTCGAACGAACAATCCGTGGGATCTCGACCGTACACCTGGTGGAAGCAGTGGAGGCGCCACCGCGATCCTTGCCGCGGGAGGAGCGGCGTTCGACATCGGCAGTGACTACGGCGGAAGCATTCGCTTGCCGGCCAGCTTCTGCGGGATCGTCGGGATCAAGCCGACCCATGGCCGGGTGCCACGGACGGGCCACGTCTTCCCGTTCGGCGGAACCCACGACTCGTTTCAGCAATTGGGGCCGCTTGCTCGTTACGTCGAAGACCTCTTCCCGCTCCTGAGAATCATCGCCGGGCCGGACAACATCGATCCAGCGATCGTCCCCATGCCTCTGGGTCATCCGTCCGAGGTCGACCTGCGGTCGCTCCGGGTCGGATTCCACGTGGAAGACGGAATCAGCGCCCCGACGGATGAAATCCAGGCCGTCGTGCGCGAGGCGGCGAGGGTGATAGAGGGCGTCGGAGCATCGATCGAGGAATCGCGGCCGCGCGGGATCGAGCGCTCTTTCGACGTCGGGAATCAGATTTGGAGCGCGGATGGAGGAGCGGCGGTCCGACGCCTACTGCAGGAGGCCGGCACAATGGAGGTGGACCCGGAAGTGGAGTATCCCGCACTCGATGCGGGAGCACTCGACCGCGTTCTGACGGACTGGTACTCCGTGCGTAGTGAGATGTCGGCGTACTGGAATGACCACGATGTCATGCTCTGTCCTGTGAATGCGCGTCCAGCCGGCCTCCACGGCGCGACCGCCAACTGGGAGGAAATCCAGGACAACGAAGGCAAGAACTTCAGCTATACGATCGCGCACAACGTCACCGGCTGGCCCGCAGGCGTGGTGCCTGGTGGCTCTTCCGCCGAGGGCCTGCCCATCGGCGTCCAGATCGTCGCTGCGCCCGGGCGGGAAGACCGGGTCCTGGCGGTGTTGGCCCATCTCGAAAGAGAACTCGGAGGATTCCGGCCACCGCCGATCTGAGAGGCCTGCACAATCCCGAATCGTTTGGCCACGCTCACGCTGACACCCCTGGAATGAACCGAGTCAATTGGTCCCAAGCTGTTGCCGAGGTACTCCTGCTCGCGATCGGTATCGGCCTCGCGCTACTGGCCGACAGCTGGTGGCAGCAGCGACAAGAGCGTGTCGAGGAGCAGTCCTATCTGACGGCGCTTCATGCCGACTTCAGCGCGACGAGGGACGAACTGGCTCGCACTCTCGAGGATAGTCGGGGGACTCGGGATCATGTGGTGGCATTCCTCGAGCTGCTATCCGGCGACGAAGGATCCGTCCCCGTGGACAGCCTCGAGAGGATGGTGGAGCCGTCGTTCTGGTGGTGGGACGTGGAGCCGGTGCTTGCCACTTATCAGGACATGGTCAACTCGGGCGACCTCCGATTGATACAGAATGGCGAACTCCGAGTCGAAATGGCTGCTTTCCTGAGCTTCCTCGAGACGATCGAGAACCTCAACGACGCCTCGCTGCTGGAGTGGAAGGATCTGCAGGCCCCGTTCATGATCGATCGCCTGGTGGTGACGTCGACATACTCGGACTACGGGGAGCGGGACTTCCCCAAGAGTCGACATCGGACCGATCCGAGTGCTTTCTGGGACGGCGAGCTCGAGAACATCCTGGCCATCAAGCTGATCAACCTGGAGGACCAGATTCGGAACCTCACGGACGCCCAGGAGAAGGTCGGACGCGTCCTGTCACTGATCGAGGGCGAGCTGGCGGAGACGTGACCGCGACCTGACAAGGAGTTGCTGAGGTCAGCGACTCTCGGAGCGCAGCGTCTCGGAGAATCCCGAGGAATCGCCGCAGACGGGGCATCGGCTGAGAGGCAACGCGCTGGCGGACTGGAAGGCGCCGCTGCAGAATCCCGCTTCATTCGGGGGCGCTGGCAGCGTGCCTGTTTCCCAGGATTCCTCAGGCGCATCAGAGAGTGACCGAGAGCTTCGACCTCCTGTCCTCCTTGGCGGAGATCGCCGGAATCTTCATTGGTTTCGGCGCCTTGATCGTCTTGTCCGGCGAGAAGGACGAGGATCCGGTAGAGATGGGCATGGTCCGGCAGGTAGTCGTATCGGGACTGGTGACCCTGGTAGGAGCTCTCATCCCAATCGGCATCGCTCAGTTCGGGATCGAGAGTGGCCTCCTTTGGCGGATCTCCGGAGGTTGCTTCCTCGGCGTGATCTGGTTCGCCATCCTCCACCCAACGTCTCGGCCGCTCCTCATCAACCAGTTCCGGAACGATCCGAGGGCGGCCGCATTCTTCTGGTTCGTGCTTGAACCACCGATTCAGGTTCCCCTGGTGTTGGCGCTCCTCGGTACGTTCCCGGCTCGGGCTTCTGGACTTTACACCATCGCGGTCGTCGTAAACCTCGTGCAGGGCGCGCAGCTGCTGGCCCAAGTGGTCTACGCAAGAGTCGAGAGGACGGGCGAGTCAGCCAGTCCGTAGTGCAATCCGTCAGATCCAGCGGTCTCGTGGGCAAAGTGATGCCGACCACCACCCTCGACAGCCCCAGCCCTCCGTGTCGATGAGCGCTCCGACTTCCCGGCCGAACATCTGGGTCCGCCTCGGATGCGGATCCCGGTCGCTCCGAGCCTGGGCCCTCTATGACTGGGCCAACTCGGCGTTCGCGACGACACGTCCCAGCTTGTTCGCGGACAGGCCGCGCAGCAGAATTCCGATTCGTCAGGCCGCCATCCGCACGCGGCCGTACCCTACGCGCTGAACCAAGGACGTGCACCGTGGCCGCCCCTCATGCCTCACGCGTCGGCGAGGTACTCAGCGCCGACATCGCCGTGCCGGAACACGAGCGAGAGTTGCTGTTCTATTCACGCGTCCTCACCACGGGGAATAATCCTCTGTGGCGCGAGGACCTGATGAACAACGCGGGCACACCGATCATCGGTCTCGGTGAGCGAAGCCCTGCGTACGCCGACCTTCCGCTCCAATGGATGCCGCACATTCAGGTGGCCGATGTCGCCGGAAGTGTCGAGCGAGCTCTGGGTCGCGGTGGGCGAGAGCTCATGCACCACAAGGATGATCGCGGACAGAGTCAGTGGGCCGTGTTGCTCGATCCGAACGGAGCCGCCTTCGGGATCATCCCCGTGGTCACCTCGCAAGCGACCCAGCCCGTCAGCGAAGGGCTCCCGCCAGACTCGGTGGGACGAATCGCGTGGCTCGATCTGACGGTCTCCAACGCACCCGCCACTCGGGACTTCTACCAAGACGTCGTTGGTTGGTCCGTGCAGGATGTCCAGATGGAGGACACGAGCGGGCGGTACGCCGACTACGCCCTCTGCACGCCCGACGGGACCGCCGTGGCCGGCGTCTGCCATGCACGTGGGGTCAACCGAGGCCTCCCGCCCGTGTGGTTGATCTACCTGCCTGTCGGAGATCTTGGCCAGAGTCTCGGCCGGGTACGGGAGGGCGGAGGGGAGGTCCTCGACGCGAGGAAGGGGTCCGGTGGTGAGTACGCGTTCGCCGTGGTGCGCGACCCGGTCGGGGCGTGCGTGGCGTTGGTGCCGGGCTGAGGCCGCGCTGGTGTCCGGGCAGGCCACGCAGCAGAATCCAGATCGTTAGACAGTGCCCTCAACGATCCCGGAAGAGGCTAGTGGCGGCTCCTGCGCTGACGTTCCGACACGCCACGCCGGCGGATGTGCGGATCCTGGTCGGCCTCTTGGCCAACGACGTGCTCGGTTCGCTTCGAGAAGCCCCGCACGAGGAAGACCTGACCTCGTATCTGAGGGCCCTTGAAGCGATCGACGCCGATCCCAATCATCTGCTCCTCGTCGCGGAGGCTGAAGGGGACGTGGTCGGGATGCTGCAGCTTTCCTTCATCCCACACCTCACGTATGTGGGTGGTTGGCGCGCCCAGATCGAAGGGGTCCGCATTGCCGAGCACCTGAGGGCGGCGGGCTTGGGGCGCCGTCTATTGGAGGAGGCGATCTCCAGAGCTCGAGCCCGTGGGTGTCATCTCGTGCAGCTCACGACCGATCGAAGGCGCCCAGACGCGCTGCGCTTTTACGAAAGCCTCGGCTTCGAGGCGACACACCACGGGATGAAGCTGCACCTCGGGCGCGGCACTGACTGACTATTGGAGGGGAGAGGCCCGGTGAGCCACGAAGTTCGCGTGTCGGCGCTGGCGGACGAGATCAAGGGGATCGAGGAGCGACTGGACCCCGGCGCTCACAAGAAGGGACAGCGAATCGCTGACGCGATCACGTTCGCCGTGCTGCTCCCCCTCGTCATCGCTCTCGAGTGGTACGTCCGTTACCCTCTCCTGATGTTCGGGCTCATGGTTGCCGGCCTGGCGCTCAACCGGGTGCCCCCGCTGGTCGCGCGCCGACGCCTGCAGAGGGAGCACGACAAGCTGTTCGACCAATACCAGGAGATCCTGGAGCTCGCTTCTGCGCTACCTGAGAGGTCGGCAGAGCAGGATGAGTAGAAGCTCGAGCCGTCAGGGTGCAGTCGGGTCCGCAGACCGAGACGAGCCCCGATACGAAATCGGCGCGCGCCTCCTCCACTGGATCATCGCGCTCATGGTCCTGGTGCAGATTCCGGTCGGCATCGCGATGCTGAGTCAGCCGCTATCTCGATTCTCCGATCCGCTGTTCATCCTGCACAAGGGAGGCGGTGCGGTGCTCCTGGTGCTGGTGGTGGCGCGTATCACCTGGCGCTTCATACACCGCCCTCCGCCGTTCCCGGACTTCGTTCCCGCGCTCGAGAAGCGGATCGCATCTGCAACGCACATCGCCCTCTATGTGTTGCTCGTGACGATGGTCGTCAGTGGTTACGTGCGGACGGTCGGCGACGGGTACCCGATCGAGCTGCTCGACGCGCTCGGCCTTCCTCCTCTGCTGCCCGTGATGCCCCAGGTCGCTGCGGTCGCGCTGGTCATTCATCAGTTCGCCGTGATCGTCCTGGTCGCGCTGGTCGCTGTGCACGTGTCCGCGGTGCTCCGCCACCATCTGATCGACCGGAACCCGATCTTGTCCCGAATGTGGCCACCTTTCGGGCGGGGTTAGACCGTGGCCTCCGCGCATCGGTCAGATCGACAGGCTGAGTCGGAAGCTCGGGATGCCACGGACGGGTGAAGGCTGGGCGGTGCCGGAGCAATTGGTGGCCAATTGCTCGAGGACCGCCGAGGGGAGGAAGTGGCTCTCGGGCCTCCCCACGCTCGTTCGTGCTCTCGTGGATCGATGGTCGCTCGAGGTCGAAGCGCTCGACGGATCTGTCGACGCAACGGCCTCATGGGTCGCGCCCGTTCGCCTGCCGACCGGCCAGCCGGCGGTTCTGAAGATCGGGATGCCGCACATGGAGGCAGAGCACGAAAGCGACGGGCTCCGCTACTGGGATGGGGATCCGACGGTCTACCTCCTGGATGCGGACAAGGAACTGAATGCCATGCTGCTGGAGCAGTGCACGCCCGGAACGAGCCTGCGGGCCGAGCCCGAGGTCCGGCAGGACAAGGTGATCGCTGAACTTCTTCGACGACTCTGGGTGCCCCTGGAACGGAGTGACCCGTTTCGCCCCCTCTCGTCCATGCTCTCGGCATGGGCCGAAGAGACTCAGGCTCAGCGGAAGGAGTGGCCGGATGAGGGGTTGGTACGAGACGGGCTGGATCTCTTTCGAGACCTCGGAGCGGAGGGCTCCCCGACCGTGCTCCTCGCTACGGACCTGCACGCGGGCAACGTACTGCGCGCGGAACGAGAGCCGTGGCTGGTCATCGATCCGAAACCGTTCGTCGGAGACCCCGCATATGACGCGACCCAACACCTTCTGAATTGTCCCGAGCGACTGCTGGCCGACCCAATGGGTACGATCGAGCACTTCGCCGGTCTCCTGGAAGTGGACCCTGAACGAGTGCGACTGTGGATGTTGGCCCGAACCGCGGCCGAGCCTCGGGACGACTGGGCCGGCGGTCAGCGATGGATGCTGACCAAAGCGCTAACGTACTGATACGGTGTCGGGGTGGGTCGGCGTCGGAGATTCCAACTGACGAGGAACGTAGATGCCTGATGGCTTTCTGGCACCCCGGGGCAATCTCCTCACGGACGTCGTGTTCGTCTGCAACCTGATCGCGCCGGTGTGGGCAATCGTGGCGGCCAGGCTGGCCCGCCGAGGAGAGCACCACCGCCATATGCAGCTGCAGCTGGCCCTCTGGCTCCTCATGATCACGAATCTGCTCCTGCTCGAAGGCTATATCCGCTTCAGCGGGGGCTCGGGCAGTCTCATGTCCGGCTCGGCCTACGCCGGGACCGCCCTCATGCGCACGGTCTTCGCGATACACATCATCCCCGCGATCGCGACCTACGTCCTCTGGAGCGCGCTCGTCGTGGTCACGTACCGACGTCGCAAGGTCACTGCCCTCGGAGGCTTCTCGTCCCGGCACATGCTCCTCGGGAAGGTGGTGATCGGCGGGTTGATCTGGACGGCTCTCAGCGCATGCGGCATCTACTACCTCACCTTCTGGGGGACCTCCTAGGGGTGCAGGTCCTCGGCTACCGTCCCTCGACCTCACGCAGAAAGTCGTTTACAGCCGCGTTGAAGGCCTCGGGCTGATCGACGTTGCTCACATGTGCGGCGTCCGGGATCACGGTGAGCGAGGAACCGGGAACAAGCTGCATGAACTCCCGCATCGTCTCCGGGCGAGCCTCGTCGAACTCTCCTACGAGGAAGAGCACGGGGAGGTCGAGTCGCGCGAGATCTCCCACACGGTCGTAGTCTCGCAGGGTACCGGTCGAGACGAATTCCGAGGGACCCCACATGTACTCGTAGAGATTCGAGTCCCCCGGGGGGCGCACCCGACATGCGTCGATCGCCTCGTAGGCATCCACATCCCGGACGCCGAACTCTCCCATGAACTCCGTATTCGCTCGGGCGAAGCTCTCCGTGGAGAAGTCACCTGACGCGATCGCTTCGTGTATGGCGGACTGGCTCTCCTCCGAGAGCAGTGCCACCAGATCGTTGGCATCCTGAAGCCAGCGCTCCGTTCCGACCAGCGGCCCCACCAGAGTCACGGAGCGGACGCCCGTCGGATCCTCTCGCAGCAGATACTCCAGGGCGACGGATCCTCCCCAGGAATGCCCCAGGATGTGGATTTCATCGAGCCCGAGCTCTTCCCGAATCGCCGTGACCTCCTCGGCAAAGCGCCGGACGACCGCCAACTCCTCCAGATCGGTGATCCGGTCGGAGTGCCCCGTCCCGAGCTGATCGTACATCACGACCGGCCGATGCTCTGCGATGCCCGTCAGCGTGGAGGGGTAGATGCAGCTCGAGCTACCCGGTCCTCCGTGGATGACCAGGACAGGCGTACCCGGACCCTCCCCCATCACCCGGAAGGCGATCCGTCCGCCGGTCACGTCGACGAACCCGTCATCCGGCAAGGAGGGCGCAGCCTGGCACCCGCCCAGGGCGAATGACGTCATGAGAAGGAACGTCGTGGCGGAGATACGGCCGGGTCGGCTCATGGAAGGTCCGTATGTGGTGGGTGTCGAGCCGATCACAACGGAGGGAGAGAGGGCGAGAGAGGCAAGCGGTGGAGTCGACCCCCTGAGAAGGGCAAAACGGGCCGCTGACCCGGTTCGTCGGCCGGTTCTTCGGCTAGGGCCGTGGCGTAACCCCGCCCAAGGCTGCGAACGCGGGGTCCCTTCCCTTCGCGATCCGTTCTTGTGCTTGCCTGTTGGCGAGCTTCATCACGTGAACGACTCCGGCCGTCATCAGCAGCCCGGTCCCGATCGGGACGCCCAGCATCGCGACCACGCCCTGGCTGGCGGCGATCATCCCGGTCGCGAACGCGACAGCCCCAATCAGTCCGACGAACTGCCAGAACGTGCGCCTCTTTGCGCCTGCAGCGCAGGTCGGACAAACGAGTCGGCCGTGGATCAGGAAAAGTGCATCCGTATCCGCACCACCCAGGTCGGCAGCGCATCCCGCGCACTGGCTGTTCTCGTTCCGGGTCCGCGCCCTGCGACGATCGGCGATCCACCCGGCGAGGGCGGTGGCGCCGGCAGCGGCGGCGACAGCTAGGACTTCCACAGATCACGCTCCTTGGCGAAGCAGCTGGCAGAGCCCATCGCAGGCCGCCCGTGTCGCCTGATCGCAAGATTCCGGATGTCGGGGCGGTCGGGCAAGGAATTCGCACAAGACGGGCCGCTCGAGCAAGAGATACTGGATACGCTGCGCTGGTGATCCGACAGACCGCGCTGCAGAATCTCAGCCCGTCATGCAGTGCTTGGGACAGAGAGGCTCGAAGGCAATGAGAAGACTGGGGCGCAGGGTTGTCGGAGTGACCTTGGCGATAGCTGGAGTCTCCGGCTGTGGGGCTCCATCGGTTGATCATGAGGCCGAGATCACCACAGTGCTGGAGGCGTTGCCCGTGGCGTGGAACGCCCGAGACGCATCGATGTGGGTCGCGAACTTCGCTCCCTCGAGCGACTTCACGAACATCCTCGGGATGCACTTCGAGGACCGGGCCGCCAACGAAGCACGGCACGCCGTCCTCTTCGAGACGATCTTCAGCGACTCACAGCTCGAAGCCGAGGTTCTCGAGGTGCGCATCCTGGGAGGAGACGCGGCCGTAGCGGAGGTGGCATTTCGGCTGATCGGCTACGAGCGGTTGCCTCCCGGGGTCACGGAGACGGAGCCGGGTGAGCTTCGGACACGCCTCATCACAGTCCTCGAAAGACGCGAGGGTCGTTGGCAGATCGTAGCGGCTCAGAACACCGCGGTTCTTCCGGCCGCTGTCGCGCCCCCTGCAGGCCAGGAAGGCGACAGAATGCAAGCAGCCGCCCGGACTGTGGGGGATGGAGTTGGATAGCTCGGAGTCTCGGTTGTGGAGCTTGCCCAAGACGGACTGGGGTCACTGGTCCGTCCGCCTCTTGGTCGTGTTCCTCGTGCTCTTCCCAACCTGGATCGCGTACTCCTCCCTTCGTCAGATTCCTCGCCCCACCTTCTTCTCGGATCCGATCCACGTTCTGCTCCTGCTCCCGGCCGCAGCCTCCGCCGTTCTCGGTGGTCTCCTGGGTGTCTGGTCTGCGCTGTTCGGCGGTGAGCGCTCTATTCTGACGTTCCTGAGCATCCTCGTCGGCGGCTTCGTGGGGTGGTGGGGAGCAGC
>Ga0111156_1025_pt1 | contig 15924 bp, 13 predicted proteins | sample DeeMarSeWOR28_12_FD_80250 | JGI IMG/M metagenome (GOLD analysis project Ga0111156, IMG submission 80250) | Gemmatimonas sp. SG8_23
TTCGTTCGAGATCTGTTCGAGCTGCAGATCGAGGACGTGACCGATGGTCTTCCCAACACGGAGTTCTACATTCCCGGGTCGATCCTTCGACTCGAGCTGGACGGATCCTCGGAGCTCGCGGAAGGGATGCGGTCGGAGACGTCGGCCTGGTACTGGCGCTCGAGCATGGCGTACGAGGTCTCGGACCCGAGAGTCCGGGTCGCGGCCCGGTACGGCTCCGGCGACCCCCTGCTCTCCGGTTGGGTGCTCGGTGGCGAGCATGTCGCAGGGCGCCCCGCGATCCTGGAAGTGGAGCTCGGTGAGGGGTCGGCGGTTCTCTTCGGCTTCCAGCCGAATTACCGTGCGCAGACGATGGCCACGTGGCCGCTGCTCTTCAACGCGATTCGATGATGACTGACGAAAGCAACAATCTCACGTGCCCGCAGTGCGGCGAGCCTGCAAGCGGCAACTTCTGTCAGCATTGCGGCACCGACCTCGGCGGCCGCTTCTGCAACCAGTGCGGGTCGAAAGTCCGGGCCGGCGCCAGGTTCTGCAGTGAGTGCGGCGCGCAGGTGGGCGGCGGTGGGCCACCGTCGACAGTCGGCGCAGCGCCGGCGCGAGGTTCGGCCGATGCTCGTGCGCGAGCAGCTCGGAGCCAGGTGAGCCGTGAACGAAAGGACGCGGCGGCGGAGGTCGTGAGCGGCCAGAATCTCCCATGGTGGATCGCGGGTGCCGCGATGTTCGCCCTCATCTTCGTGGTCGGGCTCTCGATGGTGCGTCCGGGCCCCGGACCCGTCCCGACGGCCGGATCGTCGTCGGGTGCTGCCCCCGCCGCCGGCGGTGCGCTGCCGGACATCTCCCAGATGAGTCCCATCGAGGCCGCAGACCGGCTGTTCAACCGGGTCATGACATCCGTCTCGGTCGGCGACTCGGCCGCGGCCCAGCAGTTTCTCCCGATGGCGATCGCCGCGTACAACAGGGCGCGACCACTCAATCTGGATGGACTCTTCCACCTGTCGATGCTGAACCGCACGGCGGGGAACCTCGAGGCCGCCCTGGACAACGCCCTCGAGATCGTGGAGGAAGATCCGAATCATCTCCTCGGGCTCGCTGCTGCGGCCGAGGCGGCGGTGGAGCTGGGCGAGCTCGACGAGGCCGAGGCTCACTATCGCCGGATCGTCGAGATCTACGACGACGAAAGTCAGCGTTCTCTCGAGGAGTACAGCATGCACTCCCAGATCATGACCGTGCTGAAAGAGGAAGCCGAACAGTTCCTGGCGGGACGCTGATCCGCCGGGCCCCCTGCCGGGGGGCGCTGACCTCGGAAGGCGGCAGGCCGGGGCCGTGCGCGTCTACCTGACGGGTGGGACGGGCCTCCTCGGCTCGCACATGGCGGAGCTTCTTCGCCGTCGCGGTCACGAGGTCGTTGCGCTCTGCCGGGAGGGGGCCGACGTGGGTTTCCTCGAGACGATCGGCTGCGAGCTCGTGACGGGAGACGTTCGATCGTCACCCGCCGCGCTCGCCCCCGGCATTCGGGGGTGTTCGCACGTGGTGCACGGAGCAGCCCTCGTGTATGCGGGAGGGAGCTGGTCCAGCGTGTACGAGGTGAACGTCGAGGGGAGCCGGAACGTGGCGCAGGCGGCGGCCGCGGCCGGGGTGGGGCACTTTCTGCACGTTTCGTCGGTTGCCGTGTACGGAACGGTGCACGTCGTCACCGACGAGGAGCAGGCGGGCTTCGCGGCACTGCCGGAGACGGACTACTACGCCCGATCCAAGCGGGAGGCGGAAGAGGTGGTGCGGGACGTGGAGCGGAGCGAAGGCCTTCCGGTGACCGTCATGCGGCCGTCAGCGGTCTACGGAGAACGGGATCGTCTGATGGTGCCGGCCCTGGCCCGCATCTGCCGCAGGCGATGGGTGCCCCTGTTCGGGTCGGGCGACAACACGCTTCCCGTCGTGTACGCCGGAAATGTCGCTCAGGCGATGCTCCTCGTGCTGGAAGCATCCAGCGGGGGCCCCGCCTCGACGTACGACGTGGGCCTGGACCATCTCCTCACGCAACGTGAGCTGATGTCCGGGCTGGCCCGGGGCCTGGGCCACGACCCCCGCTTCCTTAGCGTGCCTGCTCGGGCGGTCCGGGCCGGCGTCGCGATCCTGTCCCGTGCCGGCGTCGGCACGCCCGGAGCCCGGCACCTCCCGCTCGACAGGGTGGCGCGACTGGCCCTGGGTGAGAACCCTTACCCGTCGCGTCGTATTCGGCGGGAGCTCGGCTGGGACCCTCCCTTCGGCCACGCCGAAGCCCTCGAGCGGACCGGCCGGTGGTACACGACCATCTGAACCTTCAGGGAGACCGTCATGGACGATGAAGCCTTCGACCCGGGAGCGGACCCGTCCCGGCCGTTCCCGCACGACCGCGAAACCGAAGACGAGCGGCTTCTGGCCAATCTGGAGGAGCTCGAGGAGATCGGGCGCGATGCGTGGCGGGTCTTTCGAATCATGGGAGAATTCGTCGAGGGCTTCGAGGAGATGGGATCAATCGGAACCGGCGTTTCGTTTTTCGGCTCCGCGCGCACGCCGCCCTCCGATCACGACTACGCCGCCTGCGTCGAGACGGCGCGCCTTCTCGGAGAGGCGGGCTTCCCGATCATCACGGGTGGGGGGCCGGGAATCATGGAAGCTGCGAACCGGGGCGCGCAGGAGGCCGGTGTGCCCTCGATCGGGTGCAACATCGAGCTGCCCTTCGAGCAGAAGAGCAACCCGTTTCTCGATCACTCCATCGACTTCCGGTACTTCTTCGTCCGCAAGACGATGTTCGTGAAGTACGCCTGCGCCTTCGTGATCTTCCCCGGTGGCTTCGGAACCATGGACGAGCTCTTCGAGGCGCTCACCCTGATTCAGACCAGCAAGGTTCGGGACTTTCCGGTGGTCCTCTTCGACTCGGCATACTGGAAGGGCCTCTTGGACTGGATTCGAAGCACCATGCTCGTGCGGGGCAAGATCGCGGACGTGGACCTGGATCTCGTGTTCGTGACCGACGACCCACGAGCGGCGGCGGACCATATCATCTCCCGGCACGCTCGCTTCGTTTCCCGCTCGCGCGCACGCTTTCGGCGTCGCCGAGCCGAGTGACCCCGGCCCCCGTGGCACCCGTGTGCCCCCCTCGAGTCCCTTGTGAGCCCCGGCAGGTCACGCTTTTTTTCTATGCTCTGCCGGAAAGCCGGTAGAGTTCGTTGCGCTCGAATCGGTGAGAGACCGTGAGCATAAATACCGACACGCCCAAGGGATACGCGCCGGCCGGCAAGAACACCGGCGTGGTCAAGCCGAAGGGCACATCCCGAATAAGGGCCCACGACGGCCTGGACACGATCGACATCCGGTCCCGCAAACCCTCGTGGTTGAAGGTGCGGTCGCCCGGTGGCGCCAACTACATGCGCCTGAAGAAGATGATGCGCTCGGAGGGCCTTCACACCGTTTGTGAGGAGGCGGGCTGTCCGAACATCGGTGAATGCTGGGAGGCCGGCACCGCCACTTTCATGATCCTCGGCGACGTGTGCACGCGGGCCTGCAAGTACTGCGGCGTCGCCCACGGCCTGCCGACCGAGCTCGACCTCGACGAGCCCCGACGCGTGGCGCAGACCGTCAAGGAGATGGCCCTCGAGCACGTCGTGATCACCAGCGTCAATCGGGACGAGCTCCCGGACGGTGGTGCCGGCATCTACGCCGAGACCATCCGACGGATCCACGCGGAAGTGCCGGGCTGCTCGGTAGAGGTTCTCATTCCGGACTTCAAGGGAGACGAGGACGCTCTGGCGACGGTCGTGGAGGCCAGGCCCGCGATTCTGGGCCACAACCTCGAGACCGTGCTCCGTCTCCACCCCGACGTACGCCCGGGCGGGCGTTACTGGCGTTCCATCTCGTATCTCGGTGCCGTCAAGCGCTTCGATCCCGAAATGCTCACCAAGACCGGCATCATCCTCGGAATGGGCGAGGAGGAGGACGAGATCCGGCAGGCGATGCTGGACCTGCGCGAGGCGGCGGTCGACATCCTGACCCTGGGCCAGTATCTCCGCCCGTCTCCGATGCACATCCCCGTCGCCCGCTGGGTGACGCCGGACGAATTCGCGATGTGGAAGGAGCTAGGAGAGCAGGAGTTCGGCTTCAAGCACGTCGAGTCGGGTCCGCTCGTCCGCTCCAGCTATCACGCGAAGGAGCAGGCACGCGAGGTGGAGGCCGGGGGCCCGGGAGCGATTCAGAGTGTGATGGAAGCGGACATTCCTGCCCCGGCGGAGGTCCGACTCGATCTGGTGCAACTCGAGCTCGGTCGTCCGGGCCGGGCCGTCAACGGAGCTTGAACGACGTGGCTGAAACCAAGACCAAGTCGCGCAAGGGCTCGTCGAAGAAGAAGACCGATCCCCTGACACAGCACGGGATCAGCGAAGAGCTGGCGCTCGACCTGATGCGCGACATGCTTCTGTATCGTCGCTTCGAGGAGAAGGCAGAGGAAGCGTACGCGATCGGCAAGATCGGCGGATTCTGTCACCTGCACATCGGCCAGGAGGGCGCCGCCGCTGGCAGCATCAAGCCCCTGCGCGCCGACGACTACGTGATGAGTGCCTACCGCGAGCACACGCAGGCCATCGCGAAAGGTGTCTCCCCGCGCGCGGTCATGGCCGAGCTCTACGGTCGTGCGGACGGCGCTTCCGGCGGCAAGGGGGGCTCCATGCACATCTTCGACGCGAAGTGCCGCTTCATGGGCGGGCACGGCATCGTGGGTGGTCAGGTGCCGCTGGCGACGGGTCTGGGGTGGAAGATCAAGTACAGGGGCGAGGACTCGGTGGCGATCGTCTACATGGGTGACGCCGCAGTGAACCAGGGAGGATTCCACGAGGCGCTGAACATGGCCGCCGTCTGGCACCTTCCGGTGATCTACGTCGTGGAGAACAACGCCTACGGGATGGGCACCGCGTTCTCCCGCGTGTCCACGACGGAGATGGTCGACAAGTCCGCGGCGCACGGCATCCCCGGGCATTCGGTGAACGGGCAGGACGTGCTCGAGACTTACGCCTTCTTCCGGGATCTCGCGGACAAGGTCCGCAACGACGCCGGGCCGCAGTTCGTCGATCTCCGCACCTACCGCTTCCGCGGTCACTCGATGTCGGACCCGGTGTCCGGTACCTACCGGTCGGTCGAGGAAGTGGAGAAGGCGAAGGAAGAGCAGGATCCGATCGCGATTCTCAGGGACGTGCTCTCGGATGCAGGCGTGCTCGATCAGGCCTCCCTCACCGAGATGGACCAGGAAGCCCGCCAGATGGCGCAGGATGCAGCCGACTTCGCCGATGCGTCGCCCCTCCCCGGACCGGAAGCCCTGTATCGGAACGTCTGGGCCGAGATCAATCCGAACGGCCGGCTCTTCTTCGACGGTCGCGGTGCCGTGGGAGGTGATCGCTGATGGCCGTCATGACGTACCGCGAGGCACTGAACGCGGCACTGCGCGAAGAGATGGAGCGCGATCCGGACGTCTTCCTCATGGGCGAGGAGGTTGCGGAGTACGACGGAGCGTACAAGGTCTCGAAGGGACTGCTCGACGAGTTCGGCGCTCAGCGTGTGGTGGATTCGCCGATCAGCGAGCTGGGATTCACGGGGCTCGGAGTCGGCGCGGCCATGGCAGGCCTCCGTCCCGTCATCGAGTTCATGACGTTCAACTTCGCCTTCCTCGCGATCGATCAGGTCATCAACTCGGCCGCGAAGATGTACTACATGTCGGAAGGCCAGTTTCCGATGCCGATCGTCTTCCGCGGTCCAACCGGCGCTGCGCTCCAGCTCTCGGCTCAGCACTCGCAGGCGTGCGAGACCTACTACTCCCATGCGCCCGGCTGCAAGGTGGTCACCCCCGGCACGCCCGCGGACGCGAAGGGCCTGCTCAAGGCGGCGATCCGGGACAACGATCCCGTCGCGTTCATGGAAGGTGAGCTGCTCTACAACTTCAAGGGCGAAGTCCCGGACGACGACGACTTCGTGATTCCGCTCGGTGTGGCGGATTTGAAGCGCGAAGGCGGGGACGTGTCGATCATCACGCACGGGAAGATGATCCACGTCGCCCTGCAGGCCGCGGCCAAGCTAGAGAAGGACGGGATCGAAGCGGATGTCCTCGACCTACGGACCATCCGGCCGCTGGACATGGAGGCCATCCTCGAGACGGTGAAGAAGACGAATCGGGCCGTCTACGTCGAGGAAGGTTGGCCGTACGCCGGCACCGGGGCCCAGATCGTGGCGATGATACAGGAAGAGGCCTTCGATCACCTCGATGCGCCTCTGCTGCGGGTTACGCAGGCAGATATTCCGATGCCCTACGCGAAGAACCTGGAAATCCTAGCCAAGCCCTCGGCCAATCACGTGATCGAGGCCGTGAACAAGGTTCTGTACCGATAATGGCAACCAAGGTCCACATGGAAGCGCTTTCTCCCACCATGGAGGAAGGTCAGCTCGTTCAGTGGCTCAAGTCCGAAGGCGACGACGTCGCCAGCGGGGACGTTCTCGCCGAGATCGAGACGGACAAGGCGACGATGGAGCTGGTCGCAAGGGGCGAAGGCGTGCTCCGGAAGATCTTCCTGCAGGCCGGGGGGACCGCGGAGGTGGGGGCCGTGATCGGCGTCATCGCGCCCGCGGACGAGGACATCTCCGGAATCGAAGGTGTGAGCGGCGGCAACGGCGCATCGGCCCCCGGAACGGCAGCGGTGGAGGTCCCGGAGGCGGCGCCCGCATCCCCCGCCGCCCCGCCCCCGTCCGAGCCCGCGCCCCCCGCGCCAGCCGCGGTCCAGGCTGCCCCGCCGGTAGCGGAAGGTGAGCGGGTGAAGGCCTCGCCACTCGCGCGGCGCCTGGCGGAAGAGGCGGGTCTCGATCTGGCGCGGGTGCCGGGCTCCGGGCCCGGCGGCCGGGTGGTGAAGCGCGATGTCGAGGCGGCGAAGGAGGCAGGTGTGGCGACGCCCACCGCTCCTGCCTGGACACCGGACGAGGCCGAGTACGAGGACGTGCCGACGTCGCAGATGCGAAAGACCATCGCGAAGCGACTGGTGACCTCCATCGGTCCGGTACCCACCTTCTACCTCACGGTCGACGTCGACATGGGTCGCGTGATCGAGGCCCGCAAGAGCATCAACGCGATGCTGGAGAAGGAGGGTGGGAAGGTCTCGATCAACGACATCGTGCTGAAGGCAACCGCCGCGGCGCTTCGACAGCATCCGAACTGCAATGCCCAGTGGCACGACGGGTTCATCCGCCGTTTCAATGCGGTGCATCTCGGCGTAGCCGTGGCGATCGAAGACGGCCTCATCACTCCCATCGTGAAGCACGCCAACCTCAAGGGCATCACCCAGATCGGAGCCGAGGTGAAGGAGCTCGCCGGACGCGCGCGGGAGAAGAAGCTGATGCCCGAGGAATACACGGGCGCGACCTTCTCCGTATCCAATCTCGGCATGTTCGGGATCCACGAGTTCACGGCCATCATCAATCCCCCGGAGGCCGGCATCCTCGCCGTGGGCGGGATCGAGGACACCCCGGTCGTCGTCGACGGACAGGTGACGGTGCGTCCCCGCATGCGCATCACCATGAGCTGCGACCACCGGGTGATCGACGGAGCTCAGGGCTCTCGCTTCCTGCAGACCCTCAAGGGCATGCTCGAGGAGCCTACGGCGATCCTGCTCTGATCCTCCGCGACTCCCGAGCGGCAGGCCGGGAACGGGCCGGGCGGATGATCAGTCGGTCGGATAGAAGATGTTCGTGGCCAGGGCTCGCCAGCGACCATCCTCGCGCACGTACATGGTGGCCGTAGAGTATCGAATGGTGCGCCGCTCACCTTCGGGCGACGCGAGCGTCTCCACCGCGTTGAGCCGTATCAGGGCGACGTCTCCGCGTACCACGACGTCGATCGGCTCGGCCTCGAACGCCACCACGCGGTTGCCACCTTCGATCACGCCGCGCACGAGGCCCATGTGGGTGGCCCGATCGCGAACCTTCGGATCGCCGATCCGCCAGTAGGTCCACTCCGCGGAATACCCGCTGGCCCACCCCTCGAAGTCAGACTCGAGCCCCACGGGGCCGGCGAGCGCCGCGTCGATCACCTCCTGCTGCGCCTCGGACCAGCCGTCGTGCCCGGTCTGCGCCGCAGTGTCTCGAGCGCCACCGCTGCACATGAGGAGGACGGCAGCCAGCCAGGCACCGTGAATCCGGCCAGCAGTCATGGGGTCGGCTCCTCGTGTCCGGATCGTGATCCCGAGGAACCTACCGGCTCCAGGGGGGCACGACCTCATTCGTCCGCGCGTACGCGATCAGCTGCCCGAGGTGCTCGTGCATGTCGTTCATCGCAGTCGCGACACTCGCGTGCACGGGCATCGGCCTGCCGAAATACTCGCCGTCGGACATCCGCTCCGCCTCGGACATCCCTTCTACCACGCCGATCAGGAAGTCGAACGACGTATCGAGGTCGGCGAGGATCTCCGCCTTCGAGAGGGCACCTGCCCGCTCCATCTCCGCGCGGAACCCGGCGGCGGAGCCCGGAGGAGTGTCGTAGCCCCACCCGGTCGGAAAGAGGTGCGCCTCGGCGATGGCAAGCGCCAGCACATCACGCACCGACCGCACGCCCTCCATCGGACGCCAGTCGTACTGCCCCTCGTCGAAGGCCTCGGCCAGACCTCTGAACTTCTCCTTCATGGTACGGATGTCCTCTACCTGTACCGCCTGCCAGGACTCGACCTGAGCCTCCAGTGAGCCGGCGCTGCCCAGCGTCATCACGAGCAGCGCCATGCCAACCCGAGCTTTCCTCCACATCCCATCCCCCCTATTAGACAAAGGCGATCGTCGGTCGCTCAACAGTTACGCGCGGGAGGACTCATGATGACATCGTCGGCTCGTCGCCCTTTTCGGGCGGTCGCAGTCCTCCTGGCCGCATTGGCTTCCGGCGGCTGTGGAAGCGATGACCAGGCGGCGGATCTGGTCCTCGTCGGGGGATCGGTCGTGACGCTGTCGGCGGAGGGGGTGGTGCGAGGGATCGCCGTGCAGGACGGGCGCGTGGCGGCCGTCGGATCGGAGGAGTCCATCCGGCGGTTGATCGGACCGGAGACCAGGATCGTGGAGCTGAACGGTCGCTCCGTACTGCCCGGCCTCGCGGACAACCACCTCCACTCCGTCGGAGGAGGTCCGGGCGTCGATCTGTCGCGCGTACGCTCGCTGGACGAGCTGCTCGAGACCATCGCGCGGAGGGCGGCGGAGACGCCCGCGGGCGAGGTCGTGATCACGAACAGTGACTGGCACGAGGGGCAGCTCGCGGAGCAGCGCCTGCCCTATCGGGATGACCTGGACACCGCCGCACCGGATCATCCCGTGGTGGTCGTGCGCGGAGGGCACGAGTACATCCTCAACAGCGCGGCGATCCGGTACTGGGGCATCGCCGAGGACGCGCCGGACATGCCCGGTGGGCGGGTAGGCCGGTATGTCGACGGAAGGCTGAACGGCGAGCTGGTGGATCGGGCGAAGGGGCTGGTGACCCTGCCGGCTCCCCCTGCGCGGAGCCGGACCGCCGAAAAGCAGGCTCTGGCGGATCAGTACGCGACGCTGAACCGGCGCGGTCTCACCAGCGTACGGCATCCGGGCGGGTCTCCGGAGCAGCTGGAGCTCATTCGGGAGCTCGAAGCGGAGGGCCGTCTGACGATGCGCGTCGAATACCTCCTCCGCGCGCCGCGTTCGGAAGGGGTGGACGCGGTCCGCGCGGCCATCGAATCGTGGCCGTCACCCCCGACGCCGGACCAGGCACGGGCATCGGCGACCGATCTGGTACGGATCGGAGGGGTCAAGCTCGGCGTGGACGGAGGCTTCGAGGGTGGTCTGATGCGAGAAGCGTACGAGGAGCCCTGGGGCGAAAACGGAACGTATCACGGGCTGCAGACGGTCGAGCGCGATGCCTTCATGGCGTCCGTGGGCGCGCTGCACGAAGCGGGCTGGCGGGTGGCGACCCACGCAGTCGGGGACGCCGCCATCGATCTGGTGCTGGACGGGTACGAGGAGGCTGCCCGTGCGCGCCCGGTCACGGGCCTCCGGTGGGTGATCGAGCACGGGTTCATCCCCCGCGACGACCACTTTTCCCGCATGCGTGACCTGGGGCTGGCGGTGTCCGCCCAGGACCACCTCTACCTCGCGGCGCCGAGCCTCGTGGAGTACTGGGGGGAGGAGCGAGCGGGCTGGACGACACCGCTGCGCGCATATATCGACGCGGATATCCCGATCTCGCTCGGCACGGACGCACCCGTGGTCCCGTACGACCCCTGGTGGGTCCTCCACCACTTCACCACACGTGGCACGATCAGCGCCGGCGTGACCGGGCCCGATCAGGCCGTGGGCCGCGAAGAGGCGTTACGCGCGATGACGGCCGGCTACGCTTGGTTGACCTTTGCCGAGCACGAGCGGGGCACGCTGGCACCCGGGATGCTCGCCGACCTGATCGTGACCGCCGAGCCGTACCTCGACTGTCCGGATCCGTGCCTCGAGACCATGGAGGTGGACCTCACGGTGCTGGGCGGAACCGTCGTCTGGGAGCACTGACCGGGCGAGAGCGCAGCCATCGACTGGCGCGCCCCGTGGGCGATTCTACCTTCAACTCCGGTATGACGGCGGCGAGTGGCTGCCCCGTCGAGGCTCAATCGCGTCAGGAGGTGCCATGATGTTCGCCCGAGGGCATGCGCCGGTCCGTGCGCTCAACGCGCTCGCCGCCCTGTTCGCCGTAGCGATCGCGGCCCCGGTGGGTGCTCAGTCCGGTACCCTGCGCACGGTCTCACTCGAGATGTATCTCGACCTGGAGAGCGTGTCGGACCCGCAGATCTCACCCGACGGCAGGCACATCGTCTACACGCGTGGCTGGATCGACAAGATGAACGACAGCCGCGAGTCGTCGATCTGGATCATGAACGCGGATGGCTCGAAGAACCGCTTTCTGGTGGACGGGTCCGGACCGATCTGGTCCCCCGACGGAACCAGGATCGCCTACACGGCGAGCGGGGAGCCCGAGGGGACCCAGATCTTCGTTCGCTGGATGGACGACGAGGGCGCGGCCTCGCAGATCACGCGTCTCGAGTCGAGCCCGAGCGGGATCCGCTGGGCACCGGACGGACGCCATGTCTCCTTCACGATGAACGTGGACGCCGATCCTGCGTTCACGGTGAGTCCGCCCGGTCGCCCCGATGGAGCGGAATGGGTGGAGGCGCCGCGGGTGGTGACCCGGGCCGACTACCGGCAGGACCGTGTGGGCTTCGTCGATGGCGCCTGGAGGCACATCTTCGTCGTTCCGTCGGAGGGAGGTACGGCGCGTCAGCTCACGACGGGAGACTGGAATCACTCGACCGGCGAGTGGACGGCCGACGGCACCGAGCTCGTGTTCTCGTCGCTTCGGACGGAGGACGCGGAGCTTTCGTGGCGCGAGTCCGAGGTGTACGCGGTCGACGTGGCGTCCGGCGACATCCGGCAGCTGACCACCCGACGTGGTCAGGATTCGTCACCGCTTCCATCACCCGTCGGTGACGTCATCGCGTACCGTGGGTCGGACTTCCACACCGACACCTACCGGAACTCCGGCGTCTGGCTGATGAACCGGGACGGCACGAACCCGCGGCTGATTTCGGGCGATTTCGACCGCCAGATAAACTCGATGAAATGGGCCCACGACGGGTCCGGGCTCTACCTCACGGTGAGCTCCGAGGGAAATCGTAACATCCATTTTGTTTCCGTGGACGGGGGTGTCGAGGCGGTGAGCGCCGGTGATCACATGCTGGCCCTGAGCTCCTTCACGGACGAGGGTCTCGCGGTCGGCACCCTGACCGGCCCGCACGTGCCGACCGACATCGTGGCGTTCGCCCTCGACGCTGCCGACGATCGCGAGCAGCTCACGCATGTCAACGACGATGTCCTCGGAGGCGTGACCCTCGGGAAGCACGAGGAGATCTGGTACGAGTCGGTCGACGGCTTCCGGATCCAGGGCTGGATCATCCACCCCCCGGACTTCGATGCGAGTCGAAAGTACCCGCTCATGCTCTCGATTCACGGGGGGCCGCACGGGATGTACAACGTGGGCTTCAACTTCGGCTGGCAGGAGCACGCGGCGAACGGCTACGTGGTCCTGTACACCAACCCGCGGGGCAGCTCCGGCTACGGGAGCGCGTTCGGGAACGCGATCAAGAACGCATACCCGGGCAAGGATTTCGACGATCTCATGAAGGGTGTCGACGTCGTCGTGGAGCGCGGCTACATCGACGAGGACAACATGTTCGTGTACGGCTGCTCGGGTGGGGGCGTGCTCACTTCGTGGGTCGTCGGGCACACGGACCGGTTCGCGGCCGCATCCGCCAACTGTCCGGTGACGAACTGGCTCTCCTTCGTCGGCACGACGGACGGAGTCGGCTGGTATCGCAACTTCGAGACCTTCCCGTGGGACGATCCCAGCGAGCACCTGCGCCGCTCGCCGCTGATGTACGTGGGCAACGTGACGACGCCGACGATGCTCATGACCGGCGTGAACGATCTGCGCACGCCGATGCCGCAGACCGAGGAATACTATGCGGCGCTGAAGGTCCTGGGGGTGGAGACGGCGATGGTGCGATTCAACAACGAGTGGCACGGTACGTCGAGGACTCCCTCGAACTTCCTTCGCACGCAGCTGTTCCTCAGGAAGTGGTTCGAGATGCACGCGCGAGGGCGACCGGTCACGGAGGACTGAGACGGCACGAATCCGGCCGAGTCGCGGCTCATTCGGACTTCAGCGCACCGATCGGGTCGACTCTCGCGGCACGCCGGGCAGGCAGGTACACCGCCAGCGCGGCCACGCCGAGAAGCGTGAGCGGCACGAGGGTGAACGCGATGGGATCGATCGGGCTGGCGTTGTAGAGCAGCCCACGGACGAGCTGCGCCGCAGCGAGCGCGCCTCCGAGCCCGATGAGCGTGCCGAGGGCCGCCAGCCGGAGGCCTTCGCCGAGCACGAGCTGCAGCACCGATCCACGATCCGCCCCGAGGGCGACACGGATACCGAGCTCTCGGGTCCGTTGCGAGACCGAGTACGCCATCACGCCATAGATCCCGACGGCGGCGAGGGTGAGCCCGAGGAGGCCGAAGATGCCGAGGACGGAGCCCGCGAGCCGTGCGGGTAGCAGAGCGATACCCATGTGGTCCTCCATGGTCCGCACGTCGTAGACGGGCATCTCGGGATCGGCCGCGCGCACGATCTGCTGGACGCGTTGCAGGACGGCCTGGGGATCACCTTCGGCCCGTGCCACCAGCACGCGATCCGACCTGAACATGATCCGCAGCGGGAAGTACATGAACTCGGTCGGATCTTCGCCCAGGCTGTTGTACTTCCCCGTCTCCACGACACCGATCACCTCCCACTCCCTTCCGCCCGTCTCCACGATCTTGCCGAGCGCCGACTGCCCCGGCCAGAACCGGTCCGCGAAGCGCTGGTTCACGATCATCACGGGAGGCCCGTTCTCGTCGTCCTGGCGGGTGAAGGAGCGTCCTTCCGCGAGCTCGATCCCCATCGCCTCGACGTAGCCCTCGCTGACGTAGGTGTAGTGGAGGCTGGCTCGCTCTCCCTCGGCGAATTCGTATCCCGGCACGTTCACGGTACGGTCGCTGGAGCCCAGGCTCAGCGGCGCCACGACGGCGAGCCCCACGCCCGACACCTCCGGCAGGGCGGAGACTTCGTCCAGCATCCGGTCCCAGAACGCCCGGCTGCGCGCCTCCTCATAGCCCTGCAGACCGGGATCGACCGATGCCATGACGAGGTTGCGAGGGCTGTCGAAGCCGGGATCGATCTGCGTCGCCGCCTGCAGACTCCGCAGGAAGATCCCGGAGCTGATCAGGAGCAGCAGCGAAAGGGCGACCTGTGCAACGACCAGGGCCGAGCTGGCGCGTGAGCGCCCCACCCTGGCGCTCGACGCGCCCTTGATCGCGGAGACGGTATCGGGTTTGGCGGACTGGAGCGCCGGTGCCATGCCGAAGATGAAGCCGGCGGCGAGCGACACGCTCGCCGTGAACCACAGCACCGCGCTGTTGGTCTCCACGTTGAAGGCCCACGGCCCGTCGATGGGCGGGCGGAAGTTCGCGAGGAAGCCCGTGGCCACGTTGGCCAGACCGAGCCCGGCGGCGCCCGCGACGAGGCTGAAGAGGAGGCTCTCGGTCAGGAGCTGCTGGATGATGCGCAGCCGGCTCGCGCCCATGCTCAGTCGGATCCCCATCTCCCGCTGGCGGTCTCGGGCTCGCGCGAGGAAGAGGTTCGCCACGTTGACGCACGCGATCAGCAGGAGGAGGCCCACGACGACCATCATGACGGTACTCATGCCCCGTTGCGCATCGCCGAAGCTCGGATGGATTCCCGCGTCACGCTGGAGCACGACCGTGTGGCCGACCTGATTCTCGTACGAACGGGGATATTCCTCTCGCAGCTGGAGGAGCACCGCGTCGAGTCGCTCCGTTGCGCGGTCCAGGGTCGCGTCGTCGCGCAGGCGGGCCACGACGTTCATGCTGTTGCTGCCCCGGGCCTCGAGGCGGTTGAAGGCCGGCGTGAGCACGTTTGCCATCATGAGTGGCACGTAGATCGGCGGCGCGGCGAAGTTGACCGGGCCGTCGAAGTCCGCGGGCGCCACGCCGACGATCTCGAACGGATGACCGTTGAGAGAGATCGACCGGCCGACGACACCCGGATCGGCGCCGAAGCGAGACTCCCAGAAGCCGTGGCTGACGACAGCGACCGCGTGCGCCCCCGGGTCGCGGTCCTCTACGCCCGGGATGAACGCCCGACCCAGGGCCGGCTGGACTCCGAAGGTTTGGAAGAAGTTCGCCGAGACGACCATGCCGATCGTCCGCTCGCTGCGGCCGTCCGACGCCACCGAGAGCGGTTCGAGGTACCACGAGGCGACGTCGTCGAACACGCCCTCGGTCCGGTCACGAATGTCCTGGTAGTGCGGCACGGAGACGGATCCGTACTCGATCCCGGGCCACTCCCGGTAGATCTGCACCAGCTCGTCCGGATCCTCGGTACCCGGTAGCGGACTCAGGAGGAGGCCGTAGACGGTGGAGAAGGTCGCGGCGTTGAGACCGATGCCGAGTGCGAGCGTGGTCACCGCCGCGATCGTGAACATCGGGTTCTTCAGGAGCATTCTCACGCTGAAGCGCAGGTCGCGAAGAATGTCGTTCATGATGCCCTCCACCCCTCTCCGGTCGTTTCTTCGGTGATGTGTCATCGGGACCGACGTGACGAAGTCCCGCAGCAGGAACAGCACGAGGCGCCATCCGCCCACGGTGCCGACGAATCGCGGCTCCGAGCGCCGGTCGTCGAAAGCCTGCAGCAGCTCGTCGGCGTACTGCTCACGGAAGGCCTGCGGATACAGGCCGAGCAGGCGGGCGTACGCCCCGCGGATGCGGTCCGGACGCTCGTCCGTCATGTGCCGAGGCGCTCCTGCGCCACGCTCGCGGCCCGGAGCAGTCGCTCGGACTCCGAGCGGAGAGCGGCGCTCCCGAGCCGCGTCATCCGGTAGTATCGCCGGCGCCTCGCATGAAGCCCGTCATCGCCCGGATTCTCCGCTTCCTCGATGAGACCGCTCGCCGTCATCCGCTGCAGGGAGCCGTACAGGGTACCGGGGCCCATCACGATTTGGCCCTCCGTGAGATCCTCGACCTCGCGGGCGATGGCGTATCCGTGGCGTGGTCCGTCGGCCAGCGACACCAGCATGTGGAATGCGGTCGGCGACAGTGGCAGAACGGCCTCGAGGCGCGATCGGTCGGTCATGTACGGCTCCGGTCGGCATGCATCCGTGCGCGATATATGTCGCCTACGGATGTATTGTGCCGGAGTTTCAGTCGGCTCGGATCGCACGCCCGGTCAAAGGGGCTTCTCGTAGATCCGCCAACGCTTGTAGC
>Ga0111156_1026_pt1 | contig 15868 bp, 12 predicted proteins | sample DeeMarSeWOR28_12_FD_80250 | JGI IMG/M metagenome (GOLD analysis project Ga0111156, IMG submission 80250) | Gemmatimonas sp. SG8_23
CGAGCAGTGACTCGTCGATCGACCTCACGTACACCAGGGGCTCCGGCTCCGGCAGGACGAGGTCGTACTCCGAGCACGTACGCTCGGCGATCCCGATCACGCGATTCGAGTCTTCGGCGTGGGGAATGCGAAGCTGCACGTCGACGCGGCGGGTACGCTCGGCAGATCGGTTTTCGATGATCTCGCCCCAGACTTTACTGTTCGGCACGAAGACCCTGCGGTTGTCGAAGGTGACGATGGTCGTCGCAGCGAGACCCATCGTCCGAACCGTGCCGGTGACGCCGGCGGTCGAGACGATGTCGTCGACGTCGAAGGGTCGGTAGACCAGGATGAACATCCCGGCCGCCAGGTTGCCCAGGGTGTCCTGCAAGGCCAGACCGACGATCACGCCGAGGACGCCGAGACTCGCCAGGATCGCCGTGGTATCGACGCCGACTGCCGTCAGACCGATCACCAGCCCGACCGCGCTGGCCACCGGCATGAGCATACGCTCCAGAAGGTCCGTTAGCAGGCGCGATACCTTGCGGCCCCCGGTCCGGCGGAACACCCGCCACGTGACTCGGAAGCCGGCGCGGCTCAGGACGATCGAGGCGAGTACGATCGCGAGCTGGACCAGCAGGTTGGGGCCGGCCTCCTCCACCCAGTTCCAGAGCCGTTCTCCCCAGTCGCGGAGCAGACCGACGGCCACCGTCGGATCCAGGACGTCGCTCGTGCCCTCCCCCGTGGCCTGGATCAGCAGCTGCCGGTACGTCGCGGTGGGTATCGAGCGTCGGTCGAGGAGGTCCGCGGTGGCTTCGAGGGCCGCAGCCTCTCCGGTGACTCGCTGCTCCGCCAAGAGTCGCCGCGCTTCGAGCTCCGCGAGCTCCTCCCCGGCCGCGTCCGCCTGGGCTGCCTCTGCGAGCCGATCGCGGATCGTCCCCCGCTCCGCGAGCGCGAGCTGGAGCCGGCCCATCTCCTCGGCGGCTCGGGCCAGAAGGAAGCGATCGACCTGGCTCCACTGCGCCTGCGTGTCGATGCCCAGGGCGTCCGACTCCTGGAGCGACTCGACCACGAAGATCAGGGTCGTGTCGAGCTGCGCGTTGGCCCGGACGATCTGCTCTTCGAGGTCGTCGAGGCCCTCGAGCGGCGTGACCCTCCTCAGGGTTCGCAGGCTGTCCAGCGTCTCGCTGCGGAGCTCGACCCCCTCTTCGACCAGGCTGAACTCCTGCCGGAGGAAGTCCTCGTAGACTCCGAGGATCGAGTCGACCCCGGCGTAATCCGTGCGAACCGCGCGAAGCTCGGCCGATATGCGGCCCTTGAGCTCCCAGAGCGTGTCGACGAGCTCGAGGCTCCGCAGGCGGAGGAGCGCGGCCCGATCGGGATCCGCCTCACGGATGGAGTCGCCGATCAGCGTGATGCGCAGGTAGACGGAATCCAGGGCGGCGAGAACGGCGCGGGCCGGCGCGGCCGAGTCGGGAGCCTCTACCTGTGCCGAGTCCGGGGCGACCTGGGTGGTGTCCGACGCTGCGGCCGGATTCTGAGCGTGGCCCGTGGTCGGAATGCCGAGAATCAGGGTGCACAGGGCGCCCAGAAGGAGACATCCCTGCCGGGTCCGGGTCATGGGGGATCTCATCCGGAGATTGTAGGACGCGGAGCGGCGTCGTGCATCAGGCCTCGCTGGACGCACGGCCGTATCGCCCGAATCTGCCACGATCAGCGCCGTTCGGCGGACCATCCAGAATGCTCGAAGCACAAGATCGTTGATGATCGGTCAACGGATGGCAGAACTTGTACCTGTGGACAGGATGCCGCGGCATCCCGCTTGCTGCAGGGACCGACCGAGCCTCAGGAAGGATGGCTCCGGCGCCTGTGGCGCCCTTTCTTTCCTCCGCATCCGAGAGAGTAACGATGAATCAGAGAATTGTCCGCGTCTTCGCCCTGGTGGCGGCGCTTGGTGTCGCCGCGTGCGGTGACGACGATCCGGTCGCCTCGGGCGACCAGCTGAGCGAGGTCGAGGTACAGGCACTTTCCGCACTCATCCTCAGCTCCGGCTTCGAGGGCACTGCTTCGGTCCCGGTTGCCGCGGCCGCAGCGGTGGAGGGACCCCAGCCGGTTCCCTTCACCTCCACGGCCGACGTCGAAACCACCGTCCCGTGCACCTTCAGCGGTTCGGTGCGGCTCTCGGGCCAGGCCACCGTCAGCGGCGACGACGAGACGCAGATCTACAACGTCCTGTACAACGTGGGCCAGGCACATCAGAGCTGCGTCGAGCAGGCGGAGACCGGTCAGCAGTTCGAGCTGACCAGCTCCCTCAATCTGAACGTCGATGCCAACATCGTTGGCGCGACCGGGTCCGAGAGCTACGACTTCGAGGGATCCGTGCTCGGTACGGTCGACTGGGCGTCGGAGGGACGTTCCGGACGGTGCTCGGTGTCGATCCAATACTCCGCCTCGATGACCTCGGCCACTCTGTCCGCGACGTCGTCCGGTGAGGTCTGCGGTACGCAGTTCTCCCAGGAGTTCACGTACGGCGTGGAAGGCTGAACGAAACGACCGCTCGCTGCCCACAGGGCAGCGTGCCCACCAGGGGTCCCCGCCCGGTCTGCCGAGCGGGGACCCCCCGTCGTTTCAGGAGGCCGTCTCCGCTGGCTCGGCGAGGACGACACGGGCGTCGACGGGCGCGACGTGGTCGGCGTACACGAACAAGGGGTTCACCTCCACCTCCGCCACCTCGGGATACCGCGTGATGAGGTCGGCGATCGCCCGCAGGGCGCCGATCAATGGGCGCCGATCCACGGCAGGACGGCCGCGCCCGGCGTCGAGCAGGGGCGACACGCGGAGCTCGGCCAGCGCGCCCTCGATGTCCGCGTCGGATACCGGGAGAACCCGATGGGCGACGTCGCGCAGTGCCTCCACCCAGAGCCCGCCGGCACCGACGGTGAGGACGGGCCCCAGCAGCGGATCACGGTAGGCGCCGGCCAGGATCTCGAGGCGCGGACTCTGGAGCATGGGTGTGACCAGCGCGCGGGCGGGCTCGCTCGGGACGCCGCGCGCCCGGCCCCACTCCGACGCGGCCTTTCGGACCGCCGAGAATGCGTGGCGAGCCTGATCCGGGGACTCGATGCCGAGCACCACGCCGCCCGCGTCGGATTTGTGGGTGATGGCGGAGGAGACCAGCTTCAGCACGGTAGGGCTGCCCAGCTTCTCGAAGGCCTGGGCCGCGTCTTCCGGGGAGTCGACGACGAGCCCGGGACCGAACTCCAGGCCCGACCCGGACAGAATCTCCCGGGCTTCGACTTCCGTGAGGGTGCTGCGCCCCTCGCTGCGGGCTCTCCGGATGGCCGGGGGGCGCTCGTCCTCCGTGTTCCGGACTGCCCGTCGGGTCGGAAGGTCGTCGGGGTCCCAGGCCGCCCCCTGGAGGAAGTGGCCCCTGCGCTGCAGCTCCACGGCACACCGGGTCGCCACCTCGAGGGAGCCGATCACGGGAACGCCTTCCGCCCCCAGCGTGGCGAGCGGCTCCGTCCGGTGTGCTGCGTACATCGTGTGGACGATCAGCCCCTTGCCGTGTTCCCGGGCGGAGGCCGCCATCGCGGCTGCGGCTCGATGCTCCGCAGGGGCGAGGGAGTCCGCGAACCGGACGCCGTAGCCTCCGAACAGACCGATCAGCAGCACCGTTCCGACGTCGGTGTCCTGTACGAGGACGTCGAGCGCCCGGGCGAAGTTCTCCGGATCGAGGTCGGCAGCGCCGGCGAGGTCGACCGGGTTTCCGACCGCTGCGGCGCGCCCGAGCAGAGCGCGCAGGGCCTGTCGGGTCTCCGGAGCGAGCCGTGCCATCGTGGCGCCGGCTTCCGCCAGGGTGTCCGCCGCCAGCGTGCCCTGCCCGCCGCCGTCGGAGAGGATGGCTATGCCCCGGCCGGGTGGGCATGCCGGTTGGCGGCCGAGGGTCTCCGCCACGTGCAGCAGCTCGTCGGTGCGCGTCACCTCCACGATTCCGGCCTGCGCCATCCCGGCAGAGAACCGGTCGTAGGGGCCCGACACCGAGCCGGTGTGGGAGAGGGCCGCTTCTGCGCCTTTTGCCGTCCGGCCGGACTTGATCACCACGACCGGCTTGGTGCGGGTGACCCGGGCCGCCGAGGCCAGAAAGCCACGTGGGTCCCGCAGACCCTCGACGTACGCGATGACGGCATGCGACGCGTCGTCGGTACGGACGTACTCCAGCGCCTCCGTGAAGCCGACGTCGATGCCGTTCCCGACGCCGAGACACAGGGAGATCCCGTCCCACGAGCGCTCCGTCACCTCCGTCATGAGTGCCAGCGCGACGTTACCCGACTGCACCAGCACGGCGAGGCCGCCGGCGCGCACGCCTCGTGCGCCGATGAGGTTGGCGCCCTTCTGGAGGTTCAGCATGCCGGAGGTGTTCGGGCCGATGATCCGCACGCCGGCCTCCCGGGCAGCGTCGACGAGGGCCGACTGCAGGCTGCTGCCTTCGACCCCCGACTCGCCGTATCCGACCGCGAGGACGACGGCGGCACCCACGTCGCGGGCACCGAGCGCGCGCACGATCCCCGGGGCCGTTTCCGCAGGCGTGCACAGAACGGCCAGGTCGACCCCTGTGGGCAGCTCGTCGACGGAAGTCAGAACCTCCCGATCGAGAATTCGACCCCCCCTGGGATTGACGGGATAGACCTCGCCCTCGTAACCGGACGAGTCGAGGGCCTGGAGGATGAGGTTGCCTCGCTTGGCAGGGTCCGCGCTGGCGCCGACCACGGCGATCGACCTCGGGTCGAAGATCCGGTCCAGCTGGGTTCGGCTCGCCATGGCTCGCCGCGTTATCGCCCGCGGTATCGTGGCGTCCGCTTCTCGTGGAAGGCGGCGACGCCTTCCTTCCAGTCCTCGGAGCCGAAGATGGAATCGAGGGCCTCCCGCTCGAGCTGGATCACTTCGTCGCGCGTGTGGTTCGCGGCCGGGCCGATGAGCCGCTTGGCCGCCGCGAGCGAGAGGGGCGCCTGCGCGGCGAGCCGCGCGGCCCATGCGCGGGCGCGCTCCAGAACGAGATCCCCGGGCAGGGCGAGATTCGCCATCCCCATTTGCGCCGCGTCGCTTCCGGTGAAGAAGTCCCCGAAGTAGATGAGCTGCCTCGCCTTCAGAACCCCGACCCGCTCCGCCAGGGTGTAGGCGACGCCTCCTCCGATGAAGGTGGCGAGGGAGACCTCGGGGAGGCGCAGCTTCGCCTCCTCGGCGACGATCATCAGGTCGCAGGAGAGAGCCAGCTCCAGGCCGCCGCCGATGGCAGCGCCGTTCACCGCCGCCACCGCGGGCGTGCCCATGGTCTGGAGTGTCGTGTTGGCCTTCTGGGCGGCCTCGATGTAGGCCGCCCGCTCTTCCGGAGGGGGTGGCCCCTCCGCATGCGCCTTGAGATCCGCGCCGGCGCAGAAGCCGCGTCCCGCGCCGGTCAGGATCACGCACCGCGTGTCCGGGTCCGCATCCGCGGCGGTGAGCGCTTCCACGAGCTGCTCGTAGAGCGGACGATTCACCGCGTTCAGCCGATCCGGCCGGTTGAGCGTGAGCTCCACCACGAAGCCGTCCCGCCGCACGAGGACCTCCGGGCCGGCCGATCCCTCACCGGACCGCCGCTCCGGGTGCGCCGTCACGGTGCCCCTCGAGGCTGCCACGAGGCTCGGAGCGCCTCGCCGGCCAGCACGCCGATGAAGTCGCCGTCCCGGATCGCGAAGCGACCGTTCACGAGCGCGTGCACGACGCCTTCGGAGAGGATGCGAGGCTCCTCCATCGTCGCCAGATCCCGGTACTCGTCGAGGTCGATGACGACCAGGTCGGCCCGACGCCCCTCCTCGACGTAGCCCCGGTCATCCAGGCCGAAGAAGTCCGCGGCGAGGCCGGTGAAGCTCCGGATGGCGAAGGCGACGCTGATATCGTCTCCCTCGAGTGCGAAGAGGCGCATCTTCCGCGGGAAGGCCCCCGACGCCCTCGGGTGCCCGACGGCCTGGCCCGGGGCGATCGTCCGCCCGTCCGTGCACGTCATCATCCACGGCATGCGGGCGAGATACCGGGTGTTATCGATATCGTAGAGGTCGAGGTTCATCACCGACGCGTTGCCCCACTCGGCGATCACGTCGCGCACCGTTTCGGGCACGCTCCGGTCCCACTCCTCGGCGAGCTGAGCGAGCGTTCGGCCGTTGAGCCGCTCGTCCTCCTGGATGATGAGGATCTTCTCCGGCCCGCCGCGCATCTCGAGAGACTCGAGGATCTGCACTGCCAGCAGGTCCGCGGTGTCGGGGTCCTCGAACCTCGCGAGGATCTCCTCGGTCGTGCCGCTCGACGCCCAGCGAGGCAATGCGTACGAGCGCATGTTCGACTGGGTGGCCGTATATGGATGGTGGGCGGCGTACATCTCGACGCCTCGGCCCCGTGCCTCCTCGATCATCCGCTCCCCGACGTCGGCACGTCCGTAGTTCGTCGCGCCCTGCGGGTTGAAGTGCGAGAAGATCCCGCGCAGGCCCGACGACTCGACGATGTGGATCGCCTCCGCCACGGAGGCGTCGTATCCCACGCCCTGGTACGTCGCGCCGAGGTCGCGGTCGTGCGTGTCGTAGATCGCTCCCTCCCACTCGGCGGCGACACGAGCGAGCTCGACGACCTCTTCGGTCTCGGAGAAGGTGCCCGGTGTGTAGAAGAGCCCGGTCGAGAGGCCGAACGCGCCCTCCTCCATCCCCTTCCGGACCAGCGCCTTCATGCTGTCGAGCTCGGCGGGCGTGGGTGCACGGGGCTCGTTACCCATGACCCGGCGGCGAACGGCGTTGTGCCCGACGAAGGTGAGCGCGTTCACCCCGATCCCGAACTCCTCCCAATCGGACAGAATCGAGTCGACCTCGGGAGACCCGCCACCGTCGAGCCCCAGCACCACGGTCGTGATGCCCTGCGTCAGGAACCCGTGGGCATCCTGCCCCCACGGTTCGTCGATCTCGGCGTGTGAGTGCGCGTCGATGAACCCCGGCGCCACCATGAGGCCTTCGGCGTCGATGGTCTCGAAGGTGGTGGCGTCGGCCAGCGTGCCGATCGTTTCGATCACACCGTCCTTGATGCCTACGTCCGCGACGAAGGGCTCCCCGCCCGAGCCGTCGTAGATCGTCCCGCCCACGATGACCACGTCGTAGTCGGGGGCACGGCAGGCCGACTGGCCCAGCACGACAGCCGTCACCGCGGCCATCGCCGCGGCACTCCTCCTCATGCCGAAGCTTCTCATGTCCGTTCCCTCGGATTCATGGTGCCACCCCCGACGGCACGATCGGCAGGATCGCATGGGAGGGCCGCTCGGGGGTCATCCATACCGTGTTCGTTGCCACCCGGCTACCGGTCGCCATCCCCTCCGGCTCACCCGTGTTGAAGTTCAGATCGAAGTGTGGGTAGTTGCTGCTCGAGACGTCGATGCGGATGCGATGGCCCGCGGCGAAGAGGTTGCTGGTCGGGAAGGCCTCGATCGTCACCTCGTAGACCTCGCCCGGCATCATGAACGAGGGGTTCTCCCACGATTCACGGTATCGGCACCGGATGATCCCGTCGGTGACGTTCATCGCGAAGCCCTCCGGATAGTCCTCGTTGGGCGGATAGACGTCGACCAGCTTCGCCGTGAAGTCGGTGTCGGGGCAGTCCGACGAGATCCAGAGCTTGACGACGAACGGTCCGGTGACCTCGACGTCCGCGGTTAGTGGCTCGGTCTGGAAGACGAGGACGTCGTCGCGTTCGGCCAGCGGTCGGTACGGCTCCGTGGAGCCGAAGAAATCCGCTCGCTCGCGCTGGTCGAAGGCCCCACCCACCATGATCGGCGCGCCCGAAGTGATCGTGCCTCCGATGCTCGGGACCGGATTTCGTGGGTCGTACCGGTACACCATCGAATCCCCGGGTCTCGCGGCGCCACCCGGTCGGGACGCGCCTTCCGGTGGGCGCATTCCCAGGGACCCGTCCGCACGGAGGTAGTAGGCCGTGTCCCTCGCCTCCGGGATCGGCCAGTCGGTCGCGCTCTTCCAGCGCCCACCGTGGTCCATTCGACCTTCGGAGTTCTTCCGCCCCGAGCCTCCCCCCATCAGGAAGTAGCGTACCGCGGGCTCCCGATCGACACCGTTGTCGATTCCGCGCAGCCAGTGGTCGAACCAGCGTACGCGCAGCTCCCAGAAGTCGGCAGCGAGCTGTCCGTCGAGCGTCGCCTCGGGGCCGAAGTCCACGTCGCCCGCGTAGGTGAGCGACCGGTCGCCGTGCGTCCACGGGCCGAGGATCAGGCGCACGGGAGCGCGCTTGCGCCCGCTGAGCCCCATGTAGTTGTCCGTCGCCGTGCGGGGGTACGGATCGTACCAGGACGACATGTGCACCATCGGCGCGTCCGGCCACGCATCCCAGAAGCCCTCGGCCCAGATCCCGGGCTGTTTCCAGTACTCGGTAAAGGCGCCCTCCGTCCACTGTTCGAAGAGATAGGCTTCGTACTCCGGGGCCAGACTGACCGGCGAGTGGCCCGGCCTCCACGGCATCTCGCGGAACCACTGATGGACGTCGACCGCCTGCATGGCTGCCTGAATCTCCGGGTCGGACGTGACCTCCGGGCTCACCAGCGCATTGCGATAGGCCCAGGTGGCCTGCTTGAGCTCGAAGGCTCCACCCTGCCGAATCCCGCCCTGGTAGGCGTTCGAGAAGCCACCCGAGTCGAGGAACATGGCGGCGATACCCGGAGCGCCAGCTGACGCGAGGGCGCCCTGCGTATGGGCTGCGTACGACAGGCCCTTCGTGCCGATCCGGCCGTCACACCAGGGCTGCTCCAGGATCCAGGCGCAGGTGTCGTACCCGTCGTCCGCGTCGTCGAGGTACTTCACGTAGGCGCCCTCGGAGCCGTACCGACCGCGGACGTCCTGATAGACCACCACGTAGCCTCGCCGGACGAAGATGTCGGCGACCTCGGCCCTGCTCCTGGCCTCGTCGGGCTCGGCCAGCGATCGCTCGGAGCGGCTCGGGCGGTTACGGCCGTACGGGGTACGCTCGAGAATCACGGGCCAGGGCCCGTCGAGGAGGACGCCCTCCCGAGCGGGCAGATACACGTCCGTGGCCAGCCGGACTCCGTCCCTCATCGGGACCATCAGCCCGTCGCGCAGGACGACGCCGTACGGACCGTCCGCGGGCATCCCGTCCGGCCCGGTACGGGGTCCGCACGCGGGGAGCGCCGCCCCGGCGACGGCGAGCCCCATGACCTTGGCGAAGGCTCGCCGGGAAATGTCGGGAGCCGCTTCGATCAGCGGAAGGAAGCGCTCGGGAAGACGATCGTCTCGGGCCATCGTTTCAATCCTCGTCGGAGGGGCCCGACGCTTCGGCCAGGCCCGCGGAGTCGGCCAGCTCCTCGCTGACGCGCCGGAGCAGCAGCGGAGCGAGCAGGCTCAGCGCCGCCAGGCCCCACAGGACGAGCGCGATCGGCGAGTCGAAGAGCACGCCCCAATCCCCGCCCGAAAGCGCCATCGCCCGGCGCAGATTCTTCTCCATCAGCGGGCCGAGCACCAGACCCAGCACGACCGGAGCGAGGGGGAAGTCGAAGGTGCGCATCAGATACCCGACGACCCCGAAGAGCGTCATCAGGACGAGATCGAAAGCGCTGCCGTTCACGGCGTACACGGCGACGAACGCCAGCGCTGCGACCGAGGGAATCAGGATCCACCGGGGCACCTGAAGCGCCCGCACGAAGACGCCGACCATGGGAAGGTTCAGCAGCAGGAGGAAGGCGTTGCCGACGTACATCGAGGCCGCCAGTCCCCAGAACAGATCGGGCTGCTCCTCGAGGAGAAGCGGCCCGGGCGTGACGCCCAGGCCCAGCAGTGCGCCCAGGAGGACGGCCGTGGTCCCGCTGCCCGGCACCCCGAGCGTGAGTAGTGGGATCATCGCGCCGTTGGCCGCGGCGTTGTTCGCGCTTTCCGGAGCGGCGACCCCGCGTACGTCTCCCCGACCGAACCGCCCGGACGCGCCCGCGATCCTCTCTTCCGTGCTGTAGGCCAGGAACGAGGCGATGGTGCCTCCGGCGCCGGGCAGGACCCCGACCAGGAAGCCGAGTACGCTGCTGCGGATCATGGTCCACCCGGATCGGGCGAGCTCCCGGCCCGACACGGCGACGCGCCCGAAGGCCGCGGCGGTCGCCCGCCCCCCATCGGTCTCCTCGAGGAGCTGGAAGACTTCGCTCACCGCGAACAGGCCGATCGTGACGACCACGAAGTCCATGCCGTCCAGGAGCTGTAGCCGCCCGAAGGTGTAGCGCGGGATCGCGCTGTTGGGGTCGAGGCCGACCGTGGCCAGCCAGAGTCCGAAGGCGGTCGCCGCGAGCGCGCGCATCAGGCTCCCGCCCGCGAAGCTGGAGAGCGCGGAGAACGCGAAGACCATCAGGGCGAAGTATTCCGCGGGCCCGAACCGGATCGCCCACGTGGCGAGAACCGGTGCGAAGAGCACGAGTCCGAAGATCGACAGCGTGCCGCCCACGAACGACGCGATCGCCGAGATCGCCAGCGCCGGTCCGCCGCGTCCGTCGCGGGTCATCGCGTGTCCGTCGATCGCCGTCACGACGGCCGATGCGGTGCCGGGCACGTTGAGGAGGATCGTGCTGATCGAGTTGCCGTACTGGGACCCGTAGTAGACGCCCACCAGAAGGATCAGGGCCGACTCGGGAGGCATGCCGGCGGCGAAGATCACCGGGATGAGGATGGCGATGGCGTTGATGGGGCCGATGCCGGGCAGCATGCCCACGAAGGTCCCCACGGCGACGCCTCCGAGGGCGAACCCCACGTTGAGCGGCTGCAGCGCGATGCCGAAGCCGTGGAGAAGCTGGCTCAGCGAGTCCACAGGGTCCCGACGGGCAGCGGCAGGGCGAGAACGCGCACGAACAGGAGCCAGAGCGCAGTCGAGAGCGTGAGGCCGGCGAGGAGCCCGCCCTTCCACGGGCCTCGAAAGAGGTAGGCGAGTCCCGCGACCACCAGCGTCGTCGACAGGAAGAAGCCGATCCATGGCATGGCGGCAGCGTAGGCCAGGAACCCTCCGGCCGCGGCGGCCATGCGTGTGGCCGCGTCCCCGGGCGGGAGGTCCACCGCCTCTCTCGGTGTCATCAGCATGTGCACGCCGGCGACGGTGCACGTGATCGCCACGAGGAAAGGGAGTGCCTTGGGGCCTACCGGGTCGGTGAGGAAGGCGACATCGAAAGTCGTGGCCTCGATGCCGACGGCCACTCCGGCCAGCGCCAGGACCGCTCCCGCGGCCCGATCGGCACCGCTTCCTCGGGAGCTCACTCGATCAGCCCGATTTCGCGGGACATCGCGCGAAAATCCGCGACCTGCTCCGCCACGAACGTCGAGAAGTCGGCCCCCACCATGAAGAAGGGCTGAAGGCGATGGACCCGGCGGGCCTCGGCCCACTCGGGCGAGCTCCCGACCTGTCGCAGCACGTCCACCCAGCGTTCGTACGCTTCCTCGCCGATGTCCTTCGGGACGTAGAACCCCCGCCACGTGACCCACACGACGTCCAATCCGGCTTCCCGGGCTGTCGGGACGTCGGCGAGCGGGCCGTCGATTCGATCCGGAGCGAGCACGGCGAGCGCCCGGAGCCGCCCTGCCTCCACCTGACCCTCGATCTCCGATGCATCGCCGGCGAACAGATGGACGAAGCCGCCCAGGAGCGCGGTCATCGCCTCGCCTCCGCCATCGAACGAGACGTAGCGGATGCGAAGGGGATCGAGGCCCGCCCGCTGTGCGAGCAGGAGGACCTTCATGTGGTCCTGTCCGGCGACGGCGGATCCGCCGCTCACCACGACCGACGCCGGATCGCGGCGCCACGCGTCGAGAAGGTCCCCCAGCGTCGACCAGGGTGCGTCCGCGGCTACGGCGAGGACGGCGTACTCCGCTCCGAGCGCCCCCGCCCACCGAACGTCCTGTTCCGTCAGGTCGCCGAACTGTCGCTGAGCGAGGCGCAGCACCGTCGCCGGACTGGCCGCCACCAGCAGGTTCGGATCGTCCGACCGCTGGGCAACCGTGCGCGCGTAGGCGACGCCGCCTCCGGCTCCGGGCAGGTTCGTGGTGCGCACGAGCCCCGGGGCCAGCTCGAGCTCCTGCAGGACCTGTCCGACCGCTCGGCAGGTGAGATCCCATCCGCCACCGGCGTTGGCGGGAGCGAGGCATTCCCACCCTCGCGAGTCCGCTGCCGGGGCGCACGAAAGGAGGGGCAGGAGTACGGCGACCGAGGTGAGGGCCGCTCGTCCGGGGAAGGTGTCGATCATCAGGGCGCCGAAAGTACCGACACCCGCGCGGTCAGGGTAGCGTAGGGAAAGCCATGAACATTCTGATCTCGATCGCGCTCCTGGTCGCGATGCTCGCGTGCGTCGCGCTGATCCCGCTCGGCCTGCCGGGCCTCTGGATGATCACGGCCCTCGTGCTGGTCCTGGCGCTGGCCGGGAAGGTGTCGTGGACTGTCGGTCTGGGCGCCGTCGGGGCGACCGTCGTCGCAGAGCTGGCAGAGCTGCTGATCCTGCGCCGGCTGGGTGCGGCGTACGGCGGCTCGAGCCGTGCGTTCTGGGGAGCGGTGGTGGGAGGGATGATGGGGCTCTTCGTCGGAACACCGGTGCCCGTCGTCGGATCGGTCGTGATGGCGTTCGTCGGGACCTTCGTCGGTGCCGGCGCCGTCACGTGGCTCGAGACCCGCTCGTTCGGTCGCTCGGCCCGCGTCGGCTGGGGGGTCCTGGTCGCTCGGAGCCTCGCGGTCGGCATGAAGGTCGCGACCGCGATGGCGCTGATCGGGGTAATCGGAGTCCTGCTCATCGTTTCGTGAGGCCGGCCGTGGAGATCCACTCGATCGATCCGTTCCTCTCCTACTTCGAGAGCGTTCGCCGGCGGACGCGAGCGCTGGCCGACCGTATTCCGGCCGACCGCGTCGAATGGTCTCCCGGCCCCGGACGCTTCACCCCGGGCGACCTCGTCCGTCACATCGCGGCCTCCGAGCGATGGATGTGGGCGGAGAACGCTCTCCTGCGACCGTCCCGCTATCCCGGTCACGGCCAGGATCTCGCCCGAGGCAGGGCCGAAGTGCTCGACTACCTGGACCGGATGCACCTGGAGACCGTGGACATCCTGCGGACGCTGACCCCCGACGGCCTGGAGCGGAAGTGTACGACCGTGGGTGGGGCGGAAATGCGCGTCTGGAAATGGCTTCGACTCATGGTGGAGCACGAGATCCATCACCGCGGGCAGCTCTACGAGGTACTCGGAGCGATGGGCGTGGACACACCGCCGCTGTACGGCCTCACCGAGCCCGAAGTCCGGGAGCGAAGCCGAGACTGGCCGGACCGACGTGGTTCAGAGGAGTAGCGGGCGGGCGCGCAGTTTTTAACTTCAATGAAGGTCCCATGAAACGTTGCAGCGAGTGAGCGTGGTACGATGGCCGTAGTCGACACGAAGCCCAGCCCGTCGATCCAGCAGGAGATCAAGCAGTCCAAGCCGTTCCGGTCCAAGAGTCAGGAGGCGTACGTCGCGCTCCTCCGCACGGCCGACGACTCGAAGCGGCATGTCGGCGATGTTCTCGAGCCCTCCGGGGTCACCCTCCAGCAGTACAACGTGCTGAGGATTCTGAGGGGAGCCGGGGAGGAAGGTCTCCCTACGCTCACCGTGGCGGAGCGCATGATCGAGCGTACGCCCGGGGTCACCCGCCTCATCGACCGGATGGAGAAGAAGGGGTGGGTCGAGCGTCGACGCTGCACGGAGGACCGGCGCCGGGTCTGGTGCAAGATCACCCAGAGCGGCCTGAAGCTTCTCGAGAGCCTCGACCGACCGATCGAGGCGGTCGACGACGTCTTCGAGTCGGTGCTACGCCCGGAAGAGGTCGCTCAGCTCGTCGAGTACCTGGACCGCCTTCGGGCCGGAATGAACGTCGAAGAAGGAAGTTGACGGCACGCGGTCTCACCCGGTATTGGTCGGCTTCGTCGACCAACGCCCCGGAGATCCGATTCATGCGCCGAAGCTCGATCCTCGCCTTTGCGGCCATCGCCGCCGCGTGCACGTCTCCGGGCACGCCCCCGCCACCGGCCTCCCCCGCACCGACGGCGCCCGGTGCCTTCGACGTCGTGATTTCCGGAGGACGCGTCGTGGATGGCACGGGCAACGCCTGGTACCCGGGAGACATCGGCATCCGTGGAGATCGTATCGTGGCGGTCACGCTGCCCGGCGGACTCGACGACGTGGCCGCGGGCACGAGGATCGATGCGACCGGTAAGGTCGTCGCACCCGGATTCATCGACATCCAGAGCCACTCGCGCTTCAACTTCCTCGGCTCCGGAGACGGACGCGTCGTCTCGAAGGTCACGATGGGCGTCACCACCGAGATCATGGGTGAGTCGACGACCAACGCTCCGTCCAGCCCGACGATGATGACGAACGCGGGATCCCAGGCCGGGATCACGCAGTTCGAGACGTTCGCCGAGTGGATGGACGCGATGGAGGCCCACGGCGCCAGCGTGAACTTCGGATCGTTCGTCGGTGCGTCCACGATTCGCGTCCTCGGAATGGGGATGGCGATGGGGGAGGCGGGAAGCCCCGAACGCCGTGTGATGCAGCAGGCTGTCCGCCAGTCGATGCGGGACGGAGCCTTCGGCGTCGCTTCCGCGCTCGTGTATCCGCCGGGCAACTTCGCGAGCACCGAGGAGCTGATCTCGGTCAACTCCGCCGCGGCGCCCTTCGGAGGCGTGTACATCACGCACATGCGGTCGGAAGCCGACTATTTCCTGGAGGCGATCGACGAGGCGATCGAGATCGGGACCCAGGCGGGCGTGCCGATCGAGATCTATCACCTCAAGGCTGCCGGCCAGCGCAACTGGCACAAGGCCGCGCTCGCCGTGGCCAAGATCGACTCCGCGCGCGCGGCTGGCGTGGACATCCAGGCCAACATGTACCCCTACACGGCCGGGGGCACGGGCCTGGATGCCTGTTTCCCTCCGTGGGCCTCGGCGGACGGCCGCCTCTTCGACAACCTCGCCGATCCCGAGATGCGTGCGCGCATCCGCGCGGAGATGGAGGTCCAGACCGAGCCGTGGGAGCCGTTCTGCACGCTCGCGACGCCGGAGGGAACGATGCCCCTCGGATTGAACCTGCCGGAGCACCGGAAGTACCGTGGCTGGTGGCTCTCGGACATCGCGGAGGATCTGGGCAAGGACTGGATCGACACGGCGATGGACCTGGTTCTCCACGAGCGGCAGCGCGTCGGCACGATGTACTTCCTCATGAGCGAGGAGAACGTGGGCATGCAGATCGCGTTGCCCTGGATCAAGTTCGGCACCGACGCGGGCGGCATCGATCCGGAAACGGCCACGGGGCGCGCCCATCCGCGCGCGTACGGGACGTTCACACGGGTGCTCGGCAAGTACGTCCGGGAGGAGGGGGTGACGACCCTCGAGGACGCCGTCCGCAAGATGTCGTCGGCCGTCGCCACCCGCCTCAAGATCCGTGACCGGGGGCTTCTCCACGAAGGCTATTTCGCCGACGTCGTCGTCTTCGATCCGGACACGGTGGGCGACCACGCCACCTACGAGGACCCCCATCAGCTCTCGACCGGCATCGAGCACGTCTTCGTGAACGGCGTAGCGGTCGTCTCCGACGGGCGCCACACGGGTGCCCTGCCGGGGCGGCCCGTGCACGGGCCCGGGTGGTCGGGCTGGGAGCGCTGAGCCGACCGCTGCGGCACCGGTCTCCCCCCTTTCCGCCCCTTCCGTTACGTCTTCGTTGCACCCCGACTGCAACCGAACCGCGTCCAGTTGCGTCTTACTGTCTGGATGGGTGAAACAGGGTGGCGGGGTCGTTCGTAGGTAGCGGTGTGGGAGGGGATG
>Ga0111156_1096_pt1 | contig 14262 bp, 8 predicted proteins | sample DeeMarSeWOR28_12_FD_80250 | JGI IMG/M metagenome (GOLD analysis project Ga0111156, IMG submission 80250) | Gemmatimonas sp. SG8_23
CCCTGCACTTCGCGACATCGAGGCCTCCGGGGCCTGCGGGTAACACAGGTCGCCAACGGATCACCCGCCCGGCCGTGTCGCAAGGGGACCGCACCTCGAGCCCCGGTAGCAGAGCCGACTGGCACGTCCTATGCTGTCTTCGGCAGCGGACCGCGCTTCGCAGACGGAGGATGCCATGAGCACGCGCCGGAAATTCGTCACCGACACGTCCCGAAGCGTGGCGGGCCTCGGGCTCGCGGCTGCGCTGCCGACTTCGATGCTCGAAGCGGCGGCGAGGGTCGCCGGGCAGGCCGAGGGCACCGGCCTCTTCTACGACCCGCGCTGTCTCGCGCACGTGGTCCCCCCGTCGAGCAGCGGGGCCCCGCGCCCCGAGATCAAGGAGCGGGTGATCCGCGTCATGGAGGTCCTCGGCGAGCGGGGGCTCGCCGACCATATGAGCGCGATCGGGGCCCATGCCGATCCCATGCCCCACATCGAGGCGCATCACACCCCCGAGCACGTGGCCGCGATCCGAGAGATCCCCGTGACCGGTCCGCTTGCCGAGCTCGCCGTGGCCGGGGCCCTGGGCTCCGTGGACGCCGTCGCACGCGGTGACGTGCGAAACGCTTTCTGCTGCATCCGCCCGCCCGGCCACCACGCCAACAATACCGGGGCCGAAGAGGGGTTCTGCTACTACAGCAACGCCGCCATCACCGCCCGCTACGTCCAGTCCCTGGGGTACGAGAAGGTCCTTATCATCGACTGGGACTACCATCACGGGAACGCGACCCAGAACGCCTTCTACGACGACCCGACGGTGCTTTTCTACTCGACCCACAACTGGATGGACTATCCCGAGACCGGGGACCCGTCACTGGTGGGTGAAGGCGACGGGCGCGGCACCAACATCAACGTTCACCTCGAGTGCGCCAGCCGGGACATCGACATGCTCCGGGCATGGGACGAGCAGCTCGACCCGGCGGTGGCCTCGTTCGATCCGGACTTCGTCATCGTGTCTGCCGGCTTCGACAGCCGTCAGGACGACCTGCTCGGATGTTTCGACGTGACGGACCGAGCCTTCCGGAGAATGACCCGCGCTGCGATGGACTTCGCGGATTCGTGCTGCGAAGGACGTCTCGTTTCGCTGCTCGAAGGCGGATACAACGTGGAGGGGCTCGCGCTCGCGACCGCTGCGCACGTCGAGACGCTGCTCGACGGCTGACGACGCCGGAGCACGCGCCGGCTCCGCGCCGTACCCCACGTCTCCAGGAACCAGGGCTGACCCGGGCGCCCTGCTCCCGGCGCTCGCGGCCTCCGCACCGGCGGCTGCGCAGGAGGTTTCCGACGTGGCCCGTCTCGCCGGCATCGACCGCGTAGGCGCCCGGGTCGAGGCGGAGTGGGACGAGCTCATCACGATGGAGGCCGGAGGCGCGACGTCCGAGCAGTTCCTGCAGGCGCTCGGGATGAGCTTCGAAGAAGCCCTGTCCTCGGCCGACGTCGGGCCCCGCTTCGAGGAGGGGGCCGGCGTCACCGTCGCCTGCCACGTGGACACCTTCTACGAGCCGGGGCTGATCGTGTACTCGCTCCGCACGCAGGTCGAGTCACCCGGCCTCGACGGCCAACCGGTCATTCAGTGGATCCGGAGCTGGGTGGGGAGCTTCCGGGTGCAGCAGCTGCACCTGATGTTCACGCTCGGCGAGCAGTGCGCGGAGAGCTTCCTGGAGGATTGGGCGACCGTCAACTGAGACGGGACGTCGCACCCCGCCGCATGGCTACGCGATGATGTCGTGGATCACGTTCCCGGCCACGTCCGTGAGTCGGAAGTCACGCCCGGAGTAGTTGTAGGTCAGCTTCTCGTGATCGATCCCCATGAGGTGGAGGATCGTCGCGTGCAGGTCGTGAATGTGCACCGGGTTCTCCACGGCCTTGAAGCCGAAGTCGTCCGTGCGTCCGTACGTCATCCCTCCCTTCACCCCTCCGCCCGCGAGCCAGATCGAGAACCCGAACGGGTTGTGATCGCGTCCGTTCGTGACGCGTCCACCCGCCCCGCCACCGCCCGTCTCCAGGACCGGAGTGCGGCCGAACTCGGTCCCGCACACCACGAGCGTCTCGTCGAAGAGACCGCGTGACTTGAGGTCCTTGACCACGGCCGCGAAGGCCTGATCGGAGTGCCGGGCGTTGACCCGGTGCCGCATGATGTCGTCGTGGTGATCCCAGGGATCACCCTTCGCATAGTAGACCTGCACCATTCGGACGCCCTGCTCCACCAGACGCACGGCCATCAGCGCGCCGCGCGCCGTGCTTCCCGGCCCGTACAGCTCCTGAGTCGCCTTCGTCTCCTTCCGGATGTCGAAGACGTCGGGGGCTTCGGTCTGCATCCGATACGCGGTCTCCATCGCGTCGATGGCGCCCTCGATCTCGGAATCCCTCGACTCGAGTCGCTCCAGGTGCATCCGGTTGAGCCGCTCGACGAGGTCGACCTCACGCCGCTGCAGCTCCGGGTCGTTCCGGTCCGCGTGGATGTTCGGAATCAGCGCGTACGGGTCGAACTCCTCCTCGAGCCGCGGCACCTTGTCGGAGATGTAGGTCCCCTGATGAATCGCCGGCAGCCACGCGTTGCTCCACAGCGGCGGTCCGACGACGGTGGGCTGCTCCGGACAGAGCACCACAAAGCCGGGCAGGTTGTCGTTCTCGGTGCCGAGTCCGTACGTGAGCCACGAGCCCAGCGAGGGACGCCCGGGCTGGATATGCCCGGTGTTCATCATGAGCAGGGACGGCTCGTGGTTCGGGATGTCCGTGTGCATCGAGTTGATGACACAGATGTCGTCCGCGACGGATCCCACGTGCGGGAAGAGCTCACTGACCTGGATGCCCGACTCGCCGTAATGCTTGAACTCGAACGGCGACTTCATGAGCGCTCCCGTCTTGCGCTCGGTCTTGATCTCGTTGGGGATCGGCTTGCCGTGATAGCGGTCGAGCTCGGGCTTTGGATCGAAGGTGTCGACCTGAGAGACGCCTCCGTTCATGAACAGGAAGATCACGTTCTTCGCACGGGGCGTGAAATGGGGCTTCGGAAGAATCCCGCCCATCGCCGATCGGATGGGGCTCGCGGCCTCCAGCAGCGACGCACCGACCATCTGCGCGAACGCCATCATCCCGAAGCCCGCGCCCATCGTCCTGAGCGCCTCACGCCGCGTGCGGGGCTGACCCCCTACGAAGCCGCAGCCGTGGTGTCCGTGATGGGGATCGTGTCCGTGCGCCATACTCTTCCTCTCGTCCTCGATCGCGGCAGAGCCGCGCTGTCAGATCAGCTGATGAAGCGGAACTCGGCCGCGCTGAAGAGCGCGCGGCTGTACTGGACCCACGCCTTCATGGAAGCGCGGCGCTCCGCCAGCGCGCGCGCCTCCTCCGAGCTCGGCTCCGAGCCACCGTCCGTGGCTTCGTCCTCCTCGGCGACGACCCGCTTCAGCTCCTCTTCCAGGTGCGCCTCCCGTTGCGCCGCGAGGAACTCGAGACCGAGCCCGACCTCCGCGTCGGTCACTTCCCGGGCGTAGAGAAGCGGATAGGCCGCGTCGATCATCGCGCGATCGTCGAACACCTTCGGCATCTCGTCGTCGCCGTACGCGTCGGCTTCGTCGGTCTTCCCGTCACCGTCCTTCGCGGACTCGTCGGTCGCTCGCTCACCCGCCTCACTCCCGGCATCGGAGTCGTCCTCACCGCTCGAAGCCACTTCCTCGCCGGCCGCGAGCGCACCGAGGCGCCGCACGAACGACTCCGCCCGACGATGCACGAAGTCGGAGTTCATGAAATAGAGGCTCTGGAGCGGCACGTTCGTCGAGAAGCGCCGCTCGGCCGTGAGGCTCGGATTCGGGAAGTCGAACGTCTGCAGGTACGCGTTCACCTGGAACCGGCTCACCTCTCCGTACAGGGTGCGCCGAAGGTTCTCCTCGTCTTCGAGCTGGAGGGACTTCCCTCCGATTTCGGGGTCGAGCTCCCCGGAGACGTGGAGCAGGCCGTCACGGATCGCTTCCGCCCCGAGTCGCTGCCGGTTGAAGCGCCAGAAGTAGCGGTTGTCCGGGTCGATGTCCGCGAAGCGCGGATTGTCGTCGGCCGAGAGCTGATAGACCGACGAAAGCATGATCTGCCTGTGCAGTCGCTTGATCGAATACCCGTTCTCCACGAAGTCCGCGGCGAGGAACTCGAGCAGCTCGGGGTTGGTGGGGCGCTCGCCCATGATCCCGAAGTTGCTGGGCGTGCGCACGATTCCCGCGCCCATGTGCCACGCCCACACACGGTTCACGATGACGCGCGCCGTGATCGGGTGGGCCGCGATGTCCGCCGCGAGCTGGAGGCGTCCGCTCCCCTCCACGTAGCGCTCGGGCTCGCCCCCGCCCTGGAGCACCAGCGGGAAGCCCCGCGGTACCCGCTCCCCGAGGTTCTTGGGACTGCCTCGGATGTGGAGACCGATGTCCACGGTCTCCGTGCTGTCCTTTTCGGCGACGCCCATGACGAACGGGATATCCGGAAGCTCCTCCTCGAGCTCCTCGATCTCCTCGCGCATGACCGTCACATGGTCCGCGGCGACCCGGCTCAGCTGACGCTCGAGTCCCCACCCGCCGAACCGGAAGAGCGCCGGCTTTCGGAAGAAGGTGTCCAGCTCGTTGTCCAGGTCGAACCGGAAGAGCGCGTTGAAGAGGTTTAGGCGCTCGCGGTCCATCGTCTTGAGCTCGAGCTGATGCTGATCGAAGAACGACTCGAAGCCGTTCGGCATCGGCGTCGACTTCGTCTCCTCGAGCGGCGTGCCCTTCGCGATGAGCTTGCGGTTGTGCTCCTCGAGCTTCTTCTGCTCCGCCACGATCTCGAGGACCAGGCGCTGGAAGTCGTCGGCCAGCTCCTGCGCGCGCTCCTCGGTGCCGCCACCGTCAGCGATCATCTCCTGCCACGGCACGACGAAGGGGAAGTGCTTGGGCTCACGGGCGAGGAAGTCGATCCAGCGCTCGAGCACCTCCAGGTCGAGTCGGTTCCGCGAGGCGGCGACTTCGGCCGGAATCTGCTCCTTACCGGTCACCTGCCACGCCGCCATCATGTAGCGGGCGGTCTGGAGCGAGAGCACCGTGGCGAGCTGGTCGGACTCCGTCGAGAGGTACGACTGGAGCCCCTCCTTCATGTCCTTGATGAACTCCTGCTGCCGCTTGAAGTCGGCGGCCGTGGCGGAGTCCGCGATCGGGTACTCGTAGTAGTTCGCGTTGTTGAAGATGCCCGCGATCGCGTAGTAGTCGTGCGTCCCGATCGCGTCGTACTTGTGGTCGTGGCAGCGGGCGCACCCCACGGTGAGCCCCATGAAGCCACGCGTGGTGACGTCGACCCGATCGTGCCGCTCGTCGGCCCGCGCGATCGCGGGCTCGGCGATGTCGTAGTACCAGGGCCCCTGACCCAGGAAGCCGAGTCCCGGCAGAAGCTTCTCGCGCTCCTCCTCGGGCATCAGATCGGCGGCCAGATGGGCCATGACGAACGTGTCGTACGGCATGTCCTCGTTGAACGCCTCCACGACCCAGTCACGGTGCACGTACGCCATCGGGTAGCGCTCCCGACCCGATCCGTCCGGAGCCAGCCCCCGTGTGTCGTCCTCGCCGAAGCGCGTCACGTCGAGCCAGTGGCGCCCCCACCGCTCCCCGTAATGCTCCGAGGCGAGAAGCCGGTCGACCACCTTCTCGAAGGCGTCCGCCGACTCGTCCGCGAGGAACGCCTCGACCTCCTCCGGCGTCGGGGGCATCCCCGTCAGGTCGTACGTCGCGCGACGGATCAGCGTCCGTCGGTCCGCGGGACCGACCGGAGTCAGCCCCTGCTGCTGGAGGGCTGCGAGGACGAAGCGGTCGACGTCGGTTCGACCCGACTCGTCGTCGGAATCCGACGGCGTGGGCACGGCCGGCTTCGCGAGCGCGCGGTACGACCAGAAGGCTCGCTCCTCGGCGGTCACCGTCCGCCGTGGAATGGCCATCGGCGCCGCGACGTCGGCCCACTCCGCGCCGGCCTGGATCCACGCCACGAATCCCTCGATCTCCGGATCGCTCAGCCTGTCGCCGTTGCGGGGCATGCGGAGCTCACCGTGCTCGTGGCGGATCGCCTGCACGAGCAGACTCTCCTCGGGGTTGCCCGGGATGACGGCAGGTCCGCGTCCACCCCCCGCCAGCACGGCGTCGCGCGAATCCAGCCGCAGGCCACCCCGCTCGTCGTCGGTGTGGCAGGAGAAGCACTTCTGCTCCATGACCGGCCGGACGCGGTCGACGAAGATCTGGGCGCCGGGCGAGAGCCCCGACGACGCCTCGACCGACGCGAAGGTGATCGCCGAAGCTTCCTCCGGCCACGGCGCGTCCATCGCGATCCACTCCGCCAGGCCCTGAATCTCCCGATCCGTGAGTGGCTCGGCGTCCTGCGGCATCTCGAGATCCTCGATCTCGTGCCGCACGACCTGGATCAGCAGGCTGTTGTCGGGATCACCCCGGACGATGGCCGGTCCCGTCCGACCGCCTCGAAGAAGGTCGTCGAGCGTGGAGACGCGCAGGCCACCGCGTCTCCTCCGCTCGGAATGACACTCGGCGCACTTGCCCGCGAGCACCGGCCGGACGCGACTCTCGAAGAAATCGTCCGCCGACTGGGCCGATGTGGCGAGCGGCAACGAGGCGAGACCCGAGCCGACGACGGCCAGGAGCGAGACGATCTTCTTCATGTTCAGCGGGGGCGGGAGCTGAGACAGGCGGCGTCAGGGTGCGTCGGGCCGGCCGCATCCGTGCAATATGCGCGGGGCCGGGCTGGATCCGCAAAGAAATGACGGGGATCCGGATGTGCCCAGAAAAGCCGGTAGGATCAGGGCGCGCCGTCGTTTCCGTCCGACCGCGCAGGCTCCGAAGGCGAGGCACACGCCGTATTGCCGGCGGCGTCCACGGCGCACACCTCGATCGACTCGGCCTCCGCGGGCAGGCGAGCTCGCCAGAGGTACTCGCCGTACCACGCCATCGGAACGCTCCGGGGTGCGGACATCACCTGGTACAGCACCTCGACCCTCTCCCATTCGACGCCGATCGTCGGGCTCTTGTGATCGTGCACGCGGGCCCGGACGAGCACGTCCCCGTCGAGCTCCGATGCCGAGACCATGGAGACGCTCGGAGGCGAGGTGTCCGGGGGGAGGCCGATACCCAGGTGGATTCGCTCCTGAACCGCCGTCGGGTGCTCTCCCTGGGACTGCACGACGTCGAGGCGGCCGTCTCCGTCCAGATCCCCGAGCGCCATCCCCAGCGTGCCCGGTGTCTCCGAGCCGGAGAAGACATCGCTCATCACCGAGAGTCTTCCGGACCCGTCGTTGACGAGGAGCCTGTCGGGGCCGCTCAACGAGCCGATCAGGAAGTCCGGGTCGCCGTCCGACTCCGCGTCGAGGAAAGCGACGACGTTGTCGTCCTCCCCGATGTTCTCCGAGTCCGGCCACCAGGCGTCGGTCGCGTCTCGGTAGCGCCCTTCGCCGTCGTTCCGGAACACGTGCTCGCGGCGGCTCGACCCGCGCTCCGCCACGATGTCCCCGTCGTTGACGGTCACCAGATCGAGGTAGCCGTCGCCGTCCAGATCCATCGCCTCGAACTCGTAGTTGTTGGTGTATTGAGGCAGGCCGCGGGGATCCTCCTCGAATGCGCCGGCACCGTCGTTGCGAAAGAGCACGCTCCCCGCACAGCGCTTGCACGACACGAGCACGTCGAGGTCGTGGTCGTTGTCGACGTCCACGAGCTCGAGATCCCAGGAGAACCGGATCCGGACGTCGGGCATGCGTCCCTCGGTCGCGTCCTCGAAACGACCGCGCCCGTCGTTGAGCCAGAGACGGGTGCGCCCGCCGTCGTTCGTCATGTTGTTGCCCGGCCCCCAGTCGGCCAGGACGAGGTCGAGGTCGCCATCGCCGTCGACGTCGCCGAACTCGGCGTCCCCGAGACTCATGGGGCGATCCGGGATGCGGCTCGACCGCTCGACGAAGCTCCCGTCGGCCTGCCCGGCCAGGAGCCGGCTCGACGTCTGGTACGTATTCCCGACGAACACGTCGACGTACCCGTCGCCGTCGGCATCCCGCGCCTTGATCACGCGTGTGAGATCGGGCGTATCTCCGAACAGCGTCGCGGACACGTCCTCGAAGCGCCCCTCGGGACCCCGGTTGAGGTAGGCACCGTTCAGCTCCGGCTCCCCCGGCGTGGAGTACGCCCCCCCGTTGGCGAAGAGGAGATCGAGTCGGCCGTCGCCGTCCAGATCCGCGAGCTCGACCTTGTTCGTCCAGCCTGCCGTCGAATCGAGCAGTTGCTCGGTGCGATCGACCCAGGCGCCGGCAAGGGATGAGGCCGGAGCTGCGCCCGCGGACTCGTCCGGGTCCGTGCCGTCACCGGAGGCACACGCCGCCAGGCCCAGCACCGGTCCGAGGCAGAGCGTCAGGAAGAGCGGCGAGCCCGTGAGGCGGGAGAAGAGGGGGGAGGGTGGCATCGTCGGATCGTGGGCGGGCCGGGGACGGGGCGCGATCCGCCCGTCGGTTTCGCGAAGGTCGGCGCATCCGAGGGCCGACCGCAATGGTCGCGGTGTCCGTCGGATTCCGAGGGCTTCACCCGTCGCCGACTCGACCCTCACGGTTGACGGCCGACGGTCGGGAGGACCCATTGCCGTGCATCGTTCCACGACCACGGAGCCTCCCTTGGATTCCCTAGCCCGCCAGTTCCTCGACGACCTCCTGACGACTCCCGGCGTCTCCGGGTACGAAGAGTCGGTCCAGGAGGTGGTACGGACCTTCGCTTCCGAGTTCGCCGGCGAAGTACGCACGGACGTTCACGGAAACGTGATCGCCACCGTCCATCCCGGCGCCCAGCCCTGTCTGATGTTCGACGGGCACTGCGATCAGCTCGGCATGATCGTCTCGCTCGTCGACGAGACCGGCTTCCTCTACTTCCAGACGGTCGGAGGGTGGGATCCCCAGCAGCTGGTGGGGCAGCGTGTGACCGTCTGGGCATCGGACGGACCCCTTCCCGGCGTCATCTCGCGCAAGGCGATCCACCTCCTCACCGACGAGGAGAAGAAGGCCGTCGTGGATCCCAAGGACATGTGGATCGACATCGGCGCGTCCGATCGCGAGGACGCGGAATCCGTCGTCCGGATCGGTGATCCGGTCACGGTGCAGCTCGGTCTGCAGGAGCTCCGCAACGGTCTGGCCAACGCACCGGCGATGGACAACCGCACCGGCGTCTGGGTGGTCTTCGAGGCCGCCCGACGTGCGGCGGAGCGGGGCGTCTCGTGCACGCTCGCCGTCGCCTCCACGGTTCAGGAGGAAATCGGGCTGCGGGGCACGCAGACCGCAGCGTTCGGCGTCGCCCCGGACGTCGGGATCGCCGTCGACGTCACGCACGCGACAGACTGCCCGACGATCGACAAGCGTCAGCGGGGAACGATCGACCTGGGCAAGGGACCGGTCGTGCTACGGGGGCCCAACATCAACCCTCGCGTGCGCGACCGGCTCGCCGAGCTCGCACGGGCGGAAGAGATCCCGTTCCAGGTGGCGGCACTGGGCCGTGCTGCCCCGAACGACGCCAACCCCCTGCAGCTGTCGCGCGCAGGGGTGGCCACCGGTCTCGTCCAGATTCCGAATCGCTACATGCACAGCGCGGTCGAGACCGTGTCACTGGCCGACCTCGATTCGGCGGCCGACCTGCTCGCGGCCTTCGCCTGCGCGCTTTCGGACGACGACTCCTTCGTTCCCTAGCCGCTCGCCGTGGCCTCGACGGCGGCTTGCGGGCGTTCCTCACGCGGCACGTCGCCATCGGCCAGCGCGGCCTTCGCCGCCGCGAGCCGGGCGATCGGCACCCGGAAGGGTGAGCACGACACGTAGTCGAGCCCGAGCCGGTGGCAGAGGGCGATGCTCCGGGGGTCCCCCCCGTGCTCCCCGCAGATCCCGACCTCGAGATCGGGACGGACCCTTCGGCCCTCGCGCACGGCCCACTCCATGAGGCGGCCCACCCCGTCGGGATCGATCGTCTCGAAGGGATTCGACGAGAGGACGTGTCGCTGGAGGTACTCGACGAGGAAGCCCTGCTCTGCGTCGTCCCGTGAGATGCCGAACGTGGTCTGCGTCAGGTCATTGGTGCCGAACGAGAAGAACTCCGCCTCCTGGGCGATCTCCGCCGCCGTGATCGCCGCCCGGGGAATCTCGATCATCGAGCCGAAGAGATACGAGACCTCCGTCCCGTGCTCCTCGAGCACGGCGCGCGCCTCCGCTTCGAGGGTCTCGCGCATGACGTGCAGCTCCGCGACGTGCGCGACCAGCGGCACCATGACCTCGGGCAGGACCTCGATTCCTTCGTCCACGCAGGTGCACGCCGCTTCGAAGATCGCCCGGACCTGCATCCGAACGAGTCCGGGTATGAGCATGCCGAGGCGTACGCCGCGCGTGCCCAGCATCGGGTTCTCCTCCCGCAGCGCATCGACCCTCTCGAGGTAGCGCTGCTTCGTCGCGATGTCGGAGAGGGCCCCGTCGATCTCCGCGAGCGTGCTGAAGTGCTGGAGCTGCACCTTGAGCTCCGCGATCTCGTTGACGAGCTCGTCGTGATCCGGGAGGAACTCGTGCAGGGGCGGGTCGATGAGCCGGATGATGACCGGAAGCCCGTCCATCGCCCGGAACAGACCCTCGAAATCCGACCTCTGCATCGGCAGCAGCTCGGCGAGCGCCGCTTCCCGCTCCGTGGGGTCGGAGGCCATGATCATGCGCTGAACGATCGGAAGCCGCTTCGCCTCGAAGAACATGTGCTCCGTGCGGCAGAGGCCGATGCCCTCCGCTCCGTACGACCGCGCGCGAGCGGCGTCCTCGGGATAGTCGGCGTTGGCACGGACACCGAGCCGCCGGACGTCGTCGGCCCATGCCAGCAACGTCGCGAGCGAGGGGTTCTCGAGGTCCGCAGTGACCGTCGGGAGTCGGCCCTCGAAGACCAGCCCCCGCGTTCCGTCGATCGAGACCCAGGCGCCTTCCTCCAGCACCTCCTGCCCTACGTGGAGCTCCCGCGCCGCGAGATCGATCTCCATGTCCAGGACCCCGACCACCGCCGGTCGACCGAACTGGCGCGCGACCAGTGCGGCGTGGCTCGTGCGCCCCCCTCGCGCCGCGATCATGCCGTGCACGTCGTCGGGCTTCGTGTCGGGGCGCACGAGGATCACGCTCTGCCCCTCACCCGCCCGGCGTTCGGCGGTGTCCGCGTCGAAGACGATCTGGCCCACCGCCGCTCCGGGTGAGACCGCGAGGCCGCGAGCCAGCGGCTCGGTCGACCCGACGGCCGTAGGGTCGAGCTTGGGGTGGAGGAATACGTCCACCTGCTCGGGCGAGACGCGCTCGAGCGCTTCCACCCGGGTGATCAGCCCCTCCTCGGCCATGTCCACCGCGATGCGAACCTCGGCCTCCGCCGTCCGCTTCCCGTCCCGGGTCTGGAGGATCCAGAGCCGCCCGGACTCGATCGTGAACTCGAGGTCCTGCATGTTGCGGTGCCTCTGCTCGAGCCGCTCGGCATAGCCTTCGAGCTCGGCATAGATGTCGGGCATCCGCTCCGCGAGCACGGAGATCGGGTGCGTCTCCCGTATGCCGGCGACCACGTCCTCTCCCTGGGCATGCTCGAGGTAGTCGCCCTCGAGCTCGCGCTCCCCGGTCGTCCCGTCCCGGGACATGCAGACCCCCGTGGCCGAAGCCTGGTCGAGGTTGCCGAACACCATCGTCTGCACGTTCACCGCGGTTCCGAGATCGTGCGGGATCCCCGTCGCGTTCCGGTAATCGACGGCACGCTTCCCGTTCCACGACCGGTAGACGGCTTCGATCGACGACCGCAGCTGATCGTGCGGCCGCTGCGGGAACGGAGCGCCCGACTCCTCCAGGACCACGGCCTCGAGCTCCGAGCAGACGCGGCGCCAGTCGTCTCCATCGAGCTCCGCGTCGAGCTTCACGCCGCGCTCCTTCTTGCGCTGCGTGATGACCCTTTCGAACGCGTCGTCATCGATCCCGAGCACGACGCTTCCGTACATCTGGATCAGGCGTCGATACAGGTCGAAGGCCAGACGCGCGTCACCCGAGCGGTCCGCCAGCGCCTCGGTGATCTCGTCGTTGAGGCCGAGGTTCAGGACCGTGTCCATCATCCCCGGCATCGAGAACTTCGCTCCGGAGCGGCAGGAGAGCAGGAGGGGATTCTCGACGCTGCCGAAGCCCTTGCCCGTTTCGGTCTCGAGGGCCGCGAGCGCAGCCTCGACCTGCTCGTCGAACCCCTCCGGGAAGGTTCCCCCAGCCTCCAGGAACGCGTTGCACGCCTCAGTCGTCGCGGTGAAGCCGGGTGGAACGGGGATCTCCAGCCTGGCCATGTCCGCCAGATTCGCGCCCTTGCCTCCCAGCAGGCCGCGCACGGCGTCCCACGACCCCACGGCCGCTTCGGCCTTGTCGACTTCCGTGAAGAGGTAGACGTACTTCGGCATGGCCCCCTCCGGGCGCAGAGCGATGAATCTTCGGAAAGGTGGTGACGCGGGCGTTCTCGTGCGGTCCGGCAACCTCCGGTCCTGCCTGAGGGGAATCCCCGACACCGGTTCCCGCTCCGACGAGGTCGAGGGCGGTGGCCCACCGCCCTCGACCTCGGGCACGACGCCCGCGTCCCGCTGGCCGCAGCGGACCCTCGGGCCCACATTGGGCGCGACACGACTCTGGGGAGGACTCGCCCACGTGAGACGCTCGACCACCACGGCGGCGGCGGCCGCCGCCATCCTGCTCTTCACCTTCCTGCCAGGCGTGCCGGCGGGGGTCGCGGGCCAGACGGCCGAGCTGCCCCGCACCGCGGCAGGTCGCCCGGACATGAACGGGCTCTGGCAGGCGCTCGGGAACGCACACTGGGACATCGAGCCGCACACTGCGCGGCCCGCGCTCGCCATGCAGCCGGGGCCGGTCGTCCCCGTCCCCGCGCAGGAGGTGCTCGCCTTCGGTGCCGTGGGATCGGTGCCGTCCGGCTACGGCATCGTGGTCGACGGGGAGATCCCCTACCTCTCCGAGGTCCGCGTCCAGCGGGACGAGAATCGGGAGAACTGGCTCGAGCGGGATCCCGAGATCAAGTGCTACCTGCCGGGCGTTCCCCGCGCGACGTACATGCCGTTCCCCTTCCAGATCTTCCAGAGCGATCAGCGGGTCGCGATCGCGTACGAGTACGCCGGGGCGTTCCGCGACATCTACCTGGAGGATCCCGGAGAGCCACAGGTCGACTCGTGGATGGGGCAGTCCTACGGCCAATGGGACGGCGACACCTTCGTGGTGCGCGTGAACGGGCTCCTCGGCGATGCGTGGCTCGACCGTGCCGGCAACTTCACGGGCTACGGCACGACCATCACGGAGCGGTACACGATGATCGGTCCGGACCACATCCTGTACGAAGCCGAGATCGAGAATCCGGAGACCTTCTCGAGGCCGTGGACGATCCGGATGCCCCTGTACCGCAACATCGACCCGAACGCCCGCCTGGGGCAGTTCAAGTGCGTGGAGTTCGTGGAGGAGCTCATGTACGGGCACCTGCGAAAGAACCCCATCCGCGGGCGCTGACATGACACGGATGTCCTCGCTTCTCGCCGCCGCCTTCGTCGTGGCCCTGACGGCGCCCGCTGCCGCTCAGTCGGTCGACTGGACGCCCCCGCGCCTCGCGGACGGCACGCCCGACCTCCAGGGCAACTGGAGCAACGCGACCATGACGCCGATCCAGCGGCCGCCCGGCGTGGAGCTGATCCTCACCCCCGACCAGGTCGCCGCGCTCGAGGAGGGCCGCCAGGACTTCATCGAGGATTCCCGGCAGGACAGCGATCCGGATCGCGGGGCACCCCCCGTCGGAGGGGATCCCACGGGCGACGCCCTCTTCGATGCCGGCGGAGGCGGTGTCGGGGCACCCTACAACTACTTCTTCATGGATGCCGGGGATGCCGTCGCGATCTTCGACGGCGAGCCACGCAGCTCTTTGATCGTGGAGCCGGTGGACGGCCAGCGCCCCGACCTCACCGACGAGGGCCGTCGAAGAGCAGAGGCGCGGCGGGTCTTCAATGCGCAGTTCGGCGCGTACGACAACCCGGAGAATCGGCCCCTCGCCGAGCGGTGCATCATGTCGTTCGGCTCCAACGGGGGTCCCCCGATGCTCCCGAACTACTTCTACAACAACAACTACACGATCGTGCAGACCCCCGATCACGTGATGATCCTCACGGAGATGGTCCACGACGTGC